>Ga0163144_10000128_pt1 | contig 169374 bp, 183 predicted proteins | sample OliLak19BULKMAT1_FD_123175 | JGI IMG/M metagenome (GOLD analysis project Ga0163144, IMG submission 123175) | Freshwater microbial mat bacterial communities from Lake Vanda, McMurdo Dry Valleys, Antarctica - Oligotrophic Lake LV.19.BULKMAT1 | ecosystem: Environmental > Aquatic > Freshwater >...
GCCGCGCCTAGCATCGACCACGTCGCGATCAGCCCGCTCGTATTGCGCCACAGCACATCCGACGCACCATCGCCGCTGAAGGTTTGCTGCGCGTTGTCGAGGACGACGTCGCGATCGGTGAAGTCGAGCACTTCGACGCTGGTGAGCGTATCGTTGTCCGGCGCGTAGAGGCTTAGGCTGACGCTCCACGTGCCGTCGATGTTGCGATGCCAGGTGGCGTCGGTGCTGGCTCTGAACCAGTACGTGGTGCGGTCGATGCCCGCGCCGCCGTTGACGGTGTCCGTACCGTAATTGCTGTTAAGCTCGTCGTTGCCATCGCCGCCGAGGATGGTGTCGGCGCCTTCGCCGCCAATAATGGTGTCGTTGCCGTTGCCGCCGTCGAGATAGTTGGCGCCATAATAGCCGCGCAAGCTGTCATTGCCGTCGCCGCCGATGAGGCGGCTGCCTTGGCGCCCGCCCGACCACATATAGTCGTCGCCGCTGGTGCCGGTGAGCCAGAACTGATCGACGCCAATTGTCGTCAACTCCCAGCCATCGCCGATGAAATAGTAGGAGTTGAAATAGACGGTCTCGCCCGTCGCCCAGGTCGAGAAGTCGATGACCAAGCGATCGTATTCAACCGCCGGCTCGAACACGATGGGGCTGAAGGGGTCCCAAGGATCGAGAGGGTAGAGCACCCAATCTTCAAAGGCGTGCCAGCGGTTTTCGCCCGTGAGCGGCCCGATAATGGTGAGCACGTCATCGCCATATCCCGTGGAGATATCGAAGCGTTCGACGTTGCGGATGATCGTGCCGTCAGCGGAGACGGCTTCGCCGCCGGAATCGAAGGTAATGTTATTCTGATAATAGTCGTGATTGATGTAGAGCAGGTCATCCCCAGCGCCGCCGTCGATCACGTCGAAGCTGGTGCTGTAGATGATGTCGTTATCATCGCCGCCTGAGAGCGTGTTCGTTCCTGTGCCGCCGCGCAGCGTATCGGCGCCGATGCCGCCGTATAGGTCATCATCACCTTCGCCGCCGTCCATCGTGTCGTTGCCGCCGCCGCCATGGAAAATGTCACGATTGGCGCCGCCGGCGAGGTTGTCGGCGCCGGAGCCGGCATAGAGCTCAAACGTCTCTACACCTGAGTAGTAGAGGGTGAGCTGTGATCCGAGCGAAAGGTTGGACTGGTAGATGAAGAGCGCGGCGGACGCGCTGGAAAGATCCACGATAAGCCGGTCGTTGCCGTCATTGGCGTTGAACGTGAAAATGCCGGTCGGGCTCGTTGGGTCAGACCCGGGATTGGTGATGTAAAGTGTGTCACCGCCAGGTCCGGCGGTGAAGGTAACGTTTTCTACGCCAGCGAAGGTCGGGTTGTTTTGGCCGAGGCGCACGGTCACGCCACTTGGATCGACGGCAGTGAAGTTCAGCGAGTCCACGCCGGCGCCGCCGTCGATGGTGAACGTTTGCAAATTGCTGAGCAGATAGACGGTCATTGTGTCGTTGCCGTCGCCGCCGAGCATCGTGCCGCTGCCACCGTTGAGGAAGTCGTTTCCGTCGCCGCCGGAGAGATAATTCTCGGACGCTCCGCCATCGAGCAGGTCGTTGCCGCCATTGCCGATCAGCACGTCGTTGCCGCCGCCGCCGTATAAGATGTCGTCGGCTGAGCCGCCCTGGATGTTGAGCACTTCAACATTCTGCCAGGTGAGATACGCGCCGATGGCCAGCGTCGCGGCGGAGAAGTCCGCGATGAGCGTGTCGAAGCCATCGCCGCCATTGAAGTGATTGGCGCCATACGTGGTGATGGTCGGCAGGCCGGACATGGTGAGCGTATCGTCGCCCGAACCAGTGGTTATGTTGAAGTGCTCGATATTGCGGATGCTGGTGCCGTCAGCGAGGACTGTCGCTAATGAGCCGAACAGCGCCGCGGAGTTGAGGTTGAACGCCACGGTCGCGGTCGAGCGACTGAAGGTGAGCGAGTCGGTATCGCCGCCGCCATCGATGACGTCCGCGCCGGACAGGCTGTGCAGCGTATCGTTGCCGATGCCGCCATTCATCACGTCGAGGCCATCGCCGCCGTCCAGTGCGTCGTTGCCTGCTCCGCCTTCGAGAACATCGGCGTCGGCGCCGCCAGACAAGCCGTCATCGCCGCCATTGCCGTAGAGATAGTCGATGCCGCTCTCGCCAGTGAGGAAGTCCATGTCGGCGCTGCCGTTCAGCGTATCGTTGCCGCTGCCGCCGTTGAGCGCATCGCCGCCGGCGCCCGCTGTGATCGTATCGTTGCCGCCGTAGCCGAAGAGGTTATCGAAACCGGTTGAGCCGGTGATCGTATCGTCACCAGCGAACATCAGGACCAAGAGGCCGAATGAATCGTTCCTCCCGAGATAGTTCATGAATGTCACGACGGGCATCGACAGCCCGGTGATCGTCCAAGCCTCAGCATTGTTGATGTAGTACGTGAGGCTGGTGATTGTGCCGCCGGTTGGCAGGCCCTGCGTGTAGGAGAAGCCTGCGCCGCCGAACGTCCAACGAAAGCTCGCTTGATCGGTCGTCGAAAACGACGTCGAGGTTTGCGGGGTGATGAGATAGGAATTCCAAAGCCCGCCCCAATTGAAGGGGTCGCTCATGTTGACTGGCGTGAAATAGCCAGAGGCATTTGGCATGCAGAAGTCTCCCCCAACGCCCTGCGTGTCTGCGCGCGGAGGGCGGTGAAGTGTAGCGCGGCCTTCCGGGACGGCAACTAGTCGCTACGCCTGCGGCGCAGGTTCTTCGGTTTCCGGTGTCATGAAATGCCCATGTAGCGTGGCGATCGGCTGGCTGCGTTCGCCTTGCCAGGCCTCGGCTTGCACGTTGGCGACGCGGCGGCCGATTTTCACGACGCGCGCGCGTGCGAACGTATCGACCGGCTTTCCCGAGCGCAGGTAGTCGATGCCGATGTCGATGGTTTTCGGGAAACGCTCGCTCTTCGAGGCGATGGCCAATTGGGTCAGAGCCGTCACTTCCATCAGCGCGCCGACCACGCCGCCATGCAGCGCAGGCAGCAACGGGTTGCCAACAAGGTGCTGGCTGAATGGCATGATCAACGTCAGCTCATCGCCTTTCAGCTCAGCGCGCAAACCAAGGAAGCGCGCATATGGAATCCGCTCGAGCGCGGCGGCGACGCGATGTTGCGGCGTGTCGCTCATGGCTTTTTCTTCCGGAGATTCGCGCCGAATTTCCGTCCGGCATTCGAATTGACCATGAAGGCGCAGGCGACATTCGCGATTGGATTATCGGCGCTGTCTTCATACGCCACCGCGCGCACGAACGCGATCGAGCGGCCGAGTTTGTAGCAATGCGCTTCCGCCAGCACGTCGCGGCCGGGCTCGGCTGCGCGCATGTAATCGATGCGCAGATCGATGGTCGCGACGGTGGTGGGATGTTCCATCGCCGCCACGGCCGCGGTGCCGCAGATGGTGTCCAGAAATGTGGTGATGACGCCGCCGGCGATGACGCCGGTTTCCGGATCGCCCACCAACTCCGCTCGGTAAGGCACCAGCCCCCAGACCCGCGCCGGTTCGATCCGCGTCACCTCCATGCCGATGGCTTTGGCCTGCGGCGTGAACTGGATCATCGCCCGCACCCGCTCAAGCGGATCGTCGCTCGATGCGTAGGAGGCGGGGGGAGGTTTAGGGTCGGACATTCAGCCAGCTAGCAGCGCCGGACGCCGCCCGCCAAGTATAGAAATTGACGCCACGTCATTATTGTGGTGGCTAGGGCCAGCAACTCCACTGAGGCAGCGGTATGAGCGACACAGCGGCAGTCGAGCCGATTGGAAAGCGCGAGCGGACAAAAGTGGCCAACCGCCAGGCCATTCTTGTCGCGGCGCGGCGCGTCTTTGCGCAGCTCGGCTACGAGGCCGCCACGGTGCGCGACATCATCCGCGGCACCGAACTCGCCTCCGGCACCTTCTACAATTACTTCCGCTCGAAAGAAGAAGTTTTCGAAGCGCTGGCCGATGACGGCGCCCGGCGCTTTCGCCCGATCCTTCGGCACGCGCGCGAGCACGCGCACTCGTTTGAGGATTATCTGCGCAGCGCCTTCATCGCGTATTTCCGCTTCATCGTCGAAGACAACAGCGTCGAGGGACTGCCTATCGAACAGCGACGTCCGCACGTGCGTCTGGACACGCCGGAAATGATGGCTGTTTACCAAGAAGTGCGGCAGGGCCTGGAAGATGCGATCGCCCATGGCGATGCGCCGCGCGTCGATGCTGATTATCTTGCTTGCGCCTGCATCGGCATCGCGCAAGAGCTTGGCTCGGCCATGTTGCGTCGTTCGCCGCCCGATATCGATACGGCGGCCGCGTTCGCGACAGGGCTCATTCTAAAAGGACTCGAAGGCGCGCCGCGCCAGAGTTGATTTAACGGGCTGACCTTAGGAGACGTCGTACTTTGTCCTGGCTGCGCAAGGCGCTTGTCCATCTTGCTTTGTCACGTTCGAACGAGGCGCTTGTGAAAGCGTCCGGCGGCGAACCCCGCACCGTGCGCGGCATGACGCTCGATCCGCATTTTCAGTTTCTGGAAGCTCAGGCGCGTGCGCGCGCCGTGCCGGGCCAAGAGATCAATCTGGAGCAGTTCCGCGCCGCGACTGAAGCCGGTTCTGAATTGTTCGGCGGCAAGCCCGTTTCGGGCGTGCGGATCGAAAAGCTTTATATCACCGGCCGGAGCCATTCCGTCCCGACTCGCCTCTATCTGCCGACCGTGCGCAACAACACGGCCGCGATGCTGGTCTATTTCCACTTTGGCGGCGGCGTTGTCGGCTCGCTCGAGACTGCCAACCGGTTCTGCAGCATGATCGCGAAGGAAGCGGGCGCACCTGTTCTCTCGGTCGAGTATCGTTTGGCGCCGGAGTACAAGTTCCCGGTGGGGTTGGAAGATTGCATCGCCGCGTATCAATGGGCCGTCGATAACGCTGCGCGCTATGGCGCTCCCGTAGGCAAGGCGGCCGTTGGCGGTGACTCCATGGGCGGGAATTTCTCCGCCGTCATTGCGCAGCAATTCCGCAAGACCAAGCCGCCGGTGCTGCAGCTCCTGATCTACCCGGGGGTCGATTTCACCAGCGAAACGCCGTCGATGCACGATTTCGCGGACGCCTGGCCGCTGACGGCTGAGGTCATCGACTTCTTCATGAAGCAGTATCTTTCGTCGAATCCGGATTTCACCGATCCGCGCATATCGCCGAACCGCACCCAGGATCTGCGCGGGCTCGCGCCGGCGCTGGTGTACACCGCCGGCTTCGACATGCTGCAAGATCAAGGCGCTGCTTACGCCGACCGTCTCCGCGATGCCGGCGTAAAGACGACCTACCATTGCTTTGAATCGCTGCCGCACGGCTTTGTCGCGTTTCCGAAAGCCGCGCCGGCCGCGGAGGCCGCCATTCGGCGCATTGCTTCAGAAACCGCCGCCGCCCTCCAAGGAAGCCACTAACTGACTGGCGCATCCACCATCGATCGGGGCGCCTGGAGCTGGGCGCTGTTTGAGTGGGCGCGCAATCCGTGGGTGTTGCTCGGCACGATTTATGTGTTCGCGCCGTACGTTTCGAATGTTGTCATCGGCGATCCGATCCTGGGGCAGACGCTGATCTCCGGCTGGCACAAGACGGCCGGCATCATCATCGCGCTCACCGCGCCGTTCCTCGGCGCTGCGACCGACCGAATGGGACGCCGCAAACCGCTGCTCGCTTTGTTCGTCGCCGTGCTGGCGCTGAGTATCGTTGTGCAATGGTGGGCTTTGCCCGGTGGGCAGGGCCTGCCGCTATGGGCGCTTGGGCTTGCCGTCACTGTGAGCGGCATCGCGTTCGTTTATACCGAGGTGCTGCACAACGCGATGCTCAGCCGCGCCGCCCCGCCGCGTGTGTTGTCTTACGTTTCGGGCCTTGGCCTTTCGCTCGGCAATGCCGGTTCAGTGCTGCTGTTGGTGTTCGTGCTCGTCACCATGGCGCTGCCGGGCCAGATGGATTGGCCCTTCATTCCCGACGCGCCGATGTTCGGGCTTGATCCAGCGGCGTTCGAGCCGAGCCGTGTGGTCACCTTGTTGTGCGCCGGCTGGCTGATCGTGTTCGCGATCCCGATGTTTCTGTACACGCCGGACCTCGTCACCACGGGCGAGCGCTTTGGCGATGCGATGAAGCATGGCGTCGGCAATGTCTGGCGCACGATCCGCAAGCTCGGCGACTATCGCAACGTGGCGCTCTTCCTCATCGCGCGCATGCTCTACGCCGACGGCAAAACCGCTATCCTCATCTTCAGCGGCATCTACGCTGCCGGCACGATGGGCTGGGGCCTCGTCGAGATGCTCGCCTACGGCATCATCCTCACCATATTCGCCGTGTGCGGCGGATTTATCGGCGGCTGGCTCGATAGCGTCATCGGCCCCAAGCGCGCCGTCGTCATTGAGATTGGCGTCACGCTCGTCTGCCTGATCGCCATGGTGTCGATGTCCGCGACGTCGATGCTGTTCTTCTTCCCCGTTGAGGCGGGGGCAGTCGTGTGGGACAGCCCGCTCTTCAGAACCGCGCCCGAGCTTGGCTACATGGCCTTCGCGATCATCATCGCCATGTCGATTACCGCGGCTTACGCGTCGAGCCGCACCTTGATGGCGCGCTTGGCGCCGAAGGGCATGGAAGGGGAGGTGTTCGGCCTCTATGCGCTCGCCGGATCGGCCACCGCCTGGCTCGGCCCGCTCCTCGTCGAGAACTTCACCGCGACGTACGAAAGCCAGCGCGCCGGCTTCGCCTCGATCGCAATTCTCTTGATCTTGGGCTTCGCGCTTTTGTTGTTTGTGAAGCCGCCAGAGAAGCAAGCGGCCTAAGCCGCGTCGCTCGCCAGCTGGCGGAGCTTCTTGTCCACCATGCGCTTCAGGCCCTGCGCCACGGCTTGGCGTTCGTCGCCCAGCGCATGCGGCAGGTGCGCGAGTTGGTGTAGCGCCGCAACGTGCGTGCGCACCACTTCCGGATCAAGCCGCAACGTCGCGCCTTGCGCTTGCAGGTAACGCGTCATCTCACGTGCGCCGAACGCTAGGTTCGCATCGCCGATCTGCTCGGCCACTTCGATCAAATCCTGCGCAGCCTTGAACACGTGCCGGGCGGCGGTTGAATCGCCGGCGGTAAGGTCGCGTGCGTGCACTTCTAGCGCCGCGACACGCGCCCGCGCCAGCTGCGCTTTCAAATCGGCCTCGGTTTCGTCGGGCGTCAAGTTTTGCTCTGACGCATCATCCAGCCTGCGGCGCGGGCCGAGATAATTGAGATCAGGCCGCCGACGCCGACGACACGGTCCGACATAAGAAGCCGTGACCACGAAGGGCTGGGGATGCGCTATGACTCTTTGAACACGCTGCTGCAGCGCCAGCGCCGAAATCGGTTTGCGCAGATACCCGTCAACACCGGCGAGCCGTGCGACCTCGACATCGGCCTGTGTACCGCGCGCTGTCAGCATGAACATGGAGACGGCGCGGTTCGGCGCATCGCCATTGCGGACGCGGCGCACGAAATCGAGCCCGTCGCCGCCATTGCCGTGAAACCATTCCACCAGAACGATGTTCGGATTGCTTTTGCGGAGCGCCTCCCAACCTTCGGCGGTATTGGCCGCGCCAATCACGCGCCGAAAGCCCATACTCCGCAGCTGGTCGAGCGAGATGCCGCGCTCATAATGGTTCTCGTCCACGACAAGCGCGGTCAATCCCGACGGATCGAAATCGTCGCCGTTCATGTTTGAGAAAGCTCCCCGGTCAGCCGCCCAGCTTAGGGGAGATTGTTTAGTATTAGCTGAAACCGAGAGGTTGATGAGGCGTAAACGCGGGCCTCAGTGCTGTGGCCCTTTGCCTTCTTCCAGCTCACCGACCAGCGCCACCTTCTGCCAGATCTTGCGGGCAAGGCCGGTCGTAAGGTTTTCAATTTCGGTGACCGCTTCGATCACTACCGGATCGCGCACGCGCTCGGCATAAAGCGCCGCCAGTTTGCCCACCAGCGCGAGCATTTCAGCGCAATAATCGAGATAGCGTGTCAGCTGAAACGCCGTCATGGCCCGCGGCGGCGCACGCTCCTGCACGAGTGCCGTGGGGTCCTTCGTCAGCTGGTGCATGTCGATCACGTGCGCCAGCGAGCGGAGTTCATGCAGCGCATCGAGCGCGCGCTGGCGCTTAAAGCGCTCTTCCAGCGTCAACAAAAACCAGGCCGCGCCGCCGAAGAGCAGCAGGAGGTTCACGGCGGCTTCCAAGCTTTGCAGGAAGCCAATATTCGCCTCAAACCGCTCTAAGTGCAGGAACTTCGCCGCGAAGATTTGCGCCGCGACCCCTAACACGAGAATGATCCCGATCGCGGTTCGCAGCGGCCAATTGCGCTCCGCCAGCCTCGCAGCCTCAGTGGAAGAGTTCTGCGCCACAGCCATGAGTTCGTTGCATACGCGCCCCAGTCCCGCGCCGGGGAAGCGCTTGTCGATGCGCTCTTGCAGCCGCTCGATCGTGTTGACGATGTGGTTGGGGTCGAGCGAACGATAGCTCATTGCAGATTGCGCGCCCGTTGCACGGTGCGCTGATTGATGTCGCGTCCAAACGCGCTGAGCGAAATATCGCTGACAGTCTCTGCCGCATAGCGCCGTCCGTTCGGGGCGAGTTGGCAGGTGATGGCGACGTTTACGCGGCGCACATCCACCAGCGGCACGGGGCTAAAGGGGGCCGGCGTGAACAAGCGAATGCTGGTCACGTCCGGATTGGCTTTGCTCAGGGTGAGTTCGCCGCGCATGCGGTCGATATAGCGCCGCGCTTGTTCGCCGCGCACGCTCTCCGCCGTGGGCTGGAAGGCGTATGTCGCGCTGGTCGCATCTTCGCGCAGCAGGCGCACGTCGCGCACGAGCGCCATGTTTTCGCTCGCGCACCAGCTGACGCCCTCCACATCGCGCGCATAGGAATCGAACGCGCGCCGCTCATCGCCGCTCAGCTGATCGCGCTGGGGTTCGATCAGTCGAACACGCGGATCGGTTTCGGGGTGGAAGCGCGCGCGCCAGGTGCGCTCGGCCCCCTGCAACTCGATATCGAACGCGTAGGGCGCCTTGGCCGCCTCCGTAGCGGCTACCGCCTGCGTCAGAACGGACGGCACGGATTGGCCGGACGCCGTGGTGGTGATCAGGAGCGCGGCGGTCATAATGACAAAGCGGAGGGAGGACATAAGCCCGATCCTGCCACGCCGCCGCCGCTGCCTCAATCACCCCAGCAGCGTTGAAACTCGGCGTTCGCGCGCCACGTTGGCAGGCGATGCGCCCGCCGGGCTAGGATCAATCATGGACGCCCGCGTGCCCATTTTGCCCGAGCCCTTCGCCGGCTGGTTCGCCAGCCGGGGCTGGGCCCCGCGTGCGCATCAGCTGGAGTTGATCGCTCGCGGGCAGGCGGGACACTCCACGCTGCTGATCGCGCCTACCGGCGCCGGCAAAACGCTCGCCGGCTTTCTGCCCAGTTTGATCGAACTAGCGCCGTTGGCCGACCAAGGCGCGCGCCGCCCGCACAAACTGCACACGCTCTACATTTCGCCGTTGAAAGCTCTGACGACTGACGTCGCGCGCAATCTCGAAATTCCAGCGCAGGAGATGAAACTCGGCGTCCGCATCGAAACGCGCACCGGCGACACGCCTTCGCACAAGCGCCAACGCCAACGCGCGCACCCGCCCGATATTCTGCTCACCACGCCCGAACAACTTTGCCTGCTGATCGCCTCCGAACACGCGCGTGTCTTCTTCGAGGATTTGCAGACGATCATCATCGACGAAGTCCACGCGCTCGCGCCCACAAAACGCGGCGATCTTCTGGCGCTCGCGATGGCGCGTTTAAAACGCTGGGCGCCGACGCATAAGCGCATCGGCCTAAGCGCGACGGTGGCGGATGAAGCGGGGCTGGTGGCTTGGTTGTTGGGCGCCGAGCCGCAAGGTGGCGGGGGAGTTATCGTTCGCGCGCCACCCGGCGCGCAGCCGATTATCGACGTGCTCGACTCCAACGCGCGCATTCCGTGGGCGGGGCACACGGCGCGGCACGCCATGCCGGAAGTGTACGAGGCTATTCAACGCGCCAAACTCGCGCTCGTTTTCGTCAACACGCGCGCGCAAGCGGAAATGACGTTCCAGGAGCTCTGGCGCATCAATGACGACGCGCTGCCGATCGCGCTGCACCATGGCTCGCTCGACGTTGCGCAGCGCCGCAAAGTCGAAGCTGCAATGGCCGCTGGTCAGCTCCGCGCCGTTGTTTGCACCTCGACGCTCGATCTCGGCATCGATTGGGGCGATGTCGATCTCGTCATCCAGATCGGCGCCCCGAAAGGCTGCTCGCGGCTCGTGCAACGCATCGGCCGCGCAAATCACCGCTACAACGAACCGTCGCGCGCGCTGCTTGCGCCCAGCAATCGTTTCGAAGTGCTTGAGTGCCGCTCGGCCCAGGAAGCGGTTCTCGCTGGTGAACTCGACGGCGAACAGCGCCGAATCGGCGGTCTCGATTGCTTGGCGCAGCACATTATGGGCTGCGCCTGTGGCGAGCCGTTCGATGCCGATGAACTCTACGTCGAAGTCATCTCCACCGCGCCCTACGCCGATCTCTCCCGCGATCAGTTCGACCGCGCCATAGATCTCGTCGCTACTGGCGGGTACGCCTTGCGCGCGTATGATCGCTATCGTCGCATCGTGCAGGACCTGCACACCAATCTCTGGCGCGCGCGCAATCCAGGCGTGGCGCAGCAGCACCGGATGAATGTCGGCGCCATCGTCGAGTCTGAAATGCTCGACGTGCGCATGGCGCACCGCGTCGGCGCCCGCCCGCGACCCGGCACGCCGAAGGGCGACGGCGCACGGCCGATGATCGCTGGCCGCCGGCTAGGTCAGATCGAAGAATATTTCATCGAGGGCCTCACGCCGGGCGATACCTTCATTTTCGCCGGACAAGTGCTGCGCTTCGTCGGTCAGCGCGATACCGATGCGCTGGTCGTGCCCGCCGCTGGCGCTGAAAATCCGAGCGTGCCGTCCTACGCCGGCGGAAAGTTTCCGCTCTCCACCTTCCTCGCCGAGCGCGTCCGGCAAATGCTGCACGACCCGAAGCGGCAGAAGAAGCTGCCGGCGCAAGTGCGCGAGTGGATCAAGCTGCAAAAGCGTCGCTCGATCGTGCCCGCGCCCGACCAGATGCTGATCGAGACCTTCCCGCGCGGGGGCAAACACTATCTCGTCTGCTATCCGTTTGACGGCCGCCTCGCACAGCAAACGCTGGGCGTGCTCATCACGCGCCGCCTCGAACGCGCCGGCAAAAACCCGCTCGGTTTCCTCGCCAGCGAATACGCGATGGCTGTGTGGGGCTTAGAGCCGATGGGCGATCTCGACCTCAATGCGCTATTCGATGAAGACATGCTGGGCGACGATCTTGAAGCCTGGCTCGGTGAATCGACTTTGATGAAGTCCACCTTCGCCAAATGTGCCGTCATCGCCGGCATGATCGATCGCAACATTCCAGGCGCCGAGCGCAAGACTGGCCGCCAAGTCACGTTCTCCTCCGATCTGATTTTCAACGTGCTGAAGCAGTACGAGCCGGACCATTTGCTGATGCAGGCCGCGTTCGCGGATGCTGGCGAGGGCTATCTCGATCTGCGCCGCGTCGGTGCGCTGCTGCGCCGCGTCAAAGGCAAGCTCGTCCACCGCGACCTGCCGCACGTCTCGCCCTTCGCCGCGCCCGTCATGCTGGAAGTTGGCCGCGTCGGCATCGCCGGTGAGGCGGAGGAGGCGATCCTCGCCGAAGCTGCCGCGCTGATCGACGAGGCGATGCAATAACCAGCAAACCACGGTTGCGCAGCGTCAATGTTGCGCTTCCCCGTGCTTCGTCGCACCTTCCGGCAAAATACCGGGGGAAACGATGCGGTTCGTACTCATGCTCGCTTGCGCGTTTGCGCTCACCAGCGCCGCCCAAGCACAAGTCACCGACACCACGCGCGCCGCCAATGCCGCGTTTGCGCAAACGCTTCCGTGGGCCGACCGCGAGGACGAAGATTTCGCCGCACGCGGCTTCATCGCCGCATCTGATCAGCCGCAAATTCGCGGCGCGAACGGCGCCCTTGTCTGGGACTTCGACGCATACAATTTCCTGCAAGGCCCGGCCCCCGAAACGGTGAACCCAAGCCTCTGGCGCCATGCCGGCTTGCTGGCGCGCGCCGGACTCTTCCGCGTGCATGATCGCGTTTATCAAGTGCGCGGCTTCGATGTGTCGAACATGACCATCATCGTTGGCGACACTGGGCTCATCCTCATCGATCCGCTGACTAGCGCTGAAACCGCCGCCGCCGCATTGGCGCTCGCGCGGCGCACGCTTGGCGATCTGCCGGTGCGAGCGGTTATCTATACGCACAGCCACGTCGACCATTTCGGCGGTGTGCGCGGCGTCGTGCCGGATGCAACCGGCGTCGAGATCATCGCGCCCGATGGCTTCATGGAGCACGCGGTCACCGAGAACGTTATCGCTGGCAACGCTATGGGCCGGCGCGCGCTCTATCAGTTCGGCTCCGGCCTGCCGCCGAGCCCGGAAGGGCAGATGACCTCCGGCATTGGCCTTGCCATCTCCGCCGGCACGTTCACGCTCATTCCGCCGACGCGCACTATCGCCCGCACCGGGGAGACGCTCACCATCGACGGCGTCCGCATCGAGTTTCAGGTGACGCCGGAAACCGAAGCGCCGGCGGAAATGAACTTCTTCTTCCCGGATTTTGGCGTGCTCTGCCTCGCTGAAAACGCCAACGCCTCCATGCACAACGTGCTGACGCCACGCGGCGCGCTCGTGCGTGACGCAAAGGCGTGGGCTGATTATCTCACCGAAGCACTGCGGCTTTATGGCGACCGCACCGAGGTCATGGTCACCAGCCACGCTTGGCCGCGCTTTGGCGGCGAGCGTGTGCGCGATTTTATCGCCAGCCACCGCGATGCTTACAAATATTTGCACGACCAGACTGTGCGGTTGATGAACGCTGGCTACACCGATCGCGAGATCGCTGAGCAAGTGCGCTTGCCGGAGGCACTCGCCAGCCGCTGGTTCAATCGCGGCTATTACGGCACGATGATGCACAATTCGCGCGCCGTGTATCAGCGCTACATGGGCTGGTACGACGCCAACCCGGCCAACCTCAATCCGCTGCCGCCAGTTGAAGAAGCGACCCGTTTCGTTCGCGCTATGGGCGGTGCTGATCGCGTTCTGGCAGAGGGCCAGCGCGCCTTCGACGAGGGCGATTATCGATGGGCCGCGCGCGTGCTGAACCATCTGGTCTTCGCCGCGCCCGACAATACGAGCGCACGCCAGCTGCTCGCGCGCACGCATCGGCAGATGGCGTATCAGGCTGAGAGTGCGATCTGGCGGAATATGTATCTCGTCGCGGCGCGCGAGTTGGAGCAGGGCCCGCCGAACCGGCCGAGCCAAGTGCAAAGCGCCGATCTCGTCGCCGCCACGCCGACGAGTTACATCCTTGATCTGCTCGCGGTGCGTCTAAATCCTGAACGCGCTGGTGCGCGCAGCTTTGCGTTCAACCTGGTTTTCCCAGAACGCAACGAGCGCTTCGCCGTCTCCATTCGCAACGGCGTGCTCGTCCATGAGCGCGACATCACTTTAGAAGGCGCGCCCACCATTACCGCCCCGCGGGCCACATTCCTGCAAGCCATGGCGACCGGCACGATGACCCGGGCTGTGTTATCCGGAAGCATCCGCATCGCCGGTAACAGGCGCTCCCTTGAAGGCCTGAACGAGGTGTTCGATACCCCAGACCCGAACTTTCCTATCGTCTCGCCGTAACGAATCCGATCTGATCGCCTCATGCCGATGCTCTACCGCCCCGCCGCCAAGCCGACGCGCCCATCGCGCGCCGCGCCGCGCGTGATGGCGCCGATGGCGATCGCTGGCGCGAACGTGGAGTTTAAGCTCGGTGACGCTTTGGTCGCGGCGCTGCCGGAGGGCGCGCTGTGGGTCGCAGAATCGAAGACGCTGATCGTGTCCGACATTCACTTCGAGAAGGGCTCGTCTTACGCGCTGCGCGGTCAGATGCTGCCGCCGTACGACACGCACGCGGCGCTGATGAAGCTCACCGATCTGATGCTCCGGCTGCAGCCGGACATCGTCGTCTCGCTCGGTGACTCGTTTCACGACAGCGGCGGGCCGGCGCGGATGGATGCGCGCGACCGCGATCTCCTGAAATTGCTGATGTCGCGTTGCGATTGGATCTGGGTTGAAGGCAATCATGATGGCCGCGCGCCGGAAACGCTCGGCGGCGCGGTGCGTGAGGTGCTGCACATCGGGGCGCTGGTGCTGCGCCACGAGCCGACCTTGAATGCAGCCCCCGGCGAAATCGCTGGTCACTTGCATCCATGCGCGAAAGTATCCGGCCGTGGCCGCAGCGTGCGCCGTCGCTGCTTCGCGACAGATGGTGCGCGGCTCGTGATGCCCGCGTTCGGCGCTTATACGGGCGGACTCAATGTTTGCGATGATGCGTACGCGCCGATCTTCGCTGATGGCGTAACGGCGCTGGTGCTCGGCAAGGACCGCGTCCTGCCGGTGGCGAGTGATCGCTTGCTGAGCGACTAAATCCGCTGCAGCGCCGCCGCCAGCGGGATCAGCAAACACACGATCATCGAGCCCCCGGTGAGCACTTGCCGCAGCAACGGATACCATTCCGGCGCGCCAGCGTCGCGCGCGCTGCGGTGATCCCAGGCGTATTGCGCCGCGAACAAGCCAGCGAACGCTGAAGCCGCGGCGATGCCCGCCGGCACGATCACCACGAAGAGCGCCAGCGCCCATGCCGCCAAAGCCGGCAACGCGCTAAAGATGAGCCGCACCCCGTTCGGATTTTGCGGCGCGCGCATCAGCTCAAAGCCGCAGCGTATGCCGCCCAGAAATGAGAGCAACACCGCCGCGTAGATCGAGAACGCCAGCGCCCCCAGCACCGCCGTGTCGTGATGCTGCGACAGCGACACGAGCGCCGCGATCGCAAGCGGAGCGAGGCCGAGAAAGCCAAGCCGCAAAGCGGCGCGTGGCAGGAAGGGCTGTGGTTCGGTCACGTACGCCGGAAAAGAAACGCCGCGATCCATCCCGAGACAAGGGCTAACATCACCGTGATCAGCCCGTAGAGCCAACCGAAATTGGTGGCGAGGTCGTGGATGCGCCGCTCGATGCCGACGCGTGTGATGCTGATCGGGATGCGCTGCGCCGAGATCAGGCGGCCCTCTCGGAAGAGGTAGGTGTCGGCATAGTATTGCGCGATCGGCGCGTTGGCCGGCAGCCGCACCACGGCGCGGAAGAGGCCGCCCTCGTACATGGTGAGCCCGCCTGGCCGATCCGGCGCGTCGCGGCCCGAGTATTCCTGATAGAGTCCTTGCGCGCGCCGCAGGCGCACGAGCGCCGCGCGATAGGCCGAAGGATCGCCAGTCGCCGGCACAGCGCTGGCCAGCTGCGCGGACGCGGCCGGATCAAGCTGATAGCGCCAGATCGATTGCGCGCTGGCGATTGAGCGCAGCGGCCTGTTGCTGAGCACGGCGAAAAACGTCGGCGCCTCGCTGAAGCGCACGGGATCGCCGTTTACCCAAAGTCCAAACACTCGCCGCTTACGCATCACGACTGCGCTATCGGTTGGTCCGCGCACGACCACGACAATGTCGCCGCGGCCTTGTCGATCAGGATTGACGCCGAACACCGTCACAGAGGAGCCGCGATAATCGGAGCTCACAGTGATCGAATCTTCGGCGACGCCAGCCGGCAGATCGGCGACGTTGGGGCCGGTGGGCGCGCCAGTTTGCGCTGACGCTGGCGCGCAGATGAGCACCAAAGCAAGGAGCGCTGCGAGCCTTCTCACCACAGCCCCCGCAGCACGTATTGCTCAGTTGGCGCGATGACTAAGTCCCACAAGAATTTCGCGCTCGCGGCTAACAGAAGTGCGCCGAGAATGGCGCGCAAGTGCTCGCTCTTTAGCCCTGCGCCGAGCCGTGCGCCCAATTGTGCGCCGATGACGCCTCCGAGCATCAAAAGCGCCGCTAGCACGAGATCGACGGTCTTGGTCGCCGCCGATTGCAGCACAACGATCAGCGAGGTGGTGATCAACACCTGAAACAGGGAAGTGCCGATAACGACGTTGGTCGGCATCCGCAGCAGATAGATCATCGCCGGGATGAGGATGAAGCCGCCGCCAATGCCCATGATCGCTGACAGCGCGCCGATGACAAAACCGATGCCCAGCGGCGGCAGCACGCTGATATAGAGGCCAGAGCGCGGAAACCGCATGCGAAACGGCAAATTGTGCGCGATCGTTTTGATCGGCCGGCGCAGAATGGAAACGCCCTTGGCCTGGCGTCCGCGCCAGATGTGATAGCTCTCGCGCACCATCAAGAGGCCGACGCCAGCGAGCAGCACGAGGTAAAGCAGCGAGACGATGAGATCGAGTTGGCCGAGATGCAGTAGGCGCTCGAACAGCCACACGCCGCAAACGCTGCCGAGAATGCCGCCGAACGACAGCAGTAATCCCATGTGCCAATCGACGGACCTGCGCCGCGTCTGCGTCATGATGCCGGAGAACGAGGTCGCCGCGATTTGACTGGCGCCAGTGGCGACGGCGACGGGCGCCGGCACGCCGAGAAAGATAAGCGCGGGCGTCATGATGAAGCCGCCGCCAACGCCAATGAGACCAGACAAGAATCCCACTCCACCGCTCACTAAAAGAATGAGCAGCACGTTCACCGGCATTTCGGCGATCGGCAGGTAGATCAATTTTCCAGCTCTGATCCGGGAGCGTCCCGCGCCCGAGCCCTTATGGGCGCCTCATGCGGCCGAAGCAACGCCGCGAAGCTGGATTTTCCGGCGCTATTGTTCCGCTTCCGAGAGCAGACTCAGGCGGCGTCGCGCGTCAGCGCCAGCCACGAGAAGAGCAGCGCCGAAACCGAAGTCATCGGCAGCCCGATAATGAGCGCCAGCGGCGCCATAGCGAGAGCCATATCGGTGGTGAAGCTCGCGGCTGCGGCGCCGTTCTGTTCGTAATCGGCGAGCGCCGCGAGGAGTTGGGTCAGCACGAACGGCGCGAGCACCGCGATCAGCGCGCCCGCCAGCACCACGTGCAGCACCACCACGCGCCGCGCCCGCGGCGCCTTACCCAGCGCCCAACTCGCGCCCAGCGTGATCAGCGCGATCGCAAACACCGCCATGCCCGCCACCAGCGCCAGCCGCTGCAAGCTGGGCTCTTCCATGAACAGCGCCGCCGGCCAGCCGATCGCTGCGGCGAGCGCCAGCGGCGTCCAGATGAGGGCTGGCCGCCGCCACGTCAGCGGGGCGATGATTTGCGGGATCGGCGCGCGCATGGGTGTGAGTTTACGGGGCGGGGGGCCTGCCCGTCACCTGGGCGCACCGGATGGGGGCTGTGCTTTTCTCTGAGCTATGGTTGTTGAGCGCCATGGACGCCCGTCAGCAATCGCCCTCCACCGCCCGCAACCGCGAGCCGATCCTAGAGCAGTTGCAGCGCTTGCTGCCGGCGGAGGCGCGGGTTCTGGAGATCGCGTCCGGTACGGGCGAGCACGCCGCGTTCTTTGGTGCTGCGATGCCTGGCTGGGTTTGGCAGCCTAGTGACCCCGATCAAGCCGCTCGCGCCAGCATTGCTGCCTGGTGCGAGGGGATGGCGAACGTCCGCTCGCCGGTGGCGCTGGACGCGTCCGCAGCGGCCTGGCCGGTGGAGGGCCCGTTCGACGCGGTGCTGGCCGTCAACATGATCCACATCTCGCCCTGGGAAGCGACACTGGGGTTGATGGCCGGGGCAGGTCGGCTGCTCAGGCCCGGCGGGCTGCTCCTCACCTATGGCGCATACAAACGGGACGGGGCCCATACCGCGCCATCGAACGAAGAGTTCGAGCAATGGCTGAAGGCGCGCGATCCGAGGTTCGGTGTGCGCGACATCGCCGATGTTGAAGCTGCCGCGAATGCCCAGGGCTTGCGTCTGCGCGAGGCTGTCGAAATGCCGGCCAACAACTTCGTGCTGGTGTTCGAGCGCTTAGGCGACGACTGAAATCATCGAGGCGTTGCTCTCAGAGCCTGCTTGATCGACGCCCATGCCTTGACGGAATTTCTCTTCGATCATCTCGCGGATTTTATCTTCCATCGCGCGCTTCTCATCCGGCGGTAATTGCGCGAGCGACTCTTCACTCAAACCAAGCTCCGCCAAAATCTGCTCGCGCATCCGCTCGATCGGCGATTTCTGCGCTTCTTCCAGGAATATCTCGGTCGCGCTCGGCGATGTGAGTTGCGGCTCTTCCGGCTCATCTATGCTTTGCAGGTTGATGAACATCTCGAAAGAGATCGGCGGCACTGGCGAGATCGGCAAAACTGAGTTGCTGCCGGCAGAATTTGCCGATGTCGTGTTGGGGCTCGGCAAAAAGTTCGCAGCGTTGTTTGGCGCGCGTGTCGGCAAACTCAAAGAAAACAGCGCGTTTGCGCCGATTGCGCCGATACTCATGCTTTGTCCCCAGACGACGTGTGGCGCAAATGCAAGTCGCGCGCCGGATCGCGCCGAACTCACATTCATTTAATGCTCCAGCCACATTAGCGTTGCGCAGCGCCACTATCTCCAGCGCGCGGACACTTCCTCGTCCGCGCAACCGGGGACACTAAATGCGCAAAGCAATCACATTGCTCGAACTGAGCATCGGCGCGACTTTCGCCATCGCCGTAGCGGCGTACATGGCGCAGGGCTTCGTGGCGATGGCCTCAATGGCCGCGTGAAGCGCATGAAAGCGGAGCGCGTGGGCAGAATGCCCGCGCGCTTCGTGCTCTCTTGGGATGTGAAAAAGCCGACGGCTTTTAGCGCGTCGGCGTAGGGGGATCTGTTCGGTAGTCGTAGAAGCCGCGTTGGGTTTTGCGGCCAAGCCAGCCGGCTTCGACGTACTTTACGAGCAACGGACACGGACGATACTTGGAGTCCGCGAGCCCCTCGTAAAGCACCTGCATAATCGAAAGGCAGGTGTCGAGACCGATGAAGTCCGCGAGTTCGAGCGGGCCCATCGGGTGGTGCGCTCCGAGGCGCATGGATTTATCGATCGCTTCAACCGAGCCGACGCCTTCGTACAACGTGTAGATCGCCTCGTTGATCATCGGCACCAGAACGCGGTTGACGATGAAGGCCGGGAAGTCTTCGGCGTTGGCGATCTGCTTGCCGAGCTTGCCGACAAATTCGAGCGTGGTGTCGTAGGTCTCTTGGCTGGTGGCGAGGCCGCGGATGATTTCCACCAGCTCCATCACCGGCGCCGGGTTCATGAAGTGAACGCCGATGAATTTGTCCGGACGATCCGTCGTCGCGGCGAGACGCGTGATCGAAATCGAAGAGGTGTTCGACGCCAGGATCGCGTCCGGCCGCAGCACACTGCGCAGGTCGGCGAAGATTTGCTTCTTGGCGTCGTGCTCTTCGACGATCGACTCGATCACGAAGTCGCAGGCGCCGAGGTCCTTGAGCGCCGAGCCCTTGATCCGCTTGCGCGCCGCATCCGCGTCGCTCTTGCCGACAAGCTCGCGCGTTACCTGGCGGTTGAGATTTTTATCGATGACGCCAAGCGCCGCATCGATGCGTGCAGCATCGGCGTCGTTCAGCAGCACGTCATAGCCGGCCAGCGCACATACATGCGCGATGCCGTTGCCCATTTGCCCGGCGCCGATGACGCCGACCGTTTTGATGTTCGTCATTGTGTTAGCCATAGGCGCAGAGCGCCGCTGAATTGCAATTCTTGTTGCAGTGCAGCATAGGGCGGGCCGGGGCGCAAGCCTTCTATGGAGCGCGGGCGCCCCCGCCCGCGGCTTCGTTCAGTCAGGCTACGCGGGCGAGGGCGCCCGCGCTCCATAATTAGACCCCAGCCTTGCCCAGCTCGTCCATCAGCTCCGGGATTGCGGTTTTGTAGTCCGCTACCAGCCCGTAATCGGCGACCTGGAAGATCGGCGCGTCCTCGTCCTTGTTAATGGCGACGATGACTTTCGAGTCTTTCATGCCGGCCAAATGCTGGATGGCGCCCGAAATGCCGACGGCGACATAGAGCTCCGGCGCCACCACCTTGCCGGTCTGGCCGACTTGGTAATCGTTCGGCGCGTAGCCGGCGTCGACCGCCGCGCGCGAGGCGCCCACCGCCGCGCCGAGCTTGTCGGCCAACGGGTCCAGCACTTTGTGAAATTCTTCGCTGGAGCCCAGCGCACGGCCACCCGAAACGACGCGCTTCGCCGCCGTCAGTTCCGGCCGGTCCGACTTGGCCAGCTCTTCGCTAACAAAGGCCGACTTGAACGGCCCGCTCGGCGCCGCGACGGTTTCCACCGAAGCACTGCCGCCTTCGCCGGCAGCTTTGAACGCCGTCGGCTGTACGGTGATGACTTTCTTCGCCTGCGTGTCCTGCACCGTGATGATGGCGTTGCCGGCATAAATCGGGCGCACGAACGTATCGGCGCTTTCAACGCCAATGATGGTCGACACCTGCATCACGTCGAGCTTTGCCGCCACGCGCGGGGCGGCGTTCTTGCCCGTTGTCGTCGCCGGGAACAGCACCGCGTCGTAATTGGCCATCAGCGGCACGATCAGGGCTTCCAGCGGCTCAGCCATTTGCTTGGCCAAGGTCGCGCCGTCCGCGTGCAGAACCTTGCGCACGCCATCGATTTTTGCGGCTGCAGCGGCAGCGGCGCTCGCATTGGCGCCGGCGACCAGCACATCGACGTCGCTGCCCATGGCCTTCGCGGCGGTGACCACCTTGTTGGTCGAGTCCTTCACGGACGTGTTGTCGTGCTCAGCGATAACGAGAACGGCCATCTTAGATCACTCCCGCTTCTTTGAGCTTGCCGACCAGTTCCGCGGCAGACTTCACCTTGATGCCGGCTTGGCGTTTGCCAGGTTCGGCGGTCTTGATCGTCTTCAGGCGCGGCGCGACATCGACGCCGAGATCGGCCGGCGTCTTCACGTCAATCGGCTTCTTCTTCGCCTTCATGATGTTCGGCAACGAGGCGTAGCGCGGCTCGTTCAAGCGCAAGTCAGTCGAGATAATTGCCGGCAATTCGACATCGATCGTCTGCAAGCCGCCATCGACTTCGCGCGTCACTGAGGCCTTGCCTGAGCCGAGCACGATCTTCGACGCAAACGTCGCCTGCGGCCAGTCGAGCAGGGCGGCGAGCATTTGCGCGGTGGCGTTGTTGTCATCGTCGATGGCTTGCTTGCCGAGGATGACGAGGTCCGGCTTCTCAGCTTCGATCACCGCCTTCAAGAGCTTGGCGACCGCTAGCGGCTCCACTTCGCCTTCTGCTTTCACCAAAATCCCGCGGTCGGCGCCGATGGCGAGGGCGTTGCGCAGCGTCTCTTGCGCCTGCTCCGGGCCGATCGAGACGGCGATAACTTCAGTCGCCGCGTCCTTGGCGTGCCCGCCGCCGCCTTCCTTCATGCGGACGGCTTCCTCGATCGCGATTTCGCAAAACGGATTGATCGACATTTTGAGGTTCGAGAGATCGACCCCCGAACCATCCGGCTTGACCCGGACTTTGAGATTATAATCGAGCACCCGCTTGACCGGGACGAGGACTTTCATCGTTGAAATCCTTGAGGATTGGCGGCGTGCGGACCACGCCAATGCGCGGTCGCACATAAAGCCCGTAAGAAAAGCCTCGTCAATGCGACTATCGGGACAGTAGGGCGGGCGCATCCGTTCCGGCGGGCGCCGGCATCCCATGCCTGACAGTTTGGAAGGGAAGACCATATGATCATCACTCGCCGCCCCTTGTTGCTGGGCGCCGCTGCGGCAGGGCTCATGGCATCGAACGCACTCGCTCAATCCGCCGCCGACTTCATGGGCGAATGGTTCGGCGCTCTCGACCTCGGCTCGCAACGTTTGCGCTTGCGCCTCGTTGTGGCGGCGGGCCCGACCTCGACGCTCTACAGTATCGACCAGGGCAATAGCGCCATCCCGGTGGGGACCACCACGATCGAAGGGGATCGTCTGCGGCTTGCCATCCCGGTCATTGGCGGCAGCTTTGATGGCCGGCTGAGCAATGGCCGCATCGAGGGCCAGTTCACCCAGCGCGGCGCACTGCCGCTTGTTTTCACGCGCGAGCAGGCCGCCGAGCAGGCGCCGGCGCGCGAGGCGCTGACGCAAGCCGGCCTTGTCGCGCTGCGCACCAGCTGCGGTGCGCCAGCGTTCGCCGCCGCCGCGGCAAACCGCAACGGCCGCGCGGTTTCGTTTGTGGACGGCGTCCGCGCTTTTGGCCGCACGGAAGCGGCGACCACCTCAGATAAGTGGCACCTGGGTTCGATCACCAAGTCGATGACGGCGACGCTCGTCGCGCGCGCCGTCGAAGCTGGCCGTGTGCGTTGGGATGATACTGTGCATGGCCTCCTCGGCGCTGCGATCCCGGATATGCGCGCCGAATATCGTGACGTCACGTTCCGCCATCTGCTCAGCCACCGCGCCGGCCTGCCTGCGAATATCGAGATGGGGCAGATGATCGGTTTCCCACGCGAAAGCGCCGATTCACGCGCTGATCGCATTCGCTACGCACAACTCGGCCTGCTGCAGCAGCCAGCGGGCGCCAAGGAAGCGCACTTCGAATATTCCAACACCGGCTACGTCATCGCTGGAGCGATGCTTGAGCAAAAGCTCGGCGCGCCGTGGGAAACGCTTATCCGCGATCACGTCTTCACGCCGCTGGCGATGACGAACGCTGGCCAGGGCGCACCGGGTACGGCAGGCGCTTTTGACCAGCCCGTGGGCCACGCTCTCGGCCCGACGACGGTGGTGAATGGCCAGGCCTCAGCATCGCTCGTGCCATTCCCACCCGGCGGCCCGATCACGGATAACCCCGCCGCGCTCGGTCCGGCTGGCCGCGTCCATGCCCCGTTTGAAGATGTGTTTAAATACCTACGCGCGCATTGCGAGCAAGCCTCGCCGTTCCTGCGTCGTGAGAGCTGGCAAATTCTGCATACGCCGCCGTTCGGTGGGCCGTACGCGATGGGCTGGGCGGAGCGCGAAGGTATGCTCTGGCACAACGGCTCGAACACGCTCTTCTACGCTGAAGTGATGTTCGATCGTAATCGCGGCATCGTCGCCGCCGCTGCAACCAATGACGGCCGCGTCGATGCAGTCGGCCAGCCGATTGGCGCGGCGCTGGTCGGCGCCGCGCAAGCGGTGGCTTAACGGCTCAGCACGCCGGGCCAGTTCGTATTGGCCCGGCGGATGTGCCCGGGAATGTCGCCTTCCCAGCGCGTTTGAATCTCGGCGTTGTAATTGAGATAGAGCCGGCCATCGACGATGCGCCAATTGTTCGGATTGCCAGCGGCGGTGTAGCCTTGGCTGACCGCCCAGGCGCAATAACCGCCATATTGTGGCAGATAACGTGCTGGGCTGGCGCGAAACGCCGCCAAGTTTTCAGCGTTTGCAAAGCGATATTCGTAGCCTTGATGCGTGACGCGAAAGCGCTCGACGCCACGCACTGGCCGGCCATCGGTGAAGTACGCAACCGGATCGTAGCCGCCAACAGCAACGCGTGAGAGCAGACCGGTGTGCACCGGCGCAGTGTCAGCGTGCGCCACGGGAGCGAGCGCAACCGGCGCGGCGAAAATCACAAGCGCGAGAACGAAATGACGAAGCATGAAAGTCTCCAACCGATCAGGCGCGCGCGCCAGTGAGAGATGAGCGGGTTTGTGTGGCGGGCGCGTTCGGCACAAAGGCGCGTGCGATGTCGCCAAGCAGCGCGGCGATCTCGGCGCGGCGTAGAAACAGCAACACGATCGAGGACACCCAAATCGTGACCGCGGCTGCGAACAGCCCGCCGCCATCATTGTTCGGATCGATGCCGAGCGGCGTAAACAGGTGAAAGCTCACCGCGCCAGTCATCACGGCCAAGCCGATAGCAGCGCCGAGCGCATTCAGCCGCACTAAGCCGGGGAAGAGGCCAACAAGCAAAAGCGCCGAGGCTACGAGTTCGGCAGAGCCGATGACGTACTGGCTGAACAACCCCGTATGCGCAAACAATCCCGCTGCACCGATCGACGCGGCCCAGCCATCAAGGCGGCTGAAGATTTCCTGCGTGTTCGGGTGGTCGGTGAATTTGTAGCGCAGGCTGTCCAGAAACACGGCGGCGGCGAACAGCGAGATCGCGATCGGCGCGTAGCGGCGAATGTGTGTAAGCATGGTGGTCCCTCTTATGCAGGGTATGTCGCGCGAAGGTATGCGGCGGTTACACGAAAACGCTCCTCCCCCTTGGTGGAGGAGTTGGGGGACGGTCGTCTTGCCCGGCCCCCACCCAGCCCTCCCCCCAAGGGGGAGGGCTTAGAGCGCGCGGCGCATTTCCGCGACGGGCCGCATCTGCTCACGCTAAGCAGCTTCCATGAACTTCCCGGTGAATCCCGAAAAAGTCCTGCGTCTGTTCAGCCCGCTCTGGGGGCTGCTGGCGTTTTCCCTCTGGCTGCACTGGGAGAGCTGGCAGTCGAAGCCGATCATGCTAGCGGCCGTCGCGTCGCTCCCGCTGGTCGCCGCCCTTGCCGCCGGCTTGATGCGCGAGCGCTGGCGGCTCGAACTCACGGCGGAGGCGCTCGTCCACCACACACTCGGGCGCACCGAGCGCTTCGCGTGGTCGCGCATGGGGCCGGTTGAGATAAAGCCGTCGCCGCTCCGCGTTTTTATGTTAGTCCGCGCGCTTTGGTTCGCCTATCCGCTCGACGCCCCGCGCGACGCCGAAGAACGCGCAACCAAACTGCTCGGCCGCCGCATCCTTTGCGTCTTCGGCGACCACAGCCCGCGTGAGACGGTGGAGCAAATCCAAGCGTGGCGGGCGCTGAACGCACGCGGTTAAACGCGGCGCCAAGTGCGAAAACTCACCAGCGCAAAAACTTCGACCCAATCACCGCGCCCAGCGCCGCGCACACGGCAATCGCCAGCGTGTACCACGTGGTCACGAACGCCACAGAATCGGTCGGGCAATACATCGCGTAGGCCATCGCCGCGATGCCACCGGAGACTGCGCCGATCGCAGCCCCCGTCAGCGTGATCCGCGTCGGGGCAAAGGCGCGCATGAACCAGGTCAGCAAAGCCGCCGTCGGCGCCGCCAGTATCGGGATCAGCACGACGCACCACGGTACACTGCCGCGCCCGCCCATCCACGCTTCCCAGCGCCGCTCCGGCATCTCGCCCATCAGCGCCACGACTGTCGCCAGCACGCACACGCCAGCGAACACCAGCACAGCCCCGATGCGCCAGCCCAACGGACGGCCCGGCTTCATCAATTGCAGCGCAAACGGCAAGATCACCGCCGCCGCAAGCGCGGAGAACATCGCCTTCATCATCACCGGCATGCGCGCCGCGCCGATGTCCGGCCGCACCTGCAAAAACACCGCAACCAGCACCGCCGACACGACAAGCCCAACCAGCAATGTCAGCGCCAAATCGCGCCGCCAATGTTGCTTGTCCGCAGGCCCCGCGCCGCGCGCCAGCGCTTCGATGAGTTCGTCGGTCTTCACGATGTTTGCTCCCCGGCCATCAGGCGCATCAGCGTCTTCAGGCCGCGATGGATGGAAATCTTGATGTCGCTTTCGCTGAGGCCGGTGGTCTCCGCCGTCTCGCGCACGCTTTTTTCTTCGAGCTTCACCATGCGAATGGCGATGCGTTGCTTTTCCGGCAGCTTGCCGAGCAGTACGCCGATATCGTGCTTGGCGTCCGTCGCTTCGTAATCGGGATCAATGTCGCCGACGTCCAGTCCATCGAGCGGCGCATGCGCGCGATGCTTGGCGCGGCGTAGGAAATCGATCAGCCGATAGCGTGCAATCGCATAGAGCCAAGCGGTGAGCGGGTAGTTCGGGTCATAGCTCTCGCGCCGTGTGTGCAGCGCCACCAGTGTCTCTTGCACCAGATCCTCCGCGTCCTCCGGCCGCCCGCGCAGCCGATTGCGAAAGTAGGCGCGAAGCAGCGCCGCCGCTTCCGTCAGGAAAGCGCGATGCGCGGCCTCATCGCCCGCGAGGCCCTGGAGCAACAAGGCTCGAAGTGCGGTTTCGTCCGCCAATGGCCCTCCCATGAATGCTTACGCGCCAACGCCGGCGGCGGTTACGTCCGGCGGAACGGGTCGGCCGGGTAAACCCCCAGCACTTTCAGTGACGTAGAAAAGAACGCCAGTTCCTCCAGCGCCAGCCGCAAGGCTTGCTCTTCCGGGTGGCCTTCGACTTCCAGAAAGAACATGGCCGCCGAGAATGCGCCGCCCTCGATGTAGCTCTCGAGCTTGGTCATGTTGACGCCATTGGTGGCGAAGCCGCCGAGCGCCTTGTAGAGCGCCGCCGGCACGTTGCGGACGCGGAAGACAAAGCTGGTCATGCAGGGGCCGGAACCCAGCGCCGCATTCTGCGCTTCGCGCGCGAACACCAAAAACCGCGTCGTGTTGTGCGGCGCATCGGCGATGTCGGCCTTCAGCACTTTCAGCCCGTAAATCTCGCCCGCCAATCCTGATGCAAGCGCACCGATGCTCGGATCGCCCAATTCTGCAATCTCGCGCGCAGCGCCCGCCGTATCGGCCGTCTTCACCGCCGCGACGCCGAGCTCGCGCAATTGTTTGCGGCACTGCCCTAGCGCTTGCGGATGCGAGCGCACGTGCGTCAGGCCTTCAAGCGTCGCATCTTTTAGCCCAAGCAACTGATGCCGGATCGGCACGAAGCGTTCGCCGATAATGTAGAGCCCGCTTTCCGGGATCAGCGTGTGCACATCGGCGACACGCCCCGCGACCGAGTTCTCGATCGGGATCATGGCGTAGCGCGCTTGCCCCTCGCTCACCGCCGCGAAAGCATCGTCAAAGCTCGCGCACGGCAGCGGCTCGAGTTCGGGGAAGGCGGCGCGGGCGGCGATGTGTGAGTTCGCCCCAGGTTCGCCTTGAAAGGAAATATAGTCAGTCATTGGCGGCGAGCGTTAGCGTATGGGCCGCTTCTCTGGTAGGGGCGATGCCTCAATGGGTGTGGCGCAGACTGTCGAAAGCGCGATTTTGGCGCAAACGCGCAGGGGGCTGCGCACGCTTTTGGCTGTGCCTGCCGCGCGCGCCGCTGGGCTGGCGCGCGTCGAAGAGCTGGAAATCGCAGGCGCCGCCGGGCCATTGCGCGCCCGGTATTACGAAGCCGCCGACGCCATCCGCGCGCCGCTCATCGTTTTCTTTCATGGCGGGGGCTTCGTCTGCGGCGACATCGACACGCACGATTCAATCTGTTCGTGGCTGGCGAAGTCATCGCAAGGCCGCGTCCTGTCGGTTGGCTATCGTCTCGCGCCGGAGACGCCGTTCCCGGGACAACTTCACGATGTTCGCGCCGCGTGCGTTTGGGCCTTTCAGAACGCGCACACGTTCGGCGCTGAGCCAAATCGCATCGCCGTCTCCGGCGATAGCGCCGGCGCTTATCTCGCCTGCACCATCGCGCTCGAAATCAATCGCGCCACACCTGGCGCCGTGGCGCTGCAGGTTCTGCTTTATCCGCTCGTACATGTGCAAGACACGCTCTGGGCCGCGGAAGAAGTGCGCAACTTCCGTTTCCTCGGCCGCGTCGCCGCGCTCTACATTGCCAAGAGTCTCGGCGCTGAAAAGCTGCCGTCTCTGCTCGACGTTGATCTCTCCGCTGCACCTCCTACCATCGTCGCCGGAGGCGGACCGCTCGACCCGGTGCGCAGCGATGTGAAAGCGTTTGTGTCGGCGCTGCGCGCCGCCGGTGTGCGCGTCACCGAGAAAAAGTATCCGCCGCTTATGCATGGCGGGCTCAACTTTACCGCATATTCCAAGACTGCGACCTCAGCTTTGCGCGAAGTCGGTGCGCTGGTGCGCGCGGAGTGGAGCAGCTAGGGTGACGCTCAACACATGGGGGAACACGCGATGCGCATACTTTTGATCGCCGCGACTGCCGCGCTCGCGGCTGCTTGCACACCAGCTGAAGAAACTGAGGTGATGTCTGCTGGCTGCGATGCGCGCGCTGTAGGCTCTTGGACCGCAGGCGATGCAACCTATTCACTCGAAGCCACAACCGCCGGCCCGGATTGCGCGCGCGCTGTCGGCACGTTCGTTGTGCGCGATAGCTCCGGCGCGCCGATTTACGCGGAAGCGCATCTCGCCCAGCACGTGATGATGCTCTCGCACGCGGAGGACACTACCGTGATGGCGACTGCGCTCGGCGAATGGACGACGGTCCAAGCGCAAACCAGTTCGCAATTGCCGGAATGGGCCGCTAATGCCGACAGCCCCGTCAGCGGCGAGTTTCCGTTCTATCCGCACGAAGGTATCGATCGCGCCCAATACGAAGCCGTGCGCGCCAACAATTTGCCGATGCTCTGCTACGTGCAGGGCATGGAGAGCTTGAATTGCTTGGTACTTGAAGAAGGCGGATTCGCCTCGATCGGCCTGCAAAGCTTTCCGGGCTAAGCGCTAAGCCTCGTCACGACCGGCGCTTCGTCAGCAAGCGCCGGATCGGGACGCAGCCGCGCAAACCGCAGCGCTGCGGCGCAGAGAACATCACGCGTCGCCGGCTTGACCAAATGGTCGGCGGCGCCGAGTTCGATCGAGCGGCGCCGATCCTCCTCGATCGATAGCACAACGATAGGCACGTTGCGCGTTTCGGGATCGAGCGCGAGGTCGGAGATCACGCCCCAGCCGTCGCGGTCGGGGAGGTTGATATCCAGCACCACCAGAGCCGGCTTCAGCGTCCGCGCCAGAGTGAGCCCCGCATCGGCGGTGCGCGCGCACTGCACAGCAAATCCGACTTGCGTCAGCGCCCGCACCGCAAGATCGCGCGCGCTGGCTTCATCGTCGATCACGATCGCCAGCGGCGAATCTTCGTCGCCTTCGCGATCGAACACATCGTCGCCCTCGCTGGCGCCGAAGCCCGCATAGAATTGCGTCACCCAGAGCGTGAACGTGGCGCCTTTGCCAAGCTCACTCGTCACCGTGACATCGCCGCCCATCATCTGCGCCATGCGGCGCGTTATCATGAGGCCAAGGCCGGTGCCGCCAAACTCGCGCGCGGTGTTGGCGCTGGCTTGCTCAAACGCTTGGAAGAGGCGGCTGGATTGCTCGGGGCTGAGGCCGATTCCGGTGTCGGTGACCTTGAACACGAGCCGGCCTTCGCCGTCGTGCTCTTCACGGTGCATCGTCAAGCGCACGGTGCCTTGCTTGGTGAACTTGCAGGCGTTGGAGAGCAGATTCAGCAAGCACTGGCGCAATTTCTGCGCATCGACGTAAGAGGCCTCGATCGGCTCAATATCGCATTCCAGCGTGTTGTTATTTTTGGTCGCCAGCGGCCGCGCCGTCGAGATCGCATCGGCGACAATACCGCGCGGATCGGTCGGCGCCGCCAGCACATCCATGCGGCCGGCTTCGATCTTGGAGAGATCGAGAATGTCGTTGATCACCGCCAGCAAGTGCCGCGCCGCCATGTTGATGCGCTGCAGATCGCTGATCGAAGAGGTGTCGCCGCGATCCTCGGCATCTTCCGCCAAGATCTCGGCGTAACCGATGATGGCGTTGAGCGGCGTGCGCAGCTCGTGGCTCATATTGGCGACGAATTGCGACTTCGCGCGATTGGCGCCTTCAGCCGCGGCGCGCGCGGTGTCGGCTGCAATCCGCGCCTCGGCCGCGTCACGCAGCACGGCGAGCGCGCGCGCCATGTCGCCGATCTCGTCGCCGCGATTGAGCGCCGGAATGTCGGCGTCGTAATTTCCGTCGGCGATGGCGCGGATCGAGGCTGACAGCGAGTCGATCGGCTGAATGAGGCCAACCCGCAACAGCGCTATGATGAAGCCGATCACTACCAGGAATAGGCCGGCCGCTAGGAGCAGCGTGTTTGTGCGCTCATCGGCCAGCCGTTCGGCCCGGGTTACCAGCATGGCATCGAGCGCGGTGGAGACGCGGCCGGAAAGATCGGCAAGCGCATATTGCGCGCCGGCTTCGGTCGCGATCAGATCAGGCAAGTTGAGGCGGCCGCGATCAATGGCGCGCTCTATATTCGCGCGATAGGCCGCAAAATTGGTGACGACCGAGTAAGAGGGCGGCCCGAGCGACGATTGCACCCCGGCGTTTGCGGCGTTCTCCACGGTGCGATCGATAGCGTTGCCGAGCGCGTTGGTGGTGCGTTCAAGCACTGCGAGCTCTTGCAGAATCTGCGTGCGCTCGCCTTCACCGATGCGCCGGTCTTCGAACACGGTTTCTGTCAGGCTGGCCAGATCACGGGCCTGCTGCGCCAACATCGGCGCGCGCTCGATCACAATGGCGGCAGCGGCGTGGCTGGCGCGATCCGGGTCGCGCACCAGGTTGGCGCGATCGCCAATTTGATGCGCTAAATCGCACAGCGCCATGACGGCCGCGCCCGCCGCGGTGGCGCGAGCGCGATCATTGTTGAGCGCCGTGCGCATCGCAGTAATCGCGCGCTCCGACATTTCGGCAGTTTCGAGACCGCCGCCGTAACGTCGCTCAGCCGAGCGCAGCGCGCGGATAGCGGCGCTGATATTATCGACATCGTGTCCAAGCTGTTGCGCGCGCGATTGCATGTTGAGCAAGGTGTGCGCTTCGTTGACGACGCGCAGATACGCCGCGCCGTCGCGCTCTTGGCGCGTGACATCGACGAGATGCTGTTGTTCGGAGGCGAGTTTGCCGCTCACGAACACAAGCGGGACAAGGAATAATGCGAACGCCAAAGCCAGCTTGTGGCTGGTCGATGCCGTCTGCACCAGGCGCCACGTTCTCACACGCGCCGCCGCGAGGTGGCGAACAAGGATTTGCTTCGCGTTCATATATTGCCCCCGCCCGCGATGTGCGCGCAGGCGAGGACTAAGCAGCCAGAAGGGATAACGCGCGCTGAAGGAAAATCACGAAAACGAGAGCCAGTTATTGCCAAACAGGAAATGCAACTGCGTCACGGCTTAATACGCGCTCACACGTATGGAATTTAGGTGAACGCCGCCAACGCTGCGCGCGCTGCTTCAAGGTCAGGCGGGCTGTCGACCCCCTTTGGAAAATCCGCGATTGAATCGGCGTAGATCGTCATGCCCATTTCGAGCGCGCGCAATTGCTCGAGCTTTTCGCGCAGTTCAAGCGGCGAGGGCGGCGCCGCAACAAAGCGGGCCAACGCTTCGCGCCGATACACATAGATACCGACGTGCCGTTCGATCGGTCCTTCGCCCCACGGTGCCGGCGCGCGCGTGAATGCAAGGCAACGTCCATCGGCCGCGCGAATAGCTTTCACGACGTTCGAGTTGGCGCGCTCCGCTTCATCGCTCGAAGGCGAGACCAAAGTCGCGATGTCAGCGCCCGGCTTCAGCGCAGCAAGCGCGCGCGCGACATCCTCGGCGCGCATCGTCGGCATATCGCCTTGCAGGTTGACCGCCACATCGAAGCGCCGGCCTGGGTCGAACGCCTCCAGCGCCGCATGCACGCGGTCGGAGCCGGAGGGCAAATCCGGATCGGTGAGCGAAACATGCGCGCCGGCTTTCAGCGCCGCCTCGGCCACTTCCTCCTCGGCCGCCGCGACGAGCACCGGTCCCGCATTGGCGGCGTGAGCCAGGTCCACCACCCAGGCGATCATGGGCCGGCCGTGGATATCGGCCAGCGGCTTGCCGGGCAGCCGGGTGGAGGCCATGCGCGCAGGAATGACGACGACAGAGTTCATGGGGCGTCGGCTTGCCGTGCGGCGGTTCGCCGCGCAAGGCCAGTGATGAGCGCCCCGCGTCATTAGCCCCGCTTGGCGAGGGCCCCGACGCAGGCCATAACGCCGCCTGTTTCGAGACGGCCACGCGGCCACCCAGGGCAGGGCAATGAGCGATCTGCGGATGAATTCTGTGTTCGGAGCCGTTGTGGCTTCGGTGCTTGGCATCATGGGCGTCGGCGTTCTCGCCGATACTTTGGTCCACACGAATTACCCCGATACACCGGGCTACCTGCCGGAAGTCGTGCTTGAGGCGGCCAGCGGCGGCGCTGCCGCGCCCGCCGGCCCGCCAGACTTCGGCCGCTTGTTCGCCGATCAAGTTCAACTGGATGAACTGATCGCACGCGGCGCGCGCGTTGAGGCGCAGTGCACCGCCTGCCACAACTTTGATGCTGGCGGCCCGAACGGCATCGGCCCCAATTTGCATGACGTCTTCGGGCGCGCTGTCGCGAGCCATGCTGGGTTTGAGTATTCAGAGCCGATGCAGGCGCATGGCGGCGCCTGGGACTATCTGGCGCTCAACGAATTCCTGGCCTCGCCCTCGCGCGCTGTACCGGGGACCAAGATGGCGTTCGCCGGCTTGCGCAACGATCAAGACCGCGTGGCGATGATTGCGTATCTGCGCTCGATCTCGCCGAACAATGTCGCGCTGCCCGCGCCGTTGCCGGAAGCTGCGCCCGCCGCTGCTGAAGGCGAAGCCGCGCCAACTGAAGTTGACGCCGCCGCCGCGCCAGCAGGCGGCTAAAGCCTGCGGATAGAGCGCGGCGCGCCGATCCGCGCGATCGTCTCTGTGAGTGGTTCGACCACAGTTTGCATGTGAAATGCGTTGGCGTGGAGCAATTCCGTTGCGCTGCGCATGAGGCCAACGTGCCCCGGCCAAAACACCAGGTCGCCGCGCTCTAGCTTCGCATCGAGCGGAATTTCGCGGCCCACCACCGCTTCCTGCATATCCGCATCGCGCGGCGCGTTGACGCCGCCGGTTTCTAGCGCCGTCTGCACTACGCCCGAACAATCGGCCGCGCTCGAATCCTTGCCGCCCCACAAATAGGGCAGCCCGACGAAGCGCTCCGCGCTCGCCACCCAATCATCGACGTGTGCGTCGACCGGGGCGATGTGCGCGGCATACACCCAGCCGCCGCGGCTCAAACCGGCAAAGCCGTTTTCCATCGCCGTCATGGTGAGCTTTGCGTTGAGGCTTAGAGGCGAGGGTGGCTGGGATTTCTTGTCCGGCTCGGGAAATACCAAGGTCCGCAACACCGCGACGCGGTGTGTCGGCACATGAATCTCAGCGTCGAAGCTCTCGGCCCGCGCATAGCCGACATAGCCGTCGAGCCGCGCTTGGCCCCACACCCAGCCATCCTCATCCTGATCGTAAATGTCGAACACTTCGCCGTAGAGCAGCTGCGTTTCCAGCCGCGCAACGAAAGACGGCGCTTCGCGTAAAACGGAAGCGCCGACTTTGACCTGATGCGGAACGCCTTCGACAAAGCGTTCCGCATCGATCGTGCCTTTAAGCTTCGCCGCCGCTACATCACTGCGCGCCGGCGTCAGCCGTGGATCATTCATGAGACCGCTTGTAGCACCGGTCTGATCTGCTGGGCTTGGTCGTCCTGCAGAATGGTGGCGCCCAATTGTTCCAGGAAAGCGTCACCCTTTTCGGTGCGTTCCACGAACACGTTGCGGCCGTCCTTCGGGTCGCGGCGGCGCTGCACGAAGCCGAGGCGCGACAGCGTGTCGAGCGCGCGGGTGATCGCCGGCTTGCCGACATTGAGAGTGGCGGCGAGGCCGCGCACGGTGTGCGGCGCCGGCTGCAGCCGTACCGTCATCAGCACCGCCAATTGGCGGGCGGTCAGGTCCGGCGCGTCCGAACGTACGGTGGTGACGGTAACCCGACGCCACAAGTCCAATGCTTCTACTTGGTTCTGCCCGAGGTCCATGGCCGTTCCTCCAATTGAATCGCAAGTGCAAGATTCGCCGATTTGGTGTTCGGTGCAAGTACGAAACCACAAGATGTTGTGGAATGGCCGAAATGATTAACCAAATCTTGACGGCCGAGACCGAAACGATCCGTGTCCGACATGGGCTTTCCGGCCATTGAAAAAAAATCGCCAACCGGATCGAACCGGCGCAGGCCTGCGCGCGACTTAAGCTGCGGAGGGGCGAGATGGCCGTGAGCCGCGGACTTGAACAAGCGCTCGACGATTATCTCGTCCTGCTGGCGCAGAACGGCTCAGAGGAGGCGTTCGCCCGGCTGGTCGCGCGCTGGTCGCCAAAGCTCTTGGCGTTCGCCGCCCGCACCCTCGGCACAGCGGAGGCTGCGAAAGATGTGGTGCAAGATACTTGGGAAAGCGCCGTGCGCGGGCTCAAGCGGCTCGACGACCCGGCGCGTTTTGGCCCGTGGCTCTACGCCATCGCGTCGCGCAAATGCACTGACTCGCTGCGTTCGAAGTACCGGCACGCTCGCAACATCGCCGCGATCGCCGATGCGCCGAGCGAAACGGTTGAGAGCAAAGCCGATGCAACGCTCGATCTCACAGCCGCGCTCAAATTGCTGCCGCCGGAGCAACGCGTCGTCGTCAGTCTTTTCTTTGGCGAGGACATGAGCATCGCCGATATCGCCGCCGCCACCGGCGTTCCGCCCGGCACTGTGAAGTCACGTTTGTTTGCGGCGCGCAAAGCTCTGCGCGCGCGCTTTGGAGAAGTGCAATGACCAATCTCGATAACGCCATCCGCGAAGCGCTCTCAGCGGAAGACGCCGCTTTCCTCGCGCGCTTCGAGCAAGAAGGAAAGTTCAGCGAAGCCATGGGCACGTTCCGCGGCCAATCGGGCGCGCTCAACGTCTTCGCCGCGATCATCACCTTCGCGATGTTCGGTGGCTTTGTTTATTGCGCCTGGAACGCATTTCAGGCGGCAGACGTGCGCGACACCGTGCTGTGGAGCGCCGGCGCAGTCATCGCCATGCTCGCGGTAGCAATGCTGAAAATGTATTTCTGGATGGAGATCAACCGCAACGCCACTTTGCGCGAAGTGAAGCGCCTCGAACTCCAAGTCGCCCGCTTCGCCGCTAGCCGAACCGCGCCTTGATCACCCGGTACGACGCCCGCAAGGCCTGCGCTTCGCCGCCTTGCGGGCGGCCGGGTTTTTCCTTTGGCGCCCACGCGAAGATGTCGAAGTGCGCCCAGGCCGGCACGGTCACGAAGCGGCGCAGAAACAGCGCACCGTAGATCGAGCCCGCCATTGCGCCGTCGCCGGTGTTTTTGAGATCCGCAATCGGCGTATCCATGTCGCCCTCGTACGCATCCCAGAGCGGCATTCGCCAAATGGGATCGGTGGCCGCAAGCGATGCCGCTGTAAACTCCGCCGCGAGCGCTTCGTCGCCGGTGTAGAAGGGCGGAATGTCCGGCCCCAAAGCCGTGCGCGCCGCGCCGGTCAAAGTTGCGAAATCCAGCAGCAGCGCCGGACCATCTTCACACGCGCGCGTTAGCGCATCGGCGAGCACCAAGCGGCCTTCCGCATCGGTGTTGTCGATTTCAACGGTCAGCCCCTTGCGGCTGGCAATCACATCGCCCGGCCGGAATGCGTTGGCCGAGATCGAATTCTCCGCCACTGCAAGGAATACATCGAGCCGCACATTAAGCTTCGACTGCATCACGAGCTGGCCGAGCGCCAAAGCGTGCGCCGCGCCGCCCATGTCTTTCTTCATCATGCGCATGCCGGCGGCCGGCTTGATATCGAGCCCGCCTGTATCGAAGGTGATGCCTTTGCCCACCAGCGCCACGCGCGGCGCGTCGTCCGCGCCCCAAGACAAATGCAGCAAACGCGGCGCTTCCGCCGCGGCGCGGCCGACAGCATGCAGCAGCGGATAATTCTGCGTCAGCAGCTCGTCGCCAACAATCGCTTCAAACTCAGCCCCGCATTCGCGCGCAACTTTCTCCGCCGCCGCGTGCAACGCTTCCGGGCCCATATCATTCGTCGGCGTGTTGACGAGATCGCGCGCCAGCCAGGACGCTTCGACGATCCGCCCCGCTTCCTCCATGTCTGCGCCTTCTGGCGCGACGAGGCGCGGGGCCGGACGCTTGCGCTTCTTGTAGCGGTCGAACGCGTATGCCCCGAGCCCCCAGGCCACTGCGATCGAGGTGGCGTCAAACTCACGCGGCGCGAAGGCGATGCGATAATCGCCGGCAGGCAGATGCTGCGCCAAAGCGCCCATCACGTTCACATTGGCTTTGTCGCCAACCCCGAACAGCACCCGCTCGATCGAGCCGTCCGTGGCCGGCGCCAGCATGATGCGGGCGTTCTGCGCTTGGAAATCCAGCGCCGTCGCGAGCCGCCGCAGCGTCTCCGAATGCCGCTCGATCCAGCCTTTCCAATCCGCGGCGCGGATGGCGTGGATGGGAACGGCGTTGGCGGAGTCGGTGATGAAGGGGAGGTTGGTCATGGGTGTTACCTAGTACGCCATTAGCGCTTTGTTGAGCATGTCGGGGCAGCATTAGGCGCTTATTAGGATTCGCGCCCATGCATCGTCTGCCCGCCGCGCTTTTCGCCGTTTCCACGCTCGCTGCTTGCGCCACGTCCGGCGGCGGCGAACAGTCTGTCGATACCACCGGCGCGCTCACCAGCGCCCGCCCCGTGGACCGACAGGCCCGCGAACGCATCGCGCGTGAAGATACGCTGACGCAAATGGCCTTCTGGGCTGGCGAGTACCAAACCTTCCCGAACGATCTCGAAGCGGCGCAACGTTTTTCTGAGGCGTTGCGCAAGGGCGGTCGCGTTGATCGCGCCGTGCAGATTGCAGGCGAAGCTATTGGCCGTTTCCCGGAAGACCGTCAGCTTCTCACCACTTACGGCCTAGCGCAGATCGCTTCTAACCGTCCGCAGGAAGCGCTACGCCCGCTTGCGGTGGTCGCGGCTGCCGAGCCGGACAATTGGCGCGTGCGCTCAGCGCTTGGCGCAGCGCTCGATCAGCTGGGCCGCTACAACGAAGCGCGCCGCGCTTACCAGGAAGCGCTCGCTCTGCAGCCGGACGATCCGCGTATCCTCACCAATCTCGGCGTCTCGCACATCATGGCCGGCGAGCCCGCCGACGCCGAACCGATCCTGCGCCGCGCCGTCGATCGCCCGAACGCGCCGCCCGAAGCGCGCCAGAACCTCGCCATTGCAGTGGCTCTTCAAGGCCGCTTCGACGAGGCCGAACAACTCGAACGCATTGACCTGCCGCCCGCGCAAGCGGCTGAAAACATCCGCTTTCTGCGCGGACTTTTGAGCGATCCGCGTAGATGGGGCGACCTCGGCCGGGCAGGCTAATCAACCAGGGGTTGCAATCGTTTCGGCCTCAGATAAGTTCCCCGCACGGTTTGCGGGAGGACTGCTATGGCGGTGGAAGACGAAATCAAAAACGGCGCGTTCAACAATGATCCGGTCGCGCTGACGGTAGGACTAGAGCGGCACGTCTCAGGCGCTTCACCGGCCGTGCTCGCCTACACGATCGAGCGCTGCAAGGTTCTGCCACGGCCGGAATATTTGTGGGATGGCCGTCGGCTCATCGTCCCGTCGGATGGACTCTATCAAGTTTCGCTGACGTTCGTGTCTGACGTCGAGGACGGCAGCACTAACGACGATATCTACGTTGATGTGCAGATACGTGAGCCAGGGGCGCCCGATTATCGCGCCATTGGCTTTCGTGCATGGAAGCCGCAGCCTCAGGCGCGCGGCACTGCAAGTTTCGGCGGCGTGTTGAAGCTGCGCGGCAATACGCTGGTGCAAACATCTGTCGCCAGCGGCGGAAACAACGCCAGTCGCCTGAGCTCTCGCTGCGTCAGCCGCCCCGGCTGCTCAAAATCTCGTTCACCTGGATCACGGCCGGGCCGATGATCACGGCGAATAGCACCGGAAGGAAGAATACGATCATCGGCACCGTCAGCTTCGGCGGCAGCGAGGCGGCTTTCTTCTCGGCTTCCGAGAGGCGCAGGTCGCGGTTTTCCTTGGCCATGACGCGCAGCGCCTGACCAACGGGCGTGCCATACTTCTCCGCCTGCGTCAGCGCCATCGCGACAGCTTTGACACCTGGGTGGTTGGTGCGGCGCGCGAGATTTTCGTACGCCATACGGCGCTCCGGCAGGTAGGAGAGTTCGGCAGTCGTCAGCGCGAACTCTTCCGCCAGCTCAACAGAAGCCGGCGCGATTTCCTGGCCGACACGCTGGAGCGCCATTTCGATCGACATGCCGCTTTCGACGCAGATCAGCATCATGTCGAGGCTGTCTGGAAATGCCTCCATGATCTTGCTGCGGCGCTTATCGGCGAGGTTCTTCAGATAGATGTTCGGCGCGTAATAGCCGACAGCGACGCCGCCAACGACGGCGATGAGCTTCATGTGCAGCGCGAGATGAGCGCCGAACGCCATGACGTAGAAGAGGGCGATTACGCCGAACGCGATCGGCAGCGCCGCGCGATAGAAGTAGAACATCGTCTGCGCGGCGTGGCCACGCAGGCCGGCGCGGATCAGCTTTTCCGAGAGCGTATCGTCAGCCAGCGCCTTCTGCAGATTGAAGCGGTCGACGAGGTTCTTGGCGAACGAGTTGGCGTTCTTGTGCTGCAGCGATTGGCTGCCTTTAGCGAGATCGGCGCGGCTGCGCTTGCGCAGCTCTTCGCGCTTCTTGGCGACTTCCTTCAGCCGCGAGCCAAGCTTGTTCTCCGACATCGCTGGCGCGGCGACCGTAACGATGGTGGCGAAGCACGCGCCCGCGGCAAGCACGCCAGCGATGGTCAGCGGATCGGTGAGGGTGTCGACGATATCAGCCATGTCCGCGCCCTCAGAATTTGAAGTTGACCATTTTGTGCATGATGAAGATGCCGGCAGACATCAGCACGACGCAGCCGATGAGAATGAGGTGGCCGACAGGGTGTTCGAACAGAACGCCGATATAGGCCGGGCGTGTGAAATACACCAAGCCGCCGACGCAAACCGGCAGCGAGCCAATGATCATCGCCGAGGCTTTTGCTTCGGCCGAAAGCGCCTTCACTTTCTCGACCATCAGCTTGCGCGAGCGCAGCACCGAGGAGAGGTTGCCCAGCGACTCCGAAAGGTTGCCGCCGGTCTTTTGCTGAATGATCAGCACGATCGAGAAGAAGTTCACTTCCGGCAGCGGCATGTGATCGTACATACGCTGCATGCCGGTTTCGAGCGGCACGCCCATGGCTTGTGAATCGACCAGCTGCTGGAATTCGCTCCGCAGTGGCTCCGGGCTTTCCGCCGCGATGATGCGCAAGCACTGGCCGAGAGGCAGGCCAGACTTTACGCCGCGCACGATGACGTCGATGCCGTCGGCGAGTTGGCTGGCGAATTTCTTTTGCCGTCCGCCAACCATGAAGCCGAGCACCCAGCGAGGCAAACCGAACAAGCCGACAAAAAATCCCATCGCCGCGCCGATCGGGCCCTGGATGATCAGGCCAGCGATCGTCAGCACGGCTGCAGCGGCGCCGGCCATCATCCAATATTGCGTGACGCTGAGCTTGATCCCGGCCTGCGCAATCTGGCCTTTCACCGAGTAGCGGCGTTTGCGCGATTGCTTCTCGCTGTTGGCTAGATCTTTCAGCGCTTCTTGCGTGCTTTGCCGGCGCTTCAGCGCGGCGTTCTCTACCGCCTGGTTACGCCGATCAGTCTTCTGCGTGCCCGCAACTTGCTTGACGCGCTTTGTCGCCGTCACCGGTTGTGAGCCGCCGCCGCTAAAGGCGAGACCAACGCCGCCGACTGCAACGAAAGCTAAGACAGCCGCAAGCAGCGCCGGATCCATTACGCGCTCTCCGTCTCGTCGAGTGCCTGCGCCAATTCTTTCTCAAGGCCGAAATAGCGCGCGCGCTCCCAGAAGCGCGGGCGGCCAACGCCCGTGCCCTTGTGGCGGCCGGTGATGCGCCCGTTTTGGTCTTCGCCCTGAATTTCGTACACGAGCAGATCTTGCGTGATGATCGTATCGCCTTCGAGGCCGAGCACTTCGGTGATCTGGGTGATGCGGCGAGAACCGTCGCGCAAACGCTGTGCCTGGATCACGACGTCGACGGCGGCGACGATGATTTCGCGGATAGTTTTTGCGGGCAGCGAAAAGCCGCCCATCGTGATCATCGATTCAAGACGTGAGAGCGCTTCGCGCGGCGTGTTCGCGTGCAGCGTGCCCATCGAGCCGTCGTGGCCGGTGTTCATGGCTTGCAGCAAGTCGAACGCTTCGCTGCCCCGGACTTCGCCGACGATGATCCGCTCAGGACGCATACGCAGGCAGTTCTTGACCAAGTCGCGCATCGTGACCTGGCCCGAGCCTTCAAGGTTCGGTGGGCGCGTTTCGAGACGCACCACGTGCGGCTGTTGCAGCTGAAGTTCGGCCGCGTCTTCGCAGGTGATGACGCGTTCGGTCGGATCGATGAACGCCGTCAACGTGTTGAGAAGCGTCGTCTTACCAGAACCGGTACCGCCGGAGATCAGCACGTTGCAGCGGCATGCGCCGATGATCTGAAGGATCTTCGCGCCAGCAGGCGAGATCGAGCCGAACTCCACCAGATTGGAGAGCTTCAGCTTGTCCTTTTTGAACTTACGAATGGTGAGCGTCGGGCCATCGATGGCCAGCGGCGGCACGATGACGTTGACACGAGAGCCGTCAGGCAAGCGCGCGTCGCAGATCGGCGAGCTTTCATCAACGCGGCGGCCGACTTGGCTGACGATCCGTTGGCAGATGTTCATCAGCTGGCCGTTGTCGCGGAAGCGGATGCCCGTCTTTGAAATCTTGCCGCTGACTTCGATGAACACGGCATTGGCGCCGTTGACCATGATGTCGGCGATGTCGTCGCGCGCCAGCAGCGGCTCAAGCGGGCCATAGCCCAACACGTCGTTGCAGATGTCGTCGAGCAGAGCTTCCTGCTCGGCGATCGACATGACGACGTTCTTGATCGAGATGATTTCAGCGACGATGTCGCGAATTTCGTCGCGAGACGATTCCGGGTCGAGCTGCGCTAGCTGCGTCAGATCGATGGTTTCGATCAGGGCGTTGAAGATCGTCGATTTGACGCGGTAGTACGCTTCCGAGCGATATTCCGGCTGATCGTTTGGTTCTGGCTCACGCTGGCGCACGGCCGGTGCGCTTGCCGAGGAGGCAGCGGGGCGCGGCGCAGGCGCCGAGATCGGAGCAGCGGGGCGCGTCGCCGATTGTGGCGCAGCCGCCGGCTTTACGCCGACAGACGCAGCAACGCGCGCAGCGGAGGGCGGCGCGGCGACTGGCGCCGTTGGCGTCGCATTGGGCGCATCGCCTAGGCCTCGCTTACCGAACATCTAAACCCCTAGCGCTTCAGGAACGGGATCTTGTCGGTGAACGACGCCTTCTTCGCCTCCACCGGCTTGCGACCCGTAAGCGATGCAGCAAGTGCATCGAGCGCCAGCGCAGTCTTCGACTGTGCCGCCACTTCACTGATCATTTGGCCATTATTGGCGGCCATGCCGAACAGCTGGGGATCGAATGGAATTGAGGCGACAGGCTCACAGCCTAACGCTTCGGCGAAATCCTTGAACGGAATCTCTGGCCGTTTGGGCACGCCCACCATCGACAGCACCACTGTCGGCGGCGAGTCGTACGGGCGCATGGCCTTCAAGAGATCGATGATGTTCTTGGTGTTGCGCAGTGAAGCAAGATCCGGCCCCGCGACGATGATCGCATCGTCAGCCGCGAGCAGGGTGTGCTTCACCCACGATGTCCAGATGTGCGGCAGGTCAAGCACTACGTAGGGGCTGGTGCGCCGCACGCGTTCGATCACCATCTCATAAGATTGCGGATCGAGCTCGAATTCGCGCTCCAGAGTCGCCGGCGCCGTCAGCATTTGCAGGCGCTGGGTTTGCTTGGTGGTGACGCGCTCCAGGAACACGTCATCAACGCGGTCTGGCGCCATCAGCGCGTCTGCGATCGATTGCGGCGGGTCTTGGTTGAAGTCGAGCGCCGCGGTGCCGAACGAGAGATCGAGATCGAGCAGGGTCGCGCTCGATTCCTGACGCTCGGCGATCGACCAGGCGATGTTGTGCGCGATCGTCGAAGCGCCGATGCCGCCGCGGGCGCCGATTACGGCGACGACGCGGCCGGCGAACGGCTTGTCTGGGTTCACATAGAGGCCGCAGACGGTGCGGATCATGTCGATCGGCTGGATCGGCGGCACGATATATTCGCTGACGCCGCGCGCCATGAGCTCGCGGAAGAGGGCGATATCGTTGACCGCGCCGATGATGACGACCTTGGTGCCTTCCTCGATCACCGCCGCGAGGCGGTCGAGGCTGTGCAGCATTGCAGCGCCTTGCTGCAACGTATCGATGATCAGCAGGTTAGGGCTCGCCTGCGAAGCAAACCGCGCCACGGCAGCGTCAATGCCGCCCGGCTCGACCGTGATCTCAGCGCGCGCCATGCGGCGGTCGGCGGAAATTCCGGCGATGACGTCTGCAATCTCGTGGCGATCGCAGACGGCGTGAATGGTGATGCGCGGCACGGGTTGTTCAGTGACCCGGCCTTCGTCGCGCAGCATCGTCGGCAGCGCGGCGGCCACGATGGCTGGTGCGCTCATCGTGAACGGATCTTCTTCCGGCGGCGGTGACGGTGCGTGCGTCTCGTTCGCGGCGACCGGCGCGATGCTGTCGTCGAACGGCGGCAGGTCGACCAGGTCGACGCCCTCAAGCTCGCCAACGCCGAACGTCTCATCGTCTTCGAGGACGAAATCGTCGTCCGTACCGAGGCTCCAGGCGGGATCGGGGATGCTCATGTGCTTAGGCCCTAATTGACCGCGTTGCTGAGAGTCACACGCTCGTCGTCCGAGCGCGTGGCGTGCGTTTGTTCGCCGGCGCGATAGGCGTCCATAACCGTGTCACGGCGGTCGCCGTCCCGCGGGTCCATGTTACGCGGGCGCAGCAGATCGGCAGGATCTTCCACCAGAGCTGCGAGGTTGGCTTGCGTCGCGCAGCCGAAGCTCGCCCACGGCTGGTTGTTGCTTTGGTGCGCGAGGTCTTGCTCCCAGAGCGGGGCGCACTCAGGCGCTTGCGCTTCAAAACGCGCGAAGCTCACGATGATCGGCGCTTCCGCGCCTGATCCGTCGTAAGTCGAGCCAGCGACAGCGGCGTACGAGACACCAGAATCCACGAGCGCCATGCGCGTTTCATGCGCCAGCACTGAAGCGGAGTCAGAGTTTGCGCCGCCGGAAGGCGAGCTCAGCACGAGGGCGCCATGGCCGTAGCGCAGATAATTGCCGGCGAACGTGCGCAGCGTGGTGCGCGCTTCGGCCGAGAGCGCCACATCGCCATTGGCGACGGGAATTTCGATACGCTCAGCCGTTTGCGTCACCTCGATGCGGTGACGATCCGCAGCGCTGGAGACGGGCGGGCCTTCAGGCGTCGGCACACTCGCGCAGGCGGTGAGCGCGCTAACGCTGAGGAGCAGGAGGGGCAAGCGGGATTTCATGGCGTGCCTCATTATTCAATCACATGCCCATGCGGGCCTTGTAGGCTTGCGTTCTCGCGCGCCCCGTCCGAGCCGCGCGCCGGTCGGTAGATGGAGTTCAAGCGCCCGCTCAAGAGGCTCTCGCCTTCGCTCGGGTTCATGTAGCCATCGGCAGGCGTGCGAAGATTTTCAGGGCTCGTCGGCCGCACCAGGTATGGCGTGACGATGATGACGAGCTCGGTTTCATTGTTGACGAAGTCGCGTGAGCGGAAGAGCGAGCCGATCACCGGCGTGTTCATCACGCCCGGTACGCCTTCAAGCGCGTGGCGCGTGCGCTCTTGAATGAGGCCAGCCAGCACGATCGAAGAGCCGGACGACATTTCAAGCGTCGTTTCCGCGCGCCGCACCTGCAGCGCTGGGATGGTGATGCCGCGAATGACGGTCGTTGTGCCGTCAGCATTGCGGATCGGCGTGTCGCCGGTGGAGATCGCGCCTTCCGAGGTCAATTCGCTGACTTCGGTCGCAACCTTCAACGAGATGCGGCCGCCCGAGAGAACGACCGGCGTGAACGCAAGGCCGACACCGAATGGCTTGAACTCAACTGAAATTTGGCCGTCTTCGGAGCTCACCGGCACCGGGAATTCGCCGCCCGCCAGGAAGCGCGCGGCTTCGCCCGAAATCGCCGTCAAGTTTGGCTCAGCCAACACGCGCAGCAAACCGGCGCGCTCGAACGCTTCGATCGAAGCGTCGGTGCGGCGTGCGCTCGTGACGGTTGCGGGGCCGTATGTGGTTTCGCCCGTGACCGGGTCGAACTCGTAACCACCGACGCCGGCTTGGCCGGGGGTGACACTCGGATCGACTGTGCCGGAAGGGTAGGTGTAGCTGTTCGGGCGCAGAATATTCTCTGCGACACCGCCGGAGGCCGCGAGGCCGCCCAGCGCCGAGCCGCTGATAGAAAAACCGTTGCGCGTTGCGATGTCGACGAAATTGTCTTCGCCGACGAGCTGATTGATCAGCTCTTCGTAGTTTGTGTTGATGCCGAGCTGGCGCACCAGGGTGCGGCTCATCTCGACAACACGCACACGCACCAGCACTTGCTCGCTGCCTTGCACCTGCACGAGATTGACAACGCGGTCTTCGCTGGTGGCGCTGCCGGCGCCGGTCGCGCCGCTCGTCGTAATGTATTGTGTCGCCAGCAAGCGCGCGCGATCGGCTTCGCCTGCGCTGCGGGCGCTGCCCGAAAGCACGATGGTGCCGTTGACAGCTTCAGCCGTGATGTTCGCGTCCGGCGTATGGCGGCGCAGAATATCGTTCAGCGGACCGACATCCGGCTCAACCCGGATTTCGACGTTGGCGATCTGGCGGCCCTGTGCGTCGAAGAAGAAGATGTTGGTTTGGCCAAGCTGGCGGCCGATCACGTACGCGCGCCGTGCCGTGCGCACTGTTGCGTCAGCGATGGCGGGGTTGGAGATCAGGATGTCGCGCGCGTCCGCCGGCAGATCGATGATCGCCGACTTGCCGTACGGCAGCACCAGCGACGCGGATTGTGCGCCGCCGCCCGCATTGATGCGGATGCTCGATGCGCTCGGCGGCTCAACTTGAGCGCTGACCACACCAGGCGTCAGCGCCACGGTCGCGGAGAGCGCCGTGGCGAGAGTAACGCGAAGGGACTTGCCCGGATTCATCTGCTTCCCCCGGAGACCGTGCCGTATGCGTGAATGCGCACGGCCCCTGACGATTGGCCGACGCCATTGCGCCGCCGCTGCGAATTCAAACCAACCGTGTCGACCTGCACGCCGCGCAACGCCAACGTCACTTCGCCAAGCTGATCGGCCAGGGCGAGTGTACGGGCGTCTTCTTGCGACATCTCAAGCACGGCGACGGCGGCGTCGATGCTTTGCGGCGCTTCACCGCTAGTTTGCGTTTGCGTCGTGTCGCCCAGCGCCAGAACGCGAATGTCTTCCAGAATGATCTCGCTGGAGACCCGCTCTTGCCCGCCTTCCTGGAAGCTGTGCGACATGATCACATCGACGCGGTCGTTCGGCTGGATGTAACCGCCGGCCGCCGTCTCGCGCGCCACTTCGATGGCGACCGCGCGATAGCCCGGCTCGAGCTGCGCCGCCATGAAACCGCGGCCTTCCGGCTGCACGACATAAGCGTTGGTGATTGGCTCACCGGCCACAAAGGCCCGGCGCGTCACTGCGCCGACATATTCAGCTTGCGCTGAAGGCTGCGCTGAAAGACGCACATAACTTGGCGAAATCGAACCTTCTGGAAACACGGCAACGGCGAGATCGCTCGGCGTCAGCGCAGCGCCCTGCGGCACGTCGCGCGCCACCACGAGCACTTGTTCGCCAGCGACAGGCTCGCCTTCGGCCGCCGCGGTTTCGGCGTTGCCGCCGCCCATGCTGCGGATCAAGAAGAGGGCGCCGATAGCCGCAACCGCGGCAACAACGAGAACGATCAGCTGACGGGCTGACATATACTTACTCCCCGCGTGATCTCGGCTCCGGAATTCCCAGCCGAACAGACCACGTTCATGGCTAAGGCAGGGTTAACGGACTCAGAGCGAACGGCAGCGACGGGATTGCGATCAGTCCGCCGAACATGATCGCGACGCCGTACGGGATGCCGTTCTGTTTCTTTAACAAATGGTTGACGAAGCCTGGCGTCGTCTCGGTCAGCGGCACGAATTGGCGCGCCGCGAGCAACGCCACTGCCAGCAATCCGCCAGCGACGGCGGTGCCCAGTATAAAAGGAGCGAACGCCGGAAAGCCGGTCCACACCGAAGCCGCCGCCAAGAGTTTGGCGTCGCCGCCGCCGAAGACGTTGGCTTGAAAGAGAAAGAAGCCGACGACCAGAACGCCGAATCCGAAGGCGACATGCATGGCGATGTCGCCAAGCGGCATGCGCGCGGCCAGCGCCGCCGGGATAAACAGCGCCGTCAGCGCGATCGAGATCCAATTGGGAATGGTCAGGCTCGCGACGTCCGAGCACGCCGCATAGATCAACAGAGCCGCGAAAGCGGCGAGTGCGAGCAGTTCGACCATGGGTCGTAAACTTGCCCGGGCGCCTCCTTAGAAAGCATTAAGGGGCGGTCGATCTTGCCAAAACGCAAACAAAAACGCCGCCCGAGGGGCGGCGTTGAAGAGGGGGAAACTTTAAGGACGCAATGGCGCCGCACACCCGAGGAGTGCGCGGCGCCAGTTCTTCGGCGCTTAGTTGGCCGTCGAGAGGTCGGTCGAGATCTTGGTGAAGACTTCATCGAGGCTGTCGCCAACCAGGCCAACGGCCGTGATGATCGCAACGCCGATCAAAACGGCAATCAGGCCGTACTCAATCGCGGTGGCGCCGTCTTCATTCTTCAGGAAACGCTTCAACATTTTCAATTCTCCGATTGTCGAGTGCTTTTTCACCTGGCCCGGTGGGAGCGTCGCACCCGACACCCATTCCCAGACGCAAGAATGACAATACGCGGCAGTGCTTAACAACCGGCCCAACGGGAACGGTTATTTTTTCGTGAATTTTAAAGTGATTTTGCAGCGCATCTCGTCGCTCTCGCGCACGCGGGCTTTAGCGATCCCGCAACTAATCGCGCGTAGCAAAGTAACGGAGTATCTATAAGGAAAGCCCAATGCGCGCCTTGCGTCCGTATATTGTTGCACTCGCCGCCGTCTGCGCGTTCGCAACCCCGGCCGCCGCACGTGATGTGCGTGTCGCGCTCGATCAAGCTTTTCCGATCCGCCTCGCAGAACCGGCCGAAGGCGTCGCCATCGGCAATCCCGCGATCGCCGGCGTCTCCGTGCAGAACGACCGCTTCTTGTTTGTGACGGGCCGTTCTTATGGTTCGACCAATCTCGTCGTCGTCGGCGCCGAGGGCAGGGTGCTCTATTCTGGCCGCGTCGTCGTCACGCCGGACGAGACCGATGTCGTCATGGTCACGCGCGGCGTTGAAACTGCGCGCCTCGAGTGCACGCCGCTCTGCCGGCCGCGTCCGGATATCGGCGACGGCGAAGCTTCGCAGGCGATCACGCAGCAAATCACCGGCCGCGCCGCCGCTTCCGGCGTTCGTTAAGCGCCATTTACGCTCTGCTTTGACGGTTTCTAAGCCCTTCCGTGCGCATACTGCGCACTGGAGTATTCATGGGCGCGCCGCGTAAATCACTGCCGCGAAAGCTTCGGCGTTTCGCACGCGCGCGCCGCGGCTCGGCCGCCGTCGAGTTCGGGCTCGTCGCTTTGCCGTTCTTCTTGCTGATGTTCGGCCTCGCCGAAATCTCCATGATCGGCTTTGCCCAAACCAGCTTGAACAATGCCGTGGCTGACACGGCGCGCACGATCCGTCTCGGCCAGGCCCAGAGGGCGGGCGCCACGCAAGCGCAGATCGAAGCGGCGCTCTGCGATGACCTCAACAAGTTCATGATGTTGGAGTGCGGCGGCAACCTGTTCATCGACATCGATCGTTTCGACTCGTTTACAAACGCCAGCAACAGCGCCGCCGATCCCATCGAGAATGGCGAATTCCAACCCGCCGGTATGGGATACTCACCGGGCGTTCAGTCCGACATCGTCGTCGTCCGCGTTTATTATCGCTGGAAAATCATGACGCCGATGTTCGAGACTGTCTTCGCTAATGTCTCGAACGGCGAACGAATCCTGGTTTCAACGATGATGTTCCGCAACGAGCCCTACCTATGATCAAGCTCATGCGCCGTCGTCTCCGCCGCTTCGCCAAGGCCAAGAAGGGCCTTGCTGCGCTTGAGTTCGCCATCATCGCGCCGATGATGATTTTCTTGCTGTTCGGCTCGGTCGAGACGATCGACATGCTCTCCGTCAACAGCCGTGCGCAAAACGTCGCCGCTTCGCTGGCGGACGTGGTCGCGCGCGACACGGAAGTCTCCAATGCCGAAGTAAGCGGCCTTTGGGACGCGCTCGCGGTGCTGATGTACCCGAACAATCCGGCCAACATTGATGTCCGCGTCACCAGCGTTCGCATCGTCAACGCAACGACTGCGCGTGTGGTGTGGAGCGAAGGGCGGGGCCTCGCTGGCCGCGTGGCGAACTCAACCGTCAGCCTGCCAAGCGCGATCATGAACCCTGGCACCAGCATCATCATGACCGAAACGGTCTATCGCTATGACTCGCCGCTGGGCTTCATCTTGGATGGCCCGATCGAGATGAGCCACGTCGCCTATCGCCGCTCGCGCCTCGTCGATCCTATTCCGCGCGTCAGCTAGGGCTTGAACGCCGCGCGCGGGCAGGGGATGCTTGCGCGATGGACTCCCCAATGACGCCGGCTGAGGCCGTCGACCGTCTCGAATTCCTGCACAATCGCGCCGTCACCGCGCTGGTCGAAGGCGTGCGCCGCTTCGCCGAAGGTGGCGCCCCGCCGACGTTCGAGGAACGTGCGCTTTTTCGCTACCCCGAACTGCGCGTCACTTACCTACCTGGCGCGCCTGCGCCCCGTCTCGCGCGCGCTTACGGCCAACTCACTTGGCCCGGCGAATACGCAGTCACCATCACCCAGCCCGCTTACTTCCGCCGCTATCTGCTCGAGCAATTGCAGCTGCTGGTCGACGATTACGGCGCCGAGATCAGCGTGCGCGCCAGCGAAAGCGAGATCCCGTATTCTTATGTGTTGGACGCTGCTGGCGCCGCCGCGTTTGAAAGCGTGCCGGCCGAAGAACTCGCGCGCTACTTTCCGCATCCGCGCCTCACGCAAGTTGGCGATGCCGTCGTCGATGGTCTGCGTGTCGAGCGGCTTGATGGCGCGCGGCCGCTGGCGCTGTTCGATGCGCCGCGCACGGATTATTCGCTGAAGCGCATCCAGCACTATACCGGCGCGCCGTGGCAGGATGTGCAGCCCTGGATCTTGTTCACGAACTACCAGCGTTACGTCGATGAGTTCGTGCGCTGGGCCGCAGAAGCGGTGAAGAACGGTCCCAAAGGCTGGGCGCTCTCATGCCCCGGCGGCGTGCGCATCGAAGCCGGCGATCAAGACGCCGAACTAAAAGCGCAAGCGTCGCCGTGGCGCAAATATCAGATGCCGGCCTATCACTTGAGCACGCCGGACACGGATGGCGTCACGCTCGTGAACATCGGCGTCGGCCCATCCAACGCCAAAACCATCACCGATCACCTCGCTGTGCTGCGCCCACATTGCTGGCTGATGATCGGCCATTGCGGCGGTTTGCGGCACACGCAACGCATCGGCGATTACGTGCTCGCGCACGCCTATCTGCGCCGCGACAAAATCCTCGACGATCGCGTGCCTTTGGAAATTCCGATCCCGGCCATCGCCGAGATTCAAATCGCGCTGCAGAAAGCCGCCAACATGGTCGTCGGCGGCGAGAAGGAAGAGCTGCGCCGGCGCCTGCGCACCGGCACTGTCGTCTCCTACGCCGATCGCAATTGGGAGCTGAACTACAACCAGGAGCGCCAGCTGCTCTCGCAATCGCGCGCCGTCGCTGTCGATATGGAAAGCGCCTGCGTCGCCACGCAAGGCTTCCGCTTGCGCGTGCCGTACGGCGTGCTGCTCTGCGTTTCCGACAAGCCCGCGCACGGCGAGATCAAACTCCCCGGCACCGCCGATCGCTTCTACGACAGCGCCATCGGCGCGCACTTGCGCATCGGCCTAGAAACCGTCGCGCTCTTGAAGCAACAACGCGACACCCTCCACAGCCGCAAACTCCGCGCCTTCGACGAGCCGCCGTTTAGATGAAACGCGCCCGTCGCAGTTTTGATGATTGGGTCATCGTACTCGGCGACGGGTTGATGGCGGTTCTGGCAGGCTTTTTCGCGATTGTTGTGTTCATTGCCGCAATCGCGTCCGGGACCATCAGCTTCGGACGAAACGACAAGGACCGCACCTAGGTACGCAGCCTAGCCATTGCATCCGTGTTCCCCATTCCTTAATCCCCAATCCCGATATGCATGATCGCCTCGTTCCCTTCGACCGCGTCCTCAATTTCCGCGATTTCGGCGGCTGGCAAACCGCGGACGGCGCCACCATTGCGCGCGGTAAGCTCTACCGCTCCGCCGCGTTCCACGACGCTACGGAAGCCGACATCGCCAAACTCAATGCGATGAACCTGCGCTTCCTCGTCGATCTGCGCCGCCCAGAGGAACGCGCACACGAGCCGAGCAAGTGGGAGAGCGAAGCCACGCGCGTCATCTTCGATGATGAAGGCAAGGGCGGCTCGTCGCTGCCGCCGCACCTCGTCGCCTTGATGCAAAGCGATCTGACGCCGCAATCGACGCGCGATTACATGCTCAGCCTCTACCGCGAAATCCCGTTCGACCCGCGCCTCGTCGGCCTCTATCGCGATTGGTTCGTCGAACTACAGCAGGGCGGGGCCGGCGTCGTTCACTGCGCCGCCGGCAAGGATCGCACTGGCGTCATCTGTGCGCTGACTTTGATCGCGCTCGGCGTCGAGGAAGAGGCGGTGTACGCCGACTATGACTTCACCAACCAAGCCGTCGATTTGGAGTCCCGCATGCCGCGCATTCAAGCGCGCATGGAAGAGCGCCTCGGCCGCAAGCTCGACAGCGCAGCCCTCCGCCCCATGCTCGGCGTCCACGTCGATTATCTGCGCCAATCGCTCGACGTGATCGACGCAAAGTACGGTTCAGCGTTGAATTATATGGAGCAAGCGCTCGGCGTCGGCGCGGCGGAGCGCGACGTCTTGAAGCGCGCACTTACAGCCTAGAAGGCGGGTCTCTAAGTCGACGCCGTGATGACCTCAGGGCGTATGGCTGCAATTTCAGCGGCGAGCGGATCGCCGATCATGATTTTGATATCCGGCGCGCGCGGCGCCGCGATCGCGTAGGCGCCGAACTTCTGGCGCCAAGTGCGCTGTTCAAGGTGCAGGTCGCTCATCGGAATGAAGATCGGCGGATAGTTGATCATAGGAATTGGCGGCATCGAGATCGCCAATCCGTCCGGGTAAACCCGCGCGATGATCCACCAGCTTTGCACGCGGGAATCTTGTTCGCCTTTAAAGAGCTCCACGATTGCAAACCAACGCACGGTCAAAGGCTCAGGCAACCCGCGACCGTCCGGCATCGGATAGGCTTGCTCCAGCTCTCGCCACCGCCCGCCCGAAAGCTTGTAGGCGTGCGACAAGAACACGTTCAGCGCGATGATGCCGACGGCGATTGGAAATAACCTGAGGATGAAGTCCAACAGGACGTCCACGGCTCAGTTCGCCGCTTCGGTTTTCCGCTTTTCCATCATCTGTTCGAAATTCGCCCAGACGCCGGCATCGCCGTGCCATTCGCCCTTGGTCGCGGCCTTCGAGTACTCGGTCGCGCGCGCTTCGAAGAAGTTCGCGTGCTCGACGCCGTTCAAGATCGAGGTTAGCCACGGGATCGGGTGCTCGGTGACGCCGTAAATCTTCGGCAGCCCAAGCTGACCCAAACGCCAATCGGCGATGTAGCGGATATATTGTTTGATATCGTCCGCGGTCATGCCCTGCACAGGGCCCATCTCGAACGCCAGATCGATGAACTTATCTTCCATCGACACCACGGTGCGGCAGCATTCGGCGATGTCTTCCTTCACTTCATCCGTCAGCGCGCCGGTTTCTTTCGCGTAGGCATGGAAGAGCTTGATCATGCCTTCGCAGTGCAGGCTCTCATCGCGCACCGACCAAGTCACGATTTGGCCCATGCCCTTCATCTTGTTGAAGCGCGGGAAGTTCATCAGCATCGCAAACGACGCAAAAAGCTGCAGGCCCTCAGTGAACGCGCCGAACATCGCAACGGTGCGCAAGATATCAGCGTCGGTCTCGACGCCGAACTTGCCCATGTAATCGTGCTTATCGCGCATCTCTTGGTAATCGTAGAACGCCGCGAACTCGCTATCGGGCATGCCGATGGTTTCCAGCAGCAACGCATACGCGGCGACATGGATCGTCTCGATGTTCGAGAACGACGCGAGCATCATCTTGATCTCGGTCGGCTTAAACACGCGCGAATAGCGCTCCATGTAATTGTCGTTCACCTCGATGTCGGACTGGGTGAAGAAGCGGAAAATCTGCGTCAGCAGATTGCGTTCGCTGTCATTGAGCTTCGAAGCCCAATCCTTCACGTCCTCGCCGAGCGGGACCTCTTCCGGCATCCAGTGGACTTGCTGCTGGCGGCGCCAAAACTCGTACGCCCACGGATAACGGAATGGCTTGTAGCCCACCGATGGCGTCCGGAGCCCCGTAAGCTTGCTCCCGTTTTCTACAGCCATCCGCAAAACTCCCTTTCGAAGCCGAAACCTTACCCTAGATGTAGGGGGTTGGCGACAATAAGCCACCGTATCTGGCGTATATCGAGCTGAGTCTCCTTTAGGAAAGGTTACTGCCGGCCCGGCCGCAGACCATGGAGCGAGTCTGTCCCTGGGAAACCGCCTTAGCGGCGCCAGTTGTGGAAAAAAGCGGGCTAGCGGCGGCGGCGGCGGGGCTCGCAGCCAATGCCGTCATCGTCGCCGTCGAGGTGCGGGCCATAGCGGGGATCGTTCGCGTAAACAGGGGCGGCGCCGGCGGCGCGGGCAGCGGTGCAGTCAGGGAACGCTTCGGGATTCGACGACGCTCGATCCGCGACATCCGACTGAAACTGCTCATGGTCATTCCATGTGCGCTCGGAGGTGACTCGCGCCGTCGGCAGCGAGGGAGCCGCGGTCTTGATCTCGTTGGGCGGCGCGGCGGACACGCTTTCAAGCAGGAGAACGCCGCCGAGCCCGATCGCTGCGCCAAGCACTGTGACGAGACCAAATTCGCGCGCAAAACGGTGCAGGACGGACATGGGGGCGCTCCACTACCCGCGCGATTTTATTCAAAAGGCGTGCGCCGCTCCTTAACGACCCGCTCACATCGGCATTGTCAGAACGACATAAACCGAGATCGCGAACCCGACAGCCAGCACGGCAACCGGGATCATGGATAACGCCCAGCGCCTCAGAGCCATTTGCGCGAGCTGTTTGCGAAGCTGTGTCATAGCGCGCCCATTGCAAGGCGCGTGACAGCTTAACGGCGCAGCGCGCGTTTACGTCGCCATGGGCTCACGCGCCCGTGCGCCATAATCTGCTGTGCCCCGCGCGCCGACGCGGTATTCGATCTCGCCGCGCCAACAATTCGCGCTGACGACACGTCGTAAGTCCCGACAAACAAAATAGGGCCTGCAACACCGCGAAGAACATGGTTCTCCGCGACCGCACGCGCACGTCTGATAAGATGTGGAAGAGTCAAGCGCTTAGCGGCGCATCGTCACCGTCAGGCCAGTAAAGCTTTCGTCCTGGCTGTAGGTCTGGTTGCCGATGCGCGTGGACTCTTCGCGCTCGACATAAGCGAGGGAGGTTTGAACGCCATTGCGTTCCCAGGTCACCCCGGCGGAAAGATCGCCGACTTCGACACGGTCTTGCAACGCGAACGAGGAGCTCTCGCCGCCGAATTCGTTACGCGAGCCGGGCTGCCAAGTCAGCGCTTCGTTGTCGGACGCCACGAACACGTAGGTTGAAGGTTGGTTGCCGCCTTGGCGTTCACCAACCAGGCCGCGTCCAACGCGCAGTTCGGAGCCGCGGCCTTGGCGATCAACGTCGCCATCGCGGTTGGCGCCAAGCGAAGCGCGCTGCGCGATCGAGACATCGAGCGGCGCATCACCGCCGCCGGCCGCGAGTTCGAGTTCGACACGGCGCTGGTCGCTTGAGTCATTAGCCGTCGGGCCGATCGGGGCGAAACGGGTAGGATCGCCTTCGCTAACCGAAAGGTTGAGGGCGGCGTCACGCGGGAGATCGCTCGCCGTATCGGTGAAATCGATCTGAGGGGCGGACTCAGTATTTTCCTGGGCGACGGCCAGAGCCGCGCCGAACATTGTCGCTGCGAGCGCGCCGCCTGCGAGAAATGTTGTCCGCAAGACTTTCGTCCCACCCATGATTACAGCCTCGTCCACATATTCCTGAGGCAGCAATGCATAATGGCTGCCACGGGTTCCGGCCGAAGGGAAGCCCTAACAAGTCTGTGACCTTTAACCCTCACAGCTCAGTGGCGCATTGTGAGGGTGATGCCGGTGAAATCTTCGTCCTGCGAGATGGTGCGGGCCCCGCTGCGGACGCTGATTTCGCGCTCCACATAGGCGAGTGAAGCCTGCCAGCCATCACGCTCATAGGTGACGCCAGCTTGCAGATCGCCGATTTCGACGCGGTCCTGCACGGTAAATGAGGAACCCGGGCCGCCGAATTCAGTGCGCGCGCCCGGCCGCCAGGTCAGCGCTTCATCTTCCGATGCAGCGAAGAAGTACCAAGTTGGCTCAGAGCTTTGCCGCTGCTGGCCGACGCGTCCGAACCGCAGTTCTGAGCCGCGGCTTTCGCGCTCAACGTCGCCCTGACGGTTAAAGCCAAGGCCAGCGCTTTGTGCGAACGAGACATCGAGGCCACCGGCGCCGCGGGCGATAAGTTCGACCTCATAGCGCCTGTAATCGCTGCCGCGATCATCGCGCGAACGCTCGGGCGATGGCGTGAATTGGCTGAAGCGCGCCGACGAAATTTCGCTGAAACCGACATCGAAGCGGTTTGCGAAAGCGGCGGATGGATCGACGAAGTTAGCGTTATCAACGCCAACGAAGGTAGAATTTGGAGCGCCCGCATCTTCGGCTGTGGCGATATTTGCTGCGAAACTTACGAACCCGACCAAACCAACGACCACGAGCTTGCGTAAAAGCATCGCGATCTCCTCCCTGCTTGCCGTAAGGATGAGGTCAGTAAGGTTAATGAAGTATTGCGCGCGGTGGGCGCAAACAGCAGTCAGAATGCAGTTCGAAGTTTTACGTGGCTGTCTTTCGCGGAATGCTGCGCTGCATCACGATGACATCAAGCATACGGCCAAACTTTTCGCCGACTTGAGCCAGCGTGCCGACATGGCGAAAGCCGAGTTTCGCATGGAGCCCGATCGAAGCGGCGTTGTGGCCATCGCCGATAAACGCCAGTGCTTGGCGAACCCCATCTTCGCGGAGACTCATCAGCAAGCCGCCCAGAAGCTGCGTGCCGGCGCCTTGGTGCTGGGTAGTGGGGCCAACATAGATCGAGGTTTCGAAGGTCTTCGCGTAGGCGGCGCGATCCCGGTACTGGACGGCGTAGGCAAAGCCCATGATCCGGGTCAGATCGCCCGGCGGGCTCGCGACCAAGAACGGCCAGCCGCGCTGGACGATGTCGGCCCAGCGCTGGCTCATTTGCTCGAGGGTAGGCGGCTCAACCTCGAAAGTGCCGGTCCCGGTCAGGACGTGGTGGGCGTAAATCAGCTGCACCAGCTCCAGGTCCTGCTGGAAACAGGGCCTCACGATGAAGGGCGGGCGCTCGCTCATTCGCTAGCGGGTGGCGCTTTTTAGGCCCCGGGGTCAAGTGCGGCGGCAGGGCGCATTCACGGGATACCAACCTGGCTGGTCTAAGATCGATCCCGAAATGATGAGTCTGCGGTTAACGGGGCCGGCCCGATGGATCGGGCTGGGGGTGGCGGCTTTGGGCCTTATGGCCTGCGCTTCGACGCCTGCGCCGATTTCGGCGGGGGGCGGCGGCTCGCATCGGCCGCACATCGAGACGCCATACCGATCCGATGCCCCGCCGCGGATCGCAGATTATGCCGCCCGGCTTCAGTGCGTGCCGTTTGCCCGGCAGGTCTCAGGAATTCAGATCTACGGCGACGCGAATACTTGGTGGCGGCAAGCTGAGGGCAGATATCCGCGCTCGAGTTCTCCAGCTCCGGGCTCGGTTCTTGTTATGCTCGGCTACAACAATCCCGGCCGCGGCCATGTCGCGGTCGTGACCGAGATCGTCTCTGACCGATTGATCCGCGTGAACCACGCCAACTGGCTGAATAACGGCGAGATCAGCGTCGATGTGCCGGTGATGGATGTGTCGCCCAACAACGATTGGAGCGAACTCCGCGTCTGGCATATTCCAGGCAACCATTGGGGTGGGCGGGTCTATGCCGCGCAGGGCTTCATCCACGCGTTTTCGCTGCACGCGGCCGTTGGCCGTTAAGCTTTATTGATGCGCCGGACAGTCTAGCGTTAAGCTTCGTTACCAGGGAACAGGTCTAGATATAGCCCTTACTGAGCTTTGTTTACCATACGAAGCTCACCTTTCTAATTGTTCAGCTGTGTCTTTAAGTGTTCTTTAAGGGCGTTGGCGCGTTTCTGTGTGCCAGTTTGGGGCAAGGCTCCGCCTGGGTAACAGGGCATGTTGGACACCCGCGCGCTTCTCCTCGCAGCTGCAGCCGCAGTCGGTTTCACCGGCACGGCTACAGACGCGAATGCACTGACGCCTCTTTCGATGGATCTCGCCATCGATCCGAGCGTCACTGACGGCGCTTCAGATCACGCGACCATGGCGCCGAGTGCTTTCGAGCGCTTGCCTGACGAAGCGTATGAGCCGATCGCGCGCGTCACCAATGCGCGTGCGCGTTTGCAGTGCGTCCCATTTGCGCGTCGTGAGTCCGGCGTTGAGATTTATGGAAACGCCAACACCTGGTGGCGGCAAGCTGCCGGCGTTTATGAGACCACCGCTGAGCCGAGCGAAGGCTCGGTCATGGTTCTACGCGGCTACGCCACCGCCAATCGCGGCCATGTTGCTGTTGTGAAGGAAGTTGTTTCGCCGCGTCTGGTCATCGTCGATCATGCCAACTGGCTGAACAATGGTGAGATCACCCGCGACGTGCCGATTATGGATGTGTCGGAAGCTGGTGATTGGTCTGAAGTGCGCGTTTGGCACGTGCCCGGCCGGCATTGGGGCGGGCGCACCTATCGTGTCCAAGGCTTCATTTTGAACGACCTCACCGACGCGGCTGAGCAGGCCCGCGCCCAGGCGATCAACGCCAACGTCCCCGTCGGCTAGTCTTCTTTGGCCGGCCGGCGCGATTTCGCGTCGCCATGGGTCACGCCGTAGTCTTCTGACTTCCGCGCGCCGTTGAAATCGATCACGCCGTCGACTTCCAGTCCGCGCCTCAACAGTTCGCGAACGGCTGCGGCTCTGCTCGGCATGCGGCGGCTAAACCGCCAATCGTCCAACGCCTTAAGTTCCTCTGGCGTCAGCATTATCTGCAGGCGCTCGCCTCGGGTAAGATCAGTCATAGGATTCCAGCCACTCCAAACTCGTACTAACAATGAGTATGTGGAGCACTTGTTCCATTGTATGTATTCGTTGTGATGTTGGTTGAGTGATGACTAATCTTTGTTGGCGTGCATTTGTGATTAGATGAGTTGAGCGGCGCTCTTATCTAATAATTGCGCGGCGATTGTAGAGCGAGGGTAGTATTCTCTTTGATTTACTCTAGTGTGCCTTTAGCGGCCGCCTGCGGGGGCCTGGCCGCTTTATGATCGGCAACTCAGATGACAGCAGCAGACCAAAAGACCGCGCCCGCATGGCTTTCGCGCTGGCTCCCATTCCGACGCCAAGAGAGCGTCAACCGCCACCGCGCCGCTGCTCCGAAGCTCACCGCTATCGAACAGGTTGTTGCCCAAACGGGACGCGAGGACGCGAAGAAATAGTCCGCGCTCCCGCGCCGTTCCTTCCGTCGTAGAGCCGGGCTAGCTTCGCTCGCCGAAGTGGGGTTCGGCGCGAGCGAGGGGGACTAGATCATGGCGAACGCAGCGGTGGCGGCCGGCGCGGATGCGCCCGCAGCCCAAAAAAGCGCGAAGCGCAAAAAGCGTCGCGGCGGCATCGGCTTTCTGCGTTGGATGACGGAGAGCCCCGTGTGGGGCGTTTTCATTTTCCTCTGCATCGTCGCGAACGCCGCGATCCTCGGCTACGACGCGCATTACGGTCCCGGCAATCCTTACAGCGCCGACATTGAGCGCTGGAACCAGTATTTCCTCTGGATCTTCACGGTCGAACTTGCGCTTGAATTTCTAGCGCAGGGGCCGCGCCGCTATCTTCGTAATGGCTGGAACATATTTGACGTTGCGGTCGTCGGCGTCAGTTACGCAGCTTTTTCGCCAGCGATTTCCGCACTGCGGACGTTGCGCGTAATTCGCGTGTTTCGTCTCGTCAGCGCGGTGCCGCAAATGCGGCGCGTTGTCGAAGCGTTGTTCAGCGCGATGCCGGGCATCATCGCGTCCTTCGCCATCCTGTCTGTGGTTTTCTACATCGCCGCAGTTATGGGCACGACACTTTTCCATGACGATCCGGGCTTCAGCGATCTTGGTCGTAGCTTGCTCTCGCTATTTGCGCTGTCGCAGTTCGACGGATGGGGCGAAACCATATCGCGCCTGCAGGGGCAAAATCCGTACGCCTGGATTTACGTTATCGGCTTCACGATCGTTGCGGCGTTCGCCGTGTTGAATCTCTTCATCGGCGTCATCGTCGAAGCGGTGCAAGCGGCCCCGCAAGAGGAGATCAAGGAAGAGATCGAAGAGGTGCAGGGCGAGGTTGAGGACATCGCCGTCGCGCAGGAGGATGCGGCGGTGGTGCAGCAGCGCATTTTGGACGAGTTGCGGGCGTTGCGCGCCGAGGTCGCCAGTCTCCGCGGCGGGGGCGCCGCGCCGCCGGCGTGACGATGACGCGCTGTTGATCTGCGACAGGCGGGGTGGCGCGGAGCGGCGTCATCGGCGACAATACCGGCATGTCTGTTTGGTCGCGCATTGTGGAGCTGGCTGCGCGGGCCTTCGATCCCGAAGCCGATCCACCCGAATTTGCTGAAGAGTGCGCGCCGCGCCCGAACGATGTCGGCTTCACGGCCGCTGTCATCGGATTGGCGGCCAAAATGGCCAAGGCCGATGGCGAGGCGACCGAAGCTGAGATGCAGGCGGCTGCCCAGGTTTTCAGGCCACCGCCGGGCGAAGAGCAGAATTTCCGCCGCGCCTTCTCGTTGGCCAAGCAGACCGTTTTGGGATTTGATTCCTACGCAAAGCAGATCGGCCGCAAGTATCGGGCGCGCCCGTGCTTGCTGGAGGACGTCCTCGATGGGCTTTTCCATATCGCTGCGGTCGATGGCGAGGTCGGAGAAGCGGAGCTTGCCTATCTCGAACAGGTCGCCGTCCATTTCGGCTTTAGCGAAATGGAGTTTCGGCGGATCAAAGCCACCAATCTCGGGCCGGACGCTGGCGATCCGTACGCCATCCTCGGCTTGCTTCCTGGCGCCAGCATGGAGGAGGTCCGCCACGCTTGGCGGCGGACGGCGGCCGAGAACCACCCGGACCGGATGACGCAGCGCGGCGCACCGCCTGAGTTTGTCGCCATCGCGCGGGAAAAAACCGCCGCGATAAACGCGGCTTACGCCCGCATCCGAGAAGAACTGAGCGTCGGCGCGAAATAGCAGGAACCGGCGCCCGCCCAAGGAGCGCCGTATTGAAACCCCAACCTCTTCGTCCATATTGAAACGAGGAGTGCTGCTGGATGACTGCCAACACCGCTGATTTCGGGTCCAACGCTTTGTCCGCGCTGCTGCGCGCGCTTGGGCTCGTGGCATTGGCGATCGGCGCGGCGCTGGCCTTCTTCTTCGCGTTCGCGGCTGCGGTTATCGTCGCGCTCATGGTTAGCGGCGCGGCAATCGCGATGCGCCTTCGCCCGCGTCGTCGCGACCGCACGGTGGCGGGCCCAGAAGTGCTCGATGCGCACCGCACGCCGAGCGGCTGGGTCGTGGAAACCGCCGCCAAGCGGAAGTCCTGACGGATCGCGCTAAAGCGCGCATAGTCCTCGCGTGACTCGTTACATTGAACGCCCATCGCCGAACTTCGACGCACGCACGCGTCCGATCGATCTTGTCGTGCTGCACTATACCGGCATGCAGGATGCTGAGATCGCGCTCGCGCGCTTGACCGATCCGGCGCCGGTCGCCGGTAATTATCCGGGACCCTGGCAGAGCGACGACGCCGCCGCAGATGCGCCACTGCCGAAAGTCAGCGCGCACTATGTGGTCGATGAGAGTGGGCAGATTTTCACCTTAGTGCCGGAAGAGCATCGCGCTTGGCACGCTGGCTCATCCGCTTGGGACGGGGAGGCGGATGTGAACGCACGCTCGATCGGTATCGAGATCGTCAATGGCGGTCACGATTTTGATCTGCCGGATTTTCCAGACGCCCAGATCGATGCGGTGATTGGCTTGTTGCGCGACATCTTCGAGCGCTGGCCAACTTTGAACCCCAAGCGTGTGGTCGCACATTCCGATATCGCGCCTGAGCGCAAAGCTGATCCAGGCGAGAAATTTCCTTGGGCAAAACTCGCTGAGGCGGGCGTCTCGATCTGGCCGAAGAACGTCACCGAGGTTCAGCCGAGCGAGGATCCGGTCACCGAGGTGCAGCAGCAATTGGCGCACATCGGCTATGACGTGAAGCAGTCTGGCGTGATGGATAACGTCACGAGGGCGGCGCTCATCGCGTTCCAGCGCCGCTTCCGCCCCAGCGATTTAAGCGGCGCGGCTGACGATGAAACGCGCGCGCTCTTGCGTGCGCTTTCACATCAGCTGGGTTGACGCTATAGAAGCCGCGTCAGTCGGCTGGACGGCCGCGGGCGCTATGCTGGAAACGGTGCGTTCGAGGAAAGTCCGGGCTCCACGCAGATACGGCGGCGGGTAACGCCCGCCGAAAGTGATTTTAGGGATAGCGCCACAGAGAACAGACCGCCCCGGACAAACTTCGCTTGCGAAGTGCGATCCGGGGTAAGGGTGAAACGGTGGTGTAAGAGACCACCGCGCCGACCGTAAGGAAGGCGGCACGGCAAGCCCCGCCGGGAGCAAGACCGAATAGGAACACATGAAGGCGCAAGTCTTCGGGCCCATCTGCGGGTTGTGTTCGGGTTGGTCGCGAGAACCATGCGGCGACGTATGGTCCAGAGGAATGGTCGTCACCCTCCGAAGCCTCGGCGAAGGAGGGAACAGAACCCGGCTTATAGGCCGACTGACATTTTGTTTTGGCGTTCATGGGGCCAGTTGCGCGAACGATGACGAACGAAGCGCCATCGATTAAACCGCGCCGCGTGCTGATGCTGGGGTCTACCGGGCAGATCGGCAGAGCGACGGTGCATGCGCTGGTCGAGCGCGGCCATCACGTCGTCTGCTTCGTGCGCGCGGGGCCAGAGCGCGCCGCGAACATGTTCGACGGCGCGGAAGTGCGCTTCGGCGATATCACCGACCCGCAAGCGTTGGCGCGCGATGGCTTTCGCGGCGAACACTTCGATGTCGTGCTGTCCTGCATGGCCTCGCGCACCGGCGCGCCGAAGGATGCGTGGGCTGTGGACTATCAGGCGCATGCCGACGCATTGGCGGCGGCGAAAGCGGCGGGTGTTGCGCAATTCGTTCTGCTCTCCGCCATCTGCGTGCAGAAACCGCGCCTCGCTTTTCAGCACGCCAAGCTCAAGTTCGAGCAAGAGCTGATCGCGTCTGGCCTCGATTATTCCATCGTCCGCGCCACTGCGTTCTACAAATCGCTGTCGGGCCAAGTTGAGCGGGTGAAAGCAGGTAAGCCGTTCTTGGTGTTCGGCGATGGGCGGCTGACCGCGTGCAAACCGATCAGTGATGCTGACCTTGGCGCATATCTCGCCGCGTGCATCGATGATCCCGCGTTACGCAATCGCGTCCTGCCCATAGGCGGCCCGGGACCAGCGATCACGCCGCGCGAGCAGGGCGAGCATTTGTTTTCGCTCCTGGGCCGTGAGTCGCGTTTCGCGCAAGCGCCTGTCGCGTTGCTAGATGTGATAATCTTTGTGCTGTCCGGATTAGGCGCGGTGTTTCCGCCGCTGAAGGAAAAGGCCGAGCTTGCGCGCATCGGGCGCTATTACGCGACCGAGTCTATGCTTGTGTTTGATCCCGCGACTGACCGGTACGACGCTGATGCTACGCCTTCGACCGGCAGCGACACTCTGTTCGACCACTACGCGCGTCTCGTAGCCGGTGAAGCCGCCACAGAGCGCGGCGCGCACAGCGTGTTTTGAGCCGTTAGCCCACCGCTCTTCGCGTCAGGCTGACTTCGACGTTTGCGACATCGGCGCTGGCGCCGAGTTCGGCGGTGAAGAGTTCGTTGACTTGGCCATTGGCTTCAGCAACCGGGGCCGCAAACACTGCTTCGCCGCATACATCGCCGTTTGCATCACGCAAACAGACAGCGACGTTCGGCGTCTTCTTTGGAGCGCGCAGGCGGGTCAGGAAGTTGGCGCTAATTTCGACGATGCGCCGGTCGTCATCCAAATCGGCGCCGATGTCGGAGAGGGCGAACTCTTCGCGCTCGGCATCGCTGATCGGCTCGGAGGCGATAAACTCGGCGACGGCGAGCGCGCGTGTCAGCTGATGATAACGCGGAGCGTCCTTTGCTGCGGCGCTGCGTTGACGGAACGCGCGCAAGAGATCGCGCCAGCGGCGGGCGTCGCCGGCCATGTAGTTGGAAAGCTCGCCGACGTCCGTGTCGCGCTTGAAGGATTGCGCCGCGAGGCCGTCGAAGAAGGCGAGTACGGCGATGAGTTCGCGCTCGCCCGGGACGACCTGATCGCCAAGCGTCAGCGTGTAGCCGCCCACCAAGGCTTGTTCGCCGGCGATACGCGCTTCAGCAAGTTCCAGCCAAGCGCGATAAATCTCCTCGGGCTTCGCGCCCTTACCCCGCGCCGCCTCAGCGACTATCGCCGCCGGCTGGCTGGCGCTCAGCGAAACCATATTTCCGAAACTGTCGCCGCTCATCGCGGTCTCCCACCATTTCCCGGCCGGTACGATTAGCTGATTCTCCACAGCGGCGGTTGTGGATAAGTGGCTCCGCTGCGACCATGACTCGCTATACGATACTCGGATGTCTCACGCACCGGTCCTGCTCGCAGAAGCGATGGACGCGCTCGCCCTGAAAGATGGCGGCGTTTACGTCGATGCGACGTTCGGCGGCGGGGGCTACTCGCGCGAAATGTTGGCCCGCGCCGATTGCCGGGTCATCGCCTTCGACCGCGATCCAGACGCGATCGCCCGCGGCGCTGAACTTTCAGAGTCAGCAAAAGGTAAATTCATTCTTCATCAAGGCCGGTTTGGCGATCTTGCGCTGGACGAGCGGGTGGACGGCGTCGTGTTCGATCTGGGCGTTTCCTCGTTCCAGCTCGACCAGGCCGAACGCGGCTTTTCGTTTCAGACGGATGCGGATCTCGACATGCGCATGGAAAAGGATGGCCCAAGCGCTGCCGATGCCGTCAACGGCCTTAGCGAAGCCGCGCTCGCCGACCTGATCTATCGCTACGGCGAAGATGACGACAGCCGCCGCATCGCCCGCGCGATCGTGCAAGCGCGCGCGGCGGCGCCGATTACGCGAACGTTGGCGTTTGCGAAATTGGTTGAAGATTCCGTCGGTGGCCGGCGCGGCGCGCGCACGCATCCGGCGACGAAGACGTTTCAGGCTTTGCGCATGCTGGTGAACGATGAACTGGGCGAGCTCGCGCGCGGGCTCTCGGCGGCCGAACGCGCGCTAAAGCCGGGCGGGCGGCTCGTGGCGGTTTCGTTTCATTCGCTCGAAGACCGGATGGTCAAACATTTCATCACCGAACGCGCCGATGCCCAGGGGCGCGGCTCACGCTACGCGCCGGACCTTCCGCCGGAACGGGCGCCGAGTTTCAGCATCGATCGCAAACGCGCGACGGTAGCGAGCGATGCGGAAACATCGGAAAATCCGCGCTCACGTTCGGCCTCTTTGCGCTGGGCGACACGCACGGATGCTCCGGCTTGGGATGAATTGGAGGCGCCGGAACTCGCGCCGAAAGCGGAGGCCGAATGGGCAAGGCTCAGCTGATCCGCGTGTTCCAGGTCGTCGCGGCGGTGTTGATCGTCGTGCTGGCTGTCGGGCTCTATCGCGCCAAGAGCGATGCGTCGCAAAAGCAGGCGCATGTGCGTGAGTTGCGCGAAGAGATTGAAGAGCGCGAAGCGCGCCTGCGTGAATTGCGCGCTGAGATCGCGCAGCGCGAAAGCCCGGCCAATGTCGAAGATTTGGCCGAACGGCAGCTTGGGGTCGTCGTTGGCAGCGAAAGCGAAGCGCTGCCGGAATCGGCGATCGATGATCGCCTGCCAGCGCCGCGCCGCGCAGAGTCGCGCCCTTGAGGCCGTTTGGTCCAGCACAGGCAGAAGCGTCGTCGCCACTGTTTCCCGGCGCGGCTGAAGCTGCCCCGGCGCGCAATCGTGTGCGGCTGCTGGCGATCGGCATTTTCGCCGTGCTGCTCTTGCTCGCGGGCCGCGCTGTGCAACTTGCTTTTTCGGGTGATCCGCTCGCGGCGCAGAGCCGTGCAAGCGCCGCCTCGACGTTGCCGCGCGGCGACATTGTCGATCGCAACGGTGTTCTGCTCGCGACTACAGTGCGCGCTTACGCACTAACGGCCACGCCATCACGTGTCTGGGATGCGCCGGCGATTGCCGATGCGCTGCGTGGGATATTCCCCGATCTCGATCGGGCGACGATCATCCGCCGACTCACCGATACGTCGCGCGATCTGATCTATTTGCGGCGCGGGCTCACGCCGGATCAGCGTGATCGCGTGCATGCCCTCGGTCTCGCCGGCATTGGCTTTGAGACCGAGCATCATCGCGAGTACCCGCAAGGCGCGTCCGCCGGGCACGTGCTTGGGTTTACCGACGTCGATCTCAATGCTTTGTCGGGCGTCGAACGCGGACTCGATGCGCAAATTCGTGCGGCGGGCGAGAGCGGCGGCGCGGTGCGGCTCTCGCTCGATATGCGTATCCAATATGCGCTGGAAGAAGAACTCGACGCTGCTGCGCGCGCGGCGGGCGCGTCGGGCGGCGCGGCTATCGTGCTCGATGGGCGCACGGGCGAGACACTCGCGCTGGCGTCCTGGCCTGTGTTCAATCCCAATCAGGCGGGGCAAGCGACTGAAGATCAGCGCCGCGACCGCGCCGCGGGCGATCTGCATGAGCTGGGCTCCACGGTAAAGCCATTCACGGTGGCGATTGCGCTGCAGGAGGGGCTCACCAATCCGGGCGAGTTGTTCGATCTCGCGCGGCCACTCGTGATCGAGACTAGCACGATCGAAGATCATGAGCCGCATGTTGGTATGTCGAGCTTGCGGGAAATCTTGGCGCATTCGTCGAACGTCGGCGCCGCGCAGCTGGCTCTGCGTACTGGTGGAGCGAGGCAACGCGCTTATCTTGAACGCTTAGGGCTGACGTCTGCTTCAGGACTTGAACTGGGCCGCGATCAGGCGCCGCTCGCGCCGCAAACACGCAGCCGCCGCGATGTCGCCGGTGTTGGCTTTGGGTATGGCATCGCCGCAACCCCCGCAACGCTTGCCGGCGCGTACACTTTGTTCGCCAATAACGGCCAACGGGTGCGGCCGACCTTGCTGGCTTTGGCGTCCGACGCAGCGATCACGCGCACGCAGGTGTTCTCGCCCGAAGTGACCCGTCAGGTGCTCACCTACATGCGCGCGACGGTGACTGACGGCACTGGGCGCGCGGCGGACGTTCCAGGCCTGATGGTGGCCGGCAAAACCGGTACCGCGGAAAAACTCACAGGCGCCGATGGCTACGACGAAAGCCGCAATTTCTCCTCGTTCGCGGGCGTATTTCCGGCCAATGCGCCGCGCTACATCATCGTGCTTGCGCTCGATGACACCGGCGAAGGCGCCGCCGGCGGCATGGTGGCGGCGCCGGCCGTTGGGCGGACGCTGCGGCGGATAGCGCCCATGCTCGGTTTGCGTGTGGAGGCCCGCGCGCCGACGCGCTAGGGAGAGGGAATGAAACTCGGCGCACTCTTCTCGACCGGCGTTGCGGACAGCGCGCGCGATATCGAGATCACCGGCCTCATCGCCGACTCCCGCAAAGTGAGGCCCGGCTTTTTGTTTGCGGCCTTAGCCGGCGTCGCGGCGCACGGGCGCGATTTCGTTGCACAAGCAAAAGCGAATGGCGCGGCGGCGGTGCTGAGCGCGGGCGATCTGGGAAATGATCCCGGCATTGCGCATGTGGTTGCAGATAATCCGCGCAGTGCATTCGCGCTGGCGGCCTCAGCGTTCTACCCGGCGCGACCGGAAACGATGGTCGCCGTCACCGGCACCAACGGCAAAAGTTCAACCGTCGATTTCCTGCGGCAGATTTGGGCGCATGGCGGCAAGAACGCCGCGAGCCTCGGCACGCTCGGCGCGATCACCTCAACCGGCGTGATCGATCTTGGTCACACAACGCCCGACCCGGCCGCCGTACACGCAACGCTTTCGCTGCTCGCAGAACAAGGCGTGACGCACGCTGCGATGGAAGCTTCGAGTCACGGCTTGGAGCAGCATCGCATCGACGGCTTGAGCTTTGCCGCCGGCGCTTTCACCAACCTCACGCAAGACCACCTCGATTATCACGTCGATATGGCGAGCTATCGCGCCGCCAAGATGAAGCTTTGGGCGCTGGTGAAAGATGGCGGCGTGGCCGTGGTCAATGCCGACGCGGCGGAGGGCGAAGCCTTCGAGCGCGGCGCCCAAGCGCGTGGGCTTGAGCTTGTGCTGTGTGGCTGGCGCGCGCCGCGCGAGCGGGCGCTGAAGATCGTGGAAATCCAGCCGCGCCCCAACGCGCAGACGATGACTCTATGCTGGAATGGCAGGGACCGCAAAGATATCGAGCTGCCGCTCATTGGTGAGTTTCAAGCGATCAACGCGGTGACTGCTGCGACATTGGCGCTGGCGCTCGGTGATGCGCCTGAGGCGGTGTTTGCGGCGATGCAAACTTTGAAGCCGGTAAAGGGCCGCATGGAGCATGTTGGCCAATCGAAGAGCGGCGGACATGTGTTCGTCGATTACGCGCACACGCCTGATGGCCTGGATGTATTGTTGCGCGCTGCGCGGCCGCATGCGCCGGGGCGGATTATCGCCGTGTTTGGCTGTGGCGGCGATCGCGATACCGACAAGCGCCCGAAGATGGGCGCCATCGCTGCGCGGCAAGCGGATGTGGTGATCGTGACGGATGATAATCCGCGCAGCGAAGAGCCGGCGGCGATCCGCGCTCAGATCCTGGCGGCTGCGCCGAATGCGCACGAAATCGGTGATCGTGCGCAAGCGATCAAGGAAGCGGTGTCGATGCTGAAAGCCGGCGATGCGTTGATGATCGCAGGCAAGGGCCACGAGACCGGGCAAATCATCAAAGGCGTCACGCATCCGTTCTCGGATCAAGACGTCGCGCGCGCGGCGTTGGAGAGCTAAGCATGAGTGAACTCTGGTCCGCACGCGAAGCGATGAACGCGACTGGCGGGCGCCTGATCAATGGCGACAGCTGGAACGCCGGCGGAGTGTCGATCGATACGCGCACGCTGGAGCCTGGCGATTTGTTCGTGGCGCTGAAGGACGTGCGCGACGGCCATGATTTTCTGGCGCAGGCGTTCGTTAGCGGCGCGGGCGCGGCGCTGATTTCCGACGCTGAGAAAGCGGATGGGCTTGGCCCCGCTTTGGTCGTGCCGGATGTGCTGGACGGATTGCGTAAACTTGGCGAAGCCGCGCGCGAACGCAGCGCCGCCAAGCGCGTGGCTGTGACCGGCTCGGTCGGCAAGACCTCTACCAAGGAGGCGCTCGCGGTGTGCCTTTCCGCCAGCGGGCCGACTCATCGCTCAGTGAAGAGCTACAACAATCATTGGGGCGTGCCGCTGACGCTATCGCGCATGCCGCGCGATAGCCAGTTCGCCGTGTTCGAAATCGGCATGAACCATCGCGGTGAAATTTTGCCGCTGACGCAATTGGTGAAGCCGCACGCGGCGCTGGTGACCACGATCGCGCCTGCGCACGTGGAAAATCTGGGCTCGTTGGAAGCGGTTGCTGACGAGAAGGGCGACATTTACGCCGGCCTCGAACCGGGCGGCGCGGCCATCATCCCGAACGAGGCGCCGCATGCCAGCCGCTTGATCGCAGCCGCCGAACGCAACGGCGCAAATCTCGTACGCTTCGGCCGAGACGCGGCATGCGAAGCGCGGTTGTTGAAGTTCGACATGGATGAAACCGGCTCGACCGCAGAGGCGGAGATTCTCGGACGCCTCATTCGTTACCGCGTCGGCGTTGAAGGCGCGCATTGGGCGCTGAACTCGGTTGCCGCGCTCGCAGCGGCTGATGTTGTCGGCGCTGATCTGGAAGCTGCGGCGCATGCGCTCGAGCATTTGCGTGCGTTCGACGGCCGCGGTGTCGCCATCCGCATCGAGGCGCCGTTTGGCCCGTTCATGCTTGTGGATGATTCCTACAACGCCAACCCCGCGTCGATGGCGGCAGCTTTCGCAACCTTGGCGGCGCGCAAGCCCGGCGAAGGCGGGCGCCGGATCGTTGCGCTTGGGGATATGTTGGAACTCGGCTCCGATGAGCGCGCCTACCATGCAGGCCTTGCGGCGCCCTTGGAGCAAGCGGGCGTCGACCTGGTGTTTTGCGCAGGTCCGCGCATGGCGGCACTCATGGAGGCGCTTCCGCAGACGCGCCACGGCGGCTATGCCGAAACATCCGACGCGCTGATTCCGGTCATTGCGAGTGCGCTACGACCGGGAGACATCGTGCTCGTGAAAGGATCGAACGGGTCGAAGATGAGCCGCGTCGTCAGCGCGCTCACGCGGCTCAGAGGGGACGGGAATGTTTGAGCTCTTAAGCCAGTACGACGAGAGCTCGCAGTTCTTCAATCTCTTCAACTACATCACATTCCGCACCGGCGGCGCGATGTTCACCGCGATGGTGATCGCGTTTGCGATCGGAGCGCCGTTCATTCACTGGCTGCGCAAGAAGCAGGGCAAAGGCCAGCCGATCCGCGAAGACGGCCCGGCCGGCCATTTGCTGACCAAGAAGGGCACGCCAACGATGGGCGGGCTGATCATCTTGATCCCGCTGGGCATTTCTTCGCTGCTCTGGTCCGATCTGCAGAACCCCTATGTGTGGGCGGTGCTGATCGTCACGGTAGGCTTCGGCGCGATTGGCTTCGTTGATGACTTCGCCAAAGTCACCAAGCAGCACCATGGCGGGCTTTCCGCGAAGCTGCGTCTGGCGTTTGAGTTTTCGATCGCGCTGGTTGCCGTGATCGCCATGCTCGCGGCGGAATGGGTGGCGACGACGCCGGGCCAAACGCACGACATTATGGGCTTCCTCAATGCGTTAATGGCGTCCGACCCACTGACCGCCGTCGCGCTGCCGTTCGTGAACGGCTGGGGCATTCAACTGCTCGGGCTTTACGTCATCTTCGCGATGTTCGTGGTCGTCGGCTTCGGCAACGCGGTAAACTTGACCGATGGGCTCGATGGCCTCGCGATCGTTCCGGTGATGATCGCAGCGGCGACATTCGGGATGATTTGCTATCTCGTCGGCCGCGTCGATTATTCGAGTTATCTCGGCATTCCGCACGTCGCCGGTGTTTCGGAACTCTCGACTTTGCTCGGCGCGCTGCTCGGCGCTTCGCTCGGTTTCCTTTGGTACAATGCGCCGCCCGCCCGCGTGTTCATGGGTGACACCGGCTCGCTCGCACTCGGCGGCTTGCTTGGCGCAGTGGCGGTCGCGACCAAGCACGAGATCGTGCTGGCGATCGTCGGCGGCTTGTTCGTGTTGGAGACGCTGTCGGTAATGTTGCAGGTGGCGGTGTTCAAACGCACCGGCAAACGCTTGTTCCTGATGGCGCCGGTGCACCACCATTTCGAGAAGCTCGGCTGGCAGGAACCGACGATCGTGATCCGCTTCTGGATCATTTCGGTGATCTTCGCGCTCGCTGGCCTCGCGACATTGAAGTTGCGTTAACGGCGCGAAGCAGCGCAAATCCGCACGCTCACGGGTTGGAGGCGATCGGATGATTCCGATCACGGAATTTAAAGGCCGCGACGTTGCTGTGTTTGGCTTGGCCCGAACGGGGCTGGCGGCTGCGCGCGCGCTCGTTGCGGGCGGCGCGCGTGTGCATGCGTGGGACGATAGCGACGCAACGCGGGCGCAAGCGGAAGCTGCTGGCGTGCCGGTGTCGGACATTAACAGCCGCGATTGGCGTACGTTCGCCGCGCTCGTGCTGTCGCCCGGCGTGCCGCTGACGTTTCCTGAGCCACACCGCGTGGTGACGCTGGCGGACGCGACCGGCGTGCCGATCGTCAGCGATATCGAACTTTTCGCGCGCGCGGTGAATGCGCTGCCGGCGACCCAGCGGCCGAAACTGATCGGCGTCACCGGCACCAACGGCAAGTCGACGACTTCGGCGCTGATCGCGCATATCCTGAAAGAAGCCGGCAAGGACGTGCGCCTTGGCGGTAATATCGGCGAGGCGATCCTCGATCTGCAGCCGCTGCACGCTGGCGCGTATTACGTGATCGAACTCAGTTCATATCAACTCGACATCACGTCGAGCCTCAGGCTCGACGTTGCCGTGTGGCTGAACACCACGCCGGATCACCTCGATCGCCATGGCGATATGGCGGCTTATGTAGCCGCAAAGCAGCGCATCTTCCTCAATCAAGGCGCGGCCGATTGGGCGATCATCGGCGTTGATGATCATTATTGCGCGAAGGTGTGCACCGAGCTGACGCGCGCTGCCGCGCAGCACGTTGCGCCGATCTCGTCGGGCCAAGCTTTGGGGCGCGGCGTGTGCGCGCTTGACGGCAAGATCATCGATGCTCTGGGCGGACGCGCTGAGGTCGTCGCCGATCTGGCGCAGGCGCCGGCTTTGGCCGGCAAGCACAATGCGCAGAACGCAGCCGCTGCTTACGCGGCGACCAGCGTGTTCAACATCGATCCGCGCGTCATTGCGCAGGCGATGACGACATTCCCTGGCCTGCCGCACCGGTTAGAGCGCGCCGGCACGATCGAAGGCGTGCGCTTCGTCAATGATAGCAAAGCCACTAACGCCAATGCGGCGGCGCAGGCGCTGGCGGTGTATCCGCGTGTCTATTGGATCGCGGGCGGTGTTGCGAAGGATGGCGGCATCGAGGACCTCGAGCCCTTCTATCCGCGCATCGCGAAGGCCTATCTGATTGGCCAATCAGCCGGCGATTTCTCTGACACGCTGCGTGGCAAAGTTCCGGTGACGATGGCGGGGCACTTGGAAGCGGCGTTGAAGCTTGCCTTCAATGACGCGCGCAGTTCCGGCGAACCGCATCCGGTGGTGCTGCTCTCGCCCGCGTGCGCCTCGTTCGATCAGTTCAAGAGCTACGAGGATCGCGGCGATCAATTTAAGAAGTTCGTCGCCGCATTGGCTGAGGCGCCTCCCGTGCGCAATGGGGGCGCTGCGTGAACGCAGCGGCCGAACGGCTCGGCGCCGCGTTTGATCGCGTGCGCAGCTACGACAGGCCGTTGCTGATCATCGCGCTCTCGCTGCTGGCGCTGGGCATTTTGTTTTCGATGGCGGCAAGCCCCGCCGCGACGGCGCGCATTCGTATCGAGGAAGCGTTTTACTTCGCCGGCCGCCAAACAGCGTACGCCGGGCTTGGTGTCCTTGTGATGCTGGCCGCCGCCGCGCTGGAACCCTTACAGGTTCGGCGGGTGGCGACGGTGCTAGCTGCGATCTTTCTGCCGCTGTGTGCGCTCGCCGCCTTGTTCGGCGCGGAGATCAAAGGCGCGCAGCGCTGGTTCGATTTTGGCGCATTTTCTTTGCAGCCCTCGGAAATCCTCAAACCCGCCTTGATCGTGGTGTGGGCTTGGATGCTCGGGGAGAGCATGAAACAGCCCGCGTTTCCTGGTCGCTGGATCGCAATTGGCCTGCTTGGCTTGGCCGCCGCCGCTCTGCTTGCGCAGCCCGACGTCGGGCAAACGGCGCTGCTGGCGCTGTGCCTTGTTCCGATGCTGGTGCTGTCCGGCCTCGCGCTGCGCTGGATGCTGGGCGCGGGCGTATTGGGCGCGGTGGCGGCGTGGGCGATCTACAGTTTTTATCCACACGCGCGCGAGCGCGTCGATACGTGGCTCAATCCTGAGGGCGATGCGGCGTATCAAGTGAACCGCGCGCTTGAAGCGATCTCGGCGGGCGGTGTGTTTGGGCGAGGGCCGGGCGAAGGCGTGGTGAAGCGCTCTTTGCCGGATGCGCACGCGGATTTCGTGTTCGCCGTAGCGGCTGAGGAATTTGGTCTCATCGCTTCTCTCGGCCTCATCGCACTGTTCGGAGCGCTCGCGTTTCGCGGCTTGTCGCGCGCGAGCCGGCTCAATGAGCCGTTCGAACAACTTGCGGCTGCGGGACTGGTGACGCTTCTTGTCGCGCAGGCCTCGATACATATCGCTGTGAACTTGAGTTTGCTGCCCGCCAAGGGCATGACCCTCCCGTTCATCTCGTTCGGCGGCTCCTCCATGATCGGCTCTGCGCTGGCTTTGGGGTTCTGCCTTTCCCTTCTCCGAGACCGTCCCGGCGCCTATCTCTATTCGGGACGCACACGCGAATAGATATGTCCAAGAAAGTGGTCGTCATTGCTGCGGGAGGAACAGGCGGGCATCTGTTTCCCGCTGCTGCGTTCGCCGAAGAAATGTTCCGGCGCGGATGGCGCATCGTGCTGATGACGGACGTGCGTGGGCGTCGGTACGCGGAAGGTTTTCCGGCCGAGCGTATCGAAGATGTTCCTGCGGCCTCGCTCAGCGCTAATCCGATCACTGCCGTTCCTGCGCTGTTCAAGATCGCGCGCGGCATCGACGCTGCGAAGAAACGGTTCACGGATTTGAAGCCGTCGCTGGTTGCAGGGTTCGGCGGATATCCGTCATTCCCGGCTTTGGTCGCAGCGCGCGCGCAGCACATTCCAATTCTCATCCACGAACAAAATTCTGTGCTGGGCCGCGTCAACCGTTCCATGGCCGGCAGCGCCGCCATTGTCGCGTGCGGGTTCGAGCGCCTCGATCGCCTGCCCGCGAAGGTGGCGAGCCGCAAGCACGTCGTCGGCAATCCGGTGCGCTCACCAATCCTTGCGGTGCGCGAGCGGCCGTACCCGGAGGCAGTCGCCGGCGGGCGGCTCAATCTTCTGATCATCGGCGGCAGCCAGGGCGCGCGATTGTTCGGCGAAGTCATCCCTGCTGCGATCGCGATGCTGCCGCCTGCGCTTCGCGCGCGGCTCGATGTCGTCCACCAGGTCCGCGAAGAGCAGGTGGCGCAGGCGCGCAGTGTTTATCAGAAGGCCAAGGTCGCTGCCGAAGTCGCGCCATTCTTCACCGACATGGGCCAGCGGCTGGGCGCCGCGCATTTGGTGATCTCGCGCGCCGGGGCCTCGTCGGTGACGGAACTTCAGGTGGCTGGGCGTCCGGCAATTTTGGTGCCGTTCGCCGCCGCCGCGGACGATCACCAGACGGCCAATGCGGAGGGGCTGACCTCAGTGGGGGCGGCTGATCTCTTTACTGAAGAAGAATTCGAGCCGGGCGCTCTGGCAGCCAACCTCGAGCGCCGCTTGGCTGATCCTCACGGCCTCGCCGTCCGCGCGGCCGCCGCCCGTGCCGCCGCCAAGCCCGAAGCGGCGAAAACTCTGGCCGATCTGGCCGAGAGCGTAGCCACCTAACAAAGTTCGCATCCCCCCGCATCCAAGCCCGGCTTGGGCGGCGGTAGAGGGTCAGACAGCGCGCTGGGCGCTGGCCCTGGAGGGTGTGATGACCGAAGAATTGTTCCGTGATTTTTGGTGGCTGATCTTCCCGGTGTTCGGGATGGTGATGGCGATCTTCGGGATGATTCAGAACGGCGCCCGCGAGGACGCTATTCTGCGTGACGCCCGCGAACGCCTGGAGCGCGGGCAATGAACTTCGAAGAACTGTTCCGGGATTTTTGGTGGCTGATGTTTCCCATCTTCGGGATGGCGATGGCCTTCACCGGCATGTCGCAGAGCGAGCGCCGCGCCAAGACGATGATCGATCTGCTGAAGACATATACCGATCAGGGCAAGGAGCCGCCGCCTGAGCTTTTGCGTATGGCTGCGCAGAGCCTAGATGACGGCGTCAACGCGCCGGCCACGCGTCAGCAAAGCAATGCCTGGTCCTTCGTGGTATTCGCTGCATTGTCCGCTGGATTTACTGTCGGCTGGTGGTTCATCCGCGATGAGGGTTACGCCTTCGCGTTCCTGATCGTGGCCGTGACCATGGGCGTCCTTGCGGTTGGCGCGCTGCTGATTTTACTGCTCGGCGGCAAGAAGTAGCGCGGCATGGACGCGGGCGAAGAAGCGCGTCTGATCGAATGCGCGCGCGGCGGCGATATGCGCGCCTTCGGCCAGTTGGTCGATGCGCATCAAGCTGCAGTGCGCGCGTTCCTACGCCGGCTCGTCGGCAATTACGCTGACGCCGACGATCTCGCCCAGGAGGCATTCGCCCGCACCTGGGACGTCCTCGATCGTTATGATGGCAGTTCGCGTTTGCGGACCTTCATTTGTGGAGTGGCGTTTCAGTACTGGCGCCGGGCGCGGCGGTCGCAATCTCGTCGCCTGGCGCGCGAAGATGCGTACGCGGAGCTCGCCGACACGCAGACTGAACCGCCAGCGCGGACAGCGGCGCGTCTTGCCTTGAGGAAGGCCATGGACGAACTTCCAGAGGACCAGCGCGCGGCGCTGGCGCTCTGTCTGGGGCAGGATTTCACCCACGCGGAAGCGGCTGAGGTTCTCGGCTTGCCGCTGGGCACGGTAAAGTCCCACGTGACGCGCGGGCGGGCGCGTTTGCAGGCGATGCTGGGCGTAACGGAGAAGGCCCAATGAGTGACGATCTGGAACTTGCTGACCTCTTGGGCGACGCGCCTCCCAGCGCAGCTGACCCCAGTTTCCGCTTTGACGTCCTGTCCCGCGTCGCCGAGCGCCGCCGCCGCCGCGCCGCGCAAGGCCGCGCGCTCAATCAGGTCGCGGTGTTTGTGGCCCTTGGAGCCGTGTTTCCGGTGCTGCAGGCCGCCGGGCTAAACTGGGCCGACGCCCAGCCTATGCTTATGGCTGCCGCTGCGCTCGCCGCCGCGGGCGCGGTTGCACTCTTGACCATTCAGGGGCCTGCCGTAGTTCTGGCGCGCTCGCGGGCGCTTTTGCGTGCGCCACTGTTGCGGGCATGACGGAGAAACTGGAATGGCGCGGTACTCGATCCTTGCTCGTATGATGACGCTGCCGAAGCCGCTGGCCATTGGCGAAGCCGACACGCCGGCCGACGCCGTGCGCAAAGCCCGCGCCTTCACCAAAGATGGCCAGCGCGATGTTCAGATCGGCGACAATCAGGCCGAGACTTATTATCCCGCCGAAGATTTCGCCGCCAAACACGGCATCCGCTGATCCGCCTTTGATACGTCCCGGCGCGCGCCTATACTCGGCGCGCGTTTCCGTTTCCGGAGAACACATGCTGCGACGCGCCATCCCGTTCGACACCGGGCCCATCCATTTTGTCGGCATCGGCGGCATCGGCATGTCCGGCATCGCTTCGGTGATGAAGAATCTCGGCTACGAGGTCACAGGCTCCGACGCTAAGGAGAGCGCCAATATCGACCGGCTGCGCGAATGCGGCATCACCGTCACGATCGGGCATAAAGCCGAAACTGCGGCGCATGCCGGTGTGGTGGTGATCTCCTCCGCGATCAAGGACGGCAACCCCGAAGTCGATGTCGCCCGCGCGCGCGGCGTGCCGATCGTCAAGCGCGCCGAAATGCTCGCCGAGATCATGCGCCTGAAGTGGAACGTCGCCGTCGGCGGCACCCACGGCAAGACCACCACCACCTCGATGATCGCCGCGTTGCTCGACGCCGGCGGCAAGGACCCAACCGTCATCAATGGCGGCATCATCAACGCTTACGGCGCCAACACCCGTATGGGTGAAGGCGAATGGATGGTGGTTGAGGCCGACGAAAGCGACGGCACGTTCACGCGCCTGCGCGCCACGGCGGTCGTCGTCACCAACATGGACGCGGAACACCTCGACCATTACGGCTCGGTCGAAGCCATGAACGACGCCTACCGGCAGTTCGTCGAGAATATCCCGTTCTACGGCTTCGCCGTGATGTGCCTTGACCATCCGCAAGTGCAGGCGCTCGCCGCACAAGTGCGTGACCGTCGCATCATTTCCTACGGCTTCAATCCGCAGGCTGACGTGTGCGCCGTCAATGTCCGCCCGTCGCGGGAGGGCTCCACCTTCGATGTCGTCGCCCGCAAAAAGGGTGAGGGGCCGGGCGTGACCATGCACGACCTCTTCTTGCCGGTGGCAGGACGCCACAACGTGCAAAACGCCGTCGCCGCCATTGCGGTAGCTCGCGAGCTTGGCGTGACCGACGCTGGCATCCGCACCGGCTTGAAAAAATTCGCCGGCGTGAAGCGGCGCTTCAGCACCACTGGCTATTGGAACGAAGTCCGCATCGTCGACGATTACGGCCACCACCCGGTCGAGATCGCCGCCGTGCTTTCCGCCGCGCGCGAAATGACCGGCGGCCGCGTGCTCGCCATCGTGCAGCCGCACCGTTACACGCGCCTGCGCGATCTCTTCCAGGACTTCTCCACCTGCTTCAATGACGCCGATATCGTCTGCGTCGCCGACGTCTATAGCGCCGGTGAAACGCCGCTCGATGACATCAACTCCGATGCGCTGGTGATCAGCCTGAAGAGCCACGGTCATCGCGATGCGCGGCGCATCTCCAACTTGGATTCGCTGCCGGATTTCGTCCGCGCCGAAGCCAAGCCTGGCGATATCGTTGTCTGCTTGGGCGCTGGCGACATCACCGCTTACGCAAACGCGCTCCCGGGCAAACTCGCCGCCGCAGCGGCATGACCCTGCGCATCCGCCGATGACCCCGGCGACCCTCAGCACGATCGTTCTAGCCACTACGCTGCTGCTGTTTGCGTCCGGCAAAGTGCGGCATGATCTTGTGGCGTTGCTGTCGCTTGCGGCGTGCTTGCTGCTGGGACTGGTGCCGGCCGCGAGCGCGTTCTCAGGCTTTGCCGATCAATCGGTCATTGTCATCGCCGCGGTGCTGGTGCTCGGCCGCGCCATCGAACTCACTGGCATTGCCGACGCTGTCACAGATAGATTGGCGCAGCTGAATGCGCCCTTTCCCGTGCAGCTTGCGATCATTCTCGTCGCCGGCGCGACGCTATCGGCGTTTATGAACAATATCGCCGCACTGGCGATCACGATCCCCGCAGTGGTTGGCATTTGCCGCGCCCACGATCTTCCGCCCAGCGCGGGCCTGATGGCGATTTCGTTCGCCACCATTCTCGGCGGCATGACGACGCTTATCGGTACGCCCGCCAATCTCATCCTTTCATCGGTGCGTGAATCGCAGCTTGGAGAGCCGTTCGCGTTCTTTCAGATGACGCCTGTCGCCGCCGCGGTGGCGGCCGCAGGCGTCGGCTACATCTGCCTGGTGGGCTGGCGGCTGACGCCGCGCCGCGATTCCGGCACGGATGTTCCGAAAGACGCATACGTCGTGTTCGAACTTGGGCCGGTAGGGCGGGACACACTTGAAGAGACCGACGACGCCGAACTGATAGAAACGCTTCGCGCGTCCAAGGTCACGCCGCTGGCGGTGCTTCGCGGCGTTCGCGTGCTTGATCTGGCGACGGCGCGGCCGCTGCAGCCGCGCGATCGTTTGCTTGTCGGCGGCGCGGTGGACCCCTGGGACGCCGCCAAACGCAGTGGCCTGAGCATGCACGCGCAGCGCTCCGTCGCGGAGGACGCTGTCACCATCGTGGCGGTTGTCGGCAACGGTTCGCCGCTGGTCGGGCGTTCGCTCGACACGGTGCGATGGGATACGCGCGGTGAAGTCGCCGTTGTCGCCGCTGGCCGGCGCGCTGCGGAACTCCGCCAGCCGTTGGCGCATCTCACCATCGAGGCAGGCGATCAGCTGACACTGCACGGTTCGGCTGAGCAGATCGCCATCTATTCCCGCTACGCCCGCATCCTCGAAGTCGCGCGCCGCGCCAACGCACGTATCAACCCGATGCGCGCCGGCATTGCGATCGCCGTTTACGCCGCCGCTGTCGCCGCCTCGGTCGCGCTTGGGGTGCCGACAGCGTTTTCCTTCGCCGCAGGCGCCGTTGTGGTGGCGGCGCTAGGATATTTGCCGTCGCGCGAGATCTACTCTTCTATCGATTGGTCGGTGATTGTTCTCATCGGCGCCATGATCCCCGTCGGGCATAGCTTTCAGAGCAGCGGCGCGGCGGCGCTGTTCGCGACAGAGCTTTCGCAAGTTTTGACGGATGCGCCTTTGTTCTGGGCCGCGGCGGCTGTGGCGACGGCGACGATGGTGCTGTCGATCTTTCTCAATAACGTCGCCACCGCGATCATCATGGGCCAGATCGCGATCTCGGTGGCGCAGGCGATCGGCGTGTCTCCCGACGCGATGCTGATTGCCGTTCTAATTGGGGCCTCTTCAGACTTCCTCACGCCGATCGGGCACCAGAACAATCTGTTGGTGATGGGCCCCGGCGGGTATCGCTTCCTCGACTATGCGCGCGTGGGTGCGCCACTGGCGCTGCTCGTGATCTTCGTCTCTGCGAAGATGATCGAGTTGGGGTTTGGGGGCTAATTGCGCCGCGGAGATTATTGCTCTGGCGTCATCCGTGCGCGTAGCGCTCGGACGCGCTCAAGCAACGGCTGTGCTTGCGCGATCGAAGCGCCGAAATCGAACGACACCGTCTGCGTGCCGTTGATAGTCAGAGACTCCGCGCCGCCGTCGGCGCAATCGGGGCAGCCGATGACGGGCGGCAGACCGCTCAAGTTGGTGTTCGATGCGAGGCGCGCGAATTCTTGCCACTCGGCTGGCGTCAGCGTTTGCGTAAAGCGCTGATCCGGCAACTCGGCAGAACCGCGCCCGCTGCGGCCATCGCGGATAAGCACGGCTTGGCCCTCGCTGATTTCGAGCCGCGTCGTGCAATAGCCCACGCACATGCCGAAGGACGTCGTCGAGACGATTTGGCGAACCTCAGTCGGCGCCGGTGCAGCGCTTGCGCACCCCGCGAGGGCCAGCGCCAGGGCCGCGATGCCGAACTTCACCTGAGAAATCATTTCGCTTTGCCCTTGTTGCACGAGCGCTGAGCGGCAGGCTCTAGAAGCTTTGCGGCGGATTGTGGCCCCAGGCGCAGTCTTTTGAGGTCGAAACAATTGACGCGGGCGCCCGACTCAAGGCGCCTCGGTGAGATGCCTGACACCGCTCATCGTGCCCCCAAGCCCCTGCGCGCCGCCATCGTCTATGATTTCGACGGCACGCTCGCGCGCGGGAACCTTCAGGAACGCAGCTTCATCCCAGACGTCGTCGGTATGAAGCACGCTGATTTCTGGATGGAAGTGAAGCGCCTCGCCAAGCTTGAGGATGCCGACGAGATCCTGGTCTATATGCACCTGATGCTGGATCGCGCTCGTGCTGCCGGCCAGCCGGTGACACGCAAGCAGCTTCAGCAGACCGGCGCCGATCCGGACTTTTTCGACGGCCTCGATCATTGGTTCGACCGCATCAACGCGTTCGGCGACGATCTCGGGCTCACGCTCGATCACTACGTCGTTTCATCCGGCATCTATGAGATGATCGAAGGCTGCGCGCTCTTTCCGCGTTTCCGCCAAGTCTTCGCATCGCGCTTTTTGTACGATGCAAAGGGCGAGGCACGCTGGCCGGGCGTTGCGATCAATTACACGACCAAGACGCAGTTTCTCTTCCGCATCAACAAGGGCATCGACAACGTCCACGATACGGAAGCGATCAATCGCTGGATGCACAATGATGCGCGCGAGCTGCCGTTCGAGCGCATGATCTTCATCGGCGATGGCGATACCGACATCCCGTCAATGAAGATGGTCACCAGCCAAGGCGGCTGCGCGATCGCAGTGCTCGATCCCTATCAATGGACCGAGCCGCGTAGTCTCGACAAAATCACACGCCTCATCGCGGAGGATCGCGTGAGCTACGTCGCGCCGGCGGACTACCAGCCGAAGAGTCAACTCGACGTGATCGTCCAGGGCGCGCTGGGCCGAATTGCCCTGCGCGCCGGTTTGTCGGTTTCGTAGAGCCTAGCTGCCTGCCGGCGTATCGTCCGGCGCGCGCTCTATGCGCGTGACCTGATACGGCACGGCCGGATCGCCGCCCATCACTTGCACGCCAAGCCCGTTGCCGACGCAGATGAAGCTTGTGTTCGATCGCAACGCGATGGCGTGGTTCCAGTCCAGGTCGCGCGTGTTCTGCGCGATGGTCATGTAATATTCGCGCGTGGTGCTGACGCGGGCGCGGATGCGGTGCTCATCGACAACGCCGTAGCCGCGTACGTCGACGGTGCGGAAGCAATCGCGCGATGACGATTCAGAATCAGCGCTCTGAGCCGGGGACGCGCAGGCCCCAAGCGCGAGCAATACAGATGCAGCTGCAAGTTTGCGAAACATGTAGGCGTTCTCCTCAAGTGCCTTGGTTGGCCGGTTCTTCCGGCGCTCTGGCTATGGATGTGATCGGGTAGGTGCGCTGCGGGTCGCCGCCGATAATGTCGACGCCGAGGCCGTTGCCGGTGCAAATACGTCCGAGGGTGGAGCGGATGGCGATGGTCTGCGTCCAATCAAGATCGCGCGCATTCCAGTTGGTGCTCAGAATGTAGGCCCGGCTGGCGCCGACGCTCACGCGGACATTGTGATCGTCCACAACGCTATAGCCGCTTACGCTTTCGGCGAAGAAGCAGTCCCGCTCCGCCGCATTGGCGCTCTCCGTACTGGGCGTTGCGGCGCAGGCCGAAAGAAGTAGCGTGACTGCTATGGTACCCATGCGAAACATGTGGGCGTCTCCGTCCTCTGGTGATTGGGAGTATGACCCCGTCTCATGCGTCCGACGAGGCGGCGGCGGCTTTGCCAGCGATCAAAAGCGTGAGATAGGCCATCAACTATGAGTGAACTTCATCTGCCAGAAGTGCGCGGACAGCTGTTGCGAGGGGAAAGCCTCGCGCCGTTCACATGGTTCCGGGTCGGCGGACCGGCTGACGCCGTTTTCCTGCCGGCCGACGCAGATGATCTGGCGCAGTTTCTGGCTGCGCTACCGCACGACGTGCCGCTGCTGCCGATCGGCGTTGGCTCGAACCTGATCGTGCGCGACGGCGGCGTGCCGGGCGTGGTGATCCGGCTCGCCGGCCGCGCCTGGGCGCAGATCGAAGCGCTCGACGGCGCGCGCGTTAAAGCCGGCGCCGGCGCGCTGGATTCGATGGTGGCGCGCGCAGCGGCAAAAGCCGGCATCGGCAAGCTGGAGTTTTACGCCGGCATCCCCGGCACGATCGGCGGCGCGCTGACGATGAACGCCGGCTGCTATGGCAGCGAAACGAAAGACGTGTTGATCGAAGCCACGGCGCTCGATCGCAGCGGCAAGCGCATCACGCTGACCAACGCCGATTTCGGTTTCACCTATCGCCACAACGCGCTGCCGGAAGGCCTGATCTTTCTCGACGCCACGTTCCAAGGCGTGCTGGACGACCCGATGGCAGTGACCGCGCGGATGGCGGAGATCAGCGCGCGCCGCGAAGCGTCGCAGCCGATTCGGGAAAAGACCGGCGGGTCAACGTTCAAAAACCCCACCGCCGCAAACGGCGAAAAGCTCTCCGCCTGGAAGCTCAACGACGAAGCCGGCATGCGCGGGTATCGCCGCGGCGGCGCGCAAGTGAGCGAGCTGCACGCGAACTTCCTGATCAATACCGGTGACGCGACAGCCGCCGATATTGAGGATCTCGGCGAAGAGGTCCGGACTGCCGTGAAAGCCAAGCACGGCATTGAGCTGGAGTGGGAAATCAAGCGGATCGGGCGCGCCTAATGGATGAGACCACCGCGGCTAAATTGTCCGGCGAACTGAAGAAGATCGTTGAGGGCTTCAACCTGCTCAGCGAACTGAGTATGAGCATTCCGGACGAAGCTGAGCGGATCAGATTCAGAAGGGCGCTGGGTCAGCTGATGGTGGTCGCTGACACCGATCTGATTAGACCGATTGCGCGCCAGTACCCCCATCTCGACCCAGTCGAATCGAAGGCATCGAAATGAAACTCAAACCCAACATCCTCGCCGCGATCGGCAATACGCCGCTGGTGAAGCTCAACAAAGTCGTGCCCCCGGGCGCCGCGGAAGTTTGGGTGAAGTGCGAATACCTGAACCCCGCCGGTTCGATCAAAGATCGCATGGCCAATTACATCATCGAGAAGGCCGAAGCCGCCGGCATCCTGAAGCCCGGCGGGCTCATCGTTGAGAACACGTCCGGCAACACCGGCCAGGGCCTCGCCATGGCGGCGGCGATCAAAGGTTATCGCTGCGTGTTCACGATGCCGGACAAGATGAGCAAGGAAAAGCAGGACTCGCTGCGCGCGTACGGCGCCGAAGTCATTATTACGCCAACCGACGTGCCGGGCGATTCACCCGAGCACTACGTCAACGTCGCCAAGAAGATCGCCGAAGATACGCCCGGGGCGTTCTACGTCGATCAGTATCACTCGCAGTGGAACATCGAGGCGCATTACTGGTCCACCGGCAAAGAGATTTATGAGGACACCGACGGCGGAAAGTTTGACGCCTTCGTCGGCGGCACCGGCACCGGCGGCACGGTGTCCGGCGTCGGCCGCTGGTTCAAAGAGCACGCGCCGCACGTGAAAATCATCGGCGCCGATCCGCTGGGCTCGGTGCACTATCATCTCTTTCATACAAAGACTTTGCCGACCGCGCACGTCTACATGGTCGAAGGCATCGGCGAGGACATCGAATGTCGCGCCATGGATTTTTCCGTCGTCGACGACATGCGCCAGGTGAATGACCGCGACAGCTTTGTGATGGCGCGGCGTCTCGTCAAAGAAGAGGGCCTGTTCTGCGGCGGCTCTTCGGGCTCGAACGTCAGCGTTGCAATCGAGATCGCCAAGGAACTCGGCCCGGGCAAAGTCGTCGTCACGGTTCTGCCCGATCACGGCAATCGCTACGTCTCCAAATTCCTGCGCGACGATTGGATGAAGGAGCACGGCTTCACTGAAACCGAGCAGGAGCTAGGCTTCGTTGAGGAATTGCTGAAACTCCACGAGCGCAATCCGATCACCGCCGACGCCGAAGCGCCGCTGCGCACGGTCGTCAATCTCATGCGCGATCACGGCGTCAGCCAGATTCCGCTGATCGAACGCGGCAAGCTCAACGCCATCGTGCACGAAAGCGATGTGCTGGCCTCGATGCAGAAGCGCGAGTTCAATCTCGACGCCCCGGCCAAAGGCATCGCTTCGCCCATCGCCGGACTCATTTACCCGAAAGCGCGGATTGAAGAGCTCTTCCACATCTTCGCCACCGATCACGTCGCAGTCGTCGTAGATGCGTCGAATGTTGTCGGCGTCATCTCAAAAATCGATCTGATCGAATACCTCGCCGGCAAGGGCCGCTAATATGCATCACGACAATAAAGGCTTCGGCACGCGCTGCATTCACGCCGGCCAACAGCCCGATCCGACGACGGGCGCGATCATGACGCCGGTCTATCAAACCTCGACTTACGTGCAGAAAAGCCCTGGCGTCGTGATCGAAGATTACGACTACGCGCGCTCCGCCAACCCAACGCGCAAGGCGTTGGAGGCCAATCTCGCCTCACTCGAAGGCGGCCGCCACGGCATCATGTTCGCTTCGGGCCTCGCCTCGCTTGCCGGCTGCATTCATTTGCTGTCCAGTGGCGACCACGTCTTGCTGTGCGATGATGTCTATGGCGGCACCTATCGGTCGCTCGATAAAGTCTTCAAGCAATTCGGCATCACTTACACGCGCGTCGACATGCTCGATCTCGACGCGACCGAGGCTGCGTTCACGCCGAAGACGAAGCTGGTCTGGATCGAAACGCCGACCAATCCGCTTTTGAAGGTGGTCGACATCGCCGCCGTCGCGCGTATCGGCAAAGCGCGCGGCGCCATTGTCTGCGTGGACAACACCTTCGCCACGCCGGTTCTGCAAAATCCGCTCAGCCTAGGCGCCGACATCGTCAGCCATTCCTGCACCAAGTACATTGGCGGCCACTCGGACGTCATCGGCGGCGTGTTGATCACTAACAGCGACGAACTTGGCGAGCGTCTGCACTATATTCAAAACGCCGTCGGCGCCATCAGCGCGCCGTGGGATTGCTTCTTGCTCCTGCGCTCCACCAAGACTCTGCACGTCCGCGTGCAGCGCCATTGCGAGAACGCCGCCAAGATCGCCGATTTCCTCGCGCAGCAAAGCCAGATCGAGCGTGTCATCTATCCGGGCCGCACCGATCACCCCCAGCACGAGATCGCCAAGAAACAAATGCGCGGCGGCTATGGCGGCATGATCACCGCGACATTGAAGGGTGGCTTGCCCGCGGCGCGCAACTTCCTGGAGCGGGTGCAACTCTTCTCGCTGGCGGAATCGCTCGGCGGCGTTGAATCACTGATCGAGCATCCCGCGATTATGACTCACGCTTCGATCGATAAGCCGCTACGCGAAGCGCTAGGCATCAGCGATGGCCTCGTGCGCTTCTCCGTCGGTATCGAAGACGTAGATGACCTGATCGCCGATATTGCCGAAGCCCTGGGCTAAGGCGCCAACGCCGCGATTTCGCTCGCTTGCGCATATAACGCTGCGGCCGCTTGATCGATCGGCGCGGCGACTGCCGGGTATCGGCCATACGCCACGCCAAGCGCCGCAGCGCTCACGATGCAAAGCGTCAGAACGATCGCGAACGCGCGCGTGCTGCTGTCGGAATATAGGCGCATGTCAGTCCCCACTGGTTGCGTTTTAGCTTTCACGCGCTTGGCGCGCGCTGTGTGAATTCTCGCGCGCGCGGCGCCGCGGGGCGCCGCCGCCACCGGGCCGGCCTTGGTGCTGAGCAGACGCCGCCACGCCATACGTTTGGCAAAGCGCGTCTGCCGCGCGCCCTCGACGGGCGGCGGCGCGGCGTCCAGCCGTACGCAAACGAGCGAGCCCGTTGCATGCGCTTGCCGCGCCACCGCCCGGAGCGCCGGCGTCCCCCACGCCTGCCGCGACCACAAAAGTACAACCTTGCGCCCACGCGGGCTTTGTCCGCGCCCCCGCAGCTCCTCCACCTCATAGCCAAGCGCCTTCAGCTCGGCAGCGACGGCCTGAGCTTGCGAAGCGGCGCCGGGTGGATGGGCGAGCAGAATAGGTGATGGCATGCGCGCTATTGCTGGTGCGCCGCGCGGGTTGCGCCAAGCGCTGGCCGCCGGAACTTTAGCTTTGCCCGCTCGGCGCCCATTTCGCGGGCGGTGCGCCCAAACAAAAAGCGCGTAGCCGAGGGCCACGCGCTTTCAGTCTTTGCAGAAGGTTGCCGGCGGGACACTTGAGCCAAACGCCCCGCCGGACTTTCCGCGCGCCCGCGGGGGGAGGGTTGGGCGCACAGTCTGTGTTCGTGAGGGGTATGTAGTGAGACTTTGGCGCTGTTCAAATTGATCACGCAGTCGTGTTGCATAGAAATGGCCTATCGAAGCCGCAGACGTGGTTAAGCGCCGACAATACGTCTGAATGCAAATTTACCAAATAAATCAGCAACTAAAGCGTCCGCCCTCACCATGCCTTAACCCTGAGGCGTTTCATTATGACACTCCCGGAATGAGGCGCGAACGAACGCGTCCGACCGGATAAGGTGTTGGTAGCGAGGCGCAGAAATGGCGCGGGTGGCGGTGCTTTTGGGGGGCTTGAGCCCCGAACGGCCTGTGAGCTTGAGCTCCGGCAGGGGGTGCGCAGATGCGCTCCGTCGGCTCGGGCACGAGGTCGTAGAGATTGATCCTCAGAATCCCGGCTGGATCGCCGAATTGCAGGACGCGCGTCCCGACGCCGTCTTCAACGCGCTCCACGGCGAGTGGGGCGAGGATGGTCGCACCCAAGGCGTGCTCGACTATCTGAAGCTCCCTTACACGCATTCGGGCTGCCTCGCTTCGGCGCTCGCCATGGACAAGGACAAGTCCAAGGCCGTCTTCGCGCAAGCCGGCCTGCCGCTCGCCAATGGCAAGCTGATGAACCGCTTGGAGGCGGCGAAGGGCCATCCGATGCCGGCGCCTTATGTGGTGAAGCCGAACGCACAGGGCTCGTCCGTTGGTATCTTCATCGTCCGCGAAGGCGCCAACCGGCCCCCCGAACAATTGCTCGATCCCGACTGGACCTTCGGCGAAGAAGTGCTGGTCGAAGAATTCATCGACGGCAAAGAACTCACCGTCGCCGTGATGCACAATCGCGGCGCGCTCGCGGTCACAGAAATCTTCGTCACCAGCGAGGGCGACTGGTATGATTTCGACGCCAAGTACGCCGCCGGCGGTTCGCGCCACGTCGTGCCGGCTGACATTCCGCAATCCGTAGCCGATCAATGCATGCGCGCTGCTGAAGCGGCGCATCACGCGCTTGGCTGCCGCGGCGTTTCGCGCTCGGACTTCCGCTATGATCCAAAGACCGATCGCCTTGCGCTGCTCGAAGTGAACACCCAGCCCGGCATGACGCCGACGTCGCTGGTGCCCGAACAAGCCGCCTTTGTTGGCATGTCCTACGACGATCTCGTGGCGTGGATCCTGGAGGATGCGTCATGGCCGCGGTGAGAGCACGTCGTACGGGTGGTGGCCCGCCGCCGCGCGGCAAGCGCCGCAAAGCGGTCGCGCCGTCCTATGAAAACATGCCGCGCCTGGCGCGGATCAAATTGTCCGGCGGGCTTTCGTCCGACGATATGCCGATCACGACGAAAAGCTTGGGGCTTGCGCTCACGGGGCTCGTTCTGATCGTTGGCGTCGCCGTCGCCGGCGCTGCTTGGCTGGGCTCTTCGTTGTTTGACGCGCGCGAAGCTTTCGCGCGCTCGGCCGATTCCGCAGCGGCCAGCGTTGGGTTCGGCGTAGACGATATCGAAATCGCCGCGATGCCGAATGGACCGGTTATCACCGATGCGCGCGCGGCCGAAGTGCGCGACGTCATCGTGCCGGAAGGCCGCCATTCCATCTTGTCGCTCGATCCGCAGGACGTGCAGGCGCGCGTGCTGAGCCTGGATTGGGTCGCGTCTGCGCGTGTGCGCCGGCTGTGGCCCTCGACGCTTTTGATCGAGGTCGAGCGCCGTCAAGAATACGCGTTGTGGGAAGAGGACGGCCAGGTGTCCGTCATCGACTCCAATGGCGAGCGTCTGCTGGCCGAGCGCGCTGCCGATCACCCCAATCTGCCGATGATCGTCGGCGCCGGGGCAGGCCCCGCGGCTGAGCCATTGCTTGAAGCGCTCGAAGCCCTGCCAGAAGTGCGGCAACGCACCGAGCGGCTGGTGCGCGTTGGCGATCGGCGCTGGAATCTGGAGTTGGTCTCCGGCGCCACGGTTGCGCTTCCCGACGACGGCGCGACCGATGCGTTGGCGCGCCTGGAAGCTTTGCATGCCGAATATGCGTTGCTCGACCGCCCGCTGGTGCAACTCGACATGCGCGCGCCGGGGCGTTTGGCGGTGCGCATCCATCCTATGCTTGAAGGCGGCCTACGTCCGCTGCTGGGAGGCGCGTGATGACAGCGCTTCTCGAACGCATTGAACACATCGACGCTGACGCCGCGCCGCAAGCGCCGCTCGTCGCCGCGCTTGATGTCGGCGTCTCCAAAACTGTGTGCCTCGCCGCACGGCGCGACCCGGTTCTCGATCTGCATCCAGAGCGCCCGTTGCGTGTGCTGGGCGTCGGACAGCAAACCGCCCCAGCGATCGCCTCCGGCAAGCCGGCCGATTTCGACGCCTGCGCGCGCGCCATCGAAGTGGCGATCCAAGAAGCGTCGGCCATGGCTGGCGCGCCGATTAAGCGCGTGGTTGCGTCTTACGCTGGCCCAGGCCTGCGTGCGGAAATCGTGCGCGGCGCTGTGCGGATCAAGCGCGCCGTGATTTCAGGCGCCGATGTTCAGAACGCCATCGACACGGCTATGCGATCGCTGCCTACGCCGCAACGATCGTTCCTGCACGTCGAGCCGCTGAGCTACACGATCGATGACGGCGAACCGATCGCCGATCCGCACGGCCATCCCGGTAAAATGCTCGCCGTAGAGGCGTGCGTCGTCACGGCGCCGACCGAAGCGATCAATGCTCTGCGCGCCTGCATCAACCAGGCTGGCGTCGAAGTAGAAGACATCATCGCCGCGCCGAAAGCGGCGGGCCTTGCCGTGCTGACGCGCGAGGAAATGGAAGAGGGCGCGATCGTTATCGATCTCGGCGCCGGCGCGACTGGTGTCTCCGTGTTCGCGCAGGACACGCTGATCCATGCTGAAACCATCGCCACCGGCGGCGTGCGCTTGACGCGCGATCTCGCCACCAAGCTGCAAACCACGTTCGCAGCAGCTGAGCGTGTGAAGCAGCATTTCGGCGCCGTCTCGAACGCCTGCGATCCGCGCGAAGCTGTGCAAACGCCGAAGCTCGGCATGGATGGACGCCTTGAAGCCTCCACCACCTTGCGCGGTGTGATCGCCGATACGCTGACGCCGCGGCTGCACGAAACCTTGCTGCAAGTGCGCCGCCAATTGGACAGCGCCGGCTTCATCAATGCCGAGGGCCCACAGCGTGTGGTCCTCGTTGGCGGCGGTGCGCTCATTCCAGGCATTCGCGAACTCGCGACTGACGTGCTCTCAATGCCGGTGCGCATTGGCCGGCCGTTCGAGCTTTGCGGCTTCGATCACGGCGATGCTGGCCCGGCGTACGCGACAGCCGCGGGCATGCTGCGTCACCGCTTCGACAATCCCGAACTGGAAGATGTCGAACAAAGCTTCCAGCCGTCGCTCGCACAAGTCGCTTCGGTGATGCGTAATACCGCACGTGGCGCGTGGCGTTGGCTGCGCGAGAACTTCTGACGCTACTCACGTACCGGCGGCTTGCGCGTCGCCGCAAACACAAGCTTACCTCGCTTTAATCAAGCCACGAATGTTTCGTACGTGGCGATAACGGCGTGCTGATTGCGCGTCGGTGGGAGGACTTCATGCGCTCGATCTTAGCCGGCGTTGCCGCCGCTTCACTGGTCTTGGCTGCTGCCTGCACGCAGCAAGCGCCGAGCGATGAGATGGGGCCGATGCCGGTTGTCGCTGCGCTCTACGATTTTGGCGGGCTGCCGGCGACGCAGGATGAACGCGAGACGTATTTCACGCGCGAGTTGGCGACGGCGCTGACAGCGAACGCAGAGACTGGCGGGCCAGGCGTGCTCGATTTCGACTATCGCTCGTGGGCGAATGATCCCGAGGTCGAGAACATCCGCTATCGTGTCGGAGTCCACAGCGGCGATGGCCACGCTGAGATCTCTACAAATTTCAGCTACAGCGTCGGCGGCGCCATGGATTTGCGTTGGGACATGTGCCGGCGCGCAGACGGCCAGTGGCGGATAGAAAACATCACGGCCCAGCCGCTGCCCACGGAAGAGGGCGCTCCGCTCGAAGAAGCGGTTTCGATCCGCACCTTGCTGGGCATCTCTGAAATGCCGCCCGCGGAGTGTGTCTGATGCGGACGCTGATCCTTGTGGCCTTGCTGCTTGGCTGCTCGCAGCCAGAAGGGCCGGGTTCGTCCGTGACTGATATCGAAATCACTGCGCCCCAATCGGGTGCGACGGCGCCAAGTCCAATCCTTGTCGAAGGCGTCGCGCCGCAAGACTGGTACTTCGAAGCGATCTTCGATGCGCAATTGCTGGACGCCCGCGGCGCCGTCATCGCCGAAGCGCCAGCGCGGGCGCAGACCGATTGGACCGTGCCTGGGCCCGTGCCGTTCGTGGCGGAGCTGAGCTACACGTCGCCGACGGAGCAGGCCGGAACCATCGTGCTCATTGCCGACTCAACTGGCGAGCCTGCGCCGCCGCGGCGCGAGACTCGCATCCCCGTCTTACTGGCGGCCACGCCGTAAGGCAGCTCCCGCCCTGGCAGTCCCGCAGAAAGCGCTTACATCCTGGTGCTCTAGCTGAGTTTCGACGCAACCGCGCCGCAAAAGCGCCGCGACCGTTTCGAAGACTTAACGAAAGCTTAAGCGCCGTCGCCGACGGTGAAGTGTGAGCATGGGCGAATCGTGAGACTCGATGAGCTCCAGAGCGGGTAAAAGAGCGCCGTAATGCATGATCTAAGACCGCGCATCGTGGTGTTCGGCGTCGGCGGCGCCGGCGGCAACGCTGTGAACAACATGATCGACGCCCGCTTGCAAGGCGTCGAGTTCGTTGTGGCGAACACCGACGCGCAAGCGCTGACCCGCGCCCGCACCCCGAACCGCTTGCAACTCGGCCATTCGATCACCGAGGGCCTCGGCGCCGGCGCGCGTCCGGAAGTCGGGCAGGCTGCCGCTCAAGAGAGCCAGCCGGAGATCATCGAATTTCTCGAAGGCGCACACATGGTGTTCGTCGCCGCCGGCATGGGCGGCGGCACAGGCACGGGCGCTGCGCCGGTGATTGCGCGCACGGCGCGCGAGCGCGGCATTCTGACGATCGCTGTCGTCACCAAGCCGTTCCACTTCGAAGGCCAGCGCCGCATGCAGCTGGCGGAGCAGGGCGTTCAGGAACTGCGCAAGCACGTCGATACCTTGATCGTCATTCCGAACCAGAATCTCTTCCGCGTCGCCAACGAGCGCACGACGTTCGCGGAAGCCTTCCAGCTCGCAGACCAAGTGCTCTATTCGGGCGTGCGCGGCGTCACCGATCTGATGGTGATGCCCGGCCTCATCAACTTGGACTTTGCCGACGTCCGCACCGTGATGGCTGAGATGGGGACGGCGATGATGGGCACTGGTGAGGCCGAAGGCCCCAACCGCGCACTCGAAGCGTCGCATGGCGCTATGGCCAACCCGCTGCTCGACATCGTCTCGATGCGCGGCGCCAAGGGCGTGCTGATCAACATCACCGGCGGCTTCGACATGACGTTGTACGAGGTTGATCAGGCCGCGAACGAAATTCGCGCCGAAGTCGATCCGAACGCCAACATCATCCTCGGCTCCACGTTCGACGAAACGCTGGAAGGTCGTATCCGCGTGTCGGTGGTGGCCACCGGCATTGATGACGAAGCCATCGTCACGCAGCAAACAGTTGTCGAACCTGCACGACGCGCTGCCGAGCAACCTGTGCGCCGTCCGTTGGTGACGCAGCGATCTGAACCGACGCCGGCGCCTGAGCCGGTGCGCGAGCGCTACGAGGATTCTCGCCCGCGCTTCGCTAATGACGTGGAGCCTGAGCCGCGCCGCACTGGTGGTTTCAACCTGTTTGGGTGGAAGAAGCCCGAAGCGCGCGACGAGGAGGAAGCGGTGCGCGACATGTCGTTCGAGCAGGACGACGATCTGCCGCCGGCCGAACCGCAGCAGCCGCGCCGCGCGCATGAGGATGTGGTCCGCGATCCAGCGCTCGATGAAGAGCTGGAAATCCCGGCCTTCCTGCGCCGTCAGATGACGCCGCGCTGAGCTACACGAACGTTAGAATAAGCGCTGCAAGGGCGCCGGCCACAACGTCGTCGCGCGTGTGACGCTGCAACTCCAGCCGCGCCCACGCGACACCGGCAGCAAAAATTGCGAGCACAATGCCAAGCGCCGGGGCAAGCGCCGTAAGGACCCCCGCTCCAAACACAGCGAACGCCACATGCAGCGAGAGCTTCAGTCTGTGCCGCAGCGCCAGCGCCGCCAGCACAATCGCAGCTGAAAGTGCGAGCCCCGCTACGAGTTGGACCGGTTGGCCAAGCCAATAGGCGAGGGCCGCCGCCGCGAGCAATAGCACAGTCAAAAACAGGTTCAGCTCTTTGCGTTCGTGCTGCGCCGATGCATCGCTATCGCGCCACCGGCCGGTTCGTACGCGCACCGCGCTGAAGCCGACGACGAGCGCGGCGACGGCGCCAGCGGCAACGACAGGCAACAGGCCGTTCGTGCCCGCTGCCGCCAGAACGACAAGCGGCATCAGTAACGCCGGATGCCCGAGCAGCGAGAAGGTGTGTGCGATCGCGCGCTTCACATCAGCCGCCCCAAAGCCGCTTGCGCAGCGCCGCTTCGCGTTCTGTCATCACGCCAGCTTTCGCAAGGTCATCGAAGCGCGCCAGCGCCGAGGTCCGATACCTCTCACTATCGGCGCCGGCGACGCCAGATAGATGCGCCTCGACAATGGCCCGAAAGCGTTGGCCTTCGATATCATCGTCGGTGGCGAAGATGCGATCGGCGAGGACCAACTCTTCCTCCCACGCCGCGCGCGCGGTGCCTATGTCGCCTTGCGCCTGCGCGGTGAGGCCTAGTCGTTCTAACGCCACTGCTAAAGCTTGCGCTGTGCGTGGATCGTCCTGGTTGGCCTCGAACAGTGAAAGCCGCAGCGCAGCGCTCTCCTGAAATGAAGCGCGCGCGCCCGCGTACGCTTTCGCCTCGAGCGCTGCTTCGCCTTGCTTGACCAGCGCCGCAGCCAGGCCGCGGGCGGATTGCGTGTTCTTCGGTTCGCGCTCTAGCGCCATGCGGCGAAATTCGGTGGCGCGTGCGAATGCCTCTTGAGCTTGCACCTGCGCACGCGCCAAGCGAGCGACTTCGCCCAAGCGATCCCAAGCTGCCGCGACATCGGTGAACCAAACCGGCGCAGCATTCGGCGCGCGCGCGTAGTCTTCCGCGTGCGCGCGCGCTGTATCAGCGGCTTCACGCGCGGCGTTGATGGCGTTGGCGCGGAGCGCTTGATCGGCTTGGTCTAGCAGTGTGTGTACGAGAAAACGCGCAGGCGCATCCGGGCACGGTGGGCGCGCCAATTGCTCCGCCAGATTGCGTGCTTGCTGCAGAGAGTCCGCAGCTCCCGTGTTGTCACCGATCGCCGAAAGCAGAGCGCTTCGTAAGCGCCAAGTGCCGGCGAGCGCGAAAGCCTCTCGCGGGTCGCGCGCGGCGAGTCGAAGCCGCGTCTGCAACGCCTTATCCATCGCTTCGCGTGCGCGATCGGCTGCGCCGCGCACATAATCCGCTTCCGCCGCGAGCGCCCACGCATCCGAGAGCACCGCGCGCCAGTGCGGCTCATCCTTTTCAGTGACGACGAGCGCTTCGTAGCGGCCGATCGCTTCACCCAAGCGCCGCCGCGCCGAGGCGGGTTCCCCGTCATCGAGTTCGAGCGCGCCAAGACGCATTTCAGCATCGGCGATATCTGCAGCCAGCACAGGCGGTTCACCGATCCCAGCCGCCGCTGCGCGCAGCATGGCGAGCGCGCCTTCCGCCCCAGTGCGCGCGCGGCTCCGGTCGCCATCGACAGCGTCGAGTTCCGCCAATCGGCCGCGTGCGCGGGCGTACCAGCGCGCTGCGGTCGGATCGGAGCGGTTTGCGGCAAGCAATCGGTCTTCAATCCGCAGCGTCTCGGCATAGTGCCCGCGCGCGGTCGGCCGGTCGCCCTGCACGCGGGCGATTTCGCCGAGCATGAATGTGGCGCGTGCGCGGGCGGGCTGATCTGTGGTTTCCGCGACCACGTCCCGAGCCGCCGAGGCTGCGCCGGCTAGGTCGCCTTGTTCCGCCGCGAGCCGCGCCAGCGCCAGTTTAGGCGCGGGGTCTTGCGGCTCCAGGCGGATCGCGACCTTTAGCGCTTCCCTGGCCAGCGCGGGGTCCTGGCGCTCCGCGAGCCATGCGGCACGCCGCGCCGCCAGCGCCGCATGCGGGCCGCCGGCTTTCGCCAGCGCCAACATTGCGGCCGCTTCAGGGCTGCGAGAGGAGGTGGGATTATTGTCCATTTTCAGTAAGTTATGGTCTTTTGCTTAACAGTCACAAACCGTAACGCAACGTGTGTTGTGACGCCAGGAACCGGCGCTTAGATCAAGCGTCGGGTCGGGGGGCCCAAATCCCTGCAAGGGGGCGGATTAGGGTGGCTACGTTGCGTCGTCAGCAGACCATAGCAGGTCCGGCCATGTGTGCCGGTGTGGGCGTCCACTCTGGCGCGCACGTGCGCATGGCGCTCAGCCCTGCGCCGGTCGACACCGGCATCGTCTTCGTCCGGACCGATGTCCGCGGCGGTGTGGATAACGTCATTCGCGCGCATGCCGATAGCGTGCACGATACCCGCAATTGCACCACCATCCGCAATGCCGCCGGCGTCGAGCTGGGCACGGTTGAGCATCTGCTCTCGGCCTGCGCTGGCCTCGGCGTCGATAATTTGATCGTCGAAGTGGACGGGCCGGAAGTGCCGATCCTCGATGGTTCGTCCGCCCCGTTCGTGCAGACCCTGCTGAACGCCGGCATCAAGCAACAACACGTCGCGCAGCGCGTGATCCGCATTCTGGAGCCGATCGAAGTCCGTATGGGCGCGAAAAGCGCGGCTTTGCTGCCGAGCGATGGCTTTGACGGCCTCGATATCGACGTCACCATCCGCTTCGCCGACGCCGCCATTGGCGAGCAGCGCCGCCGTGTGCACGTGACGCCGGACGCCTTCCTCAACGAAATCGCCGACGCCCGCACCTTCGGCTTCCTGGCCGACGCCGACGCTATGCGCGCGGCCGGCCTCGGCCTCGGCGCCTCGATGGCCAATACGCTGGTGGTGGACTCCGGCCGGGTGGTGAACCCGGAAGGACTTCGCTTCGATGACGAATTCGTCCGCCACAAGATGCTCGACGCTGTGGGCGATCTGGCGATGGCCGGCGCGCCGATTTATGGCCGCTTTGTGGCCGATCAGCCGGGTCATGCCTTGAACGCCCGCCTCGTTCGCGCGCTTTTGGACACGCCGGACGCTTGGCGCTGGGAATACGATATTGAGGCCGAAACGGTCCGCGAGGCCGCGCCCGCCCTTATTGCAGCCGCCGGCTGAAACACCTGTTCGTGCGACAGCCGCAGGCGCTTTGCGCCGCGCCATTGATCCTGTATCAGGCGAGTGAAGACGCGCTTCGGCGCACCCCACGTGCTGAGCAAGAAGAGGCCGGGTGATGAACTCTCGACAGATGCATCTGGCTCGCGTCCTTGGCGCGACGTTGCTAGCCGCCGGCCTTGGCGCCTGCGGAACGCTCGGCCGTCAGCAGGCTGAACGACAACAATTCGTCGATGAACCAGTGGCGCAGATTTACAATCGCGGCGCCGCCAATCTCGATCGCCGCCGCTGGCCGCAAGCGTTGCGCAATTTCGAAGAAGTGGAACGTCAGCACCCGTATTCGTCTTGGGCGCGCCGCGCGATGCTCATGGAAGCGTATGCGCACTATCAGAACAACGATTACGATGAATCGATCGCCGACGCGCAGCGCTTCATCGCGCTGCACCCGGGCAATGAGAACGCGCCTTACGCCTACTATCTGATCGCGATCTGCCACTTCGAGCGCATTCTCGACGTGGGCCGCGACCAGGGCACGACTGAGCGCGCGCTGCAGGCGTTGAACGACGTTGTGCGTCGCTACCCGGAAAGCGCCTACGCGCGCGATGCGCGTTTGAAGATCGACATGGTCTATGACCAGCTCGCCGGCAAAGAGATGGCGGTGGGACGCTTCTATCTCACGCGCGATCAGCATCTCGCCGCGATCAACCGCTTCCGCAATGTGATCGAGAACGAGAACTTCCAGCGTACCTCGCACACGCCGGAAGCGCTGCACCGCTTGGTGGAATCCTATCTCTCCGTCGGGATGACTGAAGAAGCGCAGCGTATGGCCGCCATTCTCGGGCATAACTTCCCTGGGAGCGAATGGTACGAACGCTCGCACCGCCTCATGACTGATTCAGGCGTGGCGCCGGTGGCCGAGGAAGAAGCGCGTCGCCGCGGCTGGCTCGGCCGCACGTTCGGCGCGGTGTTCTAAGATTGCTCTCGGGCGCGGGCGGGGGAGCGCAACGCTCATTCTTGCTCGCGTCCGCTGACTCTCGGCTAAGATGACGCCATGGCGTCGAATCCAAAGCCTGTCGATACACTGAGCGATGCCGAAGCCGCGGCTGAGCTTGAGCGGCTTGCCGCCGAGATCGCGCGTCACGACAAACTTTATTACTCCAAAGACGCGCCAGCGATCTCTGACGCTGAGTATGACGAACTGCGCATCCGCAACGCCGCGATTGAAGCGCGTTTCCCCAACTTGGTGCGTGAGGACAGCCCCTCAATGCGCGTTGGCGCGGCGCCTGCGGAGAAGTTCGGCAAGGTCCGTCACAGCGTTGCGATGCTTTCGCTCGATAATGCGTTCGATGCAGACGATGCGCAGGCCTTTGTGCAGCGCGTACAGCGCTTTCTTAGTCTTAGCGCGCCGCCGGTCTTCACCGCTGAGCCCAAGATCGACGGCCTCTCTGCTTCGCTTCGCTATGAGAACGGCAAGTTCGTGCAGGGCGCGACGCGAGGCGATGGTCGCGAAGGCGAGGACGTCACCGCCAACCTGCGCACAATTGGCGATATCCCGCACGTGATCAAAGGCGCGCCTGCGGTGCTCGAAGTGCGCGGCGAAGTTTACATGGAGAAGGCTGCATTCGCGAAGATGAACGCTGGGCTCGAAGCCGAAGGTAAGCAGACCTACGTAAATCCACGCAACTCAGCCGCCGGCGCGCTGCGCCAACTCGATTCCAAGATTACAGCGTCGCGGCCGTTGCGCTTCTTCGTGCACGGGTGGGGTGAGCTTTCTGAGCCGCTCGCGGCGACGCAATATGATTCAATGCAGCGCCTGGCCGATTTCGGCTTTCCGCTTGCTTCAATCAAGCGCGCGAAGAATGCAGACGAGCTGCTCGCGGTTTATGAGCGCATCCTCGCAGGCCGCGAAAAGCTTGCCTACGAAATCGACGGTGTCGTCTACAAGGTCGATGATCTGGCGTTGCAGCAGCGGCTGGGCTTCGTCTCGCGCAGCCCGCGCTGGGCCATCGCGCACAAGTTCAAGGCCGAGCAACAACAAACGACGCTGGACGGGATCGATATCCAAGTTGGCCGGACCGGAGCGCTTACGCCGGTCGGGCGCCTGAAGCCGGTGTTTGTCGGCGGCGTGACCGTCACCAACGTCACGCTGCACAACGCAGATTATATCCGCGGTGTCGGCGCCGATGGCGGGCCGATCCGCGGCGGCAAAGATTTGCGCATCGGCGATACGGTGATCATCCAGCGCGCCGGCGATGTCATCCCGCAGATCGTGGATGTGTTGCTGGAGAAGCGTCCCAAAGGAGCGCGCAAATATCAGTTTCCTGAAACCTGCCCGCGTTGCGGCAGCCACGTCGCGCGCGAACTTGAGCCCGGTGAGGAGGGCGTTATCGCGCGCTGCACCGGCGGGCTGAACTGCCCGGCGCAAGCGGTGGAGCGACTGATCCATTTCGTGTCGCGCCGCGCGATGGATATTGAAGGCCTGGGCGCCAAACAGATCGAGGAATTTTACGAGCTTGGCTGGGTGAAAGAGCCTGCCGATATCTTCCGCCTCGCCGATCACGCTGAAGATCTGCGCACGCGCGAAGGCTACGGCGAAAAAAGCGTCACCAACCTGCTGGCCTCCATCGATGCGCGTCGTGAGCCGGAGTTCGCGCGCTTTCTCTACGGTCTCGGCATTCGCGACATCGGCGAAACCACAGCGGGCGTGATCGCGCGCCGTTTCGAAAGCTGGAGCGCGTTTGAAGCCGCGATGAAAGCTGCGGTCAAAGCACGGCCAGGCGAATCCTACGAAGCTTTGGAGCGGGTGTCCGGCGTTGGCGGCGGCGCGCGGGCGGCGCTTCTTGCGGCGGCGAGCGACCTCAAAGCGTCGAGTGGTGATCTGTTTGCAGAGGGCGAAGCGCCGAAGGTGAAAGGCGTCACAGCCAAAGCCTGGGCTGGCCTCATCGGCGCGTTCGGCTCACTCCCCGAGGCAATTGCTGCGATCAAAGCCGCGGCCAAGCAGGCGCCGGGCGAAGATTATGTGGAGCTTGCACGCACTGACGGCGTTGGCCCGGTCGCCGCCGATCATTTGGTGGAGTTCTTCTCTGAGCAGCACAATGCTGACGCGCTGAAGCGCTTGCTCAAAGAAGTGCGGGTTCAGGATCAGCCGCGCGCCGCCACATCCAGCAAAGTCGCCGGCCTCACCATCGTGTTTACAGGCACGCTTGAGAAGATGACGCGCGACGAGGCCAAAGCGCGCGCGATTTCTCTCGGCGCGAAAGTTTCCGGCAGCGTCTCGAAGAAAACCGATCTCGTGGTGGCTGGACCCGGCGCGGGCACAAAACTCGCTGAAGCCGAAAAGCACGGCGTCAAAGTTATCGACGAAGACGCCTGGATCGAGATGAGTCGCTAGCCGAAACGCTGCGCCACCCAATAGCTGGCGCCGGCGGCGGCAGACGTCGCAATAGTTCCCCACGCCATGTCGATCAAGGTCATGCGCAGGTCCCACACTTTGAGCGTGGCGTGGTTGGTGAGGTCGTACGTCGCGTACGCAACGAAGCCGAACGCTGCGCCGGCCAAAATGGCCCACATCAGGCTCGTGCGTTCGAGCGCCGGGACAACGGCGAAGAAAACGATGCCGCTAACATAGATCAAGTAAAACGCGATCGCGGGCGCGAGCCGCATATTATCGGCCAGCACCTCGCCGATGAGCGGGCGGTAGATTTTCGGCGCAGCATTGCTCAGCCAGATGGCGTCGAGCACAGCGAACGCGATAGCGGCGGTGATCCAGGCAAGTCCGTATTGCATGGATGGCTTACGCGCGAAGCCCGGATTTGGTTCAGCCTCAGCGCGCGAGTTCGTACATTATGTCGATGAAGCCCATCACGGCGCCGGAGAGCCCCTGAACGCGCGAGTTGTTGCTGTCGATCAGGAAATACTCATTCGGCGCGTGCGCGCCGCTGCCGTGCCCGAGCCCGAACTGGCCGGCCGGCAAGCTTACCGGCGCCGCTGTGAACACCGCGCCTGGCCACGAGCCGGCGAGGCGCGGGTTCAGCGTCGCCCGCGCGCCAGCGCGCCGATAAACGGCGAGCTGCGCCTGCACGATGGCGCTGTCCTCGGCGGTTTCCGTTGGGTCGTAGCCGCCGCCGACGACCACCTGCACATCGTTGAAACCACGCGCGTCGAGGTGCGCGCGCAGTTTGGCTTCCGCCTCGGCGCGCGTTTGGTTCGGCACGAGCCGCAGATCGATCTTAGCTACGCCGCGCGACGGCAGAATGGTCATGCCGCCCGGGCCGGTATAGCCGGCGACGAGGCCTTCAATGTTCACCGTCGGCTGCGAGGCGAGGCGCTCCAGCGCCTGAGCCCACGGCAGATCATCGATGAAGTGCGAGACTCCGTTGCGCTGTTTCCAATCCGTTTCGCTGGTGTTGCGCGCGCCTTGCGCGATGAGTTCACGCTCGCGCGTCGTGAGCGGGCGCACGTTTTCGAACCAGCCGTCGATCGCGGGCGTGTTGCCGTCTTCCGTGGTGAGCGTATCGAGCGCGCGCACCAAGCGCCACACTGGCGCATCGACCATGGCTTTGGTGCTCGAGTGAATATCGCGCGTCGGCCCGCGGCCCCAGCTTTCGCCACTAGCGATCAACTCCAACTCGACAATACCTTTGGCGCCGAGATTGACGCTGACGCCGCCAGTGGTCGGATCTTGCCAGGCGCTTGGAATGAACACGCCAACGCTGTTTTGTAGCCGCGCCATAATGTCGGGGCGGCGCACGATCTGGTGGAAGTGCGGACTGCCGATTTCCTCTTCGCCTTCGCACACCAGCACGATGTTTACAGGCGGCTGTCGTCCAGCGGCGCGCAACGCGCGGAGCGCCGCAAGAAAGGCGATCTCCGGGCCTTTCTGGTTGACTGTCCCGCGGCCCACCATCACGCGCCCGAGCTCGTTATCAACCAGCCGCGCTTCCAATGGCGGCGAACTCCATTCCGCCGGATTGAACTGCTTCACGTCATACATGAAATAAACGGCGAGCGTTTTCGGCGCGCCGACATCGAGCGTCGCCCACACGCCGGGCGAGCCATCCGTCTGCACGATCTCGACGGTTTGAAACCCAGAGTCGCGCGCGAGTTGCGCCATGTACTCGGCGCCTTGCTGGATGTTCAGACCTTCAGCGGCGATCGTCGGATTGCGAATCCAATCCTGCAGCAGCGCGACGGTTTCATCCTTCTGCTGATCGACCACGCGCCGCAGCGCGCTCCGGTTCGGCGTCGCTGCGTCAGCATCTTCCGCGAATGCGAGCGGCGTCAGCGCCGCGGCGCCCGCCCATAGCCCGCGCCGTGTCGGCTTGGCGACTTGATCGATCGGCGGAATGTCGTTGCGGTCCATGTGAGCCCCCTGAGCAGGCCGACAGATTGGCGCGCTCAAGGGGGAGGGATCAAGCGTGATCTGGCGTCCGATCTCCTCAAGCCTGAGTTGCGCGCCATGTGCCGAGAGTATCGGCATATTGCTGAAACGCAGCGATCTTGCCGTTCTTGACGCGGCAGACGTGCGCGAATTGTGCGCGCATGGGCTTGCCGGTGGCCTTGTGCGTGCCGCTGTAATGGCCGAGTGAAACGATTGTATCGCCGCCGTCGATGAATTCATCGGGCACTGCAGCGAAGTCATCCCAGTCGCCGCCAATGCGCGCGAACACACCCATCAGCACCGCTTCCGGCCCCACATATGGATTGCGGTCAGCATAGGGATAATTCTCTGCTTCGTTCCAAACGATGTCAGGCGCCATCGTGGCGAGAGCGGCCGGCATGTCGCCTTTGGCGAAAGCGGCATAGAGCGCGCGAACGGGTTCTGTGTTGGACATGCCTTGAGCCTCCCCGAATTAAGTCGTGCGCTTGCCCCGTAAATCCGTCAATGCAGCGAGCGCGACCACGACGAGATAGATAGCGAGGATCATCACGCCGCTGTCTGGTGGAAGCGGCCCAGCAGGTTGCGGCGAAAGCATCGCTACGATTTGCAACGCAACCAGAAAGCCGATGAACGCAATCGCCGGCCACGCAAAGCGGCCTAGTGTTTTGCGGCTCGCCACCCAGGCCGCGCCGCACACCGCGAGCAACCCAATCTCCAGCGCTTGTTCGGGCACGGGATAATTCCAAAGTGCGAAGCCAACTTCGTCGCCGCCGATCCAAAGTTCGAGATCGGGGCGGTGCACGAGAAGATCGAGCAGCCAATGTGAAAACACGGTGAGCCCGACAACAGCGCTCGCCCACATCGGCGGCCGCAACAAGAGCTTCACCAGCAACGCCGCGCCGACCGACCAAGCCAATGCCATCGGCAGCGAGTGCGTCCATGGCATGTGTTCAAGCACAAGCGTGGAGCCGGGCAGGGCTGGATCAACGCTGGCCCGCTCAATGCCGGTGATAATGAAAGCGCTCCAGCCGATATCAACCAGCTGCGCCGCCGCGGCGAGCGTCCACATCGGCGCTTTCGGTTCGATCGCTTTGGCTGCGAACGCTGCTGCGTAATGGCCGACGAACATGGCGCTCTCCCCCGCGAGGAGGAAAGCCTAAAGCGGCTTCGTCGCCGCTTCCAGCCAAGCTTTTGCTTCGCCATCCACCAGCGGCCCGATCTTGTCCCAGACCTTGGCGTGATAGCCATTGATCCAGTCCAGCTCGTCCTTGCTCAGCATCTTCTTGATGATGAGCTCGCGCGCGATCGGCGCCAGCGTCAGCGTCTCGAAACCCAGCATTGGCCGTTCGCCGCCGTCGATGTCAGCGGCGGGCGTCACCACCTGCAGGTTCTCGATGCGAATGCCGTAAGCGCCAGTCTTGTAATAGCCCGGCTCGTTCGAGACGATCATGCCTGGCTCAAGCGGCTGTGTGTTCACGAACTTCGCAATCCGATGCGGGCCCTCATGCACGCCGAGATAAACGCCGACGCCGTGGCCGGTGCCGTGGTCGTAATCAAGCCCAGCCTCCCACAAGCTCATCCGCGCGAGCGCATCGAGCTGATGGCCGGTCGTGCCTTTCGGGAAGCGCACGCGCGAGAGCGCGATGTGGCCCTTGAGCACACGCGTGAAGCGGTCCTTCATTTCCGGCGAAGCGCGGCCGATGGCGACAGTACGGGTGATGTCGGTTGTGCCGTCGAGGTACTGGCCGCCGCTATCGATCAGGAAGAGCGACCCACGCGCGAGCTTGCGGTTGGTTTTCTTGGTGACGCGATAGTGGACGATGGCGCCGTTCGGGCCCGCGCCGGAAATCGAGTCGAACGAAAGATCTTGCAGCGCTTTGGTGTCATGCCGGAAACTTTCCAGCCGCTCGCACGCTTCGATCTCTTGCACTTTGCCGCTTTGGCCGTCGGTCGCGAGCCAATGCAGATAGCGCGAAACCGCGGCGCCATCGCGGACATGCGCCTTACGCGAGCCTTCGATTTCCGCCGCGTTCTTGCACGCCCGCGGCAACACGACAGGGTCCTGCCCACGCACGATCTCTGCGCCGGCTTTTTTCAGCTCTTCGAAATACCAAGCCGACGACGTCGAAGGATCAAGTTTCACTTTCTTACCGCCGAGGCCCGCAAGCGTCGGCTGCAACTCATCGCTCGGCTTGATCGCAACTTCGTTGCCGAGCCATTGGCGCAGTTCTGGCGAGACCTTTTCATCCGCCAAGAACAAGTCCGCAGTGCCATCCTTGTGCAGCAGCGCTTCGCCAAGCGGCAGCGGCGTGCGCGCGACATCGCCGCCGCGTACGTTGAACAGCCAAGCGATGGAAGCGGGCGAAGTAATCACCACCGCATCCGCGCCTTCGCCGCCGAGTGCATCGCCCAAGCGATGCCGCTTCGATGCGGCGCCTTCGCCCGTGTAAGTCTCAGGCTGCGGCACAACTTTCGCTGCGGGGATCGGCGGGCGATCGTCCCAGATCGTATCGATTGGATTTTGCGTCACCGGCACCAGCACTGCGCCCGCTGCGTCGGCGGCGGCGCGTATGCGCTCCAAGCTGTCGGGACTGTGCAGTTTCGGATCATATCCGATCTTGGCGCCTTTCGGCGCACGCTCGCGCAGATACGCCGGCACGCCGCCATCGACGAGATCACGATAGGCGAACAACTGCTCATCCACCTGCGCGCGAACCTGCAGCGTGTAGCGCCCATCGACAAACACCGCTGCTTCGTCGGCCAACACAACCGCGGCGCCAGCCGATCCAGTAAAGCCGGTCGCCCAGGCCAAGCGATCATAGGCGGGCGGCACGTATTCGTTCTGCCATTCATCCTCGTGCGGCACGATGAAGCCATCGAGGCCGGCGGCCTTGAGCGCTTTCCTCAAGCGGGGCAGGTGCTTACGGCCAAGTGCAGGGCCGCCGGGATCGTCGTATGTCTGGAACACGTCTTGCGTCCTTAAAGCCCGGGTTCAGGGCAGGTTCAGTAGGCTGAGTTTAGGGCTTTGCGTGGCGGGGTTTAAGAGGCGATCCTCTCAAATCCAGGCGTTCGCCCGGAGAAAACATGAAGTCTTGGGTCAAAATGGCGCTCGCGGCGTTTGCTGCGCTGACGCTCGCGGCGACACCCGCCGCGGCGCAGGTGCCTGACCCGTACGCGCGCGAGCTCGCGCAGCGGCTGTCCCGGGCCGAAACGCTGCTTGTGGAGAACGGCTACGCCCGTGCGGCCGGCCCCTTTGCAGGCGGGCTTAACGCCGGCCAGGGCCGCCGCTTTTCGGTGATGCTGCGGGCGGGGCAGGACTATCGCATCGTCGGCGTGTGCGAGACGCGCTGCCGCGACTTCGATATGCGCCTCTACGACCCGGACAATCGCGTCATCGGCCAAGACGTGTTGGAAGACAGCGTGCCGGTGATCCACATCCGCCCGCGCACCACCGGTCGCCACACGATCGAGACGGCGATGATCCGCTGCGCCAGCGCCCCGTGTTGGTTCGCGTTCAACGTCTATTCGCGCTGATCAGCGCACGAGTTCGCCGTTCACGAACCGGCCTTGATCCGCGAGTTGGCCGTCCGCCGTCCAGAACACGCCATAGCCGCTATACTGATCGCGGTTGTACTCACCCTCGAATACGTTGCCGTTCATGAACGTGTAGACGCCGTGCCCGTGCTTGAAACCGCCGCTGCCGCCGCGCATGTGCTCGCCCGCATAGATTTCGCCATCGGGCCAAGAGAGCAGACCAACGCCATGGCGCTGCGGGCTATCGACGCCGCACGGATTGCATTCGCCGTTGTAGGTATCGCCGCCGGTGCCGGTGAACCGGATGTGGCCAGGGCCATCCGCTTGCGAGCGCGCCGCCGCCATCAGCGCGCGTGTCTGCGCCGCGCGCGCGGCCTCAACTGAGGCGCGGACCTCAGGCGTCAATTGTGCGAGATCGAACGGGCGCGCCGTCTGCGCAAAACTCGGCGGCGCTACGAAAAGCGCCAGCGCCAGAAACGCCGCGAAAATGGTCCATCTGCTCATGATGCATCCTCCCCGGTGCGAAACTACCGGCGAAGGGCAGGCGGTCAAGGCTTGCGCCACACCAGCGTCATCCACGCTTCTTTCGGAATCTGTTTTTCCAAGATCATGCCGCGATTGGCGTACGCCTCGCGCACCAGCGGCGCTTGCGTGCGCAGCAGGCCGGACAGGATCAGCGTGCCGCCCGGCGCAACAACCGGCACGAGCCGCGGCGCCAGCTTGATCAAGGGTCGCATCAGGATGTTGGCGAACACCAAGTCAAACTGCTTGCCGGCGATATAGCGCGCGCCATCGCCAGCGATCACGCGCATGCGCTGCGCGACCTTGTTCTGCCTTGCGTTGATCTGTGCGATCGCCGCGGCGCGATGATCGATCTCGATCGCGAGCGCCTCGGCGCCCAGTTTCGCCGCCGCGATCGCCAGCACCCCGGAGCCCGCGCCAACATCGAGCACGCTGTTGACCCGCCGCTCGCGCAGCACGCTTTCCAGCGCCATCAAGCAGCCCCATGTCGTGCCATGGTGGCCGGTGCCGAACGCTTCGCTGGCTTCGATCCAAATCTTGGTGCGGCCGTTGTTCTCGCCCATCAGCGCATGCGCACCAGCCACGACGAAGCGTCCGGCGCGCACCGCCGGCAAGCCTTCGAGCGACATCGCCACCCAATCGGCCGCTTTCACTTTCTTTTGCTTCAGGTGCAGCTCAGGCGCAGCCGCGCCGACGATTGCTTCGGCGCTCGCCGCGTCCTGCTTGGTGGGCACGTAAATCTCGATGCGGAACTTGCCGGGCTTTTCCTCGAACCAGCTCACCGCGTCGGCGGGCGAGGGATCGTGGCGATCGAGTTCATCGGCGGCGGCGCGGATCTGGGTCTGCGTGCCAAGGGCGGTAAGGAGCAACATCGGCGCTTGGCATAGAGGTCCGTCGCCCCAAATGGAACTGGGCTTGGCGTTGGTTCAGCTGCTATTCAGCCGCGTGGAGTTCTGCTTCGGCCCGAGGGAGCAAGATCATGAAGAAGCTGGGTTTCCTGGCGGCAAGCCTGGGCACGGCGTGCCTGTTCGCGTTCGGCGCCGCCGCGGTCGCGCACTATGCGCTGACCCCTGGTGGGGCCGAGGTGATCGACGTCGCCAATGCCGCAGAGGTTCGCCCCGCCGAGGCGCCAGCTGCGCGTCCGGCGGCGGTGCCTTCCGTCGCTTCAGTTGAGGGTGGAGAGCGGAGTGCTTCGCGCGCCACCGGCGCTGCGACCAACGCCGACAAATCATCATCTGTCAGCCGCGTGAGCGCCAACGCGCTGCGCGGGAAGTCCATCGCAGCCCTAAATGCGCGCGATGATGACGACGACGATGATGATGACGACGATTGAGCTTGAAGCTCAGCGCCAATCGGCGCTGTAGCGTTCGATGTCAGCGTCCAGCGCGCTTGCATCGATATCAGCGCGCGGCGTGAACAAGGCCATACGCCCGCGGCGTTCTTTCAGTTCGAGGTGCCGCTCAACCACGCGGTAGTGATCGCGGCCCTCGTAATCATCGATCAGAATGCGCGTTTGGGCTGCGTCCAAATTCTTCGCGGCGGTCAGCGCGCAGGCGACGCGGAAGCGGCCATCTACCAGCACCAGGTACGGCCCCGGCTTGTCCTTCATCGCCGCCCAAGGCGCTTCGAGATAGTTGCGCCAGTTGGCGACGCGAGCGGGCGTCGGCGTCCGCAAGACCGGCGTGCCCCAAGCTTCGGTTGGGCCGATATCGGCATGTATCAGGGTTTGCGTTTCCGGATCGGCATTGCCGTCTTCTTCGATCTTCCGCTCCACCGCGCGTTTGAAATACGGATCGGAATCGACCGACACGAACCGCACGCCGTGCAATGCCGCTAGCACCGTCGAGCCGCCCATCCCGAATTCGAGATACGTCGCGGCCCCAGTCAGCAGCTCCAAGAAGAATGGCACCGCCGATGCTTCAAATTCCGGCGCGCCGGAGACAGTAAATCCGTTCACCCGCTGCACGTAGAGGAATTGCGCGTACTCGATGACCCGGTCCAGCTTATTGCTGACCCAGTGCCGGATGCTGTCCCAGCCAGCTTCCATCGATGCCACCGCTGCTAGCGCCATAATGCAATTGCGCTACGCCTCTCAAACAGCGGCGTCCATCGCACAATCGCGATAGAAGAAGTTCTGCGCAGTGCTGGTTAAGGTAGCTGCCGCTACAGCGCCGCGAGCATCCTTAACGTCAGCCGCGCATTCACCTTGCGACTGTTTCTAAGCTGCGCTCGCAGGGCGCACGAAGCTGTCGATCACGCGCTTTTCGCCGGCTTTATCGAAGTCCACCGTCAGCTTGTTGCCCTCGACCGAGCGCACGCGGCCGTAGCCGAATTTTTCGTGGAAGATGCGGTCGCCGCGCGCATAGCTGGAATCGTCGCCGCCGCTGCGCGCCACCAGCCGCGCCTCGCCATCGATCATCGGCGGCTTTGAGGTAGACGCGCCGCGTTCCTGCGCACGCCGCCAGCCCGGCGATTGGTAGCCGGAGGAGAAGGGCTCCACGGCCATATCGCGCACGCCCGGCGCCTGCATGCCGTAACCGGTTTCGCTCACTGCATCGACGCTTTTGGCGGGTAGCTCATCGATAAAGCGCGACGGCAGCACCGTTTGCCAGCGCCCATAAATCTGCCGGTTCGCCACGAAAGAAATGCGCGCACTCTCCCGCGCCCGCGTGATGCCGACATACGCAAGCCGGCGCTCTTCTTCCAAACCCTTCTCGCCGCTCTCATCGATAGAGCGCTTGGAAGGGAACACCTCTTCTTCCCAGCCCGGTAGAAACACGAGTGGAAACTCCAGGCCCTTGGCCGCGTGCAGAGTCGAGAGCTGCACATTCTCGCCCTCGCTCTCGGACTCGATATCGAGCACCAGCGAGACGTGTTCGAGATAGGCTTCCAGCGTGTCGTACTGGGCCATCGATTGGACCAGTTCTTTCAAGTTTTCGAGCCGCGTCTGCGCTTGCGGCGACTTATCGTTGCGCAGCATTTCAGTGTAGCCGCTCTCATCGAGCACGATTTCCGCGAGTTCGACGTGGCTCATCGTGCGCGCCTGTTCGCGCCAGCGATCGAGATCGGTGAGGAAGCTGCGCAGCGCCGTGCGCGCTTTCAGCGGCAGATCGTCGGTGAGGATCATCTCCCGCGCCGCGCCGATCAAGGTGCGGAAACGCGTCGCGCCGCCCGGCGCCTCCGGCTCCTCGGTCACGACTTCGCCGGTGTCAGCGTCGAAGAGGGGCCCGTTATCGGTCACGAACCGCACCGGCGGCTTGCCCGCATATCCGTGCAGCTTCTGCACCGTGCTTTCACCAATGCCGCGCTTCGGCTGATTGACGATGCGCTCGAACGCGAGATCGTCATCCTCGGAGCGGATAAGGCGCAGGTACGCATGCACGTCGCGAATTTCAGCGCGCTCGAAGAAGCGCGGGCCGCCGATGACTTTGTAGGGGATACGCAGCATCAAGAAGCGTTCTTCAAACGCCCGCATCTGCCACGCCGCGCGCACCAAAACCGCGCACTCGCCGTAGGATCGGTTTGACTGCACCCATTGCTCGATATCGTCGCCGATCAGCCGCGCTTCGCCTTCGCCATCCCAGACGCCGCGGACTTTAACCCGGTGGCCTTCCTCATCGTCGGTGAAGAGCGTCTTGCCCAGCCGGCCGCGATTGTTGGCGATCAAATGCGAAGCAGCGGCGAGGATATGGCCCGTCGAGCGATAATTGCGCTCCAGCCGCACCACGACTGCGCCCGGAAAATCATGCTCGAAGCGCAGGATGTTATCGACCTCGGCGCCGCGCCAGCCATAGATCGACTGATCGTCGTCGCCGACGACGCATAGATTCTTCGACGCCTGCGCCAGCAAACGCAGCCACAAATACTGCGCGACGTTGGTGTCTTGATATTCGTCCACCATCATGTGCGTGATTTTGCGGTGGTACGTCTCCAGCACGTCCGGATGGCGCTGGAAGATGTCGATCATGTGCAGCAGCAGATCGCCGAAATCGCAAGCGTTCAGAATCTTCAGCCGCGCTTGGTAGATCGCGTACAGCTTCAGGCCCGCGCCATCGGCGAAATGAAAAGCCTCGTTCTTCGGCGCTCTCTCCGGCGTTAGCGCACGGTTCTTCCAGCCGTCGATCAGCCCCGCGAGCTGCCGGCCCGGCCAACGCTTTTCATCGATGCCTTCGGCGTCGATGATCTGCTTCAGCAACCGAACCTGATCATCAGTGTCGAGAATGCTAAAATTGTTCTTCAGCCCAACCAGCTCAGCATGGGTGCGCAACATGCGCGCGCTGATCGAGTGAAACGTGCCGAGCCACGGCAAGCCGCCGCCGCCAGGCCCAAGCAGCTTCTCCACGCGCTCACGCATTTCGCGCGACGCCTTGTTGGTGAAGGTGACCGCCAGCACGCCCCACGGCTTGGCGCGTCCGGTCGAAAGCAGATGCGCAAGCCGCGTCGTCAGCACGCGCGTCTTTCCTGTGCCGGCGCCAGCAAGCACTAGCACCGGGCCATCGAGCGCCTCCACCGCCGCACGCTGCTCCGGATTGAGCGACGCGACGTAGGGGGGCGCGGCCATGGCGCGCTGAGAGATCGGCAATTGATCAGACATGTACGGCGGCGTTCTGCCCTCGATTCGCGGATTAACGCGCGCAGCTTAGCACGAAGCGGGAACATAGTGCCGGCGCGGCCCGGATGCGAGGGCGCGGAACAGGAGCTACGTGCGGTTGTTAGTCCCGTATGAGATTAGTCCGTTTGATCGCGGTCGGCGCCTGCGCCGTCTCCATGCTCGCCTGCACTGAAGCGGTCGATCCGCCGCCGGACCCTGAGGCCGCAGCCCAGATAGGAGAGGCCCAACCGCTCCCCGACACGCTGCCGCCGCCAAGTGCGTCGCAGCCGCGTTATGTCGGTCTGTGGGCAACCAGCGCCGAGGGGTGTGCAGAGCCTGCTTGGCGCTTCCAAGAACGCCAGATCACAACACTCGGCGAAGTCGCCTGCAGCTTCAACGACGTGAGGCAGACCAACACTGGATACGAGATTGCAGCCACGTGCACGGCGGAAGGCCCGCCCACCCCGCACACGATTAACCTTTCATTCGCGGAATCCGCACGCGCGATGATGATTTCCGGTGGCCCTTGGCAACAAGGAACCAGCCTCGTTTATTGCGCGCCGCTCTAGTTCGTCTGTCATAGGGAACCTCAGACTCGCGAGCCTGTTGTCCTTGCGGAGCTTTTGGATGACTGATGATCGTGAATACCGCGCAGGGTTGTTTTCCGGCATCGTTGCCGGGGTGATGGTCATCGCGCTGACGGCAATGGCGTTCATGTCGTTCGACCCAGCCCGAGCGGAGCCGCCGCGCTACGCTGGTTTCGGCGCCGCGACGATCGCCAGCGCCGATGGGGTTATCCATCAGCTGGGCCAGTGACGTTCTGCTGTCGGTATGACGGCAATAAAACTCAAACATAGCTGCAAATCAGACTAGCCTTTCGCCATCCGCGGCGAGTGAGGCTCCTATGGCAGACGTCTTCATTTCCTACGCGCGCGAGGATCGCGAGACTGCGTTGCGCATTGCGCAGGGTTTGTCGGCGATGGGCCTTGAGGCGTTCTGGGATACGGATATCCCGCCCGGTCAAACGTGGGCTGACTATATCGAAGCCAAGCTGGTCAACAGCAAAGCCGCCATCGTGCTTTGGAGCGCGCACTCAACGCGCTCGCACTACGTGCGCGAAGAAGCGCGGATCGCACGCGACAAGTCGCGGCTCATCCCGGCGCTGATCGAAGCGACGCCACTGCCGTTCGGCTTCGGTGAAGTGCAGACCGCCGATCTTACCCAGTGGCGCGGCGATTATAACGATCAGAATTGGACGCGTTTCGCGCAGGCTGTGTACGCAACAGTGCGCGGGCCAGATGCGGCGCCGCCGCCGCGCGCCGCGCCGCCAGTGCAGCAACCGCCAGTCCAACAGCCACCTGCGTGGCGCCCTTCCGAGCCTGCAGTCGCGGCCATGGCGGCCGGCGGATCATCGAGCACGGCAGCCGCACGTGAGATGTCGCCGCTCGACTACATCAAGAAGTGCTTTCGCCTCTACGCAAACGGCCAAGGCCGGGCGCGCCGGGCGGAATATTGGTGGTGGGCGCTGTTCAGCATCGTGTCGCTCGTCGTGGCTGTCATGATCGATTCCAGCTTCGGCCTCGATTACACAGGCGCGCCGGCCAATCCGATCATCACTGGCGCTGTGTGGCTTGCTTTGCTTGCGCCCGGCGTAAGCGTGCTCGCGCGGCGGCTCCACGATATCAACAAGAGCGGTTGGATCGGCGCCGGTGTAGCCGGCGCCAGCATCGTTGCTGGCGTTATGTCGGTCGATGGCGGGGCGCTCGCGATGCTTGCGTCGCTGCTCTCCTTGGCCGCAGTCGCGGCGGCGATCGTCATTGGCGTGATGCCGGGAACCCCAGGTCCCAACACTTACGGGCCTGATCCGAAGGCTGCTGCCTGAAGCGGGTTTAAATTCGGCCTTCGCTCCTGCTAGGACGGTGCGAGGAGGGGACCCGATGGCCGATGTATTCCTATCTTACGCCCGTGAGGACGCCGCGCGCGCCCGTCAGGTCGCGCAGGCGCTGGAGCAAGCCGGCCTCGACGTCTTCTGGGATAATGAGATTCCGCCTGGCGCCACCTGGGCGGACCATATCGAGTTGAAGCTCAGCCAGTGCAAAGCACTGATCGTGTTGTGGAGCCAGCTCTCGACGAAATCGCAATCGGTGCGCGAAGAGGCGCGCCTCGCGCGTGACAAAGGGTTGCTGATCCCCGTGTCCATCGATGGCGCGTCGCCGCCGTTTGGGTTCGGCGAAGTGCAGACCGCCGATCTGTCGAACTGGAATGGCGATCAGAATGACGCCGGCTGGCGGCGCATTGTCGACGCCATCTCGCGTGTAGCGCAGGGCGGCCCAGCGCCCGTCTCGCCGCCGGCGCCGCCGGTTTACGTCCCGCCGCCACAGCCAGCCCAAGTCGCCGTTCCGCCTGCTGCGCAGGAGAAGAAGAGCATCTCGCCATGGGTTTGGGTCGGCGGCGGCGTCGCCGCCACGGTGGTCGTGCTGGGCGCGCTCGGCGCGATGATGCAAGGCAGCGAGCAAGCCGCGCCACAACCTGCGCAAATCCAATCCGCCGCAGGCGCCACCGCCCAGGCGCCCGGCGCTGTAAACTACGAGCAACAAATCCTCGCCCGCCTTGCGCAAGCCGAGCAGCACTTCGCAGCGCAAGGCTTTCAGCAATTGGCGCCGCCCGTAAGCGGGCAGCTGCAGCCCGGCGAAGTCACCAACGTGCCGGTGACGCTAGAAGCTGGCGGCGAGTATCGGATCATCGGCGTCTGCGACAATGATTGCGCAGACTTCAACATGATCCTCTACGATCAGAACAATAACCTCATCTCGCAGGATATCTTGCCTGATGCGACGCCGATCGTATCCGTGGCCCCGCAATGGAGCGGCCCATTCACCGCGCAAGCCGTGATGCAGAACTGCACGGTCGCGCCGTGCTATTACGCGCTCGTTCTCTACGGGCGGCCGCTGCAGCCCTAAACGCGATTTTCCAACACGAACACGCGCACTGCTGACGCAAGCGAAGCGTCCGGCGCCGCCTTGGCGCGCGTTTCGTCGATCGATGCGATCAGCATCGGCAAGCTGGTTGAGCGCGAGCGCGCGATCTTTTCGAGGCCCGACCAAAATTCCTGCTCTAAAGCGAGCGAGGTGCGATGACCGGCAATGCGCATGGAGCGCTTTTGCAGGCCGCCGCTAGAAGTTGCTGTCATCGTCATGTCTCTTATGTCCGTCGAGCTTGCGCGCGGCGTCCTCTTTTTGGGCCTTGGCGAGGGTCTTTTCTGACTTGCTGCGTCCGAAGCTGGCGCGGTTTTGGGCCGCTGCTGCTTCTTCTGCTTTGCGCGCTTTGGCTTTTCGCGCGCGTTTCAAGTTCACGACCTCGGTCATCAGCTTTCACATAGGACTACGGTAATGCGCAGCCAAGCTTTTGGTTCGCATTACACAGTTGTTCCCGCGCCTGAACTGCCTCGACAACTCGCGCATTAAACTAAGTTAGTCGCCATCACGCGCGCGTGAGGCAACTGTGATCCTAGATTAATCAATGAGTGCTTAAGCGCACCCCGCGCGCGGAAGATCTATACAGCGCGGAATAGTTCGCTGTTCGAGTAGAGGTTGCGCGCGCTTCAACCCGGCGAGATCATTTTTTCCGGTCGCACGATGGCGTCGAAGTCATCCGCGGGGATGCCGTCCAGAATCGCTTCTTCACGCAACGTCGTGCCGTTCTTGTGCGCGGTCTTTGCGATCTTGGCGGCGCGGTCATAGCCGTACTTCGGAGCAAGCGCGGTGACCAACATCAGCGAATTGTCGAGGCCACGCTTGATGTTGTCTTTCCGCGGCTCGATCCCAACGACGCAATTGTCAGTGAAGCTCACGCACGCATCCGCCATCAGCCGCACGCTCTGCAGGAAATTGTACGCCATCACCGGGTTGAACACATTGAGCTCAAAGTGTCCGGACGCGCCCGCAAAGGTGATTGCGGCGTGATTGCCGAACACCTGCGCGCAAACTTGCGTCAGTGACTCGCACTGCGTCGGGTTCACCTTGCCCGGCATGATCGAAGAGCCTGGCTCGTTCTCGGGCAGCGAGAGTTCGCCAAGTCCCGAACGCGGCCCTGAGCCCAAGAAGCGAATGTCGTTGGCGATCTTGAACAGCGAGGCCGCAACCGTGTTGATGGCGCCGTGGCTGAACACCATTGCATCATGCGCCGCCAGAGCCTCGAACTTGTTCGGCGCCGACGTGAACTTCATCTGCGTGATCGCCGCGATCTTCTCGGCGACCTTCTCTGCGAACCCGATCGGCGCATTAAGGCCGGTGCCGACTGCCGTGCCGCCTTGCGCCAATTGCATGAGCATCGGCATCGTCTGCTCGATCCGCGCAATGCCGTTTTCGATCTGCGTGGCGTAACCTGAAAACTCCTGGCCCAGTGTGATCGGCGTCGCGTCCTGCGTATGCGTGCGGCCGATCTTGATGATGTCCTTCCAGGCTTGCGCTTTGTCGTTCAGCGCGTTGCGTAGCTTTGAGAGAGCCGGGATCAGCCGATGCTCGATCTCTTCAGCGCAGGCGATATGCATCGCCGTCGGGAACGTATCGTTCGAAGACTGGCTCATGTTGACGTGATCGTTCGGATGCACCGGCTTCTTCGAACCCATCTCGCCGCCCAGCATCTCGATGGCGCGGTTCGAGATCACTTCGTTGGCGTTCATGTTCGACTGCGTGCCGGAGCCCGTCTGCCAGACAGCTAACGGGAAATGCGCGTTGAGCTTGCCCTCGATCACTTCCTGCGCGGCCTTGACGACGGTCTCGCCCACCTCAGGCTTCAGAACGCCCAATTCCATATTGGCTTCGGCCGCGGCCCGTTTGACGATCCCGAGCGCCCGCACGATCGGCGCCGGCATTTTTTCCTCGCCGATCTTGAAGTTCTGGAGTGAGCGTTGCGCCTGGGCGCCCCAATACTTGTCCGCCGGAACGTCGATTGGGCCGAACGTGTCGGTTTCTTTGCGGATGGTCATTTTGGGGCCCTCGGGAGAATCTGCCGCGTTGTCCCTGTAGGGGATATGGGCATGAAATCAGCCGATCAAGCTCAGGGGCAGGGTGAGGGCAGCGGCGTGCAGGCGCAGGACATGCGGACCTTGAGCGCCTTGCGCGCTCCCGCCCCGCCACGCGAGGCGGTCGAGCGCCTGTCCGACCGGGCGCTGCGCGCCGCCATCGTCAATCCAGACCACAGTGAGGCTGCGCGCCAGGCGGTGGCTGAAGCCATGCGCGCGCGCCGCATAAGCCCGGCGCCATGGCGCGCCGGCGTGCGCGGCTTTCTCCGTCCAGAGGATATGCACGGCGTCGAGCGGCGCTTGTTCGGCTGGCCCTGGCGGCGGCGTGTTCTGGTGATGTCGCTGGCGCGCTTCTCGGCCATTGCGATCGTAGCGATTGCGGCAAACGCCGGCATTGGCGGCCCAGCTGTCGATCCGCGCTGGTTTGCGGCGCTCGCAGTGATCGTCGGTGCAAGCTGGGCGCTGTGGCTGTTGATGGTGGCTCTACGCCAGCGTCCGGCGCGACTTTTGTATCATGGCGCGGGCGACGAGGGGCCGCTGCGCGCGATGATCCGCGACGAACTCCGCATCTTCGGCAACACCGTTCGGATGGATGCGCCCGAAGCGCCGGTCGTGCGCAGCGCTGGCGATTATCGCGCGCTGGCGCGCCGTATGCGCAGCCGCGTGCGTCTAAACCTCGCCACCGCTTTGTCCTCACGTGAAGCTTTGCCCGTAGCCGCGGCGCCGCAATGGCGCGGGCTAACGTTGCAGCTGATCGCCAATTCCAGCGACGCGATCCTCGTCGACCTTAGCGACGGCGCCGGCGTGCTCGATGGTCTGCGCGACGAAGCGCAAGCCGGCCGCTGTGTTTTCGTCACGCTCTGGGGGCGCCTAGAAGCGGCGGAGGCCGCGCTCGCCACTGCGGGCATCGACGCACCCTGCTTCTTTTATGCGCCAGACGGCGAAATGCAGCGCCGGAGCCGTTTTCGCGCAGCGATCATCGCGGCCATGCGCGCAACCCATCGCGTGCCCGCGTGAACGCTTGGACCGGTCGCGGCAAAGTCCGTGCGCGCGAAATCGCAGGCGGCGCCGAGATCACGATTGACGGGATTACCACCCAGGCGCGCTACTACAAGCCGCTGGTGTATGAGTTCTTCCGCAAAGAATTTCAGATCCGCCCGCGCTGGGGTGAGTTCGAAGTTGAACTTACGATGGAATATGTCGGCGAAACGCCGACGCTCGATCTCGACAATCTCGCCAAGGCTTTGCTCGACGCGCTGAAGGGCCACATCTTCTTCGACGATAGCCAAATCGCGCGGCTCTTATGCGAACGCAAACCCGGCGAGCGCGAACGCATCACCGTTCGCGCTGTGCGCCGCGAAGAGAAGGAATAAGGATAGAGCTGCGCCTATCCGCGCCGCATTAGCGCAGCTCCTTCAACGTTCGCGCCTAAGCGCGGCGGAGCCTCGCGCTCCAACCTGCAAACACCAGCCGCATCACAAACTCCTTCGTCATTCCGGGGCTCGCGAGAGCGAGAACCCGGAACCCAGGGGCCGCGTGCTGTGTGTTGGCCCCTGGGTTCCGGGCTCAATGCTTCGCATTGCCCCGGAATGACGAGCACGGCGCAGTAAAATGCGGGGATACGCCCGCACCAATCCGACCGAGTTCAAACCGTGCCTATCATCGCTTCGTCCGCACACGGGAGCTTTCGTAGACGTCCGAAACTCGAAAGGTGCGTGACACGGTCGGCGGGGTTCTGTTTGCGGGGAGTGAAACCGCAAAGTCCAAGGTGACGGACACCTTGCCCGCGGCACCGGCGAAAAGGGCATGGAGCTAAGCCCTGCGTTGCGCATCCGCCGATGGCGGGTCCGTGGCGAAAGCGGGAGCGGTCCAGAGTAACGGAGCGCACATAAACCCCGCGCCCATCGTAAAGGAGGCGAGCTGGCCATCGTCAGCGTTCTACAACTCCTCGGGCCCAAGCCGGGAAAAACGATCGGACAACGGGGCGCGCGAAGCGCGCAATGCGGTTCAGAGATGGGCCGCATACCCAACAGAGACTACTCAGCGCGGATCGCGCGCCCCGTTCTCCCACCAGGGAGGAATAGACAAGAATGGTGAAGCGCAGAACTGCGAAGCCTGCGCGTGCACACGCATGCGATGAGACTGGATCACGCTTTCGCGCGATCCAGTGCGCATCACTTCTTGCGGAATGCGTCGAGGCTGACGACGGCGTTATCGCTCGCCGCGGCTGGCGGCGCCGCGGTGGTTTGCGCTTCAGCTTCGCGTGGGGCAGGGCCGCCCGTGTCGTCGCCAGACGCCATGCGTGCTTCGTCGATGTGATGCTGCTGTTCGAACTGCAGCCCAAACTTCACGCTTGGATCGAAGAAACGGGTGATGGCTTTCAGCGGAATGGTGATCGGTTGCGGCTGGCCCGAGAATTTCAGGATGACACGAAAGCGATCGGCATAAACTTCGAGATCCCAAAACTGGTGCTCGAGCACGATCGTCATTTCATCTGGATAACGAGCGCGCAATTGCTCGGGGATGATCACACCCGGCGCATGCGTGCGAAACGTAATGTAGAAATGATGCTTGCCCGGCAGCCCGCGCGGGTTTGCTGCTTCTTGAAGCGCTGCGCGGACGACGCCGCGAAGCGCGTCCTGCATCAAGCTCTCATATCCGATCTGGTCGTCGGCCACGGCCGCCCCTCCTTGGCTCTAGCCACACCCTTACTAGCTCGTTCCGGGCAGTCAATTGTTCATCCACAGGGCGCGAAAACATCAACATTTCCAACGTCACGAGGCGAAACGTTTGCGACGAACAACAGTTCGTGCGGTCGCTTACATTGCATGCGCTGTGGAGGGCGCGCTTCGCGTGAATCGGGAACGCGCCTGTGTAAAACTCGCCAAGCGTTTGCGCGATAACGAAAAATCGCCGGGTTCCACACGCCGCGCGCGCAAACCCCTGTGACAGCGCGCGCGGAATCGGGGAGCGCTCTGTGGATAAGTTTTGAGGAAAGTCTCGGAGGGAGAAAAGTCCCCGGCTTCTGTTGCCGGGCGCCGGGGGGCCCCGCCTAACGATGCTACTCGTTAGGACTTAGGTCGAGATCACTCGCACTGCTTACGCAGCGAGGGCGAACTCTTCAGCGTTGTTGTCATTTGCAACTATGCTGTTTGGCCTGTGACGGGACCACCCGAGCAAAAGCAACAGCCGTCAACGTCCGTCGATCCTATTTCGGCCCCTCAACACGAACCCAAATGAGGTCCGTCCTTCGCTGAATTGGCTCCTGCTGGCGTAATCCAGCCGAAGCGCAAAGCGCGAAGGCTGGTGGAGCCGCCGGGCATCGCACCCGGGTCCGATCCGCCTATCTCTGCGCGTTTATCGCCATAGTCCGGGCAAGCCCGAACGAGTCGTATATAGGCGGCATCTCCGGCGCGCACAAATCCGCAGCGGTTCCATAGACTCAGATTAATACCGCCTCGCGGAGGCGGTTCATGATCAAAAAGCTCGCGGCGGAATTCATCGGCACATTCACGCTCGTCCTGTTTGGCTGCGGCGCGGCCGTGCTGGCCGGCTTCGGCATCATTGGGCAGGAGGGCATCGCCTGGGCTTTTGGTTTGGCGATCGTCGCCATGGCCTACGGCATTGGCAGCGTCTCCGGCGCGCACCTCAATCCAGCGGTCAGCTTCGGCTTCTGGGCCTCGGGCCGCATGAGCACCACCGACATGGGCGGCTACTGGATCGCCCAATGCCTCGGCGCCATCGTCGGCGCCGGCATCCTGCTGGTGATCGCCTCAGGCTCGCCCGATTACGCATTGGCGACGAGCGGTCTCGGGCAAAACGGCTACGGCCTGCGGCTGCCATCGGGGCAGGGCTCGCCCGGCGATTACGCACTCATCGCCTGCGCCGTCTTCGAAGTTGTGGCGACATTTATTTTCGTCGCTGTGATCTTGGGCTCGACGCAGAAGGGTTCTGAATTTGCGGGCCTCGCCATTGGCCTCACGCTTGTCGCCATTCACATCGTCGGAATTCAGGTTACTGGTGTATCGGTTAATCCGGCTCGCTCCCTCGGGCCTGCGGTTTGGGTGTTGGGCGACGCGCTGGGGCAGCTCTGGCTGTTCGTCGCCGCGCCCATGGTGGGGGCGTTGTTGGCGGGATGGACGTTCCGGGCGAAACTGCTGACCAGCGACGATATCAGCTGATGCGACGGCCGATCGCGGCCGGTGTCGCGATCGGCGCTTTTGCGGTGTTGGCGTATCTCTGTGTTCCGTTGCCGGCGCCAAACGTCGCCGCGCCCAGCGAAGGGGATTGCGTCGAACTCACGCTCTTCACCAACGGCTTTCACACCGATATCGCCGCGCCTGTCTCGATCTTCCCGGAAGCGCATCCACTGCGCCGCCTCTATCCAGACGCTGAAAGCTTCCTCATCGGCTGGGGCGAGGAGCGCTTCTATTTCTCCGATGGCACGGATGTCTGGCTCGGTCTCGATGCGCTCATCCCGCCGAGCCCGAGCGTGATGCACATCACCTACAACGCACCAGCCGTCGCCGCTTACCTCGGTCCGAATGCCGAAACGCCCGTCGCCGTCAGCACCGAAGGCGCGGCAAGCTTGGTCGCCTTCGTCGATCGCGCACTCGTTCTCGATGAATCTGGCGACGTCATCCGCACCAGTGACGGCAAGATCGTCGGCCGCTCATCCTTCTTGCGTACACGCGGCTCGTTCCATCTCTTCAACGTCTGCAACCAATGGATGGCCCGCGCCCTGCGCGCCGCCGGCATCAACATCAACGCCCGCGCCGCCTGGCTCGGCGGGCCTTTGGTGCGCGCTGTGGAGGAAACGGGCCGGACCAGCTGCGCAGCCCTGCAGCGCCCCAGGTAGGAGACAGCGCCGAGTCAGCCCATATTGGCCCTGAAATGAGCGCCCAACCCGCACCTCTGCCAGAAGGCAGCCCGTCGCAAGCCGACATCGCCTATCTCGGCCTGCTGGACGACATCCTGCAAAACGGCGTCGACCGCGGCGACCGCACCGGCACCGGCACGCGCGGCGTCTTCGGTCGCCAGCTGCGTTTCGATCTCAGCGCCGGCTTTCCGCTGCTGACAACGAAGAAGGTGCACCTGAAGAGCATCATCCTCGAACTGCTCTGGTTCCTGCGCGGCGACTCGAACGTGCGCTGGCTGCAGGAGCAGGGCGTCACGATCTGGGACGAGTGGGCCAACGAAGAGGGCGAACTCGGCCCCGTCTACGGCAAGCAATGGCGCTCGTGGGAAACCAAGGACGGCCGCGTCATCGATCAGATCGCCAATGTCGTCGCCGCGATCAAAACCAACCCGAACTCACGCCGCCATATCGTGTCGGCGTGGAATCCCGCTGAAGTGGATCAGATGGCGTTGCCGCCGTGCCATTGCCTGTTTCAGTTCTTCGTCGCTGACGGAAAGCTCAGCTGCCAGCTCTATCAACGCAGCGCCGACGTTTTTTTGGGCGTGCCGTTCAACATCGCCAGCTACGCGCTGCTCACGCAGATGATGGCGCAAGTGACGGGACTAGAGCCCGGCGAATTCGTCCACACCTTCGGCGACGCGCACCTCTACCACAACCACTTCGACCAAGCCCGCACGCAACTCGCCCGCACGCCGCACGCGCCGCCGACGATGCTGATCAATCCGGAGCGGACGGATATCTTCGCGTTCGAGTACGGGGATTTTAAGCTCGAAGGTTACACGGCGCATCCGGGGATCAAGGCGCCGATCGCGGTTTAGATTTAGCGCGCGGCGTCCCGCGCTCAGCTTCAAACTGGATATTGCGGCAAGCGTGGCCGCCAAACGCCGAGCGCGATGTTGGCGACAGACACGCCGAGCAGCACCCATGCCGTGTTGATTTCAGCTTCGAACAGGCGGGCTGTGTTCGCTGCATCGGCGGCGATAGCCGCTCCACCTGCGGCGCGCGCCGCTTCTTCCTGTAACGGGCCAATGATGTGCAAGCCGGCTTGCAGTACGAGAATGCCGGTCGCGGCTTTCACCCACACCCAGCCGGCGTCCTGAAACGGCGGATGCACCACCATCGCCAAAAGACCGGTGATGACAGTCAGCACCATGGATGGGCCGATGATCCACGCGGCAAGCTTGGACATTCCAAGCACGATCGCAGCGTAGCCGGCGTCGCCGATCGAAGCGGGTGCGAACATCATCACGATCGCCATCGCCGCCGCGCCGCCCATCAACCCCGCAGCTGCGGCGCTATGTAGAAACTTCAGCAGCCGTCGCATTCTAGCCCCAGCGGAAGCGCTATCAGAAAAGTATCATCAAGCGGCCCGTGAGTATCAAGACGCCCGCGAGTGCGAAGTTGGCGACGTTGCCGTCGATGTGGCCGAGCTTGGAAGCGGCGAACCCCGATTCAGCGCGGACGGCGCCGCCATAGCGAGGCGATAACGCCGCGCTCACAAAGAAGCCGCTCAGCACGATCGCGCTCAGGATCGTCGCGATGCAAACGCCGAGCGCGTGATCGACTCTGCCGGACCACAAGAAATAGAGCGCAGCTATTCCCAGCGCAGATGTCGTCAGAATCTGCGTGACGACGTGAAAGCGCGCGTGGGCCGGCCATGCAGGGTTCAGCGCGTGTGATTTGCTTATATCCGCAATCGGCGGGATCACCGTAAACTGCAGAATGCCGATCGTCATAAGCGCGGGTCCAATTTCCATCATCATCGCTCGATCTTCACCAGCGCATCGCCCAGAGTGGTGACATACACGGGGCCATCGCCAGGCGTCAGAATCATACCCGTCGATGCGCCGGGCAGGCGGCCCCACAACGCCGGTCCGAACAGTTCAAGCGCACCCTCGCGCACCGCGGCGCGGCGGCTCCATTCGGCGACAAGCGCGTCGCTTTCAGGCGTGCTTTCGCGAAATGCCGTGCGCATCTCGCCCGTGTCCGGATCGACCACGATGAGTGCGCTCTGGATTGGCGAGGCCACCCATAGATTGCCGTGTTCATCGAGTTCGACGTTGTCGGGTCCGACGATCGTGGCGAGCACGCGGGCTTCGCCCAATTCACCGCTCGCCACCGTAACGGGATAGGCGTTGATCTTGTCGCCCATGGTTTCGGCGAAGTAGAGCTGGCCGCGCGCTTCGTCGATGACGATGCCGTTTGCGAACTGCAGGCCGTCGATCAGTTGTTGCGCCGGGCCGCGCACACCATTGTCGTCTGGCGGCGGGATGCGGAAGAGCGCGCCTTCGGCGGCGTAATTGTTGAGTGGTGCAAAGAGGCGCTCTTCTGAATGAGGCCCCGCCGCATTGGCGGCCGATTGCGTGAACCAGATCGCGCCGGTGCTATCGGCCACCGCCGTGTTGACGCCGAACGGGTGCGAGTAGATCAGCTCCACCCCTTCGGTATTGAGATCGATGCGATAGATCGCGCCGGTGAACACATCGGCGAGCAGGGCGTGTACGCTGTCCGGCTCAAGCGACACGCCGTTCGGCCCGGCGATCTGCGTCGGCGGGGCGTGCGCGTAGCCTGCTTCCGCGAAGCGGCCGAAGGGGCGTGAGGTCTCGTCAGGCGCGATGAGGCGCAGGCCATGCATTTGATCGACGACGATGAGCCTGCCGTCGGCAAGCGCGAGGCCATCTTCGGCGCGGGCGAGGCCGCGGGCGGCGGGAAAGACCGCACCATCGTCCATCGTCCAGGTGCGTTCGGTGTTCGCCGCGGGCGTGCACGCCGCCAGCGCGCAGGTCAGCACAACCATCCCAAGGATCGATCGCATATTCACCCCCAAAGCGTCTAACGCGCTTGCGGTATCTAGAGCAGTCTCGCTTGGTATTGTCGAGGGTCGCGCGAGATGCTGGGCGGAGGCCATAGTCGGTGTCATACCGGCTCGCATGAAACCGCGCGAACTCATCGGCACCGCCCAAATCCCGCACGGCGAGGAGCTTCAGCTTTTCCGCCACGACGGCGACTACGTGATCCTGCTTGGGCGCAACGAGCTGATGAACAGCCGCGTCAGCGGCTCGGAAGAAGCGCTCGCGACGATGACGTGCGAGCGCCTGCGCAACGAAGATCCGCATCTGCTGATCGGCGGCTACGGCATGGGCTTTACGCTCCGCGCCGCGCTCGCCACGCTCGGGCCGCGCGCGCGGGTCACGGTCGTTGAACTCGTGCCCGAGATCATCGAGTGGGCGCGCGGACCGATGGCGGCGCTCACCGCCGGCTGCCTCGACGATCCGCGCGTTACGCTTGTGATCGGTGATGTCGGCGGATCGATCAGAGGCCGCGCCCGCTATGACGCTATCTTGCTCGATGTCGACAACGGCCCTGATGGCCTCACCCGCGCCGATAACGATCAAATCTACGCCGGCCACGGCCTCGCTGCCGCGAAAGCTGCGCTCAAGCCTGGCGGCACGCTCGCGGTTTGGTCCGCTGCGCCGGACGAAAAGTTCGCACGCCGCCTGAAACATGCTGGCTTCAATGTCGAGGAAGTCGTCGTGCGCGCCCGCAAAGGCAAAGGCGCGCGGCACGTCATCTGGTTCGCCGCCGCGCCTGACGCTTCTGCACAATAAGTCCTAGAAAAGCCCGCACCACGGCGTGCGGCCGCCGGGTATGTTGCCTCCACACAGGGAGAGCCGGGATGAACTGGACGCTTTTCGATTTCGCCTTCGCCGGCGCGATGCTTGCGATCTTGTCGTTGGCGGCTTGGTTTTTGTTCAAGGGCCCGCAGAGCTTTTCGTATCGCTTGGGCGTCGGCATTGCGGTCATGGCGGCCATCTTTGTCGTCGTGACAACCGGCGCGGTCGGCATCATCGGCAGCGAAGACAACGACGCGAACCTGCTTTACCTCGGCGTTCTGGCGTTTGCTCTGATCGGCGCCGCGGTCACGCGCTTTCAGCCGCGCCCCATGATCTGGGTTCTGTCCGCCACCGCATTAGCGACCGCTTCGATCGCCCTCGTCGCAGTCATGTTGGGCTGGGGCGCTGACGGCCCGATCTGGCCGTTCGATGTTCTCGGTGCGCGCGGGTTGCTGGCGGTGATGTTTGCCGTGTCGGCGGTGTTGTTCCGCCGTGCCGCTGCACGCTGAAGCGTTGACCGACGGTGGCGAAGGCGGCAGCCTAAGGATCGGCTTCCGGGGGCGTTCAACGTGTCAGAAGAGAAAGATAAAGAGCAGGCGCGGCGCCTGATGCCGATCATTCTGGTTGTCGCTTCGCTAGCCTTGGCTGCGGTTGCTTTTGTTCTGCTCTTCCGGGGCTAAGTGCGATGACCCGGCAGCAAAAATTTATCTTGGGAATCGTAGTCGGGCTGACCATTGTTGCTGCAGTGGCGACGATCTGGTCGCTTCTCGTATAGCTAAACCTCAGCCACGTCCGGCACGACCATCTTCGTGATCTTCTGAATATCTGCACGCGCCGCATCGGCACTCATCGGTGTGAACTTGATCGTGACGCCCACCAGTTGCGGCTCGACTTCGCACTTCATCACCAGCACTTCGCCCGCTGTTGCGTTCAGCGCCGTGCCTTCGCCGTCGCCGGGCTTTTTGTTTGTACCGGTGTAGCCGGCGATGCGATGCGGGCCGGGGGTCAGCAGAATGCGCGTGAAGCGCGGGCTCTTGAGCTGCACCACCTCGCGCCCATCGATCAGCACGTTGATGCCGACCGCCTTGCCGACAAACTGGTTGCGAAACAAATAGAGCGCAGCTTTGTCCGGCACGGGCGCGAAGGTGAGCGCTTGCGTCCGTTGTTCGGGCGTCGCTTCGGCAACCTTTCGGTTGGTCTGTAGATTGCGGAAGATGATGACGCCGCCGATCACCACGCCAATCAGCGCAACGATAAACATGATCTCGGGGCCGAGCAGCGATCTCAGTACGAAATAGACGACGAGGCCGACGATGACAGCGGCGCCATAGAGGATGAGATTGCGTGGCATGTCGCATCCTTATGGGTGACGGCGCCCGGCGCCAAGGCTAAAGGGGCGGGGTGACTCCCAAACTGACCCTCGTCGTCGCCGTCGCGAAGAACGGCGTCATCGGCCGCGATGGCGATCTGCCGTGGCGGCTTTCGTCCGATATGAAGCGCTTCAAGGCCGCCACGATGGGCAAGCCCGTGCTGATGGGGCGCAAGACTTGGGACTCGCTTCCCAAAAAGCCGCTGCCGGGGCGCCAGAATCTGATCCTCACGCGCGACGCCAATTTCAAAGCTGATGGCGCGTGGGTTTACACGGATCTCACCGCCATGCTCGCCGCCGCACGTGCGATGGCGCAAGCCGCTGGCGCCGAGGAGTCGTGCGTCATCGGCGGCGCACAGCTTTATAACGCCGTGCTGCCGCAAGCCGATCGCATCATCCTCACCGAAGTGAACCTTTCGCCCGAAGGTGACGCACGCCTTGAACTCGATCTCTCCCAATGGCGCGAAGTCGGTCGAGAAGTCGTTGCGGCAGGCCCGAGCGACGACGCAGACTTCATCGTGCGCGTGCTTGAGCGTTAGCCTTTGCTCACGTCTGTGAAATGCATTCTCACCTGACAACTTGCTGACGGCGAGCGGCGCCGAAGCGTCAGGTTCCCGGCAGCATACCGTCCTGGCTCCAAGAAGAGCTATGCGGGGACAAACAATGAAATTGAGCACGAGAGCTGCTATTGCAGTCGCATTCTCGATCGCGAGCGCGGCACATGCAGAGCCTGGCGGCACATCCAGCGTTTACGGCCCAAGTGTCGAACGGGGTGAAAGCGAACTCGAATACCGGGGGGCGGTGTTTCATGGCGGTGCCCTGGATGGCGCCGCCATGCATCGCTTTGAGGCTGGATTTGCGTTCACAGATTGGTGGCGCCCCGCGCTCATAGCGCAGGGCGTCGATTTGCCGGGCGCTGATTTTGAGCTTTCCACGATCGCTGTGGAGAATGTGTTCGACTTTAAGAACACGCGTTCATGGCCCGTCCACTTAGGCGGCTACGTAGAATATGCGTTCGCTCAAAACGGCGGCGATGATGCTATCGAGTTTAAATTGCTGGCCGAGCGCCGCAATGGCGCCCTCACAGCACGCGCCAATCTCATTGCCGAACGCCACGTCGGCGACGACGCCTCAGATGAGTGGGAGTACGGCTATGCCGCTCGCTTCATGTGGCGAGCGTCCGAGCATTTGAGCCTTGGAATCGAGGGCTTCGGGGAGCCGGAAGCGCGCGCTCACTATTGGGGGCCTCGCCTTAGCTTTCCGCTCGGCGAAGCCAGCGTTGGGTTGGGATATCTAGTCGGCATGGGTGAGGCCCAATCCGATGGGCAGCTCCGCATTGCCTTCGAAATCGAGCGCTGAGGAGGATCGCATGTCTAGTGAACGCAGAGTGCGCGTTTGGGATCTGCCGACGCGGATATTTCACTGGAGCCTTTTGGCGTTGCTCTTGGTCGCCTGGTTCACAGGTGAAGAAGAGGGCGCTGCGGCGCAGATTCATAGGTACGCCGGTGAAGCGATCGCGGGGCTTATTGTCTTTCGCGTGCTGTGGGGCTTCATCGGCGGTGAGCGCTCAAGGTTTTCAGATTTTGCAGCAGGTCCCACTGCGATCGTTGCTCATGTGCGCGACCTTTTCTCGTCGCGACCCAAGCGCCACCTCGGCCACAACCCGCTCGGCGGCATAGCTGTCTTCCTATTGCTAGCTGTTGTCTCCGCAATCGTGTTCACGGGTTTGTTCAGCGGCGGCGAGGGCGCTGGCGGTCCCTTCGTGGGGGTTTGGGGCCTCGAGTTGTCGGAGCTGCACGAAATCCTGTTTCGCGTTTTGCAAGGGTTGGTGCTCGTTCATCTGCTTGGGGTCTTTGTTGAAAGTCTCAAAGCCAGAGATGCGCTGATACCGGCCATGGTCACTGGCGCTAAGACTCGCCGTGAAGATGAGCCCGGCGTGGATGCCAAGCGCGCCAGTCTCATGGCTCTTGTCTTCGCGATCTCAGTGGGCACGCTCTCTAGCGTGTGGCTCATCGCCCAGCCCGCCTCGTCGACGGCGTACGAGCGAACCGCTGGCGCCGAACATGGCGAGGATGAACGGCACGACGAGTATTAGCGAAGCTTCCCGGGCGGCACGCTTAATCGGCTCTAGCGGAGGGCGGGGCGGGCGCTATGCTCGCTCCATGTCCGAATTCGAAGTCATCGCCACCGGCCTTCAATTCCCCGAAGGCCCGATCGTCATGCCAGACGGCAGCGTCATCTTGGTTGAGATCAAGCGCGGGACGTTGACGCGCGTGTGGAACGGCAAAAGTGAAGTCATCGCCAATCTTGGCGGCGGCCCGAACGGCGCCGCCTTCGGTCCGGACGGCGCTGTTTATGTTTGCAACAATGGCGGCTTTGCGTGGCACGAGATTGCCGGAATCTACAACATCCCTGGCGATGCAGCGGCTGACTACACGACCGGCCGCATCGAGCGCGTCGATCTCGCCACCGGAAAGTTCGAGCGCGTCTATGAGAGTGTCGCTGGCGAGCGACTCTCTGGACCCAACGATATCGTATTCGAAAAATCCGGCGCCTTCTGGTTCACCGATCTCGGCAAGTGGCGCCCGCGCGTGAAGGAGCGCGGCGGGCTCTATTACGCAAAACCCGATGGCTCTCTGATCAAGGAAATTGCCTACGGATCGGTAGGCCTGAACGGTGTCGGCCTCTCGCCTGATGAAAGTGTTGTCTACGCCGCGGAAACCGACACTGCGCGGCTTTGGGCGTTTGATGTTACCGGCGCAGGCGAAATAGCGCCGCCGCCGCCGGGCAATGTCGGGCGTTTCGTCTCCGGCCAGCCTCAGATGTGCCGGTTCGACAGCCTCGCTGTGCAGGCCAACGGCGATATCTGTGTAGCCACGATTGGCAATGGCGGCATCACTACGTTCACGCCGGCGGGCGCCTCAAGCCACACTGCGTTCCCCGATCCCCTCGTCACTAACATCGCCTTTGGTGGACCTGACATGCGCGACGCCTACATAACGCTTTCCGCCACCGGCCAGTTGATCAAGACACGCTGGGCGGAAGCGGGGCTCAAACTGAACTTCGCGCCGTATTGATTGGCCTGATCTATCTTACTTCGTCATTCCGGACGCGCGGAGCGCGATCCGGAACCCAGGGGCAACCAGTGCGATGTTGGCCCCTGGGTTCCGGGCTCAATGCTCCGCATTGCCCCGGAATGACGAGCAGTTTGCGAGCGGAGTAAATAATGACCATCATCGTCCACCACCTCGAAGAATCGCGCTCACAACGCATCTTGTGGCTGCTCGAAGAACTCGGCGCCGAGTACGAAGTGCGCCGTTACGAGCGCAACCCGCAAACGCGTCTCGCGCCGCCGGAGCTCAAAGCCATCCACCCGCTTGGCAAATCGCCAGTTATCGAAGCGAACGGTAAAGTCCTCGCCGAATCCGCCGCCATCATCGAATACCTCGCCGAGAACGAAGCCTTCGGTTCGCTCGCCATCGCCGCCGGCGATCCGGCGCGCTTCGATTATCTCTATTGGCTGCACTTCGCTGAAGGCTCGGCCATGCTGCCGTTATTGCTGAAGCTTTATGTGAGCCTCTTGGGCGAGAACGGCGCGCCTTTGATGCAGATGCGCGTCGAGCCGGAGATCGACAACCATTTCAGCTTTATCAACGCGCACCTGGAAGGCCGCGACTATTTCGTCGCCGATCGTTTCACCGCCGCCGATATCCAGATGAGCTTTGTGCTCGATGCCGGTAACAATCGCGGCGGCTTGGATCGTTATCCCAACCTCACCCGCGTCCGCCGCCTACAACAAGCGCGCCCTGCCTATCAAAAAGCGCTGGAAAAGGGCGGGCCTTACAAGATGGGCGCATAGCTCTTGCCTTTCGGCGCAACGCACTGAAAGTCTCCCGCGAACGGAGAAATCATGCGCACTCGCGATTGTAAGATCGTCGCTACTATGGGCCCGGCGAGCGACCCGCCGGAGCGGCTCGCCATGCTGATCGAGGCTGGCGTCGATTGCTTTCGGCTGAATTTCAGCCACGGCAGCCGAGAGGACCACGCGCGGCGCATGGACTCGATTCGCGCCGCTGAGGCTAAAGCCGGCGCCGCCGTTGGCGTGTTTGCGGATTTGCAGGGCCCGAAGATTCGCGTCGGCACATTCGAAGGCGGCGAGATCAAGCTGCGCTTCAACGACATCGTCACGCTCGAAGCCTCCGACCAACCGGGTTCCGGCAAGCTCATCCGGCTGCCGCACCTCGAACTCGTCAACGCGCTGGAAGAAGGCGACATCCTCAAGCTCGACGACGGCAAGATGCAGCTCACCGTGATCGAGCGTGGTCGCAACCAACTAAAGGCGCGTGTCGATTTCGGGGGCACGCTGAAAAACCAAAAAGGCGTGAACGTCCCGACGCGGCGCATCCCGATCTCGGCGTTGACGCCGAAGGATCGCGAAGACCTCGCCTACGCCCTCGATCTCAACGTCGATTATATCGCGCTGTCCTTCGTCCAGCACCCGGAAGACGTGCGCGAAGCCCGCCACCTCATTGGCGATCGCGCCGGCATCATCTCCAAAATCGAAAAACCAAGCGCGCTGACGCAGATCGATGAGATCGTCGAGCTTTCCGACGCCGTCATGGTGGCGCGCGGCGACCTCGGCGTTGAACTGCCGCCTGAGCAAGTGCCGATCGCGCAGCGCAAAATCATTCGCTCCGCCCGCGCCGCCGGTAAGCCGGTGATCGTCGCCACGCACATGCTCGAAAGCATGGTCGAAGCCGCAACGCCCACACGCGCCGAAGCCTCCGATGTCGCCACCGCCGTGTATCAAGGCGCCGACGCGGTGATGCTGAGCGCCGAGAGCGCCGTCGGCCGTCATCCGCAGAGCGCTGTCGCGATCATGGATCGCATCATCCGCGCGGTGGAGGAGGACGAGGAATATTGGTCCTCGCTGCCGCGCGATATGACGCCGCCGCAAGCCACCACCGCCGACGCTATCGCGCTCTCGGCTCGCCACATCGCCGATACGATCGGGTGCGCCACCATCGTCGCTTACACAGCGACAGGTTCAACCGCGATCCGCGTCGCGCGCGAACGCCCGCGCTGCGGCGTCACCGGCTTGACGCCAGTGCTCGCGACAGCGCGGCGGCTCTCCTTGGTGTGGGGCGTGCGTAGCCGCGTCACCGAAGACGTGACCGGCGTCGAAGACATGGTCGAGAAAGCCGAAGCGGCCGTGCGCGCGCTCGGCGTCGCCGGCCCCGACGACCGCGTCGCGATCATCGCCGGCATCCCCTTCGGTCGCGCGGGTAAGACCAACACGATCCGCGTGTTGAGGCTGGAATGATCTTCCGCCGCATCCTCGCGCACGTGAAAACGCAGAACTGGCTGGCCGTCGGCATCGACTTCGTCATCGTCGTGGTCGGTGTTTTCGTCGCCACGCAAGTCAGCAATTGGAACGACGCCAACCGCGATCGCGCGCGCGGAGAGGGCTACCTCGCGAGCATCCATGGTGAATTGCTCACGGACGCCGCCGCCATCGAGCGCCGCGCCGTGTTCTGGGGGCAAGTCGCCGGCTATGGTGAGGATGCGCTGTCCTATGCCGAACGCGGCACGCTGAAGAATGGCTCGGCTTGGGAAACCGTGCTCGCCTTCTTTCAGGCAAGCCAAATCTGGCCGTACACCGCGACGGACACGACCTACCGCGAACTCACCGGCGCCGGCGAACTCAGCCTCATCCGCGATAGCACGATGCGCGCCGCGCTCGCCGATTATTACGTCGTGCGCAAGAGCCGGCTCGATCCGATGTTTGCAGAACTGCCTGCCTATCGCGAAACCATTCGCGGGCTGACGCCAATGCACGTTCAAAGCCACATCTGGGCCAATTGCCATCGCGCTGTCGTCGATGGCACTGAAGAGGCGCAAGCGCTCTTGCCGTGCGAGTCTCCGATCAGCGAAGCCGAGGCGCGTGAAATCCTGCGGACATACATGGCGGCGCCCGAAGTGTTGCGTGGCCTTCGCTTTTGGATGAGCACGATCCGCGTCTACTCCGACCTGTCGGCGCATGATCGCCAGACGGCAATGCGCCTTGCCGAGCGCATCGAGACGGAAAGCAACTAAGCCGGCTTCCGTCACGTGCAGTTGCGCCGCGCGCGCGAGTGCGGTCAGATTGGCGCCGAACCAAGTCGCGAGGCGCACTCTATGACTGAACGCAGCATTCCCGCCGATATCGCGCGCAAGCTCGTCGCGGCCCCCACCTACGCGTCGGAGGAACTTTACGACGCTTATCGTTGGTTGCGCGCCAATAATCCGCTGGGCGTCGCGGAGCCTGAGGGTTTTGATCCGTTCTGGGTGGTCACCAAGCACGCCGACATTCTGGAGATCAGCCGCAACAATGCGCTCTTCCTAAGCGGTGAGCGCGGCACAACGCTGATGAACAAGGACGGGGAGGCGCGTGCCCGCGCCGTCACCGGCACGCCGCATCTGGTGCGCTCGCTCGTCCAGATGGATGAGCCGGATCACATGAAGTACCGGCTGCTGACGCAAGCTTGGTTCATGCCCGCCAATATTCGCAAACGCGAGGAGGCGATCCGCGAACTTGCAAAGAAAGCGGCCGACGATTTCGCATCGCTGCCGGGGCGTTGCGAGTTCATCAAGGATGTGGCCTCGCACTACCCGCTGCGCGTGGTGATGAACATTCTCGGCGTGCCGGAAGAAGATTTCGGCCGCATGCTGCGTCTCACGCAGGAATTGTTCGGCGCGTCCGATCCCGACACAGAACGCTTCAAAGCTGCGCTCAGCGATGAGCAATTCGCGCAATTGCTCATCAGCGTCGTTCAGGACTTCACCGATTATTTCGAGCAGATCACCGCCGACCGCCGCGCCAACCCGCGTGACGATCTCGCCACCTTGCTGGCGCAAGCCGAGATTGATGGTGCGTCGCTGCCGCCGTTCGAGCGCACCGGCTATTACACCATCGTCGCCACCGCCGGGCATGACACGACGTCGTCCTCGACAGCGGCGGCCATGTGGGGCTTGGCGACCGTCCCAGGCTTGCTGGAGCGCGTACGCGCCGATCTTTCGCTCGTGCCGGCTCTGATCGAAGAAGCCATACGCTGGGCGACGCCAGTCAAAACCTTCATGCGCTCGGCCAGCGCCGACACGCAATTGCGTGGGCGTGAGATCAAGCAGGGCGATTGGCTGATGCTCTGCTACGCCTCCGGCAATCGCGACGAGGAAGTCTTCGCCAATCCAGACAGCTTCGACATCGATCGCAAACCCAACCGTCAGATCGCCTTCGGCAATGGCGCACATCTTTGTTTGGGCCAGCACCTCGCTCGCATGGAGATGCGTATCCTCTTCGAGGAATTATTGCCGCGTCTCAAAAGCGTCCGCCTCGACGGCGAGCCGCGCTATGTCGAAAGCTTTTTCGTCAATGGCCTCAAAACGCTGCCCATCGCTTTCGAGCTGGCGTAACGTGCAATCATGATCCGCCATCTCGCTTTCGCTGCTCTTGCCTTTGTCGCCGCCTGCGCCACCACGCCTGCGCCAACACTTCCATCCAACGCCTCCATAGACGCAGAGGCCGCGCGTTTGATGGCGCGGGAAGATGTGAAGGGCATGGCTATCGCCGTGATCGACAACGGTCAGATCATACATGTCGCGGCGTATGGGTTTGCCAACGTCGCTGAGAACCGGCCGCTCGATCTCGATACCGTGATGTATGGGGCTTCGCTGACGAAAACTGCATTCGCCTACATGATCCTGCAATTGGTCGACGAAGGCCGGCTCGATCTCGATCGGCCGATGCACGAATATTTGCCGCGTCCGCTGATCGAGTATGAGGATTATACTGATCTCGCCGGTGACGATCGCTGGCGTCTGCTCACCGCCCGCCATGTGCTGAACCACACAACTGGCTTTCTCAACTTCCGCTGGATCGATGAGGACCGGCGCCTGCGCTTTCACCGCGATCCCGGCGCCGAATACGGCTATTCAGCCGAGGGCTTCTACATTCTTCAGATGGTCCTGGAGGAGGGGCTTGGCCTCGACGTGAAGGCCGAGATGCAACGGCGCGTCTACGATCGCTTCGGCATGACGCGCACGTCGATGCAGTGGCGCGCGGATTTTCGTCCAAACCTAGCGGACGGCTACGGCATCGACGGCACATACGAGCCGCATGATGAGCGCTCCAACATCAGCGCCGCTGGCTCAATGGACACCACAATCGCCGATCAGGCGCGTATGTGGGCCGGCATCGTACGTGGTGAAGGGCTCACGCGAGCGTCACGCGCCGAACTCACACGCCCGCAATTTCCGGTCCAAAGTGCGCACCAGTTTCCGTCGTTCCGTCCGGATCGGGATCCGCGCGGGCCCGCGATCAACCTCTCTGCTGGCCTTGGCATGATCACCTTCGCCGACGCAAACGCCGGCCCGATGTGGTTCAAAGGCGGCCACAACGATTTCACTGGCAACATGGTCGTTTGCCAGGATGCAAGCCAACGCTGCGTCGTGCTGCTCGCCAACAGCGTCCGCGCCGAACTCATCTACCCGGAGATGGTGCGCTTCGTGTTCGGCGAAACGGACATGCCATGGTGGTGGGAGTACAATCCCGGCTAGCGCAGCTGAATCGTCGGCGCCGGCTTATTGAACCGCGCCACGTTTGCCAACGCCGCTTCCGCCATCTCACGGAAGCGCAGCGAAACGGGATGATCCGGCTGCGTCGCCGCCAGCGGTGCGCCCGCATCGCAGCTTTCGCGCAAGGTCACATCGATCGGCACTTCGCCCAGGAAGGGAACGCCAGCCGCTTCCGCCGTGCGCCGCGCGCCGCCTTCGCCGAAAATGTGCGTGCGCTTGCCATCCGGCGTTTCGAAATACGCCATGTTCTCGATCACGCCTAAAATTGGCGCGCGTGTTTTCTCGAACATCGCAAGCCCACGCCGTACATCCGCCAGTGCCATCTCTTGCGGCGTGGAGACGATCACCGCGCCCGCCAGCGGCACACGCTGCACCAACGTCACCTGCACATCGCCCGTGCCCGGCGGCATATCGAGCACCAGCACATCAAGCTCGCCCCACGCCACTTCATCAATCATTTGGCGCACAGCACTCGTCGCCATCGCGCCGCGCCAAATCATCGGCGAATTGGTGTCGACGAGATAACCGATCGACATCGTCTTCATGCCGAATGCGTCGAGCGGATCGAGGATCTTCTCGCGGCTCATCTGCGGTCGTCGGGCGCCAACGCCAAGCAATGTCGGCGCGGAGGGCCCGTACACGTCGAGATCCAGCAGCCCGGTTTTCAGCCCGAGTCCCGCGAACGCCGCGGCCAAATTCACCGCCACGGTTGACTTGCCGACGCCGCCCTTGGCGCTCGCCACCGCGATCACATGCTTCACCCGGCCAATGCCAGCCGCGCTCACCGGCTTTGCTTCATGCGCCGTCAGCACCGCCGTCACGCTGGTGACGCCATCGACCGCGCGCGCTGCTTGTTCCGCGCGATCGCGCACCGCGACATAATGTTCCGCAACATCGGCCGGCGCTTCGAGGGTGAACGAGACCTTTCCGCCATCACGGACATCCAGCCCCAAAATGCGGCCAGACGTGAACAAACCCTTGCCAGTTGTAGGGTCTCGCACGGCATCGAGGCGCGCTTCTACGCTTTCTCTGAGGAGCGCCAACTGGTTGTTCATGCTTGATCCTTCACAACATGCGCCACATATCGGCGCGCACGGGGGCGCTGCAAGCTCCCCGGCAAGCCGCCAGAAGGGCGCGCTTTGAAAAGGGCGGGAAGAATATCTGATGCCTTGGAATGATCAGTCGGGCGGCGGCCAGCAGGGTGGCGGCCAGGGGCCTTGGGGCGGCGGTCCGCGCCGTCCATGGGGTCAGCCCCCACGTCCACCGCAACGTCCGCAGGGGCCCGACCTCGAAGATTGGCTTCGCCAAATGCGCGAACGCTTCAATATGAACGGCGGCGGCAATGGCGGCGGCGGCCCTGGGCGCACGGGCGGCGGCCGCGGCATTCCTTTTCCGATTATCGCAGGCGTACTGTTCGTCGGCTGGTTGATGACCGGCATCTATACAGTCGATGAAGGCGAGCAAGCCGTCATCACGCGTTTCGGCAGCTACAATCGTTCCACCGGCCCAGGCATTCACATGAATCTGCCGGTGCCATTCGAAGCGCGCCAAGTGATCAACGTCACCGGCCAGCGCACCGAGACCATCGGCTTCGAAGAGGGCGCCAACCGCGAGATCCGCGACGTGCCGGACGAAAGCCTCATGATCACGGGCGATCGCAACATCGTCCAAATCCAGTTCCGCATCTATTACAACATCAAGAACGCCGTCGCGTTCGCCTACAATGTGCGCCAACCTGATCTCACTGTCAGCCAGGTTGCCGAGAGCGCCATGCGCGAAGTCATCGGCCGGCGCCAACTCGAACCCATCATCACCACCGAGCGCGCAGCGGTTGAGCTCAGCGTTGAGCAATTGATGCAAACGACGCTCGATGAATATGAGTCTGGCGTTCAAGTGCTGCAGGTGGAACTGCTCAATGCCGCCGCGCCGCCGGTTGTGATCGACGCGTTCAACGATGTCGTCATCGCCGGCCAGGAAGCATCCACCTTGGTCAACAATGCCGAGCGCGACACCGCCCGCATCCTCAACGAAGCGCAAGCGTATCGTGAGCAAGTCGTGCGGCAAGCCACTGGTGAAGGGCAGCGCTTCATCGCCGTCCACGCCGAGTATCGCCAGGCGCCGCAAGTCACGCGTGACCGGCTCTATCTTGAAACCATGGAACGCGTGTACCAGCGCGGCAACCTGATCATCCTCGATCAGCGTGGCGGCGCGGTCCCGTACCTGCCGCTCGAAGGCATGGTCCGTCGCCCGGCGACGGCGCAGCCGGAAGGAAACCGCTGATGCCGCGCTTTATGCCTTTCATCGCCATCGTCGGCTTTGCGGTGCTCATCGTGCTGATGAACTCGATGTTCATCGTGCGCCAGGATCAGCAAGCCATCGTTCTGCGCTTCGGCGAGTTCACCCGCGTGCTGAACCCTCCGAGCCGGGCAGAATCGGGTCTCTACTTCAAGCTCCCGTTCGTCGAGAACGTGATCAAATATGATCGCCGCAACCTTGGCCTCACCATCGAAGGCGAAGCCTTCGTCGCGTCCGACCAGGAACGCCTCATCGTCGACGCCATCGTCCGTTGGCAGATCGCCGACCCGCGGCGCTTCTATCAAAGCGCCATTTCGGAAGAGGGCGGCGCCAGCCGGCTCAACGCCTTTACCGAAGCCGCGATGCGTCGTGCGCTCGGCTCGGCCACTTCGAACGACATCATCTCCGGCCGCCGCGCCGAGCTGATGCAGCAAGTCGAGGCCGACTTGAACGCGTCCGCCGCTACCGAACTCGGCGTCCGGGTCATCGATGTGCGCATCCGCCAAGCTGATCTGCCGAATGAAACGCGCGACGGCGTCTATGCGCGTATGCGCTCGGAACGCCAGCAAGTCGCCGGCCGCATCCGCGCCGAAGGCGAACGCGACGCCGCGATCATCCGCGCCACCGCCAACCAGGAGGCCGAGCGCCTCCGTGGTGAAGGCGACGGCGAGCGGGCCCGCATCTTCGCGCAAGCCTATAATCGCGACCCGGAATTCGCCGCTTTCTACCGCTCGATGCGCGCTTACGACACCGCGCTCGAAGCTGGCACGCCGATCGTGGTGCCGCCGGATAGCGACTTCTTCCGCTATATGCAGCGCCGCCGGGGTTGATAATGCGCTGGTCTTGGGGCCCGCGCATTTTCTCCTGACGCCAGCGATTGCGCGGCGCGTGCGCTCGGCTAGTGTCGCGCCATGTTCCGTTTGCGCCCTCTCGTTTCGGCTTTGATATTGTTCGCGCTCGCCGCACCGGCGCTGGCGCAATCGCGCTTGCCGGCGGAAGGCTTTGCCGATCTGGCTGAGCGGCTCTCGCCGGCGGTTGTGAACATCTCCACCAGCCAGCGTGTCCAGGGCTTGGAAGATCTGCCGCGCTTTCCGCCCGGCTCGCCCATGGAGCGCTTCAACGAAGGCCAGGGTGAGGGCGGCGCGCAGATCACGTCTCTTGGGTCCGGCTTCATCATTTCGGCGGACGGCGTCGTCGTCACCAACAATCACGTCATCGAAGCGGCCGACGCGATCGAAGTCATCCTACAGAATGGTCAGCGCTTCGAAGCCACCGTTGTCGGCCGCGATCCCGCCACTGACATTGCCGTGCTGCGTATGCACGCGCGCACGCCGCTGCCCTACGTGAACATGGGCGACAGCGACACCGCCCGAGTCGGCGACATCGTGCTCGCGATCGGCAATCCGTTCGGCCTCGGCGGCTCGCTCAGCGTCGGCGTCGTCTCCGCGCGTAACCGCAACATCGATGCCGGCCGCTACGACGATTTCATCCAGACTGACGCCGCCATTAATCGCGGCAACTCAGGCGGCCCGTTGTTCAACACCGATGGCGACGTCATCGGCGTCAACACCGCCATCATCTCGCCCACCGGCAACAGCGTTGGCATTGGCTTTGCCACGCCGACATCGATCGTGCGGCCTGTGGTCGATCAACTCATCCGCTATGGCGAAACGCGCCGCGGCTGGCTCGGTGTGCGCCTCGCTAACTTGACGCGCGCTACCGCTGAGCGCGCCGGTTACGATGGCAGTTCCGGTGCAGTGGTGACGCGCATAACGCCCGGCGGCCCCGCAGCAGCTGCTGGCCTGCGGCCGGGTGATGTCGTGCTAAAATTCGCCGGCCGCGATGTAGCCGATAGCCGCGCTTTGACCCGCATGGTCGGGGAAGCCGTCGTGGGCTCCAGCGCGCAGGTGGAGATCGTGCGCGACGGCCGCCGCCAAACCTTGACCGCCACCATTGAGCGGCTGGAAGAAATCGAAGGCGCGCGCGTCGCCCGTGAAGACGGCTCGCCGGCGCCGCGCCGTGACGGAGGTCCGCGCGGCGGCCGGGTCTTCGGCATTGCCCTAAGTGAAATCGATTCAGGCCTGCGCCAGGAATTTCAAATCGAACCAGACGTGCAAGGGCTTGTCGTGCTGGCCGTCGATGTCGGCGCCGAGAACGAGGGCGTTGTCCGCGCTGGCGATGTGATCGAAGCGATCGCGTTCGAGCCTGTAGATTCGCTTGCGTCCGCCCGCGCCGTCGCCGGCCGCGCCGCCATCGGCGAACACCCGATCGTTGTGCGCATCAACCGCGGCGGCGCGATCACATATCGCCGCTTACAAGCGCGGAGCTAATCCCGGGAGCGCGGGCCTTCAGACCCGCAACAGCGCCAACACATCATGCAGCGAGGCAAGAACGCGCGCCTTCGCATGCATCTCATCATCCGCCGCCAACAAATCCGGCACCATAATCGTCATGCATCCCGCCGCATGTGCCGCCCGCACGCCTGGATGTGAGTCCTCCAACGCCAGCACATTCTCCGGGGCCACGCCCAAAAGCCGCGACGCATTGAGATACGGCTCCGGATGCGGCTTGCCCTCAACGCAATCTTGTCGCGTCACCACGGCGCGAAACCGCTCCGTCAGCCCATGGGCCGCGAAGTGCCGCTCCACCCAAGGCCGCCGCGACGACGTCGCCAAGCCATAGGGCAGGGCCAGCGCGTCCAACGCATCCATCACCTCAACCGCGCCAGGCTTGAGCGGCGCGACGCGTTCGCCGACATGCGCGCGCGTCGCGGCGATGAAATCCTCCAATGGGAAATCATCGCCGTAATAGAGGCGCAGCTGTGTGTCGTTGGCTTCGCGGTGCATGCCGACAAGCGGGAGAAACTGCGCCTCGCTCATCGTAAAACCCAGCTGCCCGCACGCAGCGAAATGCGCCTCTTTCACGAGCGCTTCGGAATCGATGAGCGTGCCGTCGAGATCGAACACAACGGCAAGCGGCTTGCGTGGCAGACTCACGGTTCGAGATAATCCGTGCAGGCCGGCGGCTCTGAATCGTAGGCGAAAGATTCCTCGTCCCACACCATCGCCCGCTGGTACGAACACGTATCATCGCGCGCGATGAAGAGATCGCTCTCTTGCAGCGGCGCCTCCGTGGTCGAGTCCGAGCTGCGGCTGCGCACGCCCGGATAGGATGTCGCCAAAGTCGAAAGCAGCAGCCGCGGTGGGCCGCTTGCGTTTTCGGTGTCGAGCGCCAGTTGGCCAACGAAACTGTAGTCGTCGACGCAGGCTTCCCGGCGCGCGCGCTGATCGTCTTCATCGAAACAGGCGCGGATGGTGATGTTGGCGCGGCTCGGCCACGTGCCGACCTCCGGGATCAGCGCCGAGCCTTGCGTGATCCGGTAGAGCGTCACCTTCGTCGCGTCGCCGCCGCCGCCGGAATACATCTGGCTCTGCGTCCAGCCCAAACCGATCACCACGCTCGCATCATTCGGCTCGCGAATGATCACCGGCCAAACCTCCGGCGTGCCGGTGCTTTCGTCGAAGGTCAGCAATTCGATGCGGCCGCGGGATATCGCCACCGTGCTCTCGCCGCGCGTAACGCACCAAACGCCGTCCCCGCTGCACCAGCGCCCGTCCTGTTCGCTCAGCGCTTCCATGCGATTGCCGGCAGCATCCGTCATCGGCAACGTCACCGCCGGCAGTCCCGGCGCAGCTGCTTCGTCTTGCGCGGGCTGCGTGCACGCACTCATCAAAACGGCTGCAGCCGCGATCATCAAACGCTTCATTGAACGAACTCCCCCCGGCGATACCCTTGGAAGAATAAAGCCGCTTCCAAACTCATATAATCGATCTTCGCATCCGCCTCGACTGCAACCAGCGGCTTGGCGCGGTAGGCGACGCCCAAACCAGCCGCCTTGATCATATCGAGATCATTAGCGCCGTCGCCGATCGCCAGCGCATCCTTGTCATTCAGCTTCAAGGCCGCCGCTTCGGCGCGCATTGCTTCGAGCTTCGCTTTGCGTCCCAGGATCGGTTCTTGCACTTCGCCCGTCAGCGCCGCGCCGTCATCGAGCAGCACATTGGCGCGATTGGCGTGAAACCCCGCCGCATCCGCCACGCGCGACGTGAAGAATGTAAATCCGCCTGACACCAACACACACCGCGCGCCATGCGCCGCCATGGTTTTCACCATCGTCGCCGCGCCCGGATTTAACTGCACGCGCTCGTCATACGTGCGCTGTAACGCATCGAGCGCTAGGCCCTTCAGCTTGCCGACGCGCTCGCGCAATGCCGGCTCGAACTCCAACTCGCCGCGCATGGCGCGCTCCGTGATTGCCGCGATCTCGGCTTTAATGCCGGCGAAGTCCGCCAGCTCGTCCAGACATTCAACATTGATGATGGTAGAATCCATGTCGGCGATGAGCAGTTTTTTCTTACGCCCCTCGAGTGGCACCAGCGCCCAATCCACCGGCAGCTCCGCTACCGCCGCCGCAGCCTCCTGCCGCAACTCGCCATCGACGCGCTCATAAATCCACTGCGCGCTTTCCCAGCCGCTCAGCACCTCCGGCGGCGGCAGCTTCCGGTTCAGCGCCACCCGCCCAAGCATCAACAGCGCCTCGCGGTAAGCGGGCTTATCCTCAGGCGAGGCGACGAAAACGAGGGCGTGTGCAGTCATAGAATCCAACGCTTTTGAGGCTCTGCTCTAGGGCGCCGAGCGCTTATGCGCTACTGGACGCGGCATGAAGCGCGCGCTCCTCATCATGGGCCCCACCGCCAGCGGCAAGTCCGCTTTGGCGCTTGCCCTTGCGGAGCGTATCGGCGGCGAAATCGTCAATGCTGACTCAATGCAAGTCTATCGCGACTTCCGCGTCCTGACCGCGCGCCCCTCGCTGGAGGAGGAGGCCCAGGCGCCGCATCACCTCTACGGCCACATCGACGCCGCTGAGCTTTACTCCACAGGCCGCTGGCTCACTGACGCGCTCGCCGCCATTGCCGACATCCAATCGCGCGGCAAAACGCCAATCATCATCGGCGGCACCGGGCTTTATTTCAAAGCGCTGACACAAGGCCTCGCCGACATCCCCGCCGCCGATCCCGAGACCCGCGCCGCTTTGCGCGCACGCGCCGAGCGCGAAGGCGCGCCCGCTTTGCACGCCGAACTCACCGCACGCGATCCAGTCACCGCCGCGCGTCTCGAACCCAACGATACGCCGCGCATCCTGCGCGCGCTCGAAGTGCTTGAAACAACCGGCGACAGCATCACGTCTCTACAAGCCGCCACCGCGCCGCCGCTGCCGCGCGAGGCGTGGGCCGGCATCGCGCTCACGCCAGACCGCGAAGCGCTCTACGCCGTCATCAACCGCCGTTTCGAAACCATGCTCGAACACGGCGCGCTCGACGAAGTCCGCGCCTTCGCCGCGCGCAATCTCGATACTGCGTTACCTGCAAACAAGGCCCACGGCGCGCCCGCGCTCACCGCCTATCTGCGCGGCGAGATCAGCCTCGAAGCAGCCGCCGAAATCGGCCAGCGCGACACCCGCCGCTACGCCAAACGCCAATTCACCTGGATCGGCGGCCAGATGTCCGATTGGCCGCGAGTTCCCGAGACCAATTTAGCCGCCCGCATCGCAGCCGCCGAAGCGGCGCTCTCGCGATAAGCGCTTCGCCGCGTCTTTGCCTCAGTCTAGTCCGAAGAGAAGGGCTGGCTGTGCTGAGGTGTTCGGCGTGCTAGATCGTCGCTGGCGCCGAGGAGTTGACGTCATGAGTTTGAGACGCGCCTTCGGCGCCCTGGTTGCCGCGATCGCGATGGTCGCGTGTGCGCCGACAGAAGCGCCGGCCGAGGAGGGCCCGATGCAGATCACACTTCAGCGCACTGAGTGCTACGGCCATTGCCCGGCCTACACTGTCACCATCGATGGCGACGGCGCCGTCACCTATGAAGGCCGCGCCTTCGTCAACGTCACCGGCCGTCAAACCGCGCAGGTTCCAAGCGCCGACGTCGCGCGTTTGCTAGAGCGCTTCGACGCTGTCGGCTTCGATCAATTGAACGATGAATATCGCGGCCAGATGACCGACTTGCCGACCACCACCATCACACTTATCCGCGACGGCCGCACCAAACGCCTTGTGGATTATGGCGGCACCAGCGCCGGCATGCCGCGTGAGATACGCGATCTGCAGGCCGAGATTGACCGGGTCGCCGGCACCGCGCGCTGGGTGCTCCGCGATGGCCAGCCGGTCCGGACGCCCCCGGAACACTGACCTTGCGACTTCCGCCTCCGATTTCGGCAGGCTAGGTTTCGGCCAGCTTTAGGACTTCGGGGGATGAGGCGATGAGACACTGGCTTGGCGCCGCTTTGTGCGGTGCGGCATTGCTGATGAGCGCGCCTGCTTTAGCGCAAAATCTCGCGCTCCGTGCGCCGCAGTGGGCGCAAGCGCTGCTCTCCGCCGATGTTACGCCGACAACTGGCGGCCGCTCGCTCATCGTCGCCGAAGGCATCCCGGTTTCCGTGCGGGTCACCATCGCGCCGACGCGCGGCGGCGTCGCGCGCGTCATTCGCTATGACCAGCGCGCCGACAGCGCCTCTCTCTACGTGCGCCGCTTTACCGGCCATCCCTCGACCGGCTGGTGGCTCTGGGGCGGTGACGCGCCGCGCGTTGATACGGTCGCCGCTGTTCAGCGCACTGAAATCGCAGCGCTCGCGCGCAGTGTGTCGGGCGTCGCTGGCCAAGTCGGCGGCTCGACGGAAGTCTGCCCGAGCGGCGAACAAGCCTTCGTTGAAATCGCTTTTGAGGGCCGCGCCACGTCATTGTCGCGCGCCTGCGTCGGCAACACGGATGCGGTGGGCCGCTTGGTGCTGCGCCTCTCCGAACTTGCGGGATCGCGCACCGAGGAAGAATTGGCCGCCGCCGCCGTCGCCGAATTGTTGGCCGTAGACCGCGCCTTCAACGCCAAAGCGCAGGCCGATGGCGTTCCGGCAGCGTTCGAGCACTACGCTGCCGAAGACGCGCTCATCGTCACCAGCACCGAGATCGCCAGCGGCCGCGCTGGCATCGCGCACACCTACACTGGCTGGCCGCAAGGTGCGCGTTTGACCTGGACGCCTGAAACGGCGCGCGTTTCCGCCCGCGGCGATATGGGTTGGACCTGGGGTAATTCCGTAATGACGCTGCCCGACGGCACGCGCCAAACCGGCCGTTACATCTCGGTGTGGACGCGCGATTACGAGGGCAATTGGAAATACGCGTTCGACGCGCCGATCCGCTAACCGGCGAACCCGCCTTCAGCCAAGAACTGCATTTCCTCCGGCGTACTCTTGCGCCCGAGAACAGAATTGCGATGCGGGAAACGGCCGAAGCGCGCGATGATGTCGCGGTGGACGATTGCGTATTTCAAATAATCTGGATTGCGCAACGCTTCGGTCAGCATCACGCAGCGGTTCTGAAGCGCCAAATCCTCGGCGTGCTCGAACGGCAGATAGAAGAACATCCGCATCTCGGTGTCTGTCGCCGCATCGAAGCGCCGCTCGATCGCGCGCGTTGCAATCGCTTGCGCCAGCCCATCGGTCGCAAACGCGTGCGGAGAATTGCGGAAGATATTGCGTGGGATCTGATCGAGCAGGATGAGCAGCGCCAGCGCGCCCTCGGCATCCAGCTCCCAATGCGTCAGCTCGCGCCGCGCCGCTGCGTGGTGCTCAGCCTCGTAGCCGCGGCAACGGCCGTCGAACGCCTCGTCCTTGACGAACCACGCCTTCTGCCCCGCATCGCGCCAAAAGCGCACGATCTCGCCCGCATTCGCCATTGCTTCGCTCCTCTTTGCTTAAGCTAGTGGCCCGGGCTAGAGACGCAAAGAGCCAAACCCGAGGAAATGCCATGCGCGTGCTGTACGAACGCGACGCCGATCTTGCGTTGATCCGCGCCAAACGCGTCGCAGTGATCGGCTACGGTGCGCAAGGCCACGCGCACGCGCTAAACTTGCGCGACAGCGGCGTCGATGCCGTGGTGGCGCTCCATGCCGCCGCCCGCCGCGCCGAGCAGGCGAGGGGCGATGGTTTTTCACCCATCACCGTCGCGCAAGCCGCGCAAACAGCGGACATCCTCGTCATGTGCGCGCCCGACGAAGTAATGCCCGATCTCTACGCCGCCGAAATCGCGCCGCATCTGCGCGCTGGTCAAACCCTGATGTTCGTCCACGGCTTCGCCTATCATTTTGGTTTCATCAAACCACCGGCGGACGTGAACGTATTGATGGTCGCGCCGAAAGGCCCCGGCAAAGCACTGCGCGAAGCCTTCACACGAGGCGGCGGTCTGCCGTGCATCGTCGCCGTGGCGCAAGACACCGGCGGCGCCGAAGCGCTCGCATACTCATACGGCGCAGCCATCGGCTGCGGCCGCGCCGGCATGATCCCGTCAACCTTCAAGATCGAAACCGAGGGCGATCTATATTGCGAGCAAGTCGTCCTCTGCGGCGGCCTTACGCACCTCATCCGCACAGCATGGGAGGTGCAAGTCGAAGCCGGCACGCCACCGGAGCTTGCGTACTTCGATTGCCTGCACGAAGTGAAATTGCTGTCCGATCTCATCCACGAACGCGGCATCGCCGGCATGCACCTCGCTATCTCTAATACCGCCGAATACGGCGAGTACGTCACCGGCCCGCGCATCATCGACGCGCGTGTGAAAGACGCCATGCGCGCCGTCATGGCCGACGTACAAAGCGGCAAGTTCGCCGCCCAATGGATGGCCGAGCACAGAGCGGGTGCGCCGAATTTGGCGAAGATGCGCGAAGCGGCGGCGCAGCATCCGATCGAGGATGCCGGCGAGGCGGTGCGGGCTCTATTGCGGCGTGCCGAGGAAAGAAAGTGACGAAGGGTTGCTAAACTTGACCGGCTCAAGCGTCTTACCCGATGCAAGGAGCGGAGATCAGCCGATGGGGGAGACAGACGACTTCGAGTGGGATGATCCCAAGGACGCGATTAACCGTGGCAAGCATGGACTGCCGCTTCTGTTGGCCGCCTTGTTGTTCGAGGATGAAGAGCGTCTTGAGGCCGTCTCGCGCTCCAGCACCGATGCAGAGACGCGTCTTATCGCGACCGGGCAAGCCGCAGGCCGGGTTTTGACCTGCGTGTTCGTTTGGCGTGGAGCCCGGCGTCGTGTAATATCCCTCCGATTGGCCAGCCGGAAGGAACGCCGTGCCTACGAAAGAGCAACTCGAAGCGGCCAATAAGGCGCTCAAGGATGTCGACTGGAAGAAGCTCGACGCCATGACCGACGCCGAGATCGACGCAGCCGCCGAGGCGGACGCCGATAATCCGCCTATGACGGACGAGGAACTGGCGAGCGCCTGGCGGGTGAAGCCCATTACGAAGACCGCCGCCGAGTAATCCGGCCGCCTTACAGTACCAGCGAATCGGCGCACTGCTCAGTGAGCTAGTGACCGCAGTGACTCCCATCTCTTCTTAGAGCGAATCTAACGGGAGTTCTCCCATGACTGACCTCATCCTCACTACATACGATTGGGTGCCCGAAGCGCCGCGTGGCTTTGTGCGCGATTTGCGCATCCGTTGGGCGCTGGAGGAGGAGGCTCTGCCGTATCGCGTCGAGACGACGCCGTTCAAAGATCGCGGGCCTGAGCACTTCGCGCATCAGCCCTTTGCCCAAGTGCCATGGCTTACCGATGGCGATCTCACCATCTTCGAAAGCGGCGCCATCCTGCTTCACCTCGGTGAGATGAGCGACAAGTTGTTGCCCACCGATCGCCGCGCCCGCAGCGAATGCAAGGAATGGCTCGTCGCTGCGCTCAACTCGATGGAGATGGCGAGCGTGCCCTGGTCGATCTTCCATTTCATGCGCCAGACCGAGGGGCAGATGTTCGGCTTCTTCGATAATTGGGTAAAAGACCTCCGCGTCAAACGCCTTGAGACGGTCCTCGCTCAACGCGAATGGCTCGCCGGCTCATTCTCAATCGCCGATATCCTGATGGTCGACGTGCTGCGCCTGATCGACCGCTTCAGCGGGCTCGACGAAGCGCCAGCTTGCAAGGCTTACGTCGAACGCGGCATGGCGCGCCCGGCCTTCAAGAAAGCCTATGCTGATCAAATGGCGCACTTCGCGGCCGCAGACTGACTAGCGTAACGCGCGAGGGGCGCTAAAACGGCGCCATGAACACCCGCATCGGCACCCCGCTTTCTCCATCCGCAATCAAAGTCATGTTTCTTGGCGGCGGCGAACTCGGCAAGGAAGTCGTCATCGAGCTGCAGCGCCTTGGCGTCGAGACCATCGTCGTAGATCGCTACGCCAATGCGCCGGCGCAGCAAGTCGCCCATAGCGCCCACGTCATCGACATGACCGATGGCAAAGCGCTCCGCGCGCTGATCGAGCAAGAACGCCCGCACATCATCGTGCCCGAGATCGAGGCGATCGATACGGTGCAGCTTCTCTTGCTCGAAGCCGAAATGCCAGTGCGCGTCATTCCCACAGCGTACGCGGCGTTGACGACGATGAACCGCGAACACATCCGCGAACTGGCGGCGGGAAAATTGGGCCTGCCAACGTCGCCTTACGCGTTCGCCTCGCAGTTTCCCGAGATGAAGGCGGCGGTCGAAAAGATTGGCTATCCGTGTTTCATCAAGCCGGTGATGTCGTCCTCTGGTAAAGGCCAGAGCCGCGTGAAGGGGCCGGATGATCTCTATCCTGCGTGGGAAACCGCCACCTCGGGCGGCCGCGTGAAGCAGCGCCGCATCATCATCGAAGGGCAGATCAATTTCGATTTCGAGATCACGCTGCTCACGGTCCGCGCCGCCAGCGGCACGCACTTCTGTGAACCTATCGGCCACGTCCAAGTCGACGGCGATTACGTTGAAAGCTGGCAGCCGCAAGCGATGAGCGCAAAAGCCCTCGAACGCGCACGCGACATCGCCGGTAAAGTAACCGAAGCGCTTGGCGGCTTTGGCATCTTCGGTGTCGAACTGTTCGTCAAAGGCGACGACGTCTGGTTCTCTGAAGTCAGCCCACGCCCACATGACACCGGCCTCGTTACGCTCGTGTCCCAAGTGCAAAGTGAATTTGCGCTGCATGCGCGCGCCATTCTTGGTTTGCCGGTGGATGTCGCTATGCGGGCGCCCGGCGCCAGCGCCGTGATTTATGGCGGCATTGACGCGCAAGGCATTGCGTTCGACGGCGTTGCAGAAGCGCTCGCCATTCCTGAAACCGAACTGCGCCTGTTCGGAAAACCCGAAAGCTTCAAAAAGCGGCGCATGGGCGTAGCGCTTGCGCGCGGCGCCGACACGGACCAAGCGCGCCAGCGCGCTAAGCAATCCGCCGCTTGTGTCCGCCCCATCGAGGTTTAGGGCGGCGCCATAGGCCGTAAGGCATAGGGTAAATGCGCAGTCAGATTAGCGCAAAATAAGCCATGCCGCGCGCAGGCTGGCGCCATGTTTAATGCGCTCTCTCCGGAAGTTCTTGTACAAGTCCTGGACACCATGTCTGTGCGCTTATTCTGGAAGGACCGTGACTCCCGATACCTCGGCTGCAATCGCCACTTTGCAGAGGACGCCAGCGTGGCGGACCCGATCGAGTTTGTCGGCCGCTCCGACTATTTTTTCTACCAGCCCGAGCAAGCGGCAGCCTTCCGCTTGGACGACGCGGACGTCATGTTCACCGGCAAACCAAAACTTGGAATTTTGGAGAAGATAACCAAGGACAGCGGGCAGGTGATCTGGCTCGACACGAGCAAATGGCCGCTTCGCAACGCAGATGGTGAAATTATCGGCGTGATCGGGATGTACCAAGACATTACCGAACGCGTGGAGGCTGATAGTGAGCGTTGTCGCGCGTGCGTAAGCCTGATCACCGCCGCTTAGCGCTAGCGTCGGGCGCACGCTGGCGCTAGCGTTTCTCCAGCAGGGGAGACGCGCGCATGGCCACCGAACAAAAGCCCATCCAATCCGGCTATGGCATGCGTACCGAGGCGCGTGACGCCATTGGCGGCCGCGATCTCACTGGTAAGGTCGCCATCGTCACCGGCGGCTATTCCGGGCTCGGCCTCGAGACGACCAAAGCCCTCGCCGCCGCTGGCGCGATCGTGATCGTGCCGGCGCGCTCCGCCGAGAAGGCGCAAAAAGCGCTGGTCGATATTCCCAATGTCGAGCAAGCCGCGCTCGATCTCGCAGATCCGGCCAGCATCGACGCCTTCGCCGGCGGATTTCTCTCGCGCACCAAGAAGCTCGACATCCTGATCAACAACGCGGCCATTATGGCGTCACCCTTGATGCGCGACGCGCGCGGTTACGAAGCGCAGTTCGCCACCAATCATCTCGGCCACTTCCAACTCACGGCGCGCCTCTGGCCTGCGCTCGCCGCCGCAAACGGCGCGCGCGTGGTTGCGCTTTCCTCAATCGGCCACCGCATTAGTCCGCCCGATCTTGAGGACCCGAACTTCGAGCGCAGCGAATACAATAAGTGGATCGCCTACGGCCGCGCCAAGAGCGCCAATGCGCTCTTCGCCATCGGCCTCGATCAGCGCGGCGGGGCGCACAACGTCCGCGCCTTCGCCGTTCACCCAGGCGGCATCATGACTGATCTTCAGCGCTACATGCCCGAAGAAGAGAAGCGCGCAATGGGCTGGATCGACGAGCATGGCGCCGTCAACGAGCGCTTCAAAACCCCAAGCCAAGGCGCCGCCACCAGCGTCTGGTGCGCCACGAATGCGCAACTCCACGGGCAGGGCGGCGTCTATTGCGAAGACTGCGATATCGCTGAACTCGTCGCGCCGGACTCGAAGGACTTTTCCGGCGTGCGCCCTTGGGCCGTCGATCCCGCGCTGGCCGATAAGCTCTGGTCGCTCAGCGAACGGATGACCGGCGTTGCTTTTGCACCGGCATAGCGACGGAAATCGCGCGCCCGCGCGTTAGAAGCACCATGACACCGAGCCTTCACCGCAGAACCTTCCTTGCCGCCGGCGCCGCCGCATGCGTCGCTGGGCCAGCCTTTGCACAGGCTTTCAATTTTGAGGCCGCCGCGGCTTATTCCGCAGCGCGCCGCGGTGTTTCGCTGTTGGTCTTGCACGAGGGCCGCACCGTCTTTGAAGATTATGCCAATGGCGGGGGCGCATCCTCGGGCCACGAACTCGCCAGCGGCACAAAGAGCTTCACCGGGATCATCGCCGCCGCCGCCGTGCAAGATCGCTTGCTCCGGTGGGACGAGCCCTGCGCCGATACGCTGAGCGAATGGCGCAACGACGATCGCCGCCGCATCACCATCCGCCATTTGCTCTCGCTCACCAGCGGCATCGAAGGCGGCCCAATCGGCCGCCCGCCGAATTATGCGGACGCTATCGCCTTCCAGAGCGGCGCAGCGCCCGGCGCGCGCTTTGCCTATGGCCCGACGCCATTTCAAATTTTCGGCGAGATCATCAAACGCAAAACCAACAGTGATCCGCTCGCCTTTTTGCAGCGCCGCGTCTTCGATCCGCTCAACATCAACCCAACACATTGGCGCCGCGGCAGCGATGGCAATCCGCACATGCCCTCGGGCGCTGGCCTAACCGCGCGCGATTGGGCCCGCTTTGGCTGGTTCGTGATGCAAGACGGCGAGGGCCGCCTCGACTCCGACGCGCTCGCCCAATGCTTCATCGGCACAAATGCCAATCCTGGCTACGGCCTCTCATGGTGGCTGTGGCGTCCCGGTCTCGTGCGCCCCGGCCGCACACAGGAAGTCGACACCGATCCCGCGCTCGTCCGCCAATTCGGCCCGATCAGTATGGCCGCCGGCGCCGGCGATCAGCGGCTCTATCTCTTGCCGCAACAGCGTCTCGTCATCGCCCGCCAAGCCACCGGCATCCTCCGCGCGATGCGTCGTCGCGAGCGCGGCGAAAACGCCTGGTCCGACGCGGCGTTCTTGAGTGCGTTACTGAACGCTTAAGCCAGCCTGATTTCGCGCAGCCGCTCGTAGAGAAAATCCTGCGCCGTGATCGGCGTTGGATAGCGGTTCGGATTTTCCGCGCTCACGCAACTTGGCAGCGTCTCAATCAGAAAATCCGGGGCGAAGTGTAGGAAAAACGGGATCGAGTAGCGCGGCAGGTGCGCGCGCTCCGGCGCCGGATTGACGACGCGATGCGACGTTGACGGCAGCATGTGATTGGTCAGCCGCTGCAGCATGTCGCCGACATTCACCACCAGCGCGCCCTCCGGCGGATTGACCGCGAGCCATTGGCCTTCGCGCGTCAGCAGCTGCAAGCCAGCTTCCTCCGCGCCCAGCAACAGCGTGATGACGTTGATGTCCTCATGCGCCTCAGCGCGCACGCCCGTCGGGTTCGGCGGCGTCGGCGGATAGTGCAGGAGCCGCAGCACTGAATTGCCGTCGCGCGTCGCGCTTGCAAAAAAATCCGGCGCTAGGTTCAAGTAAAGCGCGATCGATTGCAGCAGTTCCGCACCAAGTGCATCGAGCGCCTCGTAGAGCCCGTACACATCAGCACGGAACGAGGCGATTTCCTCCGGCCACAAATTATGCGGCATGAATTGCCGAAAGCGGTGGCCCTCACCAAGCTCCCGCCCGACATGCCAAAATTCCTTGAGATCGACCGCCTTGGCGCCCTTGGCTGCTTCAACCCCAAACGGAATGTAGCCGCGCTGTCCCGCACCGCCCGCGACGTGGTAACGGCGTTTCACCTCTTCCGGCAGCGCAAAGAAATCCTTCGTCGCAGCAAGCGCCCGCGCGATCGTTGCGCTATCGAGCCCATGATCGCGGACGATAGCGAAGCCGAACCGCGTGTAGCTCTCGCCCATCTTCTGGGCGAACGCATGCGGATCATCGCGGCGCTCGCGCATCGAGAGGGCGGGAAGGGCGTCCAGGACCATCGAGTCGAAAGCATCGCGCCGCAGCGATGCGGGCGCAATGTCTTAACGGCGCATTTACGATTCGGGGCCGAGCTTCCGCCCAAGACAAGGAGCAGCCCATGTTCTTCTTCGGAGCGCATTCCTGGCGCGGCGAAAGCGGCCGGCGCTATCGTTTCAAGTGCGTTCTGACCAAGAAGGGCCTGCCGCCCGGCGGCCAGGGCGGCATCTACATCTTCGTCCGCCGCCGCTGGGGCTTCTTTCTCGAGACGCTCTATGTCGGCAAGGCGCACGATCTGCGCTCGCGCCTGCTCGGTCATGAAAAATGGGGCCGCGCCTACTGGTACTACGGCGCCACCGAACGCTACGTCCTTGGCCCCATTCGCGATGAGGCTGACCGCCGCCGCATCGAGGAAGACCTGATCCGCAGCCTGAAGCCGCGGATGAACGATGTGGCCATCCCGCAGGCCAAGTCTTCCGCCCCGCGCCGCACCGCCGCCGCCACCCGCGCGTTCGATTTGAGCGCACTGATGGGCCGGCGTGCGCAGCGCACGGCGTGATCGCTTGACCAAGCCGCCCCGGCGCGCGACGACCGCGCCGAATGACGGATACGCCGCCACCTGAGCCCGAAAAGCTAGGCCTCTGGGCCAAGCTCACGGACTTCGCCAACAACATGGACGCCCGCGCCTGGCGCGCCGTCGCGGTCTCCGTGGCGATGGTCATCGTCGTCCTGATCTTGCTGTTGTTGGGTAAGTTTTATTACGGCGAAGAAGTCCGCGCCTTTATCGACGGCACGCTCGGCGAGGCGCAGCGTGGCCATTGGGGCCTCCTGGCCACCATCCTGGTCTTCACGCTGACAGCGTATGTCGGCGCCCCGCAGATCGTGCTGATTGGCGCCTGCGTCGTGGCATTCGGACCAGAGCAGGGGTTCTGGAACGCATGGGCCGCCACCCTGGTCTCCGGCGCCGCGACATATTTCACTGGCCGCCTCACCAGTGCGCAAACGCAAAAGCGCTTCGGCGGCGCGACCGGCGGACGCTTTACCCGCTTCATGGGCAAGAACGGCTTCCTCGCCAGCCTGATCGTGCGCTTCGTGCCGACCGCGCCATTCGTAGTTGTCAACATGGCCTTCGGCGCGGCGCGTGTGAGCTTCTGGGCATTCATGGCCGGCCTTGCCATCGGCGTGCTGCCTAAAACCGCGCTCGTCGCCTTCGCCGGCGATAGCATCCTCGACGCATTGCAGGGCGAGTTCTTGGCGGCCGCAGCCATGGCGGTGCTTGCCGTTGCGCTATGGCTGGTGATTGTTGTTGTCGTCCGCAAGTGGATCCGGCCGCCCGCTTCGGGCAGCTAAATTTCTTCGCAGGGCGGGGGAGACGGGCCCGCTGCGCCGCACTAGATCAAGGCGCATGAAGAAGCTCATCCTCGCCGCCGCTCTCGCCCTCGCCGCTTGTGGCGGCCCACCGCCCCCGATCGACCAGGGGTATGGCGCGAACCCGCAATTGCCGCCGCCAAAAGAGGACGGCGCGATCCCGACCTTGCGCACCGCTGACGCTGTAGGTTGGCCGGCTGGTGCAGCGCCGGTTGCGCCGGAAGGCTTCAACGTCACACGCTTTGCAGAAGGTCTGCAGCACCCGCGCTGGATTTACGTTCTTCCGAACGGCGACGTGCTGGTGGCGGAGAGCTCAACCACGCCGTCCACCGGCGGCGGTTTGATGGGCTGGGCGCGCAATCTGGTGCAGCGCCGCGCTGGCGCGATTTCGGAAAACGCCAATCGCGTTTCGCTGCTGCGCGACAGCGACGGCAACGGCCAGATCAGCGCCGATGAGCGCCACGTGTTCGCGCAGAATTTGAACCAGCCGTTCGGCATGGCTCTGGTCGGCGACCATATCTACATCGCCAACACCGATGCGGTTCTGCGTTTCCCGTACACACAAGGCGCCACCAGCGTCAGCGGCGGCGAGACCATTCTCGAGCTGCCCTACAATGAAGGCGACAACGGCCACTGGACGCGCAGTCTTGTCGCCAACGCTGATGGCACGAAGCTTTATGTGGCCGTCGGCTCCGCCAGCAACATCGCCGATAACGGCATGGAGATCGAAGAGGGCCGCGCGGCGGTTTGGGAATTCAATCCCGATGGTTCGGAAGCGCGCGTTTTCGCGTCCGGCTTGCGCAATCCTGTCGGCATGGCTTGGGCGCCGGGCACTACGACGCTTTGGGTTGCCGTCAACGAGCGCGACATGCTCGGCGATAATCTCGTGCCCGATTACATGACCAGCGTGCGCGAAGACGCCTTCTACGGCTGGCCGTATTATTATTACGGCAATAACCGCGACGAGCGCGTCGAGATCCCGGCCAATGTGCGCCTGCGCGAACCAACAGCGCCGGACTACGCGCTTGGCGCGCACACCGCATCGCTCGGCCTTTTCTTCTACGAATATGACGGCTTCCCAGAGCGCTATTGGAACGGCGCCTTCATCGGCCAGCACGGCTCGTGGAATCGCCGCGCGCTCGCCGGCTACAAAGTCGTGTTCGTGCCGTTCACGGAAGGCGCGCCATCCGGCCCGCCGCAAGACTTCCTCACCGGCTTCCTCAACGAACGCGGTCAAGCCCAAGGCCGCCCCGTCGGCATCGCCATGGATCAAACCGGCGCGCTGCTGGTGGCCGACGACGCCGGCGACATCATCTGGCGCGTTGCGCATCCGGACGCGCCTGCACCGGAATAACGCTTAAGCGGTGGTCGTTGTCAGCCGCAGGCCGATCGCGCCGACGAGCACGAGGCCAATGCAGATCAGCTGCATTGCGCCTAAGCGTTCGTGGAACGCGAACACGCCAATGAGCGCAGCTGCGACAATGCCGACGCCAGCCCAAATCGCATACGCGACGCCAACAGGGATCACCTTCAGCGCCGGCGCCAGCACCCAGAAGCACGCCGAGTAGAGGAATATCGCGAGCATTCCCCAATGCCATTTCTCGAATCCGTTCGAGAGCTTCAGCATGAACGTCGCCGCGACTTCAAATGCGATCGCGGCAGCAAGAAATAGCCATGCGTTCATGTCGTCCTCCTAAAGGAGAGGCGTTCTATCACGGCAATGTTCGAACAGTGCGCCGCTAGTTCCGCGCTTCGCAGCGCCACACCAGCCGCTGCGAGGGATTGCCTTGTGCGAACTGCATCAGCGTGTCGTTGCGGCGTGACACGGCGTCGACTGCGCCTTCACCAGTGCACCCGCGCCCAGCGCTTGAGGCGGAGACGGCCGCGTTTGCGTCGGCGAATGCTTGGTCGCTGAGCGGATAACGCTCGCGCCGGAATTCGCCGCTTGCCGGATCAATCGTCAAAATGTCGAGCGCCCGCGCCTCGCCCAGCACGATAGCGCGGCGGAAGTGCGCGCCGTCATCGACCGGCGCATAAAGCGTGCGTTCGTTCACGCACAGCGCGCCGCTGGCGCTGAAGCTCATGTCGGAGACGCCTTGCGCCCCAGTGGACGCCTCGCGGTCGAGCGTGCAGGTGATGGCGCCGGCGAAGGCGGGGGTCTCCGCCACTTCTTCCGGCGCTGCCGTTTGCGCGCGCATCAGCGCGATGCCGGCCGCCACGATCAAGATGGCGGCCACCGCCGCCCCGCCGACGACTGTCATCACGCCCATGCGCCGCCGCGGCGCTTCGAACGGTTCTGGCTCGTGGTGCGGTTGATGCACGGCGTGGCCATTGCCGCCGCCGCGGCGCCGCGTCAGCAGGATCGCGCCAAGCACGCACACGGCGACGAACAGCGCCAGCGTGCCGCCAATCAGGATCACCACCGCGATCCGCGTCAGCCGGTCGGCGGTGTCGAGCTTCTCGGCCAGTTCTTCATTCTGCGCCCGCAGCGCATCGACGGTGGCGTCATGCTCGGCCGCAATGCGTGCTTCGAGCGGCAAACACGGCTCGTCGCTGAGGTTCGGTGTGACGCCCGCTTCGTCGAGAAATTGGAGCAATTGATTGGCGCGGGTCGAGACACCGCGCGTCTCGCGCGTGTCAGCGCCGGACACATGCCAAGAATTGACCCCGATTACGCGGCCGCATTCATCGAGCAACGGGCCGCCCGAAGAGCCGGATGAGATGACGGCCTGGTGGTTGATGGTCGGGATTTCGTCGCCCGTGGGCGCGCGATCGCGCAGCGAGGCGATGGCGCCGGAGGTGCGCGAAGCTGGAGTAGGGCGCAGCAGGTCAGCCCCGGTGGCGCCCTGATAGTCCACATCCGGATAGCCCAGCGCGACCACGCCATCGCCGGCCCGCGGCTCGACGGTGGATATCGTCAGCGGCGTCATCACCGGGCCGCCGCGGAACTCCAGCAGCGCGAGTTCCGAAAGCGGCGAATAGCGGATGATGTTGGCCGGCAGCAGGCCTTCGCCCTCTGGCGGCACGATGGCGACGCCATATTCACCCTGCTGGCGGGCCGCCGCTACCACGTGTGCGTTGGTCACCACTAAGTTCGGTGCGACCACAAACCCCGAACCGGAGCCGTAAAGCATCCGTCCTTCGCTGGTTTGCAGGATCACAACGACGCGCACGATTCCGCGTTCGGCCTCGTCGACGCTGGTCTGCGCCGCCGCCGTGCCGACGAAGGCGAGCGCCAAAGCGGCCGCCAGGAACCTTAACGTCTTGATGACCAAGCTTTTCCCCAACGGGCCTCGGTTGCCCGACCGGAATAATCGGGCGCCTAAGCGTGCGCTGCAAGCGCGCGCGCCAGCTTCGTGTGTTGTGTGTCTTTCTGAACAAATGCGGCAGGGCTGCGACCAAACGCGGCCCGCCCCTTGCATCCCTGATAGCATCACGGCAAGTCCAGGGGCGTCGGCGACTGGGGGCGGTCGGTGGCGCTTGAGCGCGAAGCGTAAAGCTTAACGCGCGTGACGCCCCCAACGCCCTTATTTCGGCCTCACGGTCGACGCCGTCTCAGGATTGTTAAGCTTGCCGCGTTAAGCCCAAATCGGGGCTGATTCGGCCGCTTCTTAACGGCGAGGGTTTTCAACTTATGCTCGGCAACATGTTCGGTCTCGTTGCGCCGGATCTGGCGATCGATCTCGGGACCGCGAACACGCTGATTCACGTCAAAGGCCGCGGCATCGTCCTCGATGAGCCGTCGGTGGTGGCGTACGTCAACGAAGGCGGCCGCAAGGTCGTTTACGCCGTTGGCGCCGAAGCCAAGACCATGCTCGGCAAAACCCACCGCAACATGGAAGTCATCCGCCCGCTGCGTGACGGCGTCATCGCCGACTTCGACGTGGCCGAGGAGATGATCAAGCAATTCATCCGCAAGGTGCTCCCGCGCCCGGCGCTGATCAGCCCGCAGATCGTCATCTGCGTGCCGACGGGCGCAACCCCAGTTGAGCGCCGCACCATTTTGGAAAGTGCGCAAGCTTCAGGCGCCCGCCGCGTGAAGCTGATCGAAGAGCCTGTGGCGGCCGCGCTCGGCGCCGGCCTCCAGATCGACGATCCGTCAGGCTGCATGGTTGTTGATATTGGCGGCGGCACCACGGAAATCGCGGTGCTTTCGCTCGGTGGCCTCGTCTGGTCGCGCTCGCTTCGCGAAGCCGGCGACAAGATGGACGAAGCCATCATCCAATACCTGCGCCGCCAGGAAAATTTGATGATCGGCGACTCCACCGCCGAGCGCATCAAGAAGGAAATCGGCACCGCCAAAGCGCCGGACGTCGGCCAAGGCATGTCGATGCCGATCAAGGGGCGCGACAATCTCTCCGGCGTGCCGAAGGAAATCATCGTCACCGAAGCCATGGTCGCCGATGCGCTGGCCGAACCGGTCACCCGCATCGTCGACGCGGTGCGCCAGGCTTTCGAGCAAATGCCGCCCGAACTCGCCGCCGACATTTTCGACCACGGCCTGATGATGACTGGCGGCGGCGCATTGCTGCGCAATCTCGACACCGTCTTGCAAGAGCGCATCTCGATCCGCGTTTCGGTGGCGGACGATCCGCTGCGCTGCGTCGTTAAAGGCTGCGGCATCGCGCTCGACACCTTCAATTCGTCCGAAGCGCGTCGCTTGCTGACGGAAGAAGTCTGACTGCGGCGCGAAGGTGCGGATCAGCGTCCGCTCAGGTAGAGGCAGACACCGCGCACCGGCTGCGGCGCGCGGTTTAAAAGAGGCGGCTTAGGTGGCCAGACGCAGGAGCGTTTTGCGGCGTACAGGTGGGGGACGGCGGATCCCCGCCGGCGTACTCCTGGCCATCGTGCTGGTGATCGGCGCGCTCGCGCTCATCGTCGCGCGTGTCGGCCTGACGCCTGGCACTGATGTCGCCATGCAGGCCGGCGATGACAGCGCCGCCGCGGCCGGCCGCGTTGCAACCGGCCCAGCCCGCGCTGGCCAAAACTTCTTCCAGCGCATTGGCGGCATGTGGAACGCCTCCGAGCGCGTCCAGGAGTTGGAGCGCGAGAACCGCGAATTACAACAATGGCGTCAGCTCGCTGAGCGCCTCGCTGAGCGCAACGCGCGCTACGAAGAATTGCTGCGTATGCCGGCCGATGCATTCGGCGAATCCGCCGACATCGAGAACTCGATCGCCGCGCAACTCGTGCTTGATAGCGGCGGCCCGTTCACCCGCACGCTCGTCGCCAACGCCGGCGCTGATCACGGCGTCCGTATCGGCTTCATCGCCGTCAACGAAAACGGTCTTATCGGCCGCGTCGTCTCTGTTGGCCGCCGCTCTTCGCGCGTGCTGATGCTGGACGATTACAATTCCCGCATTCCGGTTCTTGGCGAAGCTTCGCGCGTGCGCGCCGTGCTCGCCGGGCAGGCGACGCGTCCGCCCGAACTGGTCACGCACCCGTACCAAATGCAGGCGCCGCGCATGGACTTCATCGTCGGCGCGCAAGCGCTGCGCGAAGGCGAGCGCGTGATCACCTCCGGTGACGGGGGGCTCTTCCCGCGCGGCATTCCAGTCGGAATCGCGCGCCGCCAGAATGACGGCAGCTGGCGGGTGGCGCTCGCCGCCGCGCAACAGCCGATCGACTTCGTGCGCTTGATCCCATTCATCGCCGTGCCAGCCCCGGAAGCTGACGCCGTGCCGGGCGAAGGCCCGCCGCTGACCGCATCTTCCTCAGTCTCCTCGATTACGCGCCAAACCATGGCGCCGCCGCCTACTGCGCCGAGCACGGCCCCGGCCGCCGCAACGCCGCCGCGTCCGCGTCCCGCTCAGCAACAACAGCAGCCGCGCCCGCAACAACAGCCGGCCGCCACCACGCCGCCCGCGCAGGAAACGCCGCCGCCCGCGACCCCAGCCGCGGAGCCGCAAGAGTGAACGCGTTTAGCCTTCGTGCGCCGAGCCGGCGCGCGTTGCGCGCGTGGGGTTTGGCGCTTGCGGTCGCGAGCGTGATCCTGCCAGCGTTGCCGCTCGGCCCATTGTTCGCACAGCCGCCTTTGCCGCTCGCAGTGTTGTGGGCCGCTTATGGCTGGGCCGCGGAAGATGAGAGCGGCTGGCGCGCGCCTCTCGCGCTCACGCTGCTTGGGCTTCTGCACGATCAGCTTGCCGGCGGGCCGTACGGGCTCTTCGTGCTGGTTTATCTCTCGGCCTATCTGATCGGCCGCATTGCGGCGGTCGCCATGTCTGCGCCCAATCTGGTTTCGCTCTGGGGCGGCTTTATCGTCACTGCGCTCTTGAGTATTTTGATCGTGGTCGGCGTAGAACGCTTGATCGTGCCGATTGCAGTCGTGCCGTACGCTGAGGCGGCGCTGATTACCGCGATCCTGTTTCCGTTGGTGCGGCCGCTCTACATGACCTCGACCAACAGCCCGTCAGGAGGGCGCAGATGAAGGGCAAACGCGTCGGCTCCACGCTCCCCAAGCGGGATGCGAACGTCATCTTCAATCGCCGTGCGGCTTTGCTGTCGTTTGCGGGCGCCGGCGTCATGGGCGCGATCCTGTTTCGCCTCGGCCAGCTGCAAGCCACCAATCTGATCAGCCGCGAATACACAGCCGCCGCCGACGAAAACCGCTTCGACACCCGTATCGTCGCGCCGCCGCGCGGCATCATCTACGATCGCTTCGGCACTATCCTGGCGCAAACCAGCAAGGATTATCAAGTCGCCGTCATCCAGGACGATGTCGATGATCTCGAAGAGGTCGTCGGCCGCGTCGGCCAAATTCTCGGGCTGAACGCTGACTGGGCGCGGCGCGCCGTGCTCCGCGTCCGCGGCTCTTCGCGCTATGAAGCGCAGCCGCTGCAGGAAGGCCTGACCTGGGAGCAGTTCAACGCCATCAATGTGCGCCTGCCGGAACTACGCGGCATCGTCGCGCAATCGGCCGACGTGCGCGCATACCCGTATGACATCGTCTACGGCCACCCGATCGGCTACGTGCAAAAGCCAACGCAACGCGATCTCGACGCCGCCATGGCCGATCCGGAGCAGGGGCAGAGCCGCTCAGTCTATCTGCGCAATCCGCATGTGCGTGTCGGCAAAGCCGGCCTCGAAGCGTCGATGGAAGATGTGCTTCACGGCGAAGCCGGCTGGCGCAAAGTCATCGTCAACGCGCGCGGTGTCGAGCAGGGCGAGGACGAAACCGAGCGGCGCGATCCCATCCGCGGCTCTGGCGTCGTATTGACGCTGGATCACGATCTGCAGCGCATCGCCATGCAGAATTTCGGCGAGCAATCCGGCTCCGCCGTGGTGATGGACATCTATAGCGGCGATCTTCTGGTGATGGCCTCGGCGCCGGGGTTCGATCCGAACCTCTTCGTCAACGGCATCAGCCAAGCCAATTTCGACGGCTACAATCTCGATGAGAAGAAGCCCCTCTACCACAAGACGGTAACCGGCGTGTACGCTCCGGGCTCGACGTTCAAGATGATCGTCGGCATCGCCGCCAAGCAAGCCGGCGTCGAAGACAATTGGGCGGTTGGTTGCTCGGGCGGCTTCTTCTACGGCGGCCGCACGTTCCACTGCTGGCGCGCCGGTGGTCACGGCCGCATGAACCTGCACGACGCGATCAAGCACTCGTGCGACGTCTACTTCTATCAAGCCGCTTTGCGCGCGGGTCCCGAACGCATCGCCGCCGTCGCTCGCCAGTTTGGCCTCGGCGAGCACTTCGACATCAACGTGCCGAACATCCGTGACGGCCTCATCCCCGATCCGGTGTGGTGGCGCGCCAACCGCAACGAAGGATGGACCGGCGGTCTCACCGTGAACTACGGCATCGGGCAGGGCGCCATGGGCGTGACGCCGTTGCAACTCGCAGTGATGGCGGCGCGCCTCGGCAATAACGGGCTGGCAGTCGTACCGCGCCTCGTGCGCGAAACGCGCGCCACCGCCTCCGTTGATCCGCCGCGGCCGCCGCATATCGCCGGCGTCGAAGCTGAATATCTCGCGCGCGTCCGCGACGGCATGTACGGCGTCTGCAACGAGCCAGGCGGCACCGCGATGCGCGCCGGCGCACTCGAACTTGTGCGCCATCCTGAAACCGGCGCGGCTGTCCCGCTCACGGCCGAGAACCGCTCTTGGCAGCCCGTTCAGATCGCCGGCAAAACCGGAACTGCACAGGTGCGCGCGCTGGGCTCCAACCGGGGCCGCCACTTCTCCACGATTGAATGGCGTTTCCGCGATAACGCGCTCTTCTGCTGCTTCGGCCCGTGGCACGAGCCGCGCTATGCGTGCGCCGTCATCGTCGAACACGGCGGCGCCGGCTCATCCGTCGCCGGTCCGATCGCCAAAGAGATCATGCGTTCGACATTGTTGCGCGATCCATCACGCCGCGAACCGGCAAGGCTCGCCCAACTCGAAGAACAATTGGGGCGCAGCGTATGACGATCGCCCTCAATCAAGGCTCGAACACGCTGTTCGATCGGTTCGCCAAACTGAACTGGGGGATCATCACGATCCTCTGCGCCATCGCCTTTGTCGGCGTGCTGATGCACTTCTCGGTCTCATCCGGCGCCTGGACGGACATGCCGCTGACGCACGCCGTCCGCTTCGCCGCGATGATGTCGGTCATCATTCTAGGGGCGATGCTGCTCGATGCGCGCTTCTGGTTGGCGATTGCGTATCCACTCTACGGCGCGGCGCTCTTGTTGCTGGTTGGGGTCGAGCTCTTCGGCGCAACGCGGATGGGCGCCCAGCGTTGGCTCGATATCGGGCCGTTGTCACTGCAACCATCCGAATTGATGAAGGTCGCGATCGTGCTGGCGCTGGCGCGCTATTATCACCAGCTCGATGCGCGCAAGACCGGCACCGTTTTGTGGATCGTCCCGGCGTTCCTGATGATTGCAGCGCCGGTTGCGCTCGTCATGCACCAGCCTGACCTCGGCACCGCGCTGATGATCCTGTTCGCCGGCGTGTCGATCATGTTCCTCGGCGGCTTGCTTTGGCGTGTGATTGCAGCGGGGGCCATCGTCGCCGTCGGCGGCGCCATCTTCGCCTACACCTCGATCCTGCATGAATATCAGCGCGATCGCGTCAACGTCTTCCTCGGCATCACCGATGACCCACTCGGCGCCGGCTATCACGTGCTGCAATCGAAGATCGCCATCGGCTCGGCCGGCCTGTTCGGCCGCGGCTATCTGCAAGGCACGCAAAGCCAGCTCGACTTTTTGCCTGAAAAACATACCGACTTCATCTTCACGATGATCGTCGAGGAATTCGGCCTCGTCGGCGGCTTCCTCGTGCTCGCACTCTTCGGCGCGCTGATGGCGCTTACTATGCAAGTGGCGCTGCGCGCGCGGTCGCTGTTCGGCAAACTCGCCGCCGCCGGCATCGCCGCGACGCTTGCGTGCTATGTGTTCATCAACACCGCGATGGTGATCGGCCTCGTGCCCGTCGTCGGCATCCCGCTGCCGATCATCAGCTATGGCGGCACCGCCATGTTCACGCTGCTCGCCGGCTACGCCATCGTCCTCAGCATCGACCTCCACCGCGACCAACACGGCGCGCGCGGGTGGTTGTGGTAGCTACCAAGCGGCTTTATCCGCCATCCAATCCGTCGCGCGGATCAACGCATCCACAATCCCAGGCTCCAGCGACGAATGCCCAGCATCGTGGATCACCTCCAACTCTGCTTCCGGCCAACGCTGCTTCAACTCCCACGCCGTCGTCAGCGGCGTACACATGTCATAGCGGCCTTGCGCGATCCGGCAGGGGATGGCGCGCATACGCGGCGCTTGATCCAAGAGCCAGCCATCATGCTCGAAGAAGCCGTGATTGACGAAATAATGGTTCTCGATCCGCGCAAACGCTTCGACGAACCGATCCTCGTTAAATCGTGACGGCAGCGCGCTTGGCCCCGCGATCGAGATCGTCTCGCCTTCCCAGCGCGCCCACGCACGCGCAGCTTTAAGGCGGGTATCCCAATCCGGGGAGGTGAGGCGCTTGTGATACGCAGCGAGAAAGTCACCATGCTCCGCCTCCGGTATGGCCGCCGCATAGCGCGCGAACGCGTCCGGAAATACCTGGCTTGCGCCATTCTGGTAGAACCAGTCGATCTCGCTTTTGCGCAGCGTAAAAATCCCGCGCAGCACCAGTCCCGCCACCCGCTCCGGGTGCTTGGCCGCATAGGCCAGCGCCAGCGTCGAGCCCCACGAGCCGCCGAACACCAGCCATTTCTCAATCCCGAGCTTCTCGCGCACGCGCTCGATATCGGCGACCAAATCCCACGTCGTGTTCTCACGCAGCTCCGCGTGCGGCGTCGAGCGCCCGCAACCGCGCTGATCCATCATCACCACGCGATAGCGCTTCGGATCAAAAAAGCGTCGCATCTCCGGCGAGGAGCCGCCGCCCGGCCCGCCATGCAGCGCCACCGCCGGCAGGCCTGATCGATTGCCGCTCTGCTCCACATACACCGTGTGCAGATCGGAGACCTTCAGCATCTCGGTCTGATTGGCCTCGATCGCGGGATAGAGGTCGCGGCGGTGTGGGGGCGTGTATCCGTACATGCCGCTTGGTTACGGGCAGGAGGCGCCAGGAGCAAGGCTAGCGCTACTTCCCCTGCCCCTTGGGGGAGGGGCGCCTCGCGTCATGGCGGTCACAATGCTACGCGCTAGCGACCGTGACCGCCGAATCCATCCTCAACTCCCGTGCCGCCCGCGTCACCATGGTGATGTCGGCGCTGTTCGGCACGACCGGCGTCATTCTGGTTTTTCTGCCGCGCTGGCTCGAAGTCGAACGCGCGCTCTCCGGCGCCGAGATCGGCGCAGTGCTGTCTCTGGCCCAATTCGCGCGCATCCTAACCGGCCCCGCCATAGCCTATTGGGCCGATGGCGCCAGCGATCGCGGCACGCCGCTGAAATACGTCTCCGTCGCCGCCGTGATCGCCTACGCCGCTTTCTTTTTCATCGCGCACAGCTTCTGGCAGCTCCTCGTCCTCGGCTTCATCGCGCTTTCGCTCACGCAAGCGCTGACGCCCCTCATCGAAGCCGCAACTTTGCGCGCCACTGCGCAAGGCAAGCTCAGCTACGGTGTCGCGCGCGGCATCGGCTCGTTCGCCTTCATCGTCGCTAACATCGTCGGCGGCGTACTCATTTCCGGCTTCGGCTTAGGCGCCGTCGTCATCTGGGTCCTGTCTGGCCTTGCGCTCGTCGTCGCCACATCGTGGCTTGGCCTCAAGCACGACCCGCCTCTGGTGCAGACACGCGCTGCGCGCCGCGGCGCCATTGGCGAACTCCTGCGCAATCGGCGCTTCGTCATTCTCATCATCGCGTGCGGCCTCATCCAAAGCGCGCACGGCTTCTATTATGGCTTCTCGACCATCGTCTGGCGCGGGCAGGGCATATCGCCGGAGATGGTGGGAATCCTTTGGGGGTTCGGCGTCGCCATCGAAATCGCGTTCCTGTTCAGCCTGCCGTTCATTGAGCGACGCGTATCGTCTGAAGCGTTGATCCTCATGGGCGCCGCCGGCGGCATTGCGCGCTGGCTCGCCATGGGGTTTGCGCCGCTCGGCTTTGCGCTCTGGCCTTTGCAAGCGCTGCACGCGTTAAGCTTTGCAGCAGCGCATGTCGGCGCCATGCGCCTCGTGCACCGCGAAGCCGCGGAGCATTCCGCCACCATGGCGCAGACACTTTACGCAGCGCTATCGGCCGGCGTGCTGATGGGCTGTTCAACGCTGCTTTCAGGTTATCTTTACGATCATGTCGGCGCGCGTGGTTACTGGGCCATGGCCGCATTGTGCGTTATCGGCGGCGGCCTCGCGATCTTGCTTTTGCAACCGCGCAAGCGCGTTCCCGCCACACCACAGCCTTAAGAAATCGCCCGTCGCGCGGGAACATCGCCCGCCGCGCGCGTTTGGCTTCTTTGCCTAATATTTTCTGTTAGCGCTTATCGGTTGGGTGGGCAGGCACGCCCAACCGTACAGGGAACGACTCAAATATGGCCGCAACGGCCACTTTCGATTTCCGCGAGGATGACCGCGCGCCAGTGCTGGCGCTGCGCGGGGACTGGACGGTGGACACCATCGCCAGCCTCGAGAATGACCTGTCCGCGCTTGCTGCACGTCTAAAGCCAGGCGCTGTCGTCGATGTCGGCGAGCTTGGCCGCTTCGATGTCGCCGGCGCTTACCTGATCGATCGCACCTTCCGCGACAGCCCCGCCGGCGAAGAAACCCGCATCGCCATTCGCGGCCAACACGTTAACGCAATTAAACTTCTTCAAGCAGCGCGCAAAGCGAATGCCGAGCCGGCGCCGCCGCCTGAAAAGTTAACGGGCGTCGTCGGTGTCCTCGATAGCGTCGGCCGCAGTGTCGGCGCCGTCGGCGAAGAGATCATCGAGACGATTGGCTTCTTCGGCCAGACGCTGACCGTGCTCGCTGGCATGATCACCAATCCGCGCCGCATCCGTTGGGTCTCTATCGTCCACACGATGGAAGTCGCCGGCCTCAACGCGCTGCCGATCGTGCTCTTGCTTTCGTTCTTCATCGGCATGGTCGTCGCCTATCTCGGCGCGCGCATCCTCGGCGATTTCGGCGCGACGGTTTTCACTATCGATCTCGTGGCCTTCTCCATGCTGCGCGAATTCGGCGTTGTCATCACCGCCGTCATCCTCGCGGGCCGCACCAACAGCGCCTTCACCGCCGAGATCGGCGCCATGAAGATGCGCCAAGAGATCGACGCCATGCGTGTCATGGGCATCGATCCGATGGATGCGCTGGTCGCGCCGCGCGTCATCGCCATGCTGGTGATGGCGCCCATCCTCACGTTCGGCGCGATGATGTCCGGCATCCTTGGCGGCTTGCTGGTGTGCTGGGGCGAACTCGACATCAGCCCCGCCATGTTCTTTGCGCGCATCGCCGAAGTCGTGCCGGCGCAGCACTTTTGGGTCGGCTTCTCCAAAGCGCCGGCGTTCGCGCTCGCACTTGCCATTATCGGCTGCAAGCAGGGCCTCAGCGTTGGCGGCGACGTCGGCTCCCTCGGCCAGCGTGTCACGACATCCGTCGTGCAAGCGATCTTCATGGTCATCCTCTTGGATGCGATCTTCGCCCTCTGGTTCCTGGAGATGAATTGGTGAGCGAAGAAATCGCCATTCGCATCAAGGGGCTCGTCACTCGCTTCGGCGAGCAGACCGTGCATGACGGCCTCGACCTCGACGTGCGCCGCGGTGAAATCCTCGGCGTCGTCGGCCCGTCTGGTTGCGGCAAGTCCGTCCTGCTGCGCGAAATCGTCGGCCTCGACGAAGCGACGGAAGGGGAGATCACCTTTCCCTACTTTGATGAGAACAACCTTGAGCCGCGCCGCGGCGTAATGTTTCAAGACGGCGCGCTGTTCTCGACGCTCACCATTCTCGAAAACGTCGAAGCGCCACTGCGCGAGCACACGCAGCTCTCCGCGCCGCTGCGCGCGCACATCGCTGCATTGAAGCTCTCCATGGCCGGCCTCGATCCAAGCGCCCATCACAAGAAGCCGGCGCAGATCTCCGGCGGTATGCGCAAACGCGCCGCCGTCGCCCGCGCCATCGCGCTCGATCCGGAATTGCTGTTCCTCGATGAACCCACCGCCGGCCTTGATCCGATCTCCGCCGGCAATTTCGATGAGATGACGCGCGATCTCGCCCGCTCCCTCGGGCTCACCGTGTTCCTCGTCACCCACGATCTCGACACGCTTCACGCCATCGCCGATCGCGTCGCTGTTCTTTACGGCGGCAAGGTCGCAGCAATCGGCACCATTCCGGAAATCGAGAAAGACGCCACCGGTTGGGTGGCGGAGTATTTTTCAGGACCGCGAGGCCGCGCCGCAACGCGCGGCGCAGCGGAAAGGTAGTCCCATGGAAACGAAAGCCAATTACGTCTTCATCGGTGCGGCGACAGTGCTCGGCGCAGTTCTGATCATGTTGTTCGCGATGTGGATCACGGGCGGCGAGCTGCGGCGCGGCTTCAACGAGTTTGACGTCGTCTTCGCCGATCCAGTGCGCGGCCTCACCGAAGGCGGCGAAGTGCGCTTCAACGGCATCAAGGTCGGCGAAGTCGATACCTTGCGCATCGATCCGGACAACACCAATCGCGTCATCGCCCGTATTCGTGTCTCGACAGACGTGCCGGTGAAAACCGATTCCACCGCCCAGCTCGAACCAATCGGCCTTACCGGCGTCACTCTCATTCAGCTTTCGCCCGGCAGCGCCAACGCCGAGCTTTTGCGCGCCGGCTTCGGCGGCCCGCCTCCGCGCCTTGAAGGTCGCGGCTCGCAGGTCGATGAATTGCTCGCACGCTCGGAAGACATCGCACTGCGCGCCAGCGAAGCCATGGCCTCGGTGCGCGATCTGCTCACCGACGAGAACATCCAGCGCGTCACCCGCATCATCGAGAATCTCGAATCCGTGTCGTCGCAACTCGCGGCGCAAGATTCAGTGATCAATCAAGGCGGGCAGGCGGCGCGTGAAATCGCCGTGCTTGCGCGCCAGATGCAATCCGATCTCGCCGACCTCGACACCACGCTGACCGAGATCAACAACGCCGCCAGCGTCGCCTCCGGTGAAACGCTGCCTGAGCTGGCGCTCGCCGCCGAAGAAATCCGCCGCGCGGCGACTTCGATCAGCCGCGTCGCCGATAATATCGATGAAAACCCATCCGTCCTTACGCCGCGCGCGCCGCGGCCCACCGTGGAGCTCGATCAATGATGCGCGCCCTTCTTCTCGCCTCGCTGACCGCGCTCGGTGGTTGCATCACGCTGCTGCCCGAGCCGCCGCCGCCGCCGCGCACCTTCATCCTCGAAGCGCAAAACGTCACCGCCTCACAAGGCGCGCCTATCGATGCGGTTGTCGGCGTCGCTGCTCCCAATGGCGAACGCGCCATTCTTGGCGGCGACCTCATCTGGCGCACCGGTGATAGCATCGCTTACGTTGATCAAACCCAATGGTCCTCGCGCGCGTCCGATGCACTCCAGCAAATGCTCGTCGAGACCATGGTGCGCCAGGGCCGCTTCCGCGCCGCGACACGCTCAGGCGAAGCCAGCGCCGATTTTGAAGTGCGCTGGGAAGTGCTCGACTTTGAGGTGCAGGAAGAGACCATGACGGCGCGCTTCGTCGCTGAAGTGCGGCTCGTCCGCCGCGGCCGCCAGATCGTCGCCTCGCGCATCATCTCGACTGAAGCGCCAGTTAGCGCGCGTTCGTCACAAATAGCGGCTGATGCGCTTGCGCGCGCCGCCCGTGAAGGCAGCGCGCGCATTGGGGAGTTTGCGGCAGATGCAGCGGCGGAAGCTTTGGCCTCCGCCGCCGCGGAAGACTGATTACGAGGCGAGCGCCGCGTCGATCAGCAGGTAAGCACGAACCAGGTCCGAGCCTTCGCCCTTCTTCTCGCTCTTGGCGAGGTCCGGGCGTGAGCGGAACTGGGCGGCCAGTTCTTGCGCATTGGCGTTGCGCTTCATGTGGCGCGAGATGCGGCCCACGGCGCCCGGCGCTGCGTCCACCACCGCACGGCGGCGGGCAGTTGCGCCATCACGCGAAGAGCGAGCGATGCGGTCGAGATCGACCGGCGCCAACACGTCGTCGATATCGACGCCCGAATTGATCACCAGATTGATCGCGCCAGCGCGCAGTTCGTCGTCAGCGTTGCCGAACGAAGCCAGTTCGAGCGAGCCGCCTTCATTGGCCGCGGTCGGCGCGATTTCTTCTTCGCGCTGTTGCGGCGGCATGAAATTGCCCCACGAACCAAAGCCCTTGAAAGCGCGCTTCGGCTGCGTCTCGACTTCGGCGTAGGACGAACCACCACCGGCGCCGCGCGCCACGGCCACACGGGCCGCCGCATGCAACGAGGTCGCTTCTTCCATCACAGCCGGCTCAGGCTGACGCTGGACGCTGACCTTCTTCGCGCCGGCCGTGCTCGCCAGCGCGTTGAGGCGCTTTTCGATCGTGGCGGTGTAACGGTCAGCAGCCGCTTCGCTTTCGACTGAAGCCGCACGCGCCGCGCTCGCTGCGCTTTGCAGCTTGGCCAGCGTGTCGTTTGCAGCTTCCTGCATGGCGACGCTTTCGGCGCGGATCAGTTGCGCTGCGCGCTTGGCTTCGAAAACCGCGGTGCGCGTGGTTTCACGCACAGCGCCGGCCGTTTCGTTCGCCGCCAGCACAGCTTCCGCCGTCGCCTTCTTCGCCGTTTCGGTCAGACGCGTGGCTTGCGCCAGGCCTTCCAGCATTTCCGTCATCGCGCCATTCAAGCTCGACGTTGCGGCCGAAGCTTTGTCAGCAACGACATGGAAATGCGCCGTGCGCTCGCCCATCACCGTGGCCGAGGCCGTGAACGAGGCGAGGTGGCTTTCGAGCGCATCTTCAGCAGCGACGACCTCGGTCTTCACCATTTTCGACGCTTCACGCAGCAAGCGCACTTGCCGGCCGATCGAATGCGCGATCGTCTCGGTCTGGTCCTTCAGATCGCCATTCAAGGCCACCACAGCGTCACGCTCGCTCTTCAGCGCGTGCGTCATGGTCTCGACGTTGTCACGCGAGGCCGCGACCGCTTCACCAAAGAGGTGTGCGTTGCGTTGCGCCGCGCTCTCCAGCTCAGCGAGGCGGTTCAGCGCCGACGACACCGCGTCGTTCAACGACTCGATCTCGCCCTTCACCGTTTCAGTGAGCTGCTTGGCTTGCTGCTCGGTCGCTTCCGTCGGGAAGCGCGGCTCGCTCGTCATGCGTTGCGTCAGGTGCGTTGCGATGCGGCGCGCCTTCATGGCGTCGCCAGCGGCCGAAGCCGTCACCCAGAACAGCAGGGCAGGGCCGATCGCGAGCGCGACCAGGCCGGCTTGCATGGCCGGGTCCATATTCATCAGCGCATCGACGCCGAAATACGAAATCGGGCCGCCGACAGCGCCGGCGATCCAGAGAATGGCGGTCAAGCCGCCCATGAAGGCGGCCCATGAGAAGCCAGTCTTCAATTTGGTTTGCGTTTCCGGTTCAACCACGGTCGGCTCGTCATGCGCCGTCACCGGGTCTTCAGATCCGAAATCCGGATCGGCGTCCGTGTCAGTATCGGCGTCGAGATCGCCGAAGGCCGCGAACGGATCGCGCTCATCGTCCTCTTGATCGAAGTACATCGTAAACTCCCGCGCAGCCCGCGGTTTGCGGGCGTTAACGAGGGCGGCTGCAACGGCCATGCCAACGAGGCGAGTGGCTTTCCCGCACCAAGCGTGCCCCGATCTGGTGCAAACCCCGCGCCGCTAGGCGCTCTACGCGCGGAAATTAAGGTTGATGCGCATCGCCGCGAGACGCCGGTCTCAACCCAGCTCGCGCGACGTGGGAAGCATTAATGAGCGGGAAGCTCAGTTCGCTTCTCGCCGAAGGCGGATGTTAGGTGCGTGAGAAGATTATTACGTCTGACGATGTCGCGACGACGAACGAAAGTCCGGTCGGCGAGAATCCGAACGTTCTTATCTCGGTGATGAATCCGCCGAGCTTGGTTAGATTCATTTCTTCGCCCCTTGGGGTCCACAACATGGCCTGGCCTGGTGGCGCGACAAACACTTGCTCATCGGGAAAGGCAAACGGGTGACGCTGCACGCTCCAGCCATCCTTCGTAGCGCTTGGCAGCCCCCCGCCAGCCAGACCCGCTGTCCTTATCTGCTTGTCAGCCAGGGGCCCAAGACCACCTACAAGCAGATTTCCGGCGTCAAACGTAAAGTCGTTGCCGTCATCACGGGCAACTTTGCCACCCGCCAGGCAATCAATCACACTGCGTCCATTGCTAGAAACGCAGATGAGTAGATCGGACGAGTCGCCGTATCCAACATCAGTCAGGCCACCGACAGCAATGACTATCGGACCAATCCAGGGCGCAGGCAGCCCGGACGCGGCAGGCATACGCTCGAGAGCATCGAACCTTTCTCTGAGGTGCGAAGGAATATGGACTGCCATCCTTGAGAGCTACCACCAGCACCCGGACGTCTCAATTGGGCCAGAACCGGAACTTCGACACTTGCAGAACACACGCACAACCACGTTTCCCGGCCGCAGCGCAGCGAAGAGCCGGGACCCAGGGGCCGCGTGTCGTGTGTTTGCCCCTGGATCCCGGCTCGGCGCGGCTTCGCCGCTTGGCCAGGAAGCGTAGTTGGAGGATAGAGCGGCGCCTATCCAACACTGAGCGTAAACGCTTGCAGGTTGGAGCGCGGCGCTCCCCGCCGCATTTGAGCAGCAATTCCAAGCTTTAGCTCCGATGCGCGGCGGAGCCGCGCGCTCCAACTTACAAAAATTGAGCGCACCAATCCGACCGAGTTGAAACCGTGCCTATCATCAGCTCGTTCGCACACGGGAGCTTTCGTAGACGTCCGAAACTCGAAAGGTGCGTGACACGGTCGGCGGGAGCGGTCGAAGCAATGTTTCGCGGAGATCCATCAAATGTTTGCGGGGAGTGAAACCGCAAAGTCCAAGGTGACGGACACCTTGCCCGCGGCACCGGCGAAAAGGGCATGGAGCTAAGCCCTGCGTTGCGAATCCGCCGATGGCGGGTCCGTGGCGAAAGCGGGAGCGGTCCAGACTATCGGAGCGCACATAAACCCCGCGCCCATCGTACAGGAGGCGAGCTGGCCATCGTCAGCGTTCCACAACTCCTCGGGCCCAAGCCGGGAAAAACGATCGGAACGTGGGGCGCGCGCAGCGCGCAGCGTTGGTTGGAGACTTCCAGCGCACCTAACAGAGACTACTCAGCGCGGATCGCGCGCCCCGC
>Ga0163144_10000130_pt1 | contig 169178 bp, 186 predicted proteins | sample OliLak19BULKMAT1_FD_123175 | JGI IMG/M metagenome (GOLD analysis project Ga0163144, IMG submission 123175) | Freshwater microbial mat bacterial communities from Lake Vanda, McMurdo Dry Valleys, Antarctica - Oligotrophic Lake LV.19.BULKMAT1 | ecosystem: Environmental > Aquatic > Freshwater >...
AGCTCCGCCACAAGTCGCTCCGCAAGTGCCACCTGTACAACTATTTGTTTGGTTCATTTGGCCCGTACAATTATTTGCCCCGCAAGCATTGTTTACCCAATTTGAAACACAAGCTGTACACGACGTATCATCCACACAACGACTTGTTGTTTCTCCACCGCAATTGCTTCCGCACAAACCTCCCGTACAACTGTTTAGCTGATTCATCTTCCCCGTACATCCATTCGCTCCGCAAATATTTTTCTGCCAATTTGAAACACAAGCTGTACACGACGTATCATCCACACAACGTGTTACTCCAGCACCGTTACAATTCGCTCCGCATAAGCCACCTGTACAACTATTTGTTTGGTTCATCTGGCCCGTACAATTATTTGCCCCGCAAGCATTGTTTACCCAATTATCTGTGCAAATTGCGGTATTACATGATTCCAAGACTGTCGTAGAATCCCACACCCCATTATTACATGTTGCGGATCTTGACCCAGTTGTTGGTAATCCGGTATCCTTTGTCGTTCCGGATGCTCCATGCGCAACATTAACTTCCCCATCGGCTGTGCATGTCGAACTTCCAACCGACCAAGCCGATCCAACAGGGTATGTGCACGGACATGCATTAAGGGAACAACCTGAGCTGCAGGTTGCCGGACAGACGCCATTGGCCGGACCGTCATCACAGGTTTCGATATAAGGGATAGTAGGAAAAACATCTGTTTTGGTATTTCCGCAGCAACCATTTATTACAGAGCAGCTTGTACTCTGTATACAATCATTGCCGGTGCAACTGCCAACGGGTCCGCCGGCTAATGCCCCGCAGTATGAAACAGCGACATGCGGTGCTGGAAACCCAGCTTGGTAACACCATACATCACGGATTTTAATGCCATCTATTCCACAGTTGACCGCTTGACTACAAGATCCGTAAGTGCCAGTTCCCCAGGTACATGCCCCGAGGTTACAATCTCTGGTACTACTTGGCCTAGGTCCGCTTTCTGCTAACGGGCAATTTACATCAGCTTGAACAGCATTAAAACGATCAAGACATTTGATATTCGCGTCTTGTGTCCCGGAAACGCCATCATTGCAAGGCTTTGTGCATAGCGTCCAATCGCCAACGACGCCCCAGTGATTGCATGGCCCAAGATTACAATTTTCTTGCACAGGAGGCTTTGGTCCGGAAGGCAAACACAATGCATCACCAACTACGCCACCATCACTTATTCTCTGGCATTCCACAATCTGATTCTTCAGACCCGAACCGCAAGTCTCAGTGCAGTTTCCCCAACCTTTCGCGACCCAATGATAGACACAGTTGACTCCCGTAGGACAGCTCATTGTAGCCGGCGGCGGCGGTATAGGGGCACAATTACCAACGGGAGAATCTTCTCCGGTCTCGATATTCTTACAGATCACATTCCGCGGACAGGTTCCAATACCACACGTCGCATTACAGGATCCGGAACAATTTGCTCCCGGTTGCCAAGCGTAGCACGAGCCCAATCCACACACTTGCGATGTCGCCGGTGGCGCTCCCACACAACTGGCAGGCGGCAACACGTTACCGCCGCTGTCCTGGCAATGAACGGTCTGGGTTTGTACCCCACCTCCACCGCAAACTTTGCTGCAGGGACCAAATCCAAGACCCACCCAAACATTTCCTCCGCACGGAAGATAACAGTCAAGGGTGGAAAGAGGCTTCGGTCCTTTACCTGCACATAATCCGTCGGCGACAGCATTGCCTGCGCTATCTTGACACCAAACTGTTCGAGTCTGCGTTCCGTTACCACAAGCTGGCGCGACAGAACAAGCCGTAGCTGTCCCTAACTTCCAAAAATAATCGCCATAAATCGTTTCGACCGCACGATTCAAGGATTTTTCGACAGCACCTTTCAGCGGGCCAGAAGGTCCGGCTACGCCTAAGACCCCGGCCACAACAGCGGCCATCAATAACATGTATTCAATGAGTTGTTGCGCTTTTTGGGTGAGCTTCAAGAGAATGGCTCTCCTGTAAGATTAAAGTATTAAAAATACTTTGAGCAATAATTAATTAAAGTATATCAGGAATTTTCACACTTTCAAACTTTTTTCTGTGTATTTTTTACCGTGTTTTTGCTATGGAGCGTCTATTTTAGCCGGCATTTTTGCCGATTTCTTCGCCTTATCTCTATAGAGAAGCTTCCAGGGATTAAGTTTTAAATCATAACTCATCTCTTCTAAATTACGGCTAGTGGCATTCATGTGATTAACCATTTCATCAATATATTTACTGTTAACGACGAGACGTTCATTGACGTTAGTCGTGATCGAACTTAAATTCTTGGAAGTGACATGCAGATCTTTGATCATTTCATCGATTTCACCGTGATTACCTTCTAAATGTCCACGGATCTCCTGAGAAATCACTTTTAAATTTTCAGCAACAACGCCGCCCTGCACCAGAAGTTTTTCAATACTCGGCGGCTCTTCTCCGACTAGAATGGAACCAGGAGCAAGAAAACCGTCTTTACTATCCTTCATTTCGATGGCAACAAACTTTTCCCCCATAAAACCCATCGTGCGAATGTAAGCGGTGGCACCTTTAGGAATTTTGGCCTCACTCTTAAGCCATAGCGTCAATTGAACTTGCGGCACTTCCGAATAAATAATGGCGACATCTTCGACCCGGCCTTGTTCCAACCCGTTGAGAGTCACCGGCGCATTTTTAGAAAGGCCCTGGATATTAATAAAATGGACTTTGATCTCGTAACCATCCGGAACAAAACTGTAATCCCCGCTTTTCCACGTCAGAACGCCAAGAATGATGATGACGGCAATTACTAAAATCCCGATTTTTGCTTCATTGGTCAATTTCATAAGGGGAGTCCTTTTTTAACCTTCTCTAAGAATAGTTAATGTCGGCAATATTCGAATCCGAAAAATTAATCGGCCCTTCTAAACGGCCGTTTATAAACTGCTGAACAATGGGGTCCGGAGAATTCTTGATTTCATCTGGTGTCCCAATCTGCAAAACGCGGCCCTTATGCAGCATCGCGACCCGGTCGGCGATACGAAACACACTTTCCATGTTGTGCGTGACAACCACCGAGGTCAAAAGCAATTTCTTGTTCAAGTCCAAAATGAGTTTGTCGACGACCGCGCAAACGATCGGATCCAGCCCAGCGGTTGGCTCGTCGTAAAAGACCGCTTCTGGGTCCATCGAAATCGCCCGCGCCAAACCAACCCGCTTCTTCATACCGCCGGACAACATGCTCGGCATCAATTTTTCAAATCCGGAAAGCCCGACGACCGACAACTTCATTTTGACAATGATATCGATAATCTTTGGGTCCAAATTGGTATGCTCGCGTAAAGGCAAACTGACATTTTCCTGAACATTCAAATAATCAAGAAGTGCCGCTGACTGAAAGCACATCCCAAAACGCCGCTTAACTTGTTCGGTTTGCTCCTCATTAAGCGAAGTCAGATCTTTGTCACCGAAAAAAATATTGCCAGAATCCGGTCGCATCGCACCCGTCATATGGCGCAGCAAAGTACTTTTCCCACAACCCGAACCACCCATAATGACAAAGGTTTCGCCGTGATAAATATCCAGACTGATGCCGTCCAAAACTTTCCGGCCGTCAAAATATTTGACCAGGTTGCGCACCGAAATAGCGATTTTATGTTCTCTCATACGTCAGTAAAGTAGAAAATCCCGGTTACGATACAATCGGCGACAATGATTAAAATAAAGCTGGTGACGACACTAATCGTCGTTGCACGCCCAACCCCGACGGCACCGCCGCGGGTTTGCATCCCCTGATAACTTCCGACCAAAGAAATAATCAGCGCAAAAACAAAGGATTTGCACAAACCGGTATAAATATCTTTGGGCGTCAAATAATCAAATGCGGTCTGTATATACAAATGCGAATTGATCCCAAGATTATAAACCCCAATGATGTACCCGCCAAACATCCCGGAAAGATCGCCGATGACCGTCAAACACGGAAGCATGAAAAACAACGCGACCACTTTCGGGACGATCAAAAAACGCACCGGATTGATCGCCATGGTTTCCAACGCTTCGATCTGCTCATTGACTTGCATGGACCCGATCTCAGCGGTGATCGCCGCGCCGACGCGCCCGGCAATAACCAGTGCAGTCAACACCGGCCCTAATTCACGGCAAATCGAAATGGAAACCAAACTGGCGACATAAATCGTTCCACCGAGCTTTGAAAGCTGCGACGCCGATTGCATGGCTAAAACAATACCGGTAAAAAACGTGACAAAAAACACGATGACTATGGACTTGGAGCCCATAAAAACCATTTGCTCAAAAATAGGCGCTTGCTTTAGCGGCTTCTTTTTTGCGGCACCAAAAAAGATCCAATAGAAAACCTGACCCGCCAGGTGCATAAAATCCTGACAGATCTTCAGCCACTCTAAAACTTGCGCGCCGACAGCTTCAAAATTCTTGATGATTTTTTCGTTCATTGATGGCCGTGCTTGCTTAAAAGGTCTTTGATCGTGGCAAGAAAACTTTCGCGATTTAACGGCTTGGCGATATAAGCATCCGCACCGACTTCTTTCCCGATTTTGCGGTCTTCCTCCTCGGAGCGTGAGGTCAAAAGGACAATCGGGATATTTTTATATTTTTCTTGGGATTTTAAAAGACGGCAAATGTTAAAGCCGTTGATGATCGGGATCATAACGTCGAGAACGATGAGGTCAACATTTTCCTTCATGGCCATTTCCAGGCCGACAGGTGCTTCAGAAGAACTTAAAACTTCATAACCATTGGTCGAGAGAATAGCCGTGGTGAGCTTGATGAGCGTAAGATCGTCATCAATGATAAGGATGCGGGATTGTAAAGAACTATTCATAATGTGGGTATTCTATCTATGAATTTTTGGTGTGACAAGGGAAAGGTGGTTTTTTTACTGAAGGAAAGTCCGAAGGTTTTTCTTAGCTAATAACCAAGGATCGGCGCGAGCCACTTCTCAACGTCAGCGACGGACATATTCTTGCGGCGGCCATAATCTTCGACCTGATCTTTTGCGATCTTGCCCACATAAAAATATTTAGATTGCGGATGAGCGAAATAAATCCCACAAATCGATGAAGCCGGCCACATAGCATAACTTTCGGTCAAGCTGGCGCCGATGTTTTTTTCTGCGTCAAGAAGTTGAAACAAAGCGAGCTTTTCGGTGTGGTCGGGCTGGGCCGGATAACCCGGAGCCGGGCGGATCCCAAGATATTTGCCCTGAATCAATTCATCATTACTGAAATGTTCGTCGGCGGCATAACCCCATAAATTCTTACGGACTTTTTCATGCAGCCATTCCGCCAAAGCTTCCGCTAAACGGTCAGCCACGGCTTTGGCCATAATGATTTCGAAATCATTGTGGTCCTTTTGCGCTTCAGTGATGATCGCTTCGATACCAAGTCCCGCGGTCAAAGCAAACGTCCCAATATAATCTTTGACGCCAGAGGATTTCGGAGCAATAAAATCCGCTAATGCATAATACGGTTCTCCATCCTGCTTTTCATTCTGCTGACGCAACGAAGAGAACTTGGTCAAAACGTCTTTGCGATCCTCGTCGGCATACAATTCAATATCATCGCCGACGCTGTTCGCCGGATAAAAGCCGACCACCGCATTCGCCGTCAACGATTTATGAGCGATCACTTTTTTAAGAAAGTTTTGCGCTGCGTCATAGACTTCTTGTGCCTGCGCTCCAACATTGGCGTCTTTGAAAATATTCGGAAACTTCCCTTTCAATCCCCACACCACAAAAAACGGGGACCAGTCAATGTAGTTGACTAAATCCGCGATCGGGACATTGGCCATCAATTTTTGTCCAAATAATGACGGCTTGATGATCGGCACAGTTTTCCAATCGCTGGTCATCCCTTCCCGGCGGGCTTCCGCTAAAGACAAAAATTTCTGCGCCCGTTGACGGCTGGAATGCTGCAAACGGAGCGCTTCATAATCATTCTTGGTCTTTAACGTCAAGTCGGCGCGGGCGCCTTTTTCCATTAGGGCACGGCACACCCCGACGCTACGCGAAGCATCTTTAACGTGGATGACGATTTCGGAATAACACGGCGCAATCTTGACAGCCGTATGATTCGGCGAGGTCGTAGCACCGCCGATCAAGAGCGGCAATTTAAATCCCTGTCGTTGCATTTCGCTGGCGACATTGGTCATTTCTTCTAATGACGGCGTGATCAAACCGCTCAAGCCGATCATGTCCGCATTTTCCTGTTTGGCCGCGTCTAAAATTTTCTGGCACGACACCATGACGCCCAGATCAATAATTTTAAAATTATTACAGCCGAGAACAACGCCGACGATATTCTTACCGATATCGTGCACGTCACCTTTAACGGTGGCCATGACGATGGTGCCGGCGTTTCGCGCTTGCCCACCGACTTTTTCTTTTTCGATAAACGGGGTCAAATACGCGACCGCTTTTTTCATAACGCGCGCACTCTTGACGACCTGCGGCAAAAACATTTTTCCGGCGCCGAACAAATCGCCGACGATATTCATCCCGTCCATGAGCGGACCCTCAATAATATGCAGCGGACGGGGGAATCTCTGGCGGGCTTCTTCAACATCGACGTCGATATAATCGACAATCCCTTTGACCAACGCATGACTAAGCCGGTCCTCAACGGACGTTTTCCGCCAGGCCAAATCTTCCACGTGCTGTTTACCGGCGCCTTTAAAATTTTCGGCGTAATTGATCAACTTTTCCGTCGCGTCGGGCTTGCGATTTAAAATAACATCTTCGACCAAAACCAACAGCTCCGGTGGAATTTGGTCATAGACGGCGATCATCCCGGCATTGACGATGCCCATGTCCATGCCCGCTTTGATGGCATGAAATAAAAAAACCGCGTGCATCGCTTCACGCACCGGATCGTTCCCGCGAAACGAAAAGGAAACATTACTTACCCCGCCGCTGATTTTGACCAAAGGCATCAATTTCTTAATCTCACGGGTGGCATTAAAAAAATCGACCGCGTAATTATTATGTTCTTCAATACCGGTTGCGATCGCAAAAATATTGGGATCAAAAATAATGTCCTGCGGCGGAAAGCCGATGTCTTCCGTCAAAATCTTATAAGCCCGCTGGCAAATCGTGACCCGGCGTTCCAACGTGTCCGCCTGCCCTTTCTCATCGAAAGCCATGACAACAGCCGCGGCGCCATAACGACGCACTTTGCTCGCCTGCTCTTTAAAAGCGGCTTCGCCTTCTTTCATGCTAATCGAGTTAACAATCGATTTGCCCTGCACACACTTCAAACCGGCTTCGATGACCGACCATTTCGAAGAATCGATCATAAACGGCACGCGCGCAATATCAGGCTCCGCCGACGCGAGATTCAAAAATTTCACCATCGCCTTTTCGGAATCCAACATCGCTTCGTCCATATTAAAGTCAATGGCTTGCGCACCCGCCTCGACTTGTTGACGGGCGACGGACAAGGCCTCGTCATAATTCCCGGCGAGAATCAACTTGGCAAATTTTTTCGAACCGGTCACATTGGTGCGTTCCCCGACGTTGACAAAGTTCGTTTCCGGGCGAATGATCAAAGGTTCCAAACCGCTCAGACTTGTATACGGCGGTAATGACGGGATTGGCCGCGGCGTCATTCCTTCGACCGCTTGCGCGACAGCTTTAATGTGCTCGGGCGTCGTTCCGCAGCAACCGCCGACGATGTTGAGCAAACCATCCTTGGCAAAATTCTTGACGATCGCCGCCATTTCCGCGCCGGTCTGGTCGTATTCACCAAAAGCATTCGGCAAACCGGCATTGGGATAACAGCTCACATAACAATTGGCGATCCGCGAAAGCTCGGCAAGATACGGGCGCATTTCTTCCGCACCCAAGGCACAGTTTAAACCGATCGCTAACGGTTCTCCGTGCGCCATCGAAAGCCAAAACGCTTCGGTCGTTTGACCGGACAGGGTGCGTCCGCTGGCGTCGGTGATCGTCCCGGAAATAATCAGCGGCAACTTTTTGCCGATCTTGTCGGAATAGGTCAAATACGCATACACCGCGGCTTTGGCATTAAGCGTATCAAAAATCGTTTCGATCAAAATAAGATCCACCCCGCCATCGACCAATCCACGTAATTGTTCCGTATATGCGGCAACCAGTTCGTCAAAGTTGACGCCGCGAAATCCGGGATCATTGACATCAGGCGAAAGCGAAGCGGTTTTCGTCGTCGGACCGACGGCCCCCGCGACAAAACGCTGTTTTTCCGGGTCTTGCCGATTAAAATGATCCGCGGCTTTGCGCGCGATCTGGGCGGACGCTAAGTTCAATTCATAAACCAAACTTTGCATTTTGTAATCGGCCATGCTAACCGCGTTGGAATTAAACGTATTGGTCTCGATGATGTCGGCACCGGCGGCCAGATATTGTTCATGAATTTCTTGAATGACCTGCGGACGAGTCAAGGACAACAAATCATTGTTCCCTTTAAGATCTTGGGGATAGTCGGCAAAGCGCTGCCCACGATAATCAGCTTCGGTCAATTTATACCGCTGTATCATCGTCCCCATGGCCCCATCGATGATGGCAATTCGGCGTTTGAGGGTTTCTGCTAAAGGATGACTTATGGATAACTTCATGCGACGGGAACACCGGCCAGAGATTTTGGAATGGCGTAGGTGAACGTATGTGTCAATGGATCAAAAGAACTGATGAGCGGAACCGGAGGTTCTATCGGATCGGCCGGAGGATGTTGCACGTATTCCTCAAATTCGTTACGGAATGTTTTAATAATACTGGTGATCAAAATAGCTTCTTCCTGCGGTAAGAAACAACGCGTCTGATTCGTGACCCGTCCACATTCGAACAAGACCTGGTCGATGTCGTCGAGCGTCGCGGTACCGTGGGTAAATTTGCGCAACAGTTCGGTAATGATCTTGCTGCCGCGATTGCACGGGATGCATTGACCGCAAGATTCCGCGGCCAAAAACGACGAGAACATCGCCGCGACTTTGACCATCGATACACTTTGATCGTACACGATAAACCCGGCCGAACCCAGACCTCCGCCGACGGCCCGTAATGTCCCAAAGCCCATCGGGGTATCAAAAATTGCGGGTGTCATGACTTTGTTCGCGACCCCGGAAAACACCGCTTTGATCGGATGGCTTCCGGCAGGACCGCCGCCGCAATCATAAAGTAATTCACGTAAAGTCGTGCCGAGTGGCAGTTCATACATTCCCGGTTTTTTCACATCCCCGCACAACGTAAAAATCATCGTGCCCGGAGTGTCTTCACAACCACGGCTTTTAAATTCTTGCCAACCCTTGCCGAGAATCATCGCGACATGGCTTAAGCTTTCGACATTGTTGACAATCGTCGGATTGTACTCGGTGGGAGTGCAGCGCACGCCGTACAAAAACGGCGGCAGATTGCGCGGCATGGCTCCGCGTCCGTCGATGACTTCCAACAAAGCTTTTTCTTCGCCGAACAAATATTCATCCGGCCCAGGAACGATCTGAATATAATCCTTGGCCATAAAACCTTCTTTGACCATTTCATCGATCACGCGCTGAATATTGATGATCTCTTTCTTAAATTTACCTTTGATACCAAGGAAAACATTTTTGGCACTGATAACATAAGCAGCGATGAGCGCGCCTTCGACGAGCCAATACGGATTATGCTGTAAAAGGTAGCGGTCTTTATAGGTTCCCGGCTCACCTTCCGAACCGTTGCAAACAACATACTTGGTCGGGCTGGGGTCTTCAAAAATGGTTGTCCATTTGATCGCCGTCGGGAAGCCGGCCCCGCCACGTCCGCGCAAATTAGCTTTCTTCAATTCATCGATGACTTCGCGCGGCTTTATACTGCGGGCACGGACGATCCCCTTCATGCCGCCGAGAGCTTTGAAAGCCTCCAACGTCAGGACAGGTTTGAGATCAACCGGCAATAATGTGCGTGTTTCCATGGCCATAATGGGATATTATTTTAGAAAAATTGATCGTCTAAAGGAATCGTTACTTTATTTAACTGCGAATTCCCGTTCCTTTTTTTAGTAAATACAAATTAGCATAGAACAAAACACCGACCAGGGCAACGAGAAAAGCAATGCTCCCCCATACATTCACGTCAGAAAAGCCATAGAATCCGAAACGAAAGCCGTTGACCATATAGAGAATCGGATTAAACAACGAAACTTGCTGCCAAAATCCCGGCAAGGAATGGACTGAATAAAAAACCCCGCCCAAATACGTCAACGGTGTCAGCACGAAGGTCGGAAAGATCGAAACGTCATCAAACTTTTTCGCAAAGACCGCGTTAGTCAACCCGGCGAGTGAAAACACCAACGACGTCAAAATAATAAAAATGATAATGACTGGGAAATTATGAATGACCGGATGCGTAAAGAACATCGACACCAAAAAAACAATCGTCCCAACTAAAATCCCGCGGATCATTCCGCCTGCCACATAACCAGCAATGATTGCCATGTGCGATGTCGGTGAGACGAGGATTTCTTCGATACTGCGCTGAAATTTGACGCTAAAAAAAGAGCTGACGACATTCATAAAAGCGCTATTGATGACCGCCATCATGACCAATCCTGGCACGATGAATGCCATATAACTCACGCCATTGACCTGCCCGACCTGTGAACCGATAAATTTGCCGAAGATCACAAAATACAGACTTTGCGTAATGACCGGTGGCAGCAATGTCTGGGTCCAAATCCGCATAAAGCGCGTGATTTCGCGACGGACGATCGTTTCAAAAGCAATATATTGTTCCTGAAAAGCGGTACGCATATTATTTATTCAACACTTCCAAAAATAATTTTTCCAAACGGTGTCCTTTAGGGCGAATGTCGGTCAAAACCATTCCCGTTTGCGCTAACTTCGTCACAAAATCATGTAGTGTTTCTTTACGACTCATCTCGATCTCAAGGGTCGTGTCATCAATCACTTTGGGCTTGTATTGCTCCAGCGTCGCGGTCTCTTTCAAGTGCTGCACACTGACAACATATGTCTCTTTATCCATAAACGTCAACAAATTACGAACCGAATTACGCATAATGATCTCGCCGCCTTTGATGATCGCGGCGTTGCGGCACATTTGCTCGACTTCTTCAAGATAGTGCGTCGTCAAAAGGATCGTCAAACCAGCCTTATTGCGTTCGCGCAGATATTGCCACATTTCGTGACGGATCTCGACGTCCACACCCGCGGTCGGCTCGTCGAGAAAAAGCATTTTCGGGTCATGGATCAAAGCTCTGGCGATCATCAAACGGCGTTTCATCCCACCGGAATACGTGCGCGGGGAACCAAACCGTTTTTCCCACAATCCTAAACGCTTTAACAATTCTTCTGCACGCGGGTAAGCTTCTTTGCGAGGAATCCCGTAATAACCAGCCTGGGTAACAAGAATGTCGATGGCCTTTTCAAAAATATTCAAATTGATTTCCTGCGGGACGACACCGATAAATTTCTTGGCGGCAGAGAAATCTTTGTCAATGTCATGGCCGAAAACTTTCACTTCGCCGGCAGTTTTATTCACCAAGTCGGTAAGAATGCCGATGACGGTGGTCTTTCCGGCACCATTGGCGCCGAGCAAAGCAAAAAAGTCTCCCTCATCGACTTCCAGGTCTATCTTTTTCAAGGCCTGGGTGCCGTTGGCGTACGTTTTCGTCAGATTTTTTATTTCTATGGCTTTCATATAAAAATATTCCCATGAATAAATTCACCGGATTTCACCAAGCACAAGGATTTCTAAGTTTTGGAGGCTGCTTGACTTAAAAATTATACTCGAAGGCGGATGGAAATTCTAATCATTTTATTGCTACTTCTTGCTGTCGTAGTCGGTTTGTAGTTTCTTACGGACACGGCTGGAGTCGGAGTCACGAATGACGGTCGCAAGGACTTCCGAGAGGTCACGGCGGTTTAATTTGCGTAAAATCGCAACCTGTTTATTGGCATTATTTACATCATGATCGTCGGTATAAGCGACACCCAGATCATAATGGACTTCGGTATTATCGCCGTCGGACTCCAGCACTTTTTTATAAACTGCGATGGCTTCCTTGATTTTGCCGTGATCATGCAAATTGCGAGCACGATTGTACATGACTTTTTTTGTGATGCCTTTTAGATCACAAGAAATCATGGCGACCGCCAAGGCGGCCGACAGACAAAGGAGCAATACTACATTGGGCTTACTTCTGTTTTGCGTCACCATAGTTGTTCCGTTCTCAATTACGTTTTAAAAAAGCTGCCGCGGCGGCACCGGCGAAAAACAGTAAACCAACCAAACTGAGAAAGACATTGCGCTTATACTGCACCGGAGAATAAATTAACTGGACCTGATGTTCGCCCGGCTCTACTGCGCAAGCTAGAAAATTATAGTTCGCCCGCACCACCGGAACAAGTTTATTATCAATTATAATCTTCCATCCTTCGTCAAAGGATTCGGCAAAAAGCAGGATTCCTGCAGCCGTGGTCGTGACCTTCGCCTCGATCCGATCAGGCGTATTTTTTAAAATCGCAACAGGCACCGCATCCTGACCGGCAGCAAGAAGCCCGACCGACAGTGGCTGCGAAAGCAGAACTGTTTTGCGTGGATCAAAATTACCGGCCTGCAAACGTTGCAACATTACATCATCATCAGCAATCACCTCAGCAGCATAAATCATATTCAATCGCGCTAACGATTGCGGGCGCTCGACAATCTCACCTTTTTCATCAAAAAAATAGCGTACCGCCGACAGATCAAGAAAACGGGCATTGTCCGTCGAGTCTTCCGGGTAAAGCATGTAGGTGCCTTTAGGAAAACCGAAGGCCGTCAATAGTTTTGAGAACCGCGGCGTCATATATCCGACGGTGCCGGTATAACTGGGGATATTAAAAACAAGATTTTTATTCGCGTTAAAATCTTTGCGGTGGAGATGGCTTACGCGATAATTGGTCAGATCGATGCGTTTGAGCAAATCCGGAGCAAGATCACGGTAAACAAAACCTTTGGGGTAAAACGCGTTTTTAAAATAAAACGGCGCTGTGATATTATTAAAGCGCGCATTAAAGACAATCAGGTCTGCAGCAGTCAAAACCAACAAGACCGCAAAGATCACGCGGGCCGAGAAAATCCTTTTCTGAAGGCCGCTAAAAGCCAAAAGCCCGACCTGCACCAAGATCAGCACGCGCACAAAACCGGTTAGAACGTCGATGGCATAAACACGCAACCCTTGCTCACTACCCAAAATCCCATCGGTCAATCCCGAAAAAACAACGATACCGGCAGCGACCACGGCTAATCCTAAAGGAATGAGAATCGTTTTAAAATCGCGTCCATCTTGATTGCGATGATAGCCGTACATCAACACTGCGACCGCGGAGGCCAGCCACAAGAACGGCAAGATCAATTCTGTACCTAGGGCTTCTTTTTTGGGAATGGGGGCGAGCACCAAGAGCAACGTCAACAAAATTAACAGTGCAACTGACAGAACATGGACGGCCAGCGCGACCCAGGAAAAAGACTTTGTGAAATACATAACGATGCCGGCGCCGAATAACAGAAAGATAATCCGCGTGACTGGTGTTAAGTGCGGAAATAAATATGTTATAAAAATTAACATATACGCGGCGACAAAAAGTAAACACAAAAAAAGGTTGCGTTGGAAGTTTTTACTCTCAAGCTGTCCTGCTTCCCAAGCCATCCCGGTATAACCAATCAAGGTGCAGATCCCGACGGGTAAGATGATTGAATGATAACTGTAATGACTTAAGGGAAATGACAAAATGCTTAAGATGCCCCAGAAAGGTTGCCACAACAAGGCGATCCCCAGCGCCGCGAAAGCATAAATCTTCCAGAAAAGATGGCGGCCTTTTGCGGGAGTCAACAAACTAACAAGTAATAACAGCGCCGGAAGAACACCGAAGTAAACAAAAAAACTGTTTTGCGGATTCGACGGGAGATCAAGGTTGCGAAAAACCAGTCCAAGATTCGGCGACATGAGGACATTGAGCGCGTCGGGCCCCATCCAGCCGGTGATTTCCGGAACAAAAAGCCGTAGGGCCATATACGCACGGTCATGGATGGTCGCGAAATTTTCCGCCAACCGGTTGCTGTGCGTCACACCATAGAGACAAGATAAAATACGCACACTGCTGATCAATGTACCCCCCGCCCAACCGGCCGCAGTAATCATAAAAACTTTCTTTCCGTCTTTTACGGTCAGAAAATAATATATCGAAATGATTCCCAACGACAGACACGCATAAAAAATGAAGGCGACATTGGCCGAAGTCAGAATCAAGACAACAGCCATACTGAGCAGTAGAAAATTTACTAACGGTTTACGCTCCGGCACCGACCACAATACATATAAATAAACCGTCATCGCAAAAAACAGTGATGTCGCCGGGAAAATGCTCATCGTAAAAATAAGCAGTGAGCACATTTGATACGCGACCGAAGAAAACAAGGCCCAGCGGCTATTTCCTAATTCCCGTTTGAAGAATCCGTAAGCAAAAATTCCGAGCAGTGCAACTTCGACAAACGATTTGAACGTTAAAGCATTTAGTAAATACTGATCCGGCACAAGAAAGACCGGCCAATTCAACGGATAGTAAATCATGTCCCAGTGATTGGAAAAGAATGGGAAACCGTTTTGAATCAACGGATTCCACAGCCACGGTGGGTGTCCTTGCAGAATGTTGACAAAATTGTGTTTGGCATAAAAAAACAGCGGAAAAATTTCACCGAGATTGTCATAGCTAAAAACCGCCACTTCACCAGCGCTGATAAACGGCCAAAAAAAACAGGCCGCCAAAAAGATATGTACTAGCGCAGGGAAAAATTTTCTAAATTTCGGGGACTCGTTCAAACCTTGCAGAGAAAACGCAGGAAGAGTTCTGGGAAGAAGCAGTAAGCAGATAAAAAACATCAGATAAAACGGTAAGAAGTTCAAAAACGCGTTGACCGTCCCACCAAAGAGCGGAGCAGCGACCTCACTTTTCATCTTTTGGCCGTTCCCCAACGATCCATTAATAGTGATGTCATGAAAGATCGTAGGCGGCTTGGCCATACTGTTCATGAGCAAGCCGACTTTGCCTTGACTGGCTTGCGCCGGACTTTCCAAAACCAGCCGGCCATCCATGATCAACTGGACGACCCCGTTCTCTTTATGCAAAACTGCAGAGAATGTAACCGGAAGATCGTAAAGGAGCGGTTTAACATTTTGTACCTTGCCGTCCTTGAGCTGACCGCTGACCAGCTGTCCGGGATTTTTCTTAAAATAAAAGAAACTGTAATTTCCATTGTCGCGGTAATCATAAATCAGACCGCAGTTTTCCGGATTACTGATAAGTGCCGTAAAAAGATATTCCCGCCAATTGTCTTCCGAAAGAAGCATATTGTCGACGGTACCGTACGTATGCGTCCGATAAAGACCGCGGTCCGAATGGGCCCAAGTCACCGTTGTTTTGACATTAAAGATTTGGTAATGCTGATGTTTAATCGTGCGGACAAAAGAAGAGTAGCCCAGGACAACCGCGAGCAAAAGCAAAACCAACATCGCAGTGCGGTGGGAAATTTTATTCAAAAAAAGAGCGGGCATGAGATTTTTCACAAGTCGTTAAGGTGACACGCGAAAACGCGCCAAGAGGTCATCTAAGCGACGCATCGCATCGCTGATCAACGGCGCAAGCGCGGTTTCCGCTGGCACAGCAGCACTCTTGTCTAATTCCTCGAGGATTTTTTTAGGACTGGCCGCCGGTGCTTCTTTTTTTTCTTCACTCATAATGCGGTGGACCTTTTACTTGCTAAATACAATGAACATTTATCTGATTACGTCCTCCGCTTTTGGCTTGATACAAACAGCGGTCAGCGCGCATAATCAATTCGAAACGACTTAAATTCTTACGATACTCGGCGACCCCGACACTGATCGTCATTTTCTTTTTAAAGGGACTTTCCTCGACGGCTTTACGTAATTTTTCGGCAACAATTTGGGCTTGCTCACCGGTCGTATTCGGCAAGAGAATAACAAACTCATCGCCGCCATAACGGCAAACTTTATCAATAGTACGCAGACGACCGGTGAAAATACGTCCGAATTCTTTTAATAACATATCGCCTTCCAAGTGACCGTAGGAGTCATTGTACGATTTAAAATCATCGGCGTCTATCATCAAAAGCGAAAATGTATTGTTAAATCGTTTATAGCGCTGAATTTCCTCGTCAACACTATTGATGAAGCAACGATAATTCCAAAGATTGGTCAAGGGGTCGGTGACAGAAAGATATTCCAATTCACGGTATAGTTTGGCGTTCTCAATGGCGGCCGCGGCCTGACGAACAATTGCGCATAAAACTTTCATATCCGTTTCATTAAACGGTTCGATGCCATTATTTTTTTCAGAGATATTGACGACGCCAATCAGACGGTCATTAAACTTAATCGGCACTGACATAAACGAATGTTTTTGATAGGCCGGAGAATTGGTGCGTTTAAATCGCTTGTCGTCATCAATATCTTGCACTAAAATTCCTGTCCCATCCTGCGCCACGCGCCCGGCGATCAAATCACCCAACTTGATCCGCGTTTGCGTTATGACTTCGACTTCCAGCCCTTTGGCACTTTTAATGCACAACTCACCGACGGTTTCGTCATAGAGCATGAGTGAACATTTGTCCGCCTGCAAAATGGTAGCGGCTTTATCGACGACAAAATCAACCAAACGGTCGAGATTGCGGATCGAGGTCACGCGTTCATCAAAGCCAAGAATTTCTTCAAGCTTGATCTTTTCATTTTGTAATCTGGCTTCGAGGACCTTCTTTTCGCTGATATCGTGCAAAACACCTTCCACCCCGATCACTGTACCGCTGTCATTGCGGATAAAATTGGTGGTCGACAAAACCGTAATCATGCTCCCGTCGGCGCGCAACATTTCTACCTCATGATCGCGGACAAATCCCTGCTTTTCGATCTGGCGAAACAGTTCTTCGCGGATTTCCGGATGACGGTAAAAATCCTGGGCAATATTACGGCCAAGAACCTGATCTTTATTCTGGAATCCAAGCATTTCCACGAAGGATTGATTAACGAAGAAGAGAATGTCGTTAGCATCGGCCATATAAATCCCGTTACGGACCGATTCAACTAAATTGCGGTACATTTTTTCCGATTCGGCAAAGAGCAGATTGATCTCTTTGTCTTTTGCGATATAGCTGGACATAGCGCCCCCCTATAATTTTGTTTGGCCTTCCTGCAAAATTTCAAAAGCAATTTTCAAAATATCGTACTGTGTGATGATACCACAAAGCTTCTTCTGATCATCGACAATGGGAATACACCCATATTTCTGTTCGACCATGCAAGAAATGGCTTCTGCAAGGAGGCTTTGCGTGGGTAATGTAAACGGATTAGGCGTCATCACTCGGCCAAGAATAAATTCGTCCATGACATCAAGGTCATAAACCCATTGGCCTTCTTCATTCTTGTGCGGCGGCTGCAGCTTATACAGATCGCGCTGCGAAATAATCCCAACCACTTCTTGGTTTTTATCGACCAGCGGTAAATGACGGATACGTTGGTTCTGAAAAATTTTGATGACTTCCTGAAACGGTTTTTCGAAATTCAAGGAAATCGCCGGGGTCGTCATGATCTCATGGATCTTGACCTTATTAAGCAAAGAACGGATGTAAAAATCTTCTGCATATTTGAGCCGCATAAATTTTACCTCATTTTTGTAGCTTTATTATAAGCTTTTCCTGGAAAATGGGAACGAAGTATTACGGATAGTTATGATTCCTATTTGCCCAGACACGACGCTATGATAATATATTTTTGCATGACCACTTTAGACCAGACATCATTGATCCTTTTAACATTTACAACCGGCGTGATCAGCGCGTTAGCGACAGGTCTCGGGGCCATCCCGGTCCATTTCATTAAAGGGAATTCCCAGATTTTTAGGGCCTTTGCCTCCGCATTCGCCGCCGGAATGATGCTATCCGCATCAGTCTTCTCGCTCGTCCAAGAAGCCATCGACCTCAAAGACCGTTTTCCTTACGCCAATTATATCGTCATTATCGGCCTACTCTTAGGTGCCGGGTTTTACTGGCTTACTAAAAAACTTTTAGAAAAGCACCCCGTGGAAAATCATCCGCTCGCCCACGGCTTATCGCGTCGCGGAATTCTTTTGTTTATCGCGATGTTTGTGCATTCCATCCCAGAAGGGATCGCGATCGGCGTCGGTTTTGCGACGGGGAACCTGCATTTCGGCCTGATCATGGCAATGGCGATTTCCGTACACAATATTCCGGAAGGAATTGCGGTCTCGCTTCCCCTCAAAGCTGACGGGATGTCCACACCCAAATGTGCTTTAATATCGATTTTGACCAGTATTCCACAGCCAATCATGGCGGTCCCGGCCGCATTATTAACCTGGATGTTTGCACCGCTTTTACCGATCGGATTGGGTTTTGCCGGCGGGGCCATGATTTACTTAGTGTTAGATGAATTGATCCCCGAAGCCCTCAAGGACGGCGGCAAAGATTTAACAGCGTGGGCGGTCATGCTTGGACTTTGTACAATGTTGTTGATCAGTAATCTTCTCAACGCCTTACCAATCCATTAATTTGCCTGTGAATCTCATGACGCTTGAAGAAAAAATCGCGAAAGTTCTTTCTCGTAAGAATAAAACGTTAAGCGTTGCCGAGTCGTGTTCCGGCGGACTTTTAGGACATCGCCTGACAAATATTGCCGGAAGTTCAAAATTTTTTTGCGGCGGCGTGATCGTCTATGCCAACACCGCCAAGTCAAAATTACTTGGCGTGTCCCCAGCCCTCATTAAAAAACATGGAGCCGTCAGCGCACCGGTCGCCAAAAGAATGGCTCTATCGGTAAGGAAACTTTTAAAAACTAATTTTGGGGTCAGTATTACTGGCCTTGCCGGACCGTCGGGCGGCACGCCGGAAAAACCAGTAGGCTTAACGTATATTGCGGTCGCTAACGCCAAAACAACGACCTGCAAAGAATTTCACTTCAAAGGCTCCCGCCTCAAAATTAAAGCCTCGGCGACACAATCGGCCTTAAAACTTCTTTTAGAAATCATCTAAATTGATAGACAGGCTGGTTGCTAATAGCAACCAGCTAAGCGAATCGCAGCTTGCATGATGAGATTGGTATAAATGCCGGCAATGATGTCGTCGGACATGACGCCGACCGCACCGGGCTTTTGTTCGTAGATATCGGCGGGATAAATTTTACACATATCGAAGGCGCGAAAAACGAAGAAGGTCGTCCAAAACACTGGCCAGCTCATGGGCAGCATAAAGAAAGCGATCATCGCTCCGGAGACTTCATCGATAACAATGCAGGACGGGTCTTTTTCTTTTTTGATCTTCTCCATTTGCCCGCTGAACGCAAAGCCCGCCCACGTCACAAGCGCAAATAACAATACATAAATCAACAGATGTCCGGCCAAATAATACGCGGCCAATCCCCCAATTGCGCTAGCGATGCTGCCGGCGGCCATAGGAAAATACCCTAAACCCAAAAATGATGTAATGATCTGTGCGATACGGTCATTCATAAGAAACATTCTAATATCAAATTGGGATTGGATTAAACGATCTTTTTATTTTTAATGGATTCTGCGGGGATGCCGATTGGAATAGTTTTCTAACGGGATTCCCCGCTACGGTCACTGCCGCAGCGCTTCATTCGACGGAAACGTGGAAATGGGGTTTGGCCGTGATATCATTTGGCAGAGCTTTCTTAAGCCGTTCGGTGATCATCCGATTCATCGAACCGCCGACCCGGCCGCCGAACTGCATATTCGCCATGTTCATCGCAACGGTGTTGTATAACCATTCTTTGGTCGGTTGGTCTTTGATCGACTGATCGGCCACAACATCAGCATACACTCTGGCCACTGCTTCCTGAATCTGTAAAACCATTTCCGGATCATTAGTCCGTTCAATTTCGAGAATGGTCTTGGCGAGGGGGGTTTTGTCCACAGCGGCGATACGGGTTTTAAAGACTTTAACGCGCTCAATCTGATCGGGAGTTAAGCGAATTTGAGCATGCGCTACCGATGCAACAAACACGAGCAAAAATACACCAACGAATTTTTTCATAGGATCAACCCTTTTTTGAAAGATACCGGAACCGTGGTAGACTTTTTCCATCGAAGACAACATTCTCTTGAAACATCCCTAGCGGCCTGACCCACAATGTGCCTTCGGGAAAATCCCCTTGATAAAGCGCTTTGTAAATCACCATTGACTCGCTGGTTTCGCTGTGCACAGCTTCGCCGACAACTTCATAACGCTTACCCTTATAATGTTCGTAAATACCTAACTGGATTTTCATTCTTTTACTTTCGCTAAATACCCACCCCACATGGCGAGCGGAATCATGGCACAAAAAACAATCGCATTAAACCATAGTGGGTAGATCGCACAGTAAAAAAGCCCACGGACCATCCCGAGGATACCAACGGCACAGCCATGCTCAGCCAGTCGTTGTTTTGCAATGCGGCCGGCGACATACCCGCCCAAAACCAATGAACAGGCTTTGATTAAGAGACACACCATTAAAAAATTAAGATTTTGATTTAAATCATAATTATCAAGATTAGGAAATTTGCTCTGCTGCATCACCCAGAGCAAACCGACTCCCCAAAGTATTAAAAACGATGCCGAAAAATCGACAAGTGCTCCTAAAATCACGGCCCGAACATCAATGCTCCCTAGCATCGGTTTCTTAACACTCCAAATTTCCGCCGTCCCCGGCAAAACACCCTTGATGGTCCCAAAGGCGGCAAGAATGATGGCGACGGCCATCATCCATAAATGATTATGGGCATAGGCTTCCAGGGCAAGTTGTCCGGAATAATCATTTCCGGTCATGTTTAATACGGACGTCATAACGCGGGTCAGCAAAAAACTCATAATAAAAAATATAACGGAATACCAGACCACGCCAAAAACGATTCTTCGCATCACATTAAGAATTTTCATGGTTGTTCCTTTAGGTTTTATGATTCCCGATAAGATTTATTTTCTTGATCACCGCACTAACTCTTTCGTCTTCCTAAGATCTTTGATCGGACCGAAGGCAATATTCAAAGTCGCTCCTTTCGGATCGACGGTGTCCTCTTGAATGATCGGTTCTTTCGGTTTGGCGGGGCTCGGCAATTCTATCCGAGCATAAATCAATTTGGGCTGTTCTTTCACAATGTCTAAGCCACAATAGTATCGTGCGCCATATTCTGAAACATAAAATCCCGTCATGCGTGTGACCAAATAATCAATTGATTAATCCTCGTAAACCCTGAATCCCGACGAAAGCGCCGATGCATATTAATATCACGGAGCTGGCATACGGTGCTTTACCGGCCAATTCACCGAACCCTTTAAATCTTTTTGTCGCATGATTAAGAGATAAAGCCGCAAGCATCCCCACGGTGACCAGCGTAAGAGCTAAACCGATACTAAATCCCAACACCAGGGTAAATCCCAGCGTGACTTTTTTTAACTGCAAGCATAACAAAAGAACGGCAAAGGCCGACGGACAAGGCAAAAGTCCGCCGCTCAAACCGAAAAGAATAATTTGACCGTTCGTAATATGCGGGGTTTTAAATTGCTTCGCAATATCAGCGGCATGGGCCCGTTCGTGGGCGTCCTCATCGTGGTGATGCTTTTGGGCCTGTTGGGTCCTATACAGCATCCATAATGCCAAACCAATAATAACAACAGCGGTGGCTATCTGAAAATACGGTTCGAGTTCCTCGACGCTCAAACTCGCAGCAAAATGCAGCCCGATAAATGCCAAGACCCAAATGATAATCGTATGTGAAATCGTCGCCGACAATCCCAAAAGAAACGCCTGCCAAACCGTCCCGCGGATCGCGACAATAAAAGCGGCCATCATCGTTTTACTGTGACCCGGTTCTAACCCATGCAAGGCCCCAAGGAAAATGGCCATCGGGAAAAACAACCAGGCGTTCCCTTGCGCAATATATTCATTGAATAATGGCATCGTTACGGCTTTACTTTTTCTACCAGTTCAAATTTACGTTCCAACTCTAAACGAAGGTCGGCAACAGCATCCGTAACGATCACATTCACGGTATAAACTCCCAGCGGACTTTTATTCCCGAGGACAACCTGCAAAAAATCGGCGCTTAATTGCAGCTGTTGCGGTTGCGGGGCGGGTTTATTCTGCCAAACTTCCAATTCTTTGGTTTCCTCGATGATTACCCCTAAAGGATTGATCACAATAAACTTGGCCGTCACATTGGCCTGCGCTTTTTGATCGGGTGCGGCATTAGAAAAAATAACAAAACTGCTGATCGGTTTATTACGTACGATCTTGCCCACCTGATAAATATTCACCCCGGTGGAAGGCTGGTTCCAGTCTTTAAATAATTGTTCCTTATTCTTGACGAAAATAACTTCGGCTCCGAATTTGCCGTTGGTTTTGGCGTAAGCGGCATCGATCGGGCGTCCGTTCTTTAAACCCTGAGCTTGGGCTTTACTACTGAGAACAGAAACCAGAAAAACGATCAATAACAAGTGTATGATTTTCATAGGCGGTCTCTTAATGTTGATAATATTTTATAAAATCCAAGAGAACAATCGGAACAGCGAATTTCTCAAGCGCGTCAAAACCGAGGAATGTTTTAATTCCGTAAGCAACACTTCCCTACATTCTTTCAAATCGAGTTCAATCTGAGCATCGACGGCCTTGGTCACAGCCTCATCATAAAATACAGTATTGATTTCATAGTTGAGCAACAGGCTACGAATATCAAAATTGGCTGATCCAATAGAACAGACTTTGCCATCGCTGGAATACATTTTGGCATGCATAAATCCTTTTTTATACTGAAAGACCTTTACTCCGGCTTTTAGTAAATCTTCAAAATATGAAAATGCCGCCCAATAAGGCACGGGATTATCTGGAACCCCGGTCATCACAACGACAACTTTGATACCGCGCATCGCCGCAGTTTTCAAAGCCATCAAAAGGCTTTCATCGGGAATAAAATAAGGGGAAACAATATAAATATTTTTCTGCGCCATCGTAATCAACGTGAAATACAACTGCAGAATCGACGGCCACGGCGAATCAAATCCCGAAGTGGTCAATTGCACGGATAAATTGCCGTCCGAAGGCGCCGGCGCGGTAAGAAGCGGGAAATATTTTGTGTCCAGAATGTCGGCTTTTTCGACGGTGTTGTACCAATCAATAGCAAAAATCGCCTGCAAGACGCTGACACTCTGCCCTTGCAGACGGATATGCGTATCGCGCCAGGAATCGTACTTTTTACCGCCGTCAACATACTCCTGACCAACGTTCATACCGCCGGTATATCCGATTTTACCGTCGATGGAAACAATTTTACGATGATTACGGTAATTGAGCGTATGCATCTTAAAGTTGGCTAAATAATTAAAAAACGGATAAATTTGGATCTTGTGCGCTCTTAATTCATTGATGTATGGCCGGTCAAGCGTAAAGAAACATCCTGAATAATCGTAAAGAATTCGGATTTCAACACCCTCTTTGGCTTTGGCAATCAAGATGTCTTTTATTTCCTGCCCGAGGATGTCCTTGGAGTACCAAATAAAATATTCCAAATGAATATACGTCTTAGCGTTCTTAAGGTCTTCCTTCAGACGGTCGAATTTATCTTTCCCATTATGAAAAATTTCCACTTTATTGTCGGTCGTGAGAAGCGAATTGGAACTATGGAACAAGAGCGTCATCAGATCATCCTGATAAATTGAAGTCTTGTTCCTCATGCGTTTGAGAACTTCAGCTTGCTGATCAATAATAGGTTTGAATAATTCGACGAGTTCTTTGGCGATCGATTGCGGCAGTTTGATTTTATGGTTGTAGCTTCCCTTCCAATTACGGCCGAACAAAAAATAGAGAACCACGCCGACACCGGGCATCATAATAAAAATCAGTATCCAAGCAAAAGTTTCCGATGGGGTACGGTTGTCGAGAAGCAGGACGATGACTGTAAAAAGCAGATATATTTCAAATATGAAAAAGAGTAGATGACCAATACCCATGAGCGCTTCTCCATTTTAAAAAGTGATTAGCCACTTTACCATCCCTGCTCGTCAGGGTCAAACAAAAGAAGGGATGGATTAAGGCCATCCCTTCTTATCGAATACCAAATTAATGACTGTTAAGAACAGCAGCTTTTGTCCATCTTTTTTGAAACTTTTCCAGCGACTTCGTGAATTTTTCCGGAAGCTTGTTCAATTTTACCATCTATTTTTAATTTACGGTTACCGGTCAAAACACCAACAGATTCTTTAATACGTCCCTTAACTTGTTTGATTTTACCAGCCATGAGTCCCTCCGTTTTTATTGTTCATCGAAAGTGCAAGTGCACTCTCTGTATTTATCATCTAGCGGAGTATGGCATAGCGAATATTAAAAGAAGATTAAAGAAAAATTAAACTTTGGGAAATCTAAATAAAAGAAAAAGGGACAGTCTCAAATAATTCCGACTGTCCCCGCTTAATCTATTTCTTAACGACTTTTTTTTGTTTACCGCTTTTGCCCTTATTCTTTGGTCCGGTATCTCCCATGACAACTCCTTTACGCTAATACTTCCAGCGGTTTCCCTGCTTTATTGAGGGTTCGCGAATAACTCTCATTCGTGTGTCATTGTAATACGTCTTATTAAAAATGAAATAAGTAATTTGCAAAATCCATCACTAAATACGTAAAGACAAAACCGAACACAAATGTCACGACGAAGACTAAGGCTTTTTGCGGATTCACTTATTGTCCTTCCAGCGCCCAGACATTCTTGGAAGTTGCGCTCGCTTTTTTTAAAACGCCCTTGGCGCGCAATTGCGTCGCCGCCCAGAAGATATCTTCGTTCCAGGTAAAATGTAAACTACCACCGTCGCGCAGTTCATTGCCGTGCTGGCCCCAGATGTACTCTTTGACTTTCGGAATTTTAGCAGAACCGTTGAGGGCGGTCAGCGCCTCGACAATCCAGGGACATAAATTTTTTCGGGTTAACATAGGTCCATTATACTCAATTTTTAGAATAAAAAAAGCCCTCTGTCGCCAGAGGGCTTTTGCAACACGAACGGTTCGTTTTAATAAACGATCCGGACTCTATCACCTTGCTGTAAGTCATTTAATACACGAGCGTCACGGACATTGTAGAAACCCGTGGCACCGTTGTCATTGCGGACGACGATCTGATTATTAACTTTATCAATACTAACAATCTCTCCTTGAAAGGAGACTTTTGAATTCGACGACCAAATGCTGTTATCATCTAAGCGTTTGACTTGAACAAAATTAGCTCCATTGCTATAAACGTCAGGTCCGTTGATGGGATTTGCGGTGATTCCATTTCGAGAACGGCCGCCAGGAAACACGTTGTTATCCAAACGTTCGGGTCCAGTTATCGACGTATTATTCATCGGAGCATTATTCAAACTTTGGTCAGCCGCAGTGCTGGCACTGGCTGTGTAGTTATCGGCGCTTGCAGCACTGACGTTGGCAACACCGACGGCTAAAAGAACTGATAATGCAATTAACATTGTTTTGTTTTTCATGATGAATCTCCTTTGTTGTGTTGTTTTAACGCAAAGACGCTATCTTGGCATTTTGTATTTCCGGCAAGGCCTGCCCGAATGCCACCAAAACGTCTTCTTTTGTTTTCATTCTGATAACCTGCATATTATTTTGATCGATCGCACGTCCAGTTTGTTCTAGAATAATTCTTTCAATGGTGGCTTTGGCATCATGCTTTGGATCGAACTTCACTTCTTTAATATTACTCGCATCATTAGCACTTAGCGTTCCGGGCAAATAGATCGTCCCATTACTGAAATCCACAGCATAAGCGATGATCCCGGGGATAAGGAAAAAGAACAAACCTATACCATTTAAGACGGCCACTCCAACGTCGATACGTCCGCCTTTCTGCCCTTTACGTTCCGGATACAAAAGTGTTCCGCAACCAGCAACCTGCAAAATTAAAACACCAGTGATAATCGCACTCAAACTTTTTGGTAGTTTCTCAATCATATCTGCTCCTTTTAGTTTTAATCCTAACTTACAATTCGATTTTACAAAACCCGACATTAAGCCAGCGTTAAAGTTGAATTAAAATAAAAAAACCCGCGGCTACTTTTTAGAAAGCACGCGGGTTGATTTATACTGGTCTTTATTGATATTTAAAGCGGGGCGAGCACAGCGCACTTCTTGACCACACAAATGCGCGCGTTTTTATCCAGTATTTTGGCGTTATCCGGACTAGAACAGTTGGAAATAGTGGCGGCATATGTCATGTAGCTTTTGTACTCATCAACATACTTTTGATTGATCGCCTCGACCGTACCGCAAACGCCAACCACGACGACACACTCTTCTGTACTTTCGCACATGGCCCATTTGTCCCAATCCGGCGATAGCGTTTTAGCCGCGACTTTTTCTTCGGCAAAGGCGGGAGCCGCGATTATTACACAGAGAATGAAAGTTTGAAATAATTTTCTAGCGGACATGATAAGTCTCCTGAAGGTGGATAAGTGATTCTCTTTTTATCATTTTTCTTAACAATAATCCATAAAAAAGTAAAAGCCCTGGATCCTTTGTTCCTTCGGACCACAGGGCTTTAGTATCAGGGCAACCTTTCGCCGCTTGCCTTATTAAGGAGGTGACGACGAAAATACCCCGACGGAGAATTACTGATTCTTCTCGACTGTTTCTTTGATATTCTTACCGGTGTTTTCGAGGTCTTGACCAGCGCCTTTGGTCGTTTCACATCCAGCGACTGCTCCGATTAATATCCCACCGACTAATACTAGCACCAATGTTTTCATGTTCACTCCTTGTTGAATAATGACTGCGTTGACCTGAGTTAAAAACTGGCGTCGACCTGTGGATTAACCGGCGGCGTATCCTTAAGTTCATCCGGCAACTCCCCCATCTTATGATCCATGATCTCCGGCGGAGTTATTTCGTTGAAGCTGTCATTTAGGTAATTATTGATGTCTTCTTTACTTACAGTATGATTAACTACGGTGTGCTGGCTTTTACTTTCCGGGGTCTTACATCCGCCTAACAATAAAAATGTCCAAACACACGCGCCAACTAAGAGCAAATTTATAAACCAGGATTTCAAACCTTCTTTAACAGCCGGCTGTCTTAATTTTGCATAATACATTTTGAATGCTCCTCGGATTTTAAGGTTAGCGGTCTTCATAACTGATTTAAATATAGAAAATATTGCATTAAGGCAGGATTAAGAAAAAATTAATTTAAAAATAAAAAACCCCCTGTCCATCCGTTTGACCGGACCGACAGGGGCTAAGTTCTGCAACTCTTTATCGGCTGTCGCCTTTACGCTTGTTAAAACAATCCTTGCAATATACCGGACGGTCTTCACGCGGCTTAAATGGGACATCGCATTCTTTTTTACAATCGGCGCAAACTGCCTTATGCATTTCGCGCGGCCCTTGGTTATATCCACCTTGATAAGCCATGTGTTTCTCCTTGTTGTTTCAGTAGTCCCTATTGGACAACTGTCTTAAATCCGGTTATTTCTTAAAAAAGGACTTCTTCCCGGCAAAACCACCACCTGCTTTGCTGCCATATGAGGGACGCCCCGCAGAAGACGGTTTACTGCCGTATGCAGGTTTGCTTCCGTAGGATGGTTTGCTGCTGCCATACGAAGGCTTGCTACCGTACGACGGTTTGCTGCCGTATGCAGATCTGCCTTCTGAACGTCCTTCCGAACGACCTTCTGAATTGTACGAACGGAATGACGGCTTAGAATAGCTGCGTTCTTTGTCATAAGCAGGCGCAGAGCGTTCCCGTTCTTTTTCTTTGCTCTGTGAAATCAAAGCGTCCACTTTACGTTCTAGAAACGTCAGCTGTTCTTGCAGTCTCTTCAGCAAAAATACGACCTCATTATGAGATCCTTTGGCAGGTGCTTCACTGTCCTGTTCTTGTGATTCTTGTTCGTCTTGTTCATTTTCGTCGTTCATCGGTTTTTCCTTTCGTTAATAAAATAATATTTCGTCAGAGACGCGTGCGCCGCGGCATTAGAATCTCAGGTTCGCGAAGATCGGGATCGGTAAGCTTTTGGTAAGTTTATCGACGAGATACAGTGACACCGGACAGTCTAGTACAAATTCTCCCGGTTGTTGATAAAATATATGACGCCTGAATAGAGGGTCAAAGTGACGGTGAGGATCATCAAGAATTGCGTAAAGATAAAATAATAGGCCAGCGTGCCTTGTTGAAAGACCCATGATGAAGGATCGCTCGTCGAGTGAAGAAGAACACCAATGCTCAAAATAATAAGAATAGTACCCATTTGCAGTACCGTCTTGGCTTTTCCGGCCTTTTCCGCGGCAATGACTTTCCCCTTCTTCATGAGAGAAAGTCTTGAGGCCGTGACAATGATTTCGCGGAGTGCGATGGCATAAAACATCCATCCAGCGATATACCCTTTTTGCATAAAAACAAAAAATGCAGACAAAACAAGAAATTTATCGGCAATCGGATCCATAATCTTGCCAAAATCACTGTGCAGTTCATACTTACGGGCCAAATATCCGTCGAGCAGATCAGTTAATGCTCCGACAACAAAAAGTCCCGTGGATAAAAAGACCGCCCACGCAACATCATATTGAAAAAAGAAAATAAATGCCGCTGCGATAAAGAACCGGGACACCGTCAGAATATTGGGCAGGGCTTTCATAAATTTTCCTCTTCGGTCCCAACCAAGTCATATTCAAGCGCATCATTGATTCTGACATTTACAAAATCACCGGGCTTAAGCGTCCGCTTGGCATGAACAATCACTGAGCCATCCACGTCGGGAGCATCATATTCCGAGCGGCCGATATAAACATTTTCCGATCCGTCTTCCTTTTCATCAATCAACACTTTAAGCCTGCGGCCCACAAAAGTTTGTTGCACGTCGCGAGAAATCCCCTGTTGCTCTTTCATCAGAGTGTTCATACGTTTGCGCTTGGTCGGTTCGGCAACCTGGCCCGGCATGTCGTAAGCTACGGTCTCTTCTTCGCGTGAATAAACGAACACACCCATTTTTTCAAAACGAGTCGCGATCACATAATCATGAAGTTCGGCAAAATTCCCTTCTGTTTCTCCCGGCATTCCGACGATAAAAGTCGTACGGAGGCTGGCCGTCGGCATACGCTTACGCATTTTTTCGATCAAAGCCTTCGTTTCACCCGTCGTAATGCTGCGGTTCATGCTTAATAGCAAATTATCGCTAATATGCTGCAACGGCATATCGATATATTTACAAATCTTCGGTTCCGTCGCCATGACTGCAATAAGTTCGTCGGTCACGTGCGCGGGAAACGCGTACAACAAGCGGATCCATTGAATATTTTCGGTGACTTTGACAATCTCTTTCAAAAGCCGCGCCAATGACATCTCGCGGTAAAGGTCCATCCCATACGCGGTGATGTCTTGCCCGATCAAATTGACCTCTTTAACCCCGGCTTTATCCAAACGTTTAATTTCTTCAACGACCGATTCAATCGTACGCGAAGAAAACTTGCCTTTGATCTTTGGTATAACACAAAAACTACAACGGTTATAACAGCTTTCACAAATCTTCACATATGCAAAATGTTTTGGTGTCATTGACACTTGATCAAGAACGCCGGTCTTCTGAAAGGACGGCGTCCCGAGAATGGCGTCGATCCCCGGCATTTCCGCGGCTAATTCTTTCCCGTAACGCTGGGCCAAACATCCGGCAACAATGACTTTCTTGATCTTCCCCTGCTTCTTGAGATCAAGAAGATCCAAAATCGTGTCGATCGACTCTTTCTTGGCCTCGGCGATGAATGAACAGGTATTGACCACGACCACATCAGCACTCGCGCCGTTGGCCATATCAACAATGCGATTGCCCGTCTTCTTAAGACGTCCAAGGATTTCTTGCGAGTCAACGAGATTGCGGGCACATCCTAAATTGATGACCCCGACTTTTTGACCTGTTGACAGTCTCTCCTTGTAAAAATCCTGCGTTGTGACTTCAGTATTATTTATTTTCTTGATCATATTTTTATAGCCCGGATGGTAATGCTATCCGAGCGAGTTTGATTTTTGTTTTACCTACATTTTATTTTAGAAAACGATCAAGAATAAAAATTACTGTTTGAGAGCGGAGGGCATTACCATCCAGGTTAAAAATTTAATTCTTCACAGTTAAACCGTCTTTGGTGATGACTACCCGACGGACGCCGCGATCCGATTTTCCTAGTTGGCCTAAAACCTTGCCGTTAACTTCAAATTCCAAATTATTAATGTTCTTCCCAGAAAGCTCGATCGACTTGTCGGCTTGCCAGCTTTCCACCGTGCCGGCGCGTAAGGTGGACTGAAAGACCAAGTTTCCGTCGACCTTAACCTGCAACCAACCGGCCGCTTTTGACTTGATCGAAAGACTGACTTTCTTTCCTGTCGCAGCTTTGACACTTTCCACCGGGGCTTCTTCAATAGGTTCTGCAGCAGGAGTTTCCACAACCGGAGCAACGGCTTTAACCGGATCCTTCTTCGCGACTTTAGGTTGGGCTTTCGGCTTGGGCTTAGTCTGTTCGACTATTTTACGATCGGCATTTTGTTTCTCGATCATTTTCTTTAATGGCGATTCCTTTTTTACTTTCGGCGGCTGTGGCCGAGCTTCGCCATTGGAATTGGAATGTGTGCTCCATACAACAAAAGCAATCAAGACAATGACAGCGATAATTCCGCTGACCACCATATTGATGATCATCTGTTTTTTACCCTGGCGAACGATATATTCATTAAACTTGCGATGTTCCGGATCCTTCGCGACGGAAACGATTTCATTTTCATCGGCGACGGGTTTTTCCGGCATCGGCTCGTCGAGAACCAGGCTCGGGTCAAGACCGAGAAACTTTGCATACATTTTGATGAAACCTTTGAAATAATAAGCAGAAACCATCCGCACCGTATAACCTTCCTCGATGGCGTGCATAACGTCGAGCGGGATTTTGGTCATTTCATGGACAGTTTCAATACTAAGACCTTTACTCTCGCGGGTCTCTTTTAAAAGCAGTCCGCGGCGGGTCACTTTATTCGTTTTTTGCGGTTCATCTGGATTTGCCATATTGTCCCGTCGTTATTTTGGATTTTCTTCTTTAGGATTGAGGTTTCGCATCAACCACTCCTCGCGGTTTATCAAAATGTCGCGCGGCTTGCTTCCGCAATACGGCCCGACAATTCCGTTCTGTTCCATAATATCAATCAAACGGGCGGCACGGGTGTAACCCAGGCGCATCCGTCGCTGCAAGATCGAAACCGACGCTTGATTGATTTCGAGGACGAGTTTAAGTGCTTCATCATAAAGCTCATCATCCATCGCCATTTCATTGCCGGTCTGCGCTTTTGCGCTCGTTAAAATCTTCTCGTTGTAGATCGGTTGCTGCTGCGGTTTTATAAAATCAATAACGCGCTTAACTTCATCGTCGGTAACAAAACCACATTGGCCGCGGACAGGTTTGGCTTCCCCGGGTCTGATAAAGAGCAAATCCCCTTTTCCTAATAAATTTTCTGCGCCGTTCATATCGAGAACAGTACGGGAGTCGACTTTGGACGCGACTTTAAAAGAAATTCTCGACGGAAAATTCGCTTTGATAACACCGGTAATGACGTCGACCGACGGACGCTGTGTTGCTAAAATCAAATGAATGCCGACTGCCCGTGACAATTGCGCCAAACGGGTGATCGCGCCTTCGACCGTCTTCGCGGAAACCTGCATCAAGTCCGCTAACTCGTCGATGATAACGACGATATAGGGCAGTTTATTTCCGGCTGCGTGATAACCTTTAATATTGCGCACCCCGGCTTTTGAAAGGGTCTGATAGCGTGCTTCCATTTCCCCGACGACCCAATTAAGGGCGGCCGAGACTTTGGAGGTATCCGTCACCGCCGGACAAAGCATATGCGGAATGTCATTGTATTGACTTAACTCAACCATCTTCGGATCGACCATTAAAAATTTCAATTCATCCGGAGTCGCATTAAATAACATGGACATGATAATCGCGTTAACACACACCGTTTTCCCGGCCCCGGTGGTTCCGGCAATCAACAAATGCGGCATTTCTGCCAAGTCAGAGATAAGCGGTGCCCCGGTAATATCTTTCCCGAGGGCTAGCATCAGCTTAGAACTGCTGCTCTGAAATTTACTAACGGCTAAAACATCTTTGAGATAAACCGCGGCCGACGAGCTATTGGGGACTTCAATCCCAACACGATTTTTTCCAGGAATCGGGGCCACAATACGCACCGTCTGAGCTTTCATCGCCAGCGCGATGTCGTCAGCGAGCGACGTAATTTTCTGGACTTTAACGCCGGGAGCCGGTTCCAATTCGTAACGGGTAATGACCGGGCCGTGTTCAATGTCAGCCACGCGCGCATTGACATTAAAATCCGCGAGTGTCATTTCTAAAATTTTTGCGCCTTGGGCCAAATCGCTTTGCAAGCGCGTCGTCGTGACCACCGGGGAATCATTAAGCAGATCTAAACTCGGCAAATGATACTCACCGATGACTTTGGGTTCGACCGCAGCGACTTTTTCATTATCTTTATCGTCGCTTTTTAAAATCTTGATATTCGGTTTAGGCGGTTCCAGTGGTTTTGCCGCGACAGTCGGTTCAGGAATTTTCAAAAGAGTCGGTTTAGCGGCTTCGACGGTTTTCGCCACATTATCTAACGGCTTGAAACTTGGCATAATAAAAGGTTTTTTGACGTCAGCCGCCGGTGTAGGCGTGGCCGCCGGACGAAGTCTTGGCGCCGGGGGTTGGCTTTTTCTTTCTTGACGGTCCTTTAATTTGCCCTGCACCAGGAGCCATAAATCCTTTAAGGAGGAGGAGGTCTTAACGACAAACGGCGAAACCAAAAGTTCTCCGGTAATGACAAAGGTCAGCGCTCCGACGGCGGTCAAGACCAAATAAGCGCCGAGTCTTCCCAAATAATTGACGAGAAAATCCGCGCAGGTAAATCCGATGAATCCACCCCTGCTGAAGCGGGCAAACGCTTCTTGCGGGCCGACCATGCTAAATAAAGAACCGATGACGCTGAATAAAATAAGAAAGCTGATCGCTTTAGCGGCGGTGAATTTGATATCGCGCGAGGCAAATTTGTTCCATGCCCAGAAGAACAAAAAAACGACGAGAAAATAAGCACTGTAACCGAAGACGAAAAAGAACGACCCCGCGGCGTAAGCACCGACGATACGAATCATATTTTTCGCGGGTGAATTCGGGTTTGTGGTGTACCAGGAAAGGTCAGCCGGGACAAACGAGAGCATACTGGCCAATAAAATCAGGCCGAGGGTGAAGACAATGATGCCTTTTACTTCATTAAGGTGTTCCCGGGTCATGATGTCTTTTGATGAATGTTGAAATGAATCTAGCGGGTCCTGCCTGCACCCGCTAGATTCGAGAACATTTTACAACAAAGTAGGCAGGGATACTATTTTACTCTGCTTGTTTTTTGCTCAGGTTCAAGCGGCCCATCTTGTCGATTTCGACAAGCTTGACTTTGAACTTATCGCCGACTTTGACGACGGATTCAGCGTCTTTAACGAAGGTGCTTGAGAATTCCGAGATGTGGACCAAGCCTTCTTTGCCGGGCATGAATTCGACGAATGCGCCAAAATTCATAACCTTCTTGACGACAGCGTTGTAGACAGTCCCAATGATGGGAGCGACGGTCATGCCTTCAATGATGGATTTGGCATGCTCTGCGGACTCTTTGGTAGCGGACGCGATAAGGACTTTACCGTCGTCTTCGATATCGATGGAAGAGACTCCCGTTTCTTCGATAATCTTCTTGATCATCTTCCCGCCCGGCCCAATGACTTCGCCGATTTTGGAAGGATCAATCTGGGTAAAGATAATGCGCGGAGCATAATCAGAGATTTGTGCACGCGGTGCAGCAATGGCAGCTTGCATTTTGTCTAAGATCATTAAACGCGCTTCTTTGGCCATCGTCATCGCCTTGGCCAAAAGATCGACGGAGACTTGCTTAATCTTAAGGTCTAACTGGATGGCGGTGACACCATTACGGGTTCCGGCCACTTTGAAGTCCATATCACCGAAATGATCTTCCAGACCCATGATATCCGTGATCAAGACCGAGCGTTTTGCATCGGAAATAAGACCGACCGAAATACCCGCTACGGCGTCTTTGATCGGAACACCAGCGTCCATTAAAGACAATGTCCCGGCGCAAACGGAAGCCATACTTGAGGAACCGTTGGATTCCAAGACTTCAGAAACGACACGGATAGTATAAGGAAACTCGTCTTTAGACGGAAGGACCGCCTTGAAAGATTTGGCAGCCAACGCACCATGACCGATTTCACGACGGCCAGGGCCGCGCATCGGCTTGGTTTCCCCGACGCTAAATGACGGAAAGTTGTAATGCAGCATGAACTTTTTGTAAGAGGTCCCTTCGAGGGCTTCGACCATTTGTTCATCATCGCGGGTTCCGAGCGTGACAACCGCTAAACTTTGCGTTTGTCCACGGGTAAAAAGTCCGGTCCCGTGCGTACGCGGCAACACGCCGACTTCGCAGTCGATCTTACGGACTTCGTTTAAACCGCGCCCGTCAGCGCGAATCCCTCTTTCAAAAACCGAGGTGCGCACAACTTCGTATTCGACTTGATCAAAGATGGCACGAACCTGGCCAGAGGTGATCGTCTCTCTCTCATCACGTTTGCAGGCATCAAAAATCGCCATATCTTTAGTGAATTCGTCGAGAAGATTACCAAGGGCTTCTTCACGTTTTCCTTTATCAGCAATTTCGTAAGTCTTCGTTAAACGGCTGTGAGCCAATTCACGAACCTTGCTGAATAAAACCTTATTGGTTTCGAGAATCGTAACCGCTGATTTTTCTAACCCAATCTTTTTGCGTAATTCGTCTTGGGCTTTTGCAATCAAAATAACGGCTTCTTGCGCAAGGCGTAATCCTTCCACAACGTGTTCTTCTGGCATGACTTCCGATTCGCCTTCAATCATGATCAAACCATCTGAATGACCAGCGACGACAAAATCCGATGTTGCGGTTTCACGTTGTTCAAATGTTGGGTTGATGACGAATGCACCATCGATCTTGGCAACACGAACAGCTCCAATTGCGCGCGAAAAAGGAATATCGGAAATGTGCAACGCGGCGGAAGCGCCGACGAGCCCGAGGACGTCCGCATCATTTTGTCCATCGTGGCTTAAAACGGTAGCAACGACCTGGACTTCATGAAAAAACCCTTCGGGAAACAAAGGGCGGATGGGACGGTCAATAACGCGTGAGGTTAAAATTTCTTTTTCGGTAGGACGGCCTTCTCTTTTGAAGAACCCGCCCGGAATGCGACCGGCGGCGTAGGTTTTTTCCTGATACTCAACCATGAGCGGAAAAAAATCCGTGCCTTCTTTCGGCTTTCTTGACATACAGGCGGTGACTAAAACACTCGTACCACCTAAGGTGAGGAGAACGGCGCCGTTAGCTTGTTTGGCCAACTTGCCGGTTTCAATAATTAAATTTTGAGCCCCAAATGGGATCTCGATGCGTCCTATACTCATAAAGATAGACCTCTTCTAGATTAAATTCGATTAAAAATATATGCGACAGCTGATGGATTACTTGCGCAGATTGAGTTTGCTAACGGTTTCTTCATACTTTTTTTGGTCATGCTTTTGTAGATATTCCAAAAGACGACGGCGCTTGCCGATCATCATAAGAAGACCACGGCGCGAATGGAAATCACGCTTGTGACCCTTGAGATGGCCTGCCAAGTAGTTGATTTTTTCCGTTAACAATGCGGTTTGGACGACGGGGGAACCCGTATCTTTGGCGTGCACTTTAAAGTTGTCGATGACTTCTGTTTTGCGTTCTTTTGCTAAAACCACGTTTGCTTCTCCTTTTTATTTTCCCTTATCTTTTTTAGTTGCGACATTATACTATCAGCCCTAAAAGGCGTCAAGCTGAAATTTTGGTCACAAATTTAGCATTTTTGTCATTGCTGCAAACCCAAAATTGGGCTATATTACAACCATGAAAGCATTTATGGCCTTCCTGCTTATTGTCGCTGTCCTCGCCGGCTTCTTTTACGCCTACCAATTTGTCATTAGCAAAAGCATGAAAGACAAACCCGTCAAGCCTGAAGCTGACGATATCCGCCCCGTCTGGGAAGTTCAAAAAGAAAAGAACGCTGATATGATGCAGCGTCAACGCGACCTTCAGCGCCAGCAACAAGAACGCATGCGCGACAGGCAACGTCGCTAATCCCTTCTACTTTTTGATTTTAAAGACCTTGTCGCCCGGCTTCGCGGGCTCGATGACTTGCAAACCGACCAATTCGCCTTTACGGGCAAAACGGACGTCTTTGCTTTCGACCTGCAGCGATTGGACCTTCTGAGAAAATTCCTTTGTTCCTTTAATAATGATCGTATCGGCGATCAAAATCGGATGCTCCTCCACCTTCACCACCACAACCGAAATCTTTGCAAAATAATGCGTAATCTCGCCGACATAAAACTCTTGCGGTGGCTTTTTAACTTTTGCGGGAACTTTGGCTTTTTTCTCAGCTTGCGGTTTTTTAGATTTCTCGACGGACGGTTTCTTAATATAACTTTTTGCGGAACGGCGTTCACCGCTAACCACTTTTTTCACCGCTTTTTTTGCTTTGACGGTCTTTGCCGTTTTTATCGCTTTAACGGAAGCCTTAACGGGGGCGGTATAGCGTTGATGCGACGTGGAACGGACAACGGTGGACTTGGTCTTTTTGGGACGTGTGGGCACCGGCCCTTTGAAAAAAGATTGCAAAACTTTGACCAGTTCGTCGAGAATAAAAAGCTCCTACATTTTATAAGGTAATTTTATCAGCGATCGAGGAAACGACCGGGATGCGGATATACTGGCCGCGCAAAACCGCGAGCAGTCCGAAGAAGGACAAAGTTAAGAGTATAAACATTCCTAAACGCAGAAACCAGCTTCCTAAAATAATGTGCACGATAAAGACCGCGACCTGCGCAACAAACAGGACTAAGCCCTGTTTGCTGTGATTTAGCACAAAGATATTATTTTTTTTAAATAATAACGGAATAATGCAGAGAATCGAGAGATACGAAAGGATCGCTATGACTTTGCCGTCTAGGACGTCATCGCCGCGGGCATCGTCATACGTTACCATTATTCTGAACCTCGACGAGAGAATTGATATCGCCAAAGGAATTGCGTTCCTGACGCGGATTGGCCGGGTCTTCTCTCCAGCGACCGTCGACGATAAATTGATATTTGTGCACCCCGGCGCGCAGACCGACATTGACGATCCAGCGGCCGTTTTCTAAGCGCATGCGACATTTTTCATCCAAAGACCAGTCATTAAAACTTCCGGTCACGTAGACTGAACGGGCTTCCGGGGCGTCTAGCGAGAAGGTCGTCAACCGCATCCCGTTCATGCCTTCGGTCATTAAAGACTGCATACGGTTTGAGAAGCGAAAATTTTCTTCCACTTTGATTTCCGACGTCGGTTCTGGCATCGAGACGGGAACGTCGGCAACCTCTTCTTTAAGGACGGCTTCAGCCGTAATCTCTTCGGCGGCTTGTTTAGCAACATTCAACTGACGAGAAGGAGCGAGCTTTGTATGGATGGCTTTGACTTCGATTTTGGTCGCTTCTGCTTCTGCCGCTTTGGTTTCGTGTTTGGAAATGATTTCTTTCGACAAACTGAAATAATCTTTAGCACCGCGGCAATATTTGTCGTAATCGAGAACCGTTTGGCCCATGACGACTGATTCCTTAAGTTTCACGTTGGTATGGATGATCGTGTCAAAAAGCACATCGGAGAATTTTTCACGGATTTGCGAAAGCATCGAGAACGAATGGCGTAAACGAGAATCGAACATGGTGACCAAAATACGGTGTTCGATCGGATGGCTTAAACGTTCGCGGATAAGACCTACGATGTCTAAAAGATGGTCCACGCCCTGCATCGAAAAACGGCTGGTTTCGACCGGAATAAAAACCTCGTCGCTGGCGCGCAAAGCATTGACCGTCAAAAAGCCCAAGCTCGGCGGACAATCAATCAAAATATAGTCGTAGTTATTTTTGATTTTGGTCAGGATATCAGTCAGTTTTAACTCGCGGCCAATTTCATCAGCGAGTTCTTGTTCAAGAGTACCGACGAGTATGTTAGATGGAACGATGTCAAAATTCGGACCGACGTTACGGATGATGTCGGTAATCGTCATTTTACGCGGCGTCAACTTAGAGATGACGTTATAAATACTGTCTTTGTTTTCGAAGTTTAGGCCGAGCGAAGCATGGGCTTGCGGATCAAGATCGAGAAGCAAGGTGCGCTTACCATTAGCGCTTAACGACGCACCCAAATTAATGGCGGTCGTGGTCTTGCCACATCCACCCTTTTGCGTTGCCACGGAAATAATTCGCATAACACTCGCCTCCCTTTTTTCACTCAATGATCAATGAACTGCTTTTAAAATCTAGCTGGAAAATGCCACGTTATCGATGAGGATGATCCCCTTTTTATCTGAAGCGTTCCATGCCTCGAGTACAAAAGATATTTCATTGACGTCCGACCAATCGGAAATCTGGTGAAAACGGTCAAAACTGATTTCGTGAGTCCGCCAACCGGCGTCGACATTCTCGACGAAAACAAAAGCGGTTTCGTTTTTGCGGTTCTTGACTTCGACGCGGATCGTCCCCGGCGTGCCTTCGTCTAAAGCGCGCACCGAGAACTGCAAAGCTTTATACTTTGCCACATTCATTTGCGGAATAGTGAGACTGAAAGTTTTGACTGACGGAAAGGGATACTGGAGATTGTAATTCAGACGAATAGGCCCGTTGTTAAGGGCGTAGATGATTTTGTTCTGCAGGACGTCACCACGATGAGTTAAGAATGCCGTCAGCCCGTAAATGGAGCTGGCAAAAATAACAACCGTAATAACGATATTAATAACTAACCAAGAATCGAGCTGTTTCTTTTTCTTCTGCTCAAGATTGCTTCTTTTGCCGAGATAAACTTGAGCCAGATGATCATAGATATCATCACGTGTCATAAGGTAAATTCTCGCTCGTTATGGATATTTTAGAACTGGGAATGAGCTATTTGTTATTTTTTATAATAACGAAAGAAAAACTTTTTTCAAAACAATAATGGTTTTTTATTCGGAGGAAAAATATTTTTTCCTCGTCGGAGAAACATAAAAATAAATTTTATAAAAATCCTCACAATGAATTCAACGTTCAAATCAAACAAAAAGCCCCGCAGATTTCTCCACGGGGCTTTTTATAAAACAACACGCGCTGCTTTTTACAAATTAGAAGTTAACGTTCGCGTTAACTAAAACTTGCGAAGCAACGTTCTGATTAGCTGAGCTGAAAGCTTCAGCCGGTGTAAACCAGTTGAACTTAGCACCTAAGGTCACGTCATCGGTATAAGCATAAGCTAAACCTAAACCAATTTCGCTACCAAGGTACTCATTGGTTGTAGAAGCTAAGTTATATACGGTGCCATTATCCGGACGAACCGGCTGAATGATTCCGCCTTCAACTTGTTTATCTAACCAAAGATTATCCATTTGGATTGACGCGGTCACATCTTCAATCGGCTTAGCGGAAAACTTACTCGTAATGATATGAGCATTGCTTAAGTTAAAGATGGAGTTGTAAATCGTACCGCCCGCTTGATTTTCGAAGAACGGGTCCCAAGCAGTATAACGCGTATCGTTACCAGTCGGAGAATTACCGGCTTCGGTCAAGTGACGTTCACCAGAAACGTAGGTGTAAGCACCCATGATAATCGGGTTATACTTTTCGATACGAGCAATCGGAAGAGCATAATTCGCGATTAATTGACCAGCGGTGGCTTCACGCTTGATGTTAGCTGCGGTTCCGGTAACTTTGTTACCTTTCTGAATTGCGACTTCAGCAGAAAGATTCAAACCTTTGATCGGATTGGTACTAACGTGGACACCAGGCAAGTAAACGGTATCAGCTTTGCTACCAGCACCGCCGGCATTGCTGCCACTATTGTCAAGTCTGGCCCAATAGTAAGCTTCGACCATCGATTGCCATTTGTCGCCTAATTGATAAGCAACATTCGTACCGTAAAGCTCGACGTTATCCTTGCGAGCACCTGTACCGGCAACATTGTTTTGATTAACAGACGCGCCGATCACATTGATCGTCAGAGGATTGTAATCCAAGATAGCATGGACAGAATCCAATGAAGTACGCTTGGTTAAATCACCAGCGGCACCAAGAAGGCCACCCGTGCTAACACTGTTGTTTGTCCCGGTAGAATCCATGATGAAGGAATTACCGAAGGCAAAGTTATGACGACCGATGATAACGGTTAAAGGAGAATACAACATTTCCTTTAACGTCACATAAGCCAAGTTAAGGTCAATGTCGTTGCTACCATTGGTGGTATCGACATCGGAACCCCAGACGCGTTCGTTGATCAAACCGACGGTCGTTTGAACGTTATCGGTCAAATCAGCATCAACACGTAAGCGGGTTTGGGTTAATAGGAAGTTTTGACGGTACTTATCGGTCCCGACTTGCGAACCGAGATCGAACTGGTTACGGACAACGTAGGTGCTTTCGATGTCGCCGCTAACTTTGACATTTTGAACACTAGCATATGCCGGCATGGCCACAAGGGCGGCCAAAACGGTAGCTAAAAGAACTTTTTTCATTTGTGTCTCCTCCCAAAAGTGTCAGTTACCTGACTTAATAATATATATAACTAGATAATAATGTATAGGTCTAGTTGATGTATCTTTAGACCAGTGTTTGATGACCCGGACTTAATGTGTTCATCTCCTCCTTTCTTCGTCAGATTGGAATCATCACTGGGTTGGAATTTCTCGACGAGAATAAAAATATTTCCTCTCATCGAGCTGAAAACAATGTCATTCTCACACAACGACTTAGGAGTGTCAATAATATTTCAGAATATTTTTCTCGCTGTCATTGCGAGGAACCCCGAAGGGGTGACGAAGCAATCGGTTTAACTTATATAGATTGCTTCGCCTCTTCGAGGCTCGCAATGACGCAATGAATTTTATGCGCCCGGTTGGATTCGAACCAACCACGCCGGCCTTAGGAGAGCCGCGCTCTATCCATACTGAGCTACGGGCGCAAATGAAGAATAGGAAATTAAACTGCAAAAAATTAATGATCTGAGATTTGGATTTAAAACTTGATAATTGCGAAGACAGGTAGACGCCTGAGCCGTTCCCGGCCTTTAAGGAAGGATAATTCAACAAGAAATACACTCCCGACGATACGGGATTTAAATTCATTCACAAGTTTTGCCACCGCATCAACTGTTCCGCCCGTCGCCAACAGATCATCGACGATCAAAACGCGGTCTTTGGACGTTAAAGCGTCTTCATGGATCTCCAAGGTGTCCTTACCGTACTCTAACTCATAACTAATCGAGCGGGTCTTATAGGGAAGCTTTCCCTTCTTGCGGACCAAGATAAATCCGGCGCCTAACTTATACGCCAACACCGATCCAAAAATAAAACCGCGTGACTCGACCGCCACGACTTTGGTGATTTTATCTTTCTTGAACTTGGCGGCCATAATGTCGACTGCACTTTTCAAGGCCGCTGGATCTTTTAAAATCGTGGAAATATCTTTAAAAACAATTCCCGGCTTTGGAAAATCCGGAACGTCACGAATAATCTTTTTCAGGTCTGCGGCTTTCAGATTTTTCTTTGGCATCATGCTTTCCTTAATATACTAGCTCGAACACGGACCGGATGAGGAACGTGTCACTAACTTAGCGGTCAACATCATCTTAAGCGGCAGCGGTGCTTCCGCGTTGCTGATTTGTTTGAGATGTTCGACGCCGATACGCCCCATTTCCATCAAAGGCTGCGAAACGGTAGTCAAGCGGACCGAACTATTGACGTTTAAAGCATTATCATCGAAACCGACGACCGAAAGATCTTCGGGAATACTTAAATTGTTGGCCCGCGCAACATCAATCAATTCGAAAGCCATAACGTCGGAGGCAGCAAAAACGGCGGTCGGCCTTTCCTTTAACTTAAGCAGCTTGATCGCAGCGGCCCGTGCCGGTGTACGCAAAAAATCGCCCTGAACCATATTTTCCGACGGGACTATAATATTGGTTTCTTTCAAAGCTTCCTTAAAGCCTTCCAAGCGCATCTTCCCGGCCTGCGTAGAAAGATCTCCGGAAATCGTGGCGATATTTTTATGACCGAGCTTGACTAAACTGCGCACAACATCTTTGGCCGCATTGCGGTTATCGATCCCGATACAATTGATTGGCTCTTCTAAATAATTATTCAAAACAATGGTAGGAATTCCGCGCGTGATCGCTTTCTCGACGACAGTGATATCATTATCAATATCGCCAAAAATGATCCCGTCGATATAACGGCGGTCAAGCAGTGTCGCATCAAGCCACCCGCGATGGTCAAAACGATTGGTAATGTGGATCAAGATGTCGATCTTTAACCTGCTGGCGGCCATGCTGGCCCCCTTGATGATCTCACCGGCATAAAACGCATTAAAAATGTCCTCGAAACTGGGGATCACGAGGACAAACGTTTTTTTACGCTTCTGGATTCGAATGATCGGCATTTAAATAGTATTAATGGGGGAGCTTTTGTTCTTTGATGATGGCACGGATCTTTTTAATCGTCGCGACTTCCAACTGCCGCACCCGCTCGCGGGATACACCCAGTACTTTCGCGATTTCCGACAGAGTATGTGTTTCACCATCGGACAAACCGTAACGCATATCGAGGATCTTGCGTTCACGTTCCCCGAGCATGTTTAAATAATTATTGGCGCGTTCCTTGTTAAAGAAAATCTCCATCGTTTCATCCGGCGAGGCGGCATTCTGGTCCTCAATGATATCTTTGACCTGGCTTTCGCCGTCATCCCCGATAGGCGCTTCCAAACTCGACATCTTCGAGATCGATTTTTCCAGGTCTTTGACCTTGGCAACCGCGATCTGCAACATTTTGGCAAGTTCTCCGGTGCGCGGCTTACGCTTTAACTTATGCGTTAACTTCTCATAAGCCTTTTTATAACGAAGGATTTCTTCGTTCATGTAGACCGGAACGCGGATCATTTTACCTTGATCAATAATCGCACGAGAAATCCCCTGCTTGATCCACCAGGCCGAGTAGGTTGAGAAACGAAACCCACGTTCGGGATCGAATTTCTCAACGCTTTTCATCAGACCGATGTTTCCTTCTTCGATCAAATCACTTAACGGCACCCCAAGATTCACATAGCGCTTGGCAATGGAAATGACCAAACGCAGGTTGGAGCGAATCATCTTCAGACGGGCTTCTTTGTCGCCTTTAAGCAAACGGCGAGACAGGTCAACTTCTTCTTCCGCGGACAAAAGAGGAATGTTACGAATGTCTTTTAGATACGCCTTGATCGGATCGGCCATGGAACGCCTTTGGTTAAGGTTTACTTTCTCTTTGAGGCTTTTTTCGCAACTTTGCTCACAGGTTTTTTACCTTTTACGGAAGCCTTCGCCGATTTATCAGCGAGAGTGGCTTGCGCGGCGGCTAAACGAGCGATCGGAACGCGATACGGAGAACAGCTGACATAATCCATGCCGACACGGTGACAGAACTTAACGCTTTCCGCTTCCCCGCCGTGTTCACCGCAAATACCGATCTTTATATCTTTACGCGTCGAACGACCGCGTTGAATACCGATTTTAACTAACATCCCAACGCCATCTTGATCCAGGCTTTGGAAAGGATCATCTTTAAAGATCCCTTTACCGCCGTCTTTTTCGGTTGCAACATACGTCGGCAAGAAGCGTCCAGCGTCATCGCGTGATAACCCTAACGTCATCTGGGTCAAATCATTGGTCCCGAAACTAAAAAACTCAGCAATTTCTGCGATCTGATCCGCGAGTAATGCCGCGCGCGGGATTTCGATCATCGTACCGACGAGATACGCAAGTTTCACACCCGCTTGCTTAATCAAACGATCAGCGACCGTGCGTGTTTCCTGATCAAGAATACCGTATTCTTTTTTGTCCATCGTCAAAGGAATCATGATTTCCGGTAGAACTTTGATACCTTCCTTGACGCATTTGATAGCGGCTTCGATGATAGCCGTGATCTGCATTTCCAGAATTTCTGGATACGTGATACACAAACGACAACCGCGGTGACCTAACATCGGGTTTGATTCGTGCAACTGTTCGCAACGGTGCTTTATTTTATCAGCAGGCATTCCGGTAATCTTGCTTAACTTTTCCACACCTGCGGCATCTTTTGGCGTGAATTCATGAAGCGGCGGATCGATCAGACGGATCGTAACCGGCTTGCCGTTCATAGCCTTAAAAATACCATAAAAATCGCCAGTTTGGAAGGGCAATAACCGAGAAAGTGCTTTTTTACGAGTTTCGAGGGTTTCGGCCACAATCATCTCTTGGATGGCCAAACGGCGCTCTTCGGTGTCAAAGAACATGTGTTCAGTCCGGCAAAGTCCGATCCCTTCGGCACCCATTTTGATCGCGTTCTGGGCATCGTAAGGCGTATCGGCGTTGGTACGCACTTTGAGAGTACGGAATTCATCCGCCCACTTCAAAATCGTGTAATAGCTGTCCGGCAGTTCCGGTTCTTTGAGCGACAAGTCACCGCTGTAAATTTCACCAGCCGAACCGTCTAGCGTAATGTAATCACCATGTTTGACGGTCTTCCCATTCATAACAAAAGACTTGGTATCGTAGTTGATGTTCAACGCTTCACAACCGACGATACAGCATTTACCCCAACCGCGGGCAACGACCGCCGCGTGGGAGGTCTTGCCACCGGTTGCGGTCAAAATCCCTTTAGCGGCATGCATCCCGCCAACGTCTTCGGGGCTAGTTTCTTTACGGACCAAGATAACTCTTTCACCCTTTTGACCTAATTTTTCCGCTTCTTCCGCGGTAAAAACAACTTTCCCGCCCGCGGCACCCGGAACAGCGTTGATCCCGGATCCGAGCTTGATGCCTTTTAATTGGTCGACGCTGATCTTATTGCGGTCGATGACCGGATAGAATAAACGTTCGATGTCGTCGGAGGAAATACGGTTAACCGCCTGCTCTTTGGTGATGACCGATTTGACGGCGAGATCAGCATACTTCTTCGGCAAATAACCTTTTTTGAGCAAGTCATTAGCTTGGATAGAAGTTAATAACGGTTTGGTCGCGTGATCTAAAGCGATACGAAACGCGGCCGCCGGAGAACGCTTCCCGGTACGGCATTGCAACATATATAATTTCTCATCTTCGACAGTGAATTCGAGATCTTGCATTTCTTTGTAATAAGATTCCAAAATCGCACGCACGGCGCAAAGCTGGTCATACGCTTTGGGCATGTCTTCCTGCAAACGGGACAATTTGAGCGGCGTACGAATCCCGGCGACAACGTCTTCGCCCTGGGCATTGATCAAATAATCGCCGTAGAACGTGTTTTCGCCGGTGTTCGGATCGCGGGTAAAGCAAACACCCGTTCCGCTGTTCTCGCCTTTGTTACCGAAAACCATCTGGACGACGTTAACGGCGGTACCTTTAAGGTCGGTGATCTTTTCAACGCGACGGTAGGTCTGCGCTTTTTCCGCTTCCCAGGAATTAAAAACGGCCATGATGGCGCCCCATAATTGTTTCCACGGGTCTTGCGGAAAATCATCTTTTTTGTTTTGCTTGTAAAAAGCTTTGAATTGATTGCAGAGTTCCTTGAGTTTTTCAGCTGGGATTTCCGGATCGTTCTTGATACCGAGATTATGCTTCATTTCATGGAGCATATCTTCCATCGGCTGCTTGGAAAGGCCCATCGCCGTCGCGGAATACATTTGGATAAAGCGGCGGTAAGCATCATACGCGAAACGAGGATTACCGGTTTTCTTGGCCAAACCTTCCACGCTTTTATCGTTTAAACCTAAGTTCAAAATCGTTTCCAACATACCCGGCATGGAGCGGGCAGCGCCGGAACGGACGGAAACTAAAAGCGGATCATTCGAATCGCCTAATTTTTTACCAGTGACTTTCTCCAATTTAAGAACAGCTTCGCGGACTTCTTTTTCAAGCCCGGCGGGAAGTTTTTTGCCTAATTTGTAATATTCTTCGCAGGTCTGGATCGAAACGGTGAACCCAGCCGGGACGCTAATCCCGATGGAGGTCATTTCCATCAAACCGATCCCTTTACCGCCTAAAACATTTTTTGTTAAATCTAAACCCTTTGCTTCTGCCTTGCCGGCGCCATACGAGAAAACGTGTTTCTTTGACATTGGTGCTGACCTTTCTGTTATTGGTAATGAAATTTTTTTTGCTTTTGCAGCAGACTTCTTGGCGCTGGTGACACGACGCTGTTTTTGTTCCTGCCTGCCGGCAGGCAGGTCTAAAATTTCGGCGCTAAGCCGGTTTGCTGAGATCATAAACGCTCCTTTAAATATTCAAACAAACGATCGACACTGATACGTTCTTGTTTCATCGTGTCGCGATCGCGGACAGTGACTTGCTGATCTTCCAAAGATTGCACATCGACGGTAACACAGAAAACCGTTCCAACTTCGTCTTGGCGGCGATAGAGTTTTCCGATGGCAGCGGAATCATCATACACACAAACAATCTCTTTTTGAAGCTGAGATTTAATTTTTTTCGCGAGCGCCACAATCCCGTCATTTTTTTTGAGCAGCGGCAACACGGCCACTTTGATCGGCGCCAATTTCGGATGAAACTTCATCACGACCCGAGTTTGCTCGTTGACGATTTCCTCATGGTACGCGTCGGCGATAAAGGCCAATGTCGCACGGTCTAGCCCACCGGACGGCTCAATGACGTACGGATAAAATTTTTCATTAGTGATATTGTCTTGGTAGGTCAATTCTTTGCCGGAGAATTTGGAGTGTTGCTTAAGATCGTAATCACCGCGATTGGCGATCCCTTCTAATTCCGACCAGCCGAAAGGGAAATTGTATTCAATGTCGGTACAGCCAGCGGCGTAATGCGCCAGTTCGTCTTTGGCATGTTCGCGTTTGCGTAAATTGTCTTTGCGCATCCCAAGATCAAGATACCACTGATAACGCTCTTCGATCCAGCGCTCATATGCGGCGGGCGCATCGGCGGGTTTAACAAAATATTCGATTTCCATCTGTTCAAATTCACGGGTGCGGAAAGTATAATTCCCCGGTGTGACTTCATTGCGGAAGGATTTACCGACTTGCGCGATCCCAAACGGCAAACGGCGGTGGGTCGCATCCAGCACATTGGTAAAATTAACAAAAATCCCCTGCGCGGTTTCCGGACGAAGATAAACTTTTTCGGCTGTCTCCAAGACCGGCCCCAAAAATGTTTGCATCATCAAATTCGCCGCAACTCCTTCTTCGGGCAAATGATGCCCACAATTCGGACATGGCGTTCGCGAAACTCCGTCAGTCGTTGCCGCTAAACGCTTAATAAGTTCAATCACATTTAAACGAAATGCCCCCCAACTCTCCCCCGTCTCAACCAACCATGAAACGGTAACTTCCGGATGTTTAACCAACCCTAATTCAGGAGCAAGTTTACGGCCTTCGGACTTGGCCCACTTTATCCAACCAACTGTATCGGGATTATCTTTAAGTGTCTTAGAAAAGGAGACCCACCAAGGACTGACTAAAATCTCGTCCCAAACTTTATCAAGACGAAAATGTTTTTTGCAAGAAGGACATTTAACGAATGGGTCGCTAAAATTATCAGTATGTCCTGACGCTTTCCACACCATCGGATGCATCAGAATACTGGCATCCAACCCGACCATGTCCTCACGAAAATGGACTACGGATTTCCACCAAGCGTTTTTGACGTTACGCTTGAGTTCCGCGCCAAAAGGCCCGTAATCCCAAGCACTTGCCAACCCGCCGTAAATTTCGGAGGATTGAAAAATGAAGCCACGCCGCTTACACAGCGAGACAATTTTTTCCATATCGGTGGTGTTTTGCATGACGACAACTTATTTTATTGAAATGTTCATAAAAGACTGCGTATTCTAACAAAACACTCTTAAAAAGCAAGGCTTTTGAAGCCATTAGGCTTCAAGCCGCGTGCCTAGCTCCTGCGACGGCCAAGGCTTTTGAAGCCATTAGGCTTCAAGCCGCGTGCCTAGCTCCTGCGACGGCCAAGGTTTAAAATAACTTCATCCCCGCGCTCCCGTAATATTGCGAAATATTACCAGTCATTTTTAATACCAGCTGCGTTAAAATCCACGCCAACACCACCATGATGACAGAGGTAATAATCTTGGTTGTCCGGCTCCATTTCGGGTGAAGCCATGTCAGTGGCACGCACCAAATGACAGAAATCGGTAAAAATAAAATGTAACTGATCCAAATGGCGCCTGGGTTACAGTACCAGGGAACCTTGGTTTTTGGCAACGGCAGCGACAGAGCGCCGACGATAATCTCATTACAGTAACGGCATTTGATCGCGTCATCCTGGATCTCTTCAGCACAAAATGGGCATTTCTTCATGTGTCCTCCCGGGGCCTGTCGCTTCGTACCCTTCTCGTGCTCGTCTGAGACTGCGCGCGAAAAGGGGACCCCCTACGCGCCACCCGGTCGGGCATTAACGAGCCAATTTAGATCAGTTTACATTAAAATTTTTTTATACTCATCTTCTGACATTGTAAAGCTATGCGCCTTGTCAGGAAATTTTCCCAATTTAACTTCTTTTTTAAATTCTTCAATTCCTTTTTTCATCAACGCGCTGACATCAACGTATTGTTTCGCGAATTTCGGATGGAATTGACCAAACATTCCCAAAAGATCATGGGTCACAAGGACCTGCCCGTCGCAATCTGGGCCGGCGCCGATGCCGATCGTCGGGATTCTTAATTTTTTTGTGATTTCGGCGGCGAGCAGATCAGGAACACATTCCAAAACAATACTAAAACAACCCGCTTCTTCTAAACTTTTGGCTTGTTCAATAATTTTTTTTGCGCTCACCGCATCTTTGCCTTGCACTTTAAATCCGCCGAGCTTGTCCGCGGTCTGCGGCGTCAATCCGACGTGGCCCATCACCGGAATTCCAGCTTTCACAATATTCGTAGTCACATCCAAACATCCATCAAACCATTCCAATTTGACCGCATCGCAACCCGCTTCATCGATAAAACGTTTAGCATTTTTGACCGCGTCTTGTGGACTGGTCTGATACGCGCTAAATGGCATGTCGCCAAGTAAAAGCGCATTTTTGACTCCACGCCGCACCGCCTTAGTGTGATGCAACATTTCGTCCATACCGACGTCTTTCGTCGACGGAAGTCCCAAAACAACATTCGCCAAAGAATCTCCGACGAGAACAATATCGATGCCACAGCTGTCGATCACAGAGGCAAAAGAAAAATCATACGCCGTCAGCATCGTGATCCGCTCGCTGCGTTCTGATTTCTTTAATATTTCCGTGATTTTGGGAGAAATTTTGACCGGCATATCAGCGGACCGCTTTTATTATGGCTTGCGCCGCCTTTTTCGCCGAGGCCATCGCTTCCACGACCGAAGATCCAGACGCGACCGCATCGCCGGCGGCATACAAATGCGGAGTGGACGTCAACGAGGTCTCGGAATCGGTCCAAACAGAACCATTATCATTCGTTTTTAAATTGACCCCCAAATGCAAAAATGACGCATTAATTTTGAATCCTGAGGCCAAAATGACAGTTTGCGCATCCACAACATACTCCGACGCTGGGACGGCTTTTAATTCCCATTTGCCGTGAGCATCACTTGCACCGGTATGGGCACCTGTGCCCGAATGGGCAGCGAAGTCCATCCGTACACATTGCACCCCGGCTGCAAAATTTCCCGAAGGGTCGGCCAGAATATTGAGTGGCTTGCTCAACGCTTCTAACTTCAATCCCTCTTCGCGGGCTAACTCAACATCGTCAGGATATACCTGCAAATCTTCCACGGTTTCGGAAAAAATCAAGGTCACATCGCGGCCCAAACGCAAACATAACCGCGCACAATCTAAGGCCGCATTGCCGCAGCCGATGACCGCGACCTTCGGACCGATGAGTGGACTCGGTTTTTTGCGGTATTGATCTTCAAAGCGCGTGTTGGCGGACAATAAAATCTCTTTGGCATAATAAACGCCGCCAAGATCCGCACCGGGTAAATCTAAAAGTGACATGCTGTTTTTTCCGACGGTCAACAACACCGCAGAATACCCTTCGCCGACAAATTGTTCGAACTTCATACTTTGTCCGACGGCAAAATTGGTTTTAAACTCCACACCCAAAGCCCGGATCTCTTCGATCTCGGCATCTAAAACATTTTTCGGTAAACGGAATTCCGGAATCCCATACCGCAACGAACCGCCGAGCAGCGGTAAAATTTCATAGACGCTGACTTTGAAGCCCGCCTTAGCGAGTTGGGCCGCGCCGACCAAACCGGCAGGACCGGAGCCGATGACCGCGACTTTTTTTCCGGTGCGGGTGATGGTTCGTTTCGGAGCAAAACGCGGACGGCCGTGATCAGACGCATAACGTTCCAAAGCACGAACACTGACGGTCATATTCTGTTTTTCCAAAACACAGGCGTTTTCACACGGGGCCATGCAAACACGGCCGCACACTGCCGGAAGATCATTCGCTTCACGGATCTTGGCCAATGCCGCCGCACTGTCCCCTTCTCTGACTAGACGGATAAAAGCGGGGATATCGACGCCGATCGGGCAACCGTGATCGCAGGACGCATCTTGGCATTGCGGATAACGGATCGCCTCATCGATCATCGATTTTTTGGCAAAACCGATCGAGATCTCCTGAAAATTTTTGACTCGCCGCGCAACCGGCTGAACAGTGGGTTTAAGTTGTGCCATTTTATTTGCCTAAAAGTCCCGGGAAAAATTTAGTGATTGAGCGGGTCATTTCATCGTCAGCTTGCTCGATTTCATTAATGTGCGCAATCCGGGACGCTGCCAAGCGCGTTTTGTAATGTTCAAAATTGACATGATGTCCGTCGAACAGCGGACCTTCGACGCACGCGAGAGCAACCTTGCCCTCGACGCGAACCCGGCACGAACCGCAAAATCCCATCCCGCACGACATCCCGGGCTGCAAAAGGACATGGGTCTTGATCGTTTTACTTTGTGTCATCCGGCAGACGGTCTGCAGCATTTCCACCGATCCGACGGCATACACTTCGCGCACAATTTCTGTCGACAAAATATCTTTAAGCATTTCCGAAGCCAGACCACGACGTTCATACGTGCCATCTTCGGTGGCAATCACCAAGCGATTACAAGAAATCCGCATTTGCGGCTCTAAGGTCAGACTATTTTTTGTTTTAGCTCCCATGATCCCGATGACTTTATTACCGGCTTTCTTCAAAGCTTTGCATATGGGCAAAATTTGCGCCGTGCCGACCCCCGTCGCAATACAGACGGTAACGCCGGTTTTGCCGATCACCGCCGGTTGGCCCAACGGCCCGATAATGGAAAAAATATCTTCGCCGATCGTGAAGGCCCCGAGATCAACCGTGAGCGGGCTGCTTTCCTGAAAAATAAAAGTGATCTGACCACGCAGTGACTCGGCTTCCGCGACCGCCATCGGCATCCATTCTCCGCCTTCGCGGACAATGAGCATGACAAACTGGCCGGGTTTAATACGGCTGGCAATCAGTGGCGCTTTGACGTCGAGACGCTTGACGTTTTTAGCCAAAATCTGTTTGTTAGTGATTTTAAACATTATTTTTTGTCTAACTTTTTCAACAAGGCGCTTAATGACAACGTATTTAAAACTTGTTTCTTCTCAAGCCAGCCGCGGCGGGCCAAGGTCACCCCGAACTTCATAAATTCTAGTTGATTACTGCGATGAGCGTCAGTATTAATTGAAAAATTTGCGCCTTCTTGCTTGGCGAAATAAATATTGTGCGAATTAAGGTCCAAACGAACCGGACAAGAATTGATTTCTAAAAAGGTATTTTCATTTTTCGCCGCCTGACTGAGTTGCTTAAGGTCCACGTCATACGGTTCGCGCTTACCTAAATGCACGCCCGTAGGATGGGCGATGATATTGACAAATTTATTACGGCAGGCCTTGAGCAAACGCGCCGTCATTTTCGCACGCGGCTGTGTAAAACCGCTGTGCACGGCGGCAATGACGACATCAAATTCACTAAGAATTTTTTCATTGTAGTCTAAATTTCCATCCATGTCTATTTCTACTTCGGTTCCGTAGAGGACGCGGAAATTTTTCAATTTCTTGTTCAGCCCGTCGATCTCTTTCTTCTTTTTCAACAAATTTTCCGGTGAAACGCCACCCGCAATCCGCAACCTGTAGGAGTGATCGCTGATGGAAACATACTCATAACCCTTGGCTTGAGCGGCGGCCGCCATTTCGGCGATCGTATTCTGCCCGTCGGAATACGTGGAATGCACATGCAGGTCACCTTTAAAATCAGCTAGCTCAATCAATTTCGGAATGTCCGGCTTGGATTCGCCAAATAATCTTGCTTCGCCAATGTCTTCGCGTAATTCCGGCGGAACATACGGCAAATCGAGCAAAGCCAAACACTCTTTCTCGGTTTTGGAGGCCAGATTATTTCCTTTGGCATCGAACACACCGTATTCGTTGACTTTCATCCCCTTTTTGATAGCGAGCTGGCGAAGTTTGACATTAAAATTGGTCGAACCGGTAAAATACAACAACGCCGCGCCAAAACTTTTAGTTTCGACAACGCGCAAATCGACCTGAACATTGTCGTGCGTCACAATCGAAGACTTTGTTTCACCTTGGCCGTTAATGATTTTGACTTCCGGTAATTTTACAAAGACTTCCATGACCTTTTGCGGATTTTTCGAGTCGACTAAGATATCAATATCGCCGATGGTTTCTTTGCCGCGACGCAAACTTCCGGCGGGGACGATCTGTTTGACTTCGGGCAGTTTTTCCAGTTGCTCAACAATCGTTTGGGCGACGGTATAAGCTACGCCAAGATTCATCCGCTGCGGTCCCGCAAGGACAATCTTGATGCCGTCGAGAATTTTCGTAACTGTTTTTTCTTTGATCCCTTCCAAACCGAGCAAATGACCGGCGACAGCGGCCTTCTGCAGACTGGCGACATCCGTGACATTTAACTTCGTAAAAAATAATTTGGCTTTCTTGGGACCGACGGAAGGGATTTCCATGACCTGCAACAAACTTTCGGGGACTTCCTGGGTCAGCTTTTCGTAAGCGGCGATTTTACCGGTGTCCAGATACTCACCGATCTTTTCTTCGAGGGTTTTACCGACACCGGGGATTTCACTCAAACGATTTTGTTCTCGAAGGCTGGAAATGTCTTCGGCGAAGTTGGAAATGTTTTCTGCGGCTTTGTAATAGGAACGGATCCGAAAGACATTTTCATCTTTCATTTCGAGCAGGGCTCCCATCCGTTGGAAAATATCGGCAATTTCTTTATTTTTCATAACTACTGGGGGTCGGGTCCTGCGTGCACCCGATCTATTACGTTACTGCATCACCTTCTCACCCTTAAGAATGTCGGGGATTTCGCTCGTATCTATCCGCATCCCACCATTGTGTTCAATCTTGATCGTATACAAAAGCCCGGGAACAAACCTAGTGCCCGGCGCCTCGATCTGTACATTCTTGATGCCGCGTTGACTGGCTTTTTTAGGATCTAAAGCAATGTTCCAAAACTCATTCCAAATATCGTCTTCAAAACGGTTACGAGCACCCGGAGTTTTATATCCGGTAGGAATCTCGTTGATCGGGGTAATCACGTATTCTTGCGTGCTTGCCCCGTCGAGGACAAAAGCTTTCCAGAAAAGAAAAGCGCTTTTGCCGCGCAGCGCATCGGCATTTTTCACATGAATGTCGTCGAAGCGCACCACCAACGACTGAAATTGGATCAAGTTCCCGGAAAAAGTAAAATATTTTGGTTCCATCGGGCGCAGACGACTGTCGTATTCAAGGAATTTGATCGTGGTCATGTGTTTTTGCGTCATCGGATTAAAACGCACATCGGCCACAATGACTTGGGCAATACGGCTATTGGCGCTCAAACGCGTGATGATTTCTTCCAGCACGCGTTTTTGGTCCAAGAAATTCATGACCGTACGAAAACCCCAGAAAGAAATAAAAAAAATAACGAAAAAAACAAAAGTCCGCACCGCACTGCGCCACAACGAAACTTTTCCCGCCATAAACACTCCCTTAGAATTATTCAATCTTGATTTCGATGGTCGAACCCAAAACCCCGTCACCATTAACCGTCGTGACATTCAGATATTTAATATTTTCTAAGCCTTTTAAAACTGGCTTGACGAATTCATCAATGGCTTTTTGATTATCTGCAGGCTTCGGTGCTTTATTTTCATAAAAAGCGATTTGCTGGGAAAGATTCTTTTCTTTTTCTTGATTGGCCGTCAATTCATTTTGCGACACATCAACTTCTTTCTTAAGCGCATCAATCTGGGCAACCGGATCAGCAACAGGATCAATCGGGGCCGCCGAAAGTTCGCTGATTCGTTTCTGTTTATTCGCGATCTCTGTTTTGAGTTGTTCATTGCGGGCACGAATGTCGTTGAGATTCTTTTGGCTGCCGGTTAAAAAAGCCTGGCGCTGAATTTGATTTTGCTTTGCGGCTTGCCCGACCCAGTCCAAAAGTGCTGCGGCTTTTTGCAATAAGCGGTCCACCTGGAGAAAGAAAACGGAATTCTTCGGCCCATCATTCGCTTGGATGGCCGGACTGATTCCGATCGACTTGCTAGGGTCTTTGATCGCATCTAAAGAGGATTTCAGAATATCGACATTAGTCGCCACAAGTAATGTATTGCCGATATACGTGGTACTTAAAGCAAGACCTTCCGCGATGGGAATTGGAATATAGCGGATCGTATCGTCGGCATACTTTGTTTCTTCAAACTGCAGATTCGGCTGTAAAGCCAACAATTTATTAATCAAAGCATCCGCGCCTTCGCGTCCGGTCGTCTGGATAAATAAAACAATCTTGGGCAGCGGAATTGCGGTTGTCAAATCAACATCCGTCAAATAAAGACCGAACTCTTTACCAAGCACTGGAAGCACATCACGCTCGACAGAAACGCCGACCATTTGTTCGTACGTCCCAACCATCTTATTAACGTCGATGTCTTGACCCAAAGCGTTACCTTGCATCTGAACCTGAGTCTTGTATTGCGTCCAGATTTGCGAAAAATCCAAGCAGGAATTCCACTGATACGTCAGCGCATCCCACGGCACAAATTTAGCACTTAGGTTGTCTTGCGGACGGCAGGCATAATAGGATTTCATTTCGGGACTCACGGCTGTGAGGTCATACAAAAGATCGGCCTTAAAGGTCACGATATTGCCGGGCTTGCTCGAAAAAACTAACGCATCCAATCCTTGGATCTGCTTAAGTTGTTCTTCGAGTTGGGCTTTATAAAGGGCCGATTCCTGTTCTGACTTGGCCAACTGCGAGATCTCCTCCGTCAACATCGGATAAAATGTTTTGATATTGAAATATCCGAATGTTTGCGCCCCTTCATAAGACGTCTTAACACGTTTTGTGTAATCTTCATCCGTGCTCAAAGCCGGTTGCTTTTTGGCAATGATATCGATGGCGGTCCGCGCCGCTTTCTGGCCAAGCCCCATAACGACAAGGTCATTAAAACGGACATAGCCCAAAAGAAACTTCCCGTCGGCACTTTTCAGTAAATTAATATCTTGGCCGTTATAACGTTCCGTTTCGATTTTGAGGTCTTTGTTAAACTGTCCCAAGAATTTCAAAACCGTTTCCGCCGCGGCGATTTCGGGTGACAAACGGGTGACCACAAAAACATTTTCAAAGATTTCCTGAGCGGTTTTCTTTTCCAATGTTTTAACGTCCTTCAAATCGCTGGCATAAACAGCGACGGCGACATCATTCCCGAACAAGGCTTTAAACATTTTTACGTTCTCATCGGAGAAGGCTTTGCCCCAGGCATCTTCGACCTGCACCAAAGCGTCAGGCCGATTAGTCTCCTTGGGGAATGGCGCGCCAAAAGCGGCCGTGGCTTTTTTGTAGTCGATGCTTTTTAAATCCTGATAAAGTTTTGTTTTGGAAAAGTTATCCATGCGTTGCGTTAACTGACTTAAACGCAAATAAAACGCGGGCTTGGCGGGGAGAAGGTTTTCTATGGCGTAGGTTTTCTTTCCGGGCTTTAAAAAGATGAAACCGAATGCAACAGCGGCCAGAACAACAACAGCGACGACAATCCCAATAATTTTCTTCATAACCATCCCTTTCCAATTATTCAACTAAGATATTCCTATAAATTTTTTGGCATTTGTATTTAAAATCTTCGCCGCGTTTTCCAGAGCTATTCCTTTGAGCTTAGCGTAAGCCTCCAAAGACTTAAAAACATCTTTCGGCGTTGACTTGAATCCACCGCCCATTTCTTCTGGGTAATTAAAATACACCGGTGAATCCGTCTCAATTAGTGTCTGTTCAATCGGTGCATGTGTCATCGCTTCGCGCGACTGCAAACTAAACGCCAACGCCGGTCCGGACGAAACATAATAACCGCTTTTAATAATATCTTCAAGCACATCCAAAGGTCCGCTGTACCAATGAAAATTCGCTTTCTTAATACCGGATTCCTGGACGATCTCAAAACATTCTTTCCAGGTCCAACGGGTATGCACGACGACCGGCTTATCGAATTTTTTGGCAAGAGCGAGTTGATGACGGAAGACTTCACGTTGTTCGTTCTTTTTGGCGTCATCTTTGCGGATCCATTTGTACGAAAAATCTAAACCGATCTCACCGATGACATCTGCGTCCTTAATATTTTCCTCAATGAAAGCGTAGGAGTCTTGCAGCTCTTCAGTTTTAATATCGCCAGGATGAATACCAAGACCCAAATAAACTCTAGCATATTTTTCATCGCGAGCCTTAGAACCTGTCATTGCGAGTTGCCCAAAGGGCAACGATGCAGTCCCACTCGAAATAGATTGCTTCGGCCTATAGGCCTCGCAATGACCATGCTTCTTTTTGATTTCTAAATTTCGCTTCATAGCCATAAGATCCGTACTCACGGCCAAAACCGCACTGACCCCAGATTGCGACGCTTCGGCTAAAGCAATTTCGAGATTTTCAATATGGTCCAAATGGGCGTGAGTGTCGATGAGATTAATCATAGAACGAGCTCGTCCACCATTTGCCAAGGAATAGCCGTAACGCGGTCACTCATTTTTACCTTACGAGGAACCTGACAAACGAGATACCCAACTTTTGCGGTAGAATATTCTGACAGAAAGATTTCCACGTGGCGGATATCACGAGAGGTTGGGTTATTGGTCCACTTGACTTCGATCGGTGTAAAATCTCCATTCTTATCAATGATCCAGTCCACCTCAGGACCATCAGGATCACGCCAAAACCGGATTCGTATTGTCGACCTAGCAATGTGCGCACAGCGCAAAAGTTCAAGACCAATGAATTGTTCAAAAATCTTTCCCATCGTTTCGCGAGGTAATTTTGTTCCCTCTCGTGCGGCAATCCGGCGAACACCTAAATCAAAAAATAAAAACTTTTCTGATTTCGTCAATCGCTTGCGAGTTGGGCTCTGCGTGAGCGGCTCAATTCTCTGCGCGATCAAACAATCCTCCAGAATTTGGTAATAGGCGGCGATCGTCGTATGCGCGACGCCGATTTCTTGCGACAACTTTCTTAAATTGATAATATTGCCGGACTCCGACGCAGAAAGTTCTAAGAATTTAGCAAATTGACCCAAATTCCGAACCAATGCCTCCGAACGGACTTCTTCTTCCAAATACGTCGTAACATAAGATTCTAAATCTTGTTCCCGATCTGCAAGCTCAGCGACAGCTAAAATTCCCGGTAGTGATCCATATAAAAGCCGCTCGCTCAAATCCCTGGTCGGCATTTCCTCTAAAGTAAAGGGGTCGATCTTTAAGGTTGTCACTCGTCCGGGAAGAAGATTGACGCTGGCACCATGACGCAACTTGCGGGCACTTGAGCCGGTTAAAATAAAATTTGCCTTATGGCGATCGATCAAATCCTGGACAACATCAAGAATATCCGGCACTTTTTGCACTTCATCAAGAATAATAAGCGGACGTTTTCTTTTGGAACTATCAAAAATCGATTCCACCTCACCTTTAAGCAGGTGAGGCGACTTTTCATAACGTTGACGAATGTCGGGCTGAATAAAAGAAATCGAGAGTGCGGCCGAAAAACGGCTGATCAGCGTCGTTTTACCAGTTTGTCTGGCGCCAAACAAAAGGACACTTTTATTGCGTTCTAATGAATGCTTGATGCGGCTTTCGATTTGTCTAGGGATGTATTGCATTGACTCAAATATAGTCGATTTTGGAGCGCATGTCAACCAAATTCTGAATCCTGCTTTGATACAGAATCATTTTAACGTTATAATAATTAAGGTTTCGTCGTGTGTCCCTCTTATCTCTCCAGTTTTACTGAACATTGGTACCGCTCGCGATTTCTTGAAGGCGATGAATCGACGAGCTTGCAAAATATTTCTGCAACGGCCGGCTAAAGACGCGAAAGCCTGCCCGGTAAAACGGGTTTTGAATTAGATCAGGCTTTGAATACGCAGCGATTTCAAGTGAGACTAAGCCTGACTTAATATTTTTACTCACCTCGAATCGAATTTCTCCGATTTCGAAATGTCCCTTCAAAGTGCGATAGGCGTAGCCCCAGACTTGTAAGTCTTCACCATCTTTGGTTTTTCGTACTTCGTCGATAACAGCTACAACTCGAACACCAAAGTAGAATGAAAGTCCGGCAAACTTTGCGATCAAAAGCATGTTTCGACCAGAGAGTTCTCTCTCTGGCTCAAATACGGCGCGAATGAGATTCGGATCTGGAAATTTATAAAGTTGAATTGCATTCTTCACTTTTTCAAAAGGGCCGTAGGGCACCGGCTCTCCCGGGGCTTCCAACGCAAGTTGGGCTTGGTAGTGATCAATTTTCCAACCACTTTTATCTTTGGCCGCGTGATAGATTTTTTCGTCGTAGTTGTAATCTAGGGTATCGAGCGCAGAGAGCCGCGATTTATAAGTCTCCCAGTCCTGAGTGTTCATGCTTCTTCCCACAGGCTTGTTTTTTCATTTCGCCGCTCGGTCTGAATTTTAACTTCGTAAACTTCAGTGGCGCAATCGCCGGTATTTTCCGTCGCTTCTTTTGCGAATTTTTCACAGAAGGCGGTCCACATTAGGGCCTGCGCAACTTTAGCGATGGGAAGTTTATCGTAAACGAAATCGACGACGCGGTCGCGACTCCTCGCGACTGATTCAATTTGAAAGAAGCTGTGCTTACCGTCAGGGCCGGGCAAAATTCGGAAATCGATTCGACCAGCCTCAAAATGATCTTGAAGGGTGATCAGTCCAAAGGCGTTCTCAGTGACTTCGCTTACCCGGACGGGGCCATTCCAAGGTCCGGATATATGAATTTGAAATTCATCTCCTGGGGCCAGTTGAGTTGCAGATCCACTTAGTTTTTCAAAGCGAGCGAGGAGATGTAGAGAATAATGGTTCAAATCTGCTTTGAGTTTGCGCAGTTCTTCGCGCGAGGCATCGATAGCGATTGGGACACGTATCGTGTAAATGCGGTGGTAAGCCGCTCCGTAGCCATCTTCAATTTTCTGCTTTTCGTGATTCTCTAATTCCATGCATCAGTCTCCCGTAGTTTCGCGATTTTAGGGGACACACGACGAAACCTTAATTCGCCTTCGGTCCAGTTTTTTGTTTTCGCAATGTCCTTTCAACCTGTGCTTCTAACTGACTAACGAATAACTCCGATCCCAAGGGCCGACCGCTTTCGGTATGCCGTCGAATTGCTTTTGTTTCTAAATGGTCATTCTCTTGCGATAAATAGTTTTTCCAATCACAGATTTCGTCCAACAAATAAAAGTGGCTCAAAATACTATTGGGAGTCCTTAGAATATGAAATTGTGCACTTGACCAAACATAATCCTGCGGACGTTTGACAATTCCCGCCCTTACTGGATTAAGCTCGACATACCGCACCGCAGCACACAGATATTTTTCGTCCAAGGGCATGCTTTTAAAACGGCCTTGCCATAAATATCCACTCCACCCCTGTCTAAAATTAATCATCCTCGTATAGGTTTCATGAGTTGCGCTGATCGCTTTTGTTAAACTCCCCTCTCTTTCCGGAACCACGATCAAATGGATATGATTATCCATGAGGCAATAAGCCCAAACCTGCATGCCATAAATCCGGCTTTGGAGCGCAAGAATTTCCAAATAATTTTTACGGTCTTCAACGCTAAAGAATACTTTTTGTCTGCGATTCCCACGCTGAATAACATGATGCGGTACTCCTGCAGGTGTAACTCTCGCCAGTCTAACCATAAAAAACCCCTTTCATTTTAAGGGAAGGGGGATGAGAGAGTATTGTATTTATAAATTACTTTTTGTCAAATTTAGGTTTCGTCGTGTGTCCCTCTTATTTCTCTCTTATTTCTTTCTTATTTCTCTCTTATTTCCTTATTTCTCGTCGTGTGTCCCTCTTATTTCTCCTAGAAAATGGATCCCCGACAAAAGCACTCGGGGATGACAATTTTTCTTCTTTTATCATTAAACTTTCCCTACTTGACTATCGATCACAAACGTGACTGGTCCATCGTTAACAAGTGAGACTTGCATATCCGCGCGAAACCGGCCGGTTTCGACTTTAAAATTCTCTTGCTTTAACTTTTCAACAAAACGGTTGTAGAAATCCTCCGCCTTTACCGGGTCAGCGGCTTTGTCGAACGACGGCCGACGGCCTTTTTCGCAATCCCCTAGTAAAGTGAATTGAGAGACAACTAAAAATTCCGCCTTTGCCTCTTGCCCCGAAAGGTTCATTTTCCCGTCGCTGTCTTCAAAAATTCTCAACTCCGCGACTTTATTAACCATCCAGTTCAATTGTGCGTCGGAATCGTCCTTAGCCACGGCCAAAAAAATCAACATTCCGGCACCGATCTTTCCGGTTATTTCCGTTCCGACCGCGACACTGGCCGCTTTAACTCTTTGAATGACAATTCGCATATGTTATTATATTTCGCTTTTATAATTATATATGAGTAACTTCCGACACAAATAAATAACTTCATTTTTAAAAGGCCTCTACTGTGAATGTCTCCAAACTTCTAGCGCATTACAAATTTCCTGAAGCCGTTAACAATATCCTGGCCTCGCACGGCATCAAAGAATTCTATCCGCCGCAGAAAGAAGCGATCGACGCCGGCGTTCTCAACGGCAAAAGCCTTTTGCTTTCTGTTCCGACCGCAGCCGGAAAAACGCTGATTGCCGAGCTTTGTATGCTCAAAAGCATTTTACACCCTCCGGGTAACGGGCGCTGTCTTTACATCGCCCCGCTTAAGGCTTTGGTCAGCGAAAAAACCGAAGACTTTCAAAATAAATACTCCTCTCTCGGCATCAACATCGGATCAGCCAGTAGCGACAACGATGCTTCGGAAAAGATTCTAAGTCGCTATCAAATTCTCGTGGCCACGGCAGAAAAAGTCGACGCACTATTGCGCAGTCGTGCTAAATGGCTCATTGACTCCTTGAGCGTGGTCGTCATCGACGAAATCCATTTCATCAACGATGCCAGCCGCGGACCGACGCTGGAAATCCTAACCGCCCGTATTCGCCAACTCAATCCCAAAGTGCAAATCATCGCTTTAAGTGCGACCGTCAGTAACGCACGTGAAATGGCCGAGTGGCTCGGCGCCGAACTTGTCTCCAGTTCGTGGCGGCCGATTCCGCTGAAAGAAGGCGTTTACTTAAACGAAGAAATTAAATTTTTCAACTCGATCAGCCGCGAAATCAAAGAAGATGAAGCGCAAGACATCGGCAGACTCACCGTTGACACTTTAAAATCTAAAGGCCAGGTCCTGATCTTCGTTAATTCCCGCAAATCGTCGCATGCAGCTAGCCGCGAAATTTCCGGCAGCGTGGCCAAACTTTTAACACCGGAAGAAAAAAAAGAACTAGCCAACATTGCCGAACAAATTGTCGGCCCACTGTCGAGTGCGACCAAAATTTGCCGCCAGCTGGGCGATGTTGTTAAATATGGGGTCGCTTTTCATCACGCCGGTTTAAAAACCGAACAGCGGAAATTAGTCGAAAACAATTTTAAAGCAAATTTGATTAAAGCGATCTGCTCGACGCCGACCTTGGCGGCCGGGGTCAACCTTCCTGCCCGCCGGGTGATCATGCGCGACTACAAACGTTTCGAAAGTGGTCTTGGCTCCTCGTTTATTCCGGTTTCAGAGTATAAGCAATGCGCCGGACGCGCGGGCCGCCCGCAATTTGATACGTACGGTGAAGCCGTGTTGATCGCCAAAACGCTCGGTGAAGCTAAAGCGCTTGTCGACCGTTACATCAAAGCTAGCCCGGAACCGGTTTACTCAAAACTCGGCAACCAGGCCGCGTTGCGTTTTCACATTCTGGCCTCGATCGCCGGCGGATATGTGCACGACATGAACGATACTTTTGAATTTCTTTCCCACACCTTTCTTTCGCATCAACGGCTCATTCCGAATTTGCTCGATACGATCGGTAATGTTTTCGAATTTCTTTCTAAAGAAGGGTTTATTGAAAAAAATGGCTTTCGTTTCCACGCGACCCCCTTCGGCCAATGCACTAGCCGCCTTTACATCGATCCGGCGTCGAGCATTATTCTTCGCGGCGGGCTGCAAAAAATCCATCAGGGCAAATCGTTTTCCGGGATCGGGATTTTGCACATGCTCGCCTGCTGTCCGGACAGTCCGCTGCTTAAGCCGGGAAAGTCCGATACTGAAGACATTGAATTTTTTATCAGTAATTATCAAGATGAATTGATTTTGACGGAAAAAGAATTGCCGCAACTAGAAAACTTTATTATGTTTTTGTCAGTGGCAAAAACGACCATGATGATGGCCAAATGGATTGACGAAGAAAAAGAAGAAACAATTTGCGACGAATTCGGCATCGGGCCCGGCGACATTTATCGCCACATGGAATCAACGTTGTGGCTTTTGCACGCGACACTGACATTTGCCGAACTTTTTAATTTCACCAATTTGACATGGCCGCTCGCGCACCTTAAGAACCGCGTGCACTACGGGGTGAAGGAAGAATTGACGGAATTGACTCAACTCAAAGGGGTGGGCCGCGTGCGCGCACGCAACCTTTTCGAGAAGGGATATAAAAATTTCGCGGACCTAAAGAAAGCCGACCTTGACGAACTCTCCGAGATCGACAAAATCGGCAAAACCCTCGCCCAAGAAATCCTACTGCAACTTTCCAAACCAGGAAGAGACTTTCCCGACAGCGGCCTCTCCCGTTTACTGAAAAATAATTAAATAGATAAGTATGGCTGGGTTGAGTTGCTGTTCCGCGCGAGTTTGATTTTTGTTTTAATTGCGCTTGATTTCGAATGACACTTCAAGAAAACAAAAATCAACTGTTTGAGCCCGGAACAGCAACTCAACCCAGCTGATTATTGTTTAAATAACTGCAATGGCCTCGATCTCAACCCCAATCCCTCCGGGCTTTTAGGTTTCGATAGATGCAAGGAAGCCTAGATAATTGCAATGGCCTCGATCTCAACTAAAGCGTCTTTCGGCAAACGCGCGACCTGGATCGTCGAGCGGGCCGGAGCATTTTCCGCATTAATAAATTTCGCATAAACTTCATTCATCCCCGCGAAATCGTTCATGTCCTTTAAAAAGACCGTCATCTTGACCGCATTATCGAACGATGTTCCCGCACCTTTCAAAACCGCATCGAGATTCTTCAAGACCTGTTCGGTTTGTGCTTTGATATCACTCCCGACGATGGCACCGGAAACCGGATCAAGTGGAATTTGCCCCGCGGTAAAAACCAGACTTCCCGTGCTAACAGCCTGATTATAAGGTCCAACCGCAACCGGAGCACCAGCAGGTTTAATGATTTTACGTGTCATGTCGATTTCCTTTCGTATGGTTATTTAAGATATTTAGCTGATTTTAATTTTCGACCCAAATGATAAACCAAAAAATTATTTAAAACGTACTTCAACTCTTTTTGCACCGAATCCGTCAATCGCAACTTTAAACACGACACCCAATCATTGCGTTCCACATACAAGATTGACGAGACGGCCCCGGGTGAAAGCGACTCAAGCGTCATGTCGCCGGTGGCACATTTCAAACACACCAGCCCGCCTTCCTTGGCACTGAACTTTGCTTGCGCGTCTATCTTGGCCTTGCACTTAAGACAGGTATCCAAATGCGGCTTAAAACCCGAATAGGCCAACGTTTTGATCTGGAAAATATGCACGAGCGGACTGGCATCATTGACGGTTTGCATACTATCCAAAAAATCCATCATCAACCGGTAGATGCGGTCATTCTTTTCTTCCGGCGGCATGATCATATTGACCAGCTCAAGAATATAACTGGCCGCGAGTGATTTTTTAAGGTCCTGCCGGATCGGGTAAAAATAACTTTTCAAATCGCACTGGCTAATCAAATGTAAATCGGAATTGCGGTACTGATAATAAACGATATCGTTAACCGAGAAGCGCTCGACGCTGCTGCCGAACTTCTTGTAATCTTTACGGATGCCTTTTAAAACTCCGCTCACCTTTCCATACTCTTTTGTAAAGAGAATGGCGATGCGGCTTGTCTCCCGCAGGTCGAATGTTTTAAGAACTATGCCTTCGGTCTTGAGGATCATAATGTAGTGTCGTTTTCAAATAGATTTCTTCGCCCATTTAGGGCTCGCAATGACCTAGGATAGTCATCGCGAGGAGGCCACAGGCCGACGAAGTAATCTCATTAGGACATCTTCTTTGGCTCGCATCTTCTTAACATCCGACGGGCTATGATCATCATAGCCTAAAAGATGCAGAACTCCGTGGACCATATAGAGCAGAATTTCGTCTTTAACATTTGTTGTGTACTGTGCCGCATTTCGCTTCGCGGTTTGGGCAGAGATAAGGATCTCGCCTTCGAGCCAATGACCCTTTCCCTCACTCCAATCAAAAGTGATGACATCCGTCGCGTAATCGTGGCGCAAATATCGTCTATTGAGCGCCCGGATTTTACGGTCATCCACAAAAACAAATGACAGATGCCCGGATTCGCGTTTTAGTTTTTTAAGGACTTTACGGATTGCCGTCTTGAGGGCGGCGGGGTTGATTGGGATTTTCGTCTGCAGGTTTTGTATTTCGATAGTCACTGGCATTTTTAAGTTCCGGATATTTGACGCGGCCATGATAGGTCGCGCTTAAACTTCTGGCGAATGTTAAGGAGATCGTTTCGATTTCTTTAAGCGTCAAATTGCTTTCGTCTAACTGTCCGTCGATAAACTTATTATTGATGACCTTACGAACAACTTCTTCAATGCGGCCCGGCGTTAACTCCTCCAACGAGCGGGTGGCGGCTTCAGATGAATCCGCCAAAAGCACGATGGCAGTTTCTTTACGCTGCGGTTTCGGGCCCGGATAACGGTAATTTTCTTCCTTAACTTCAGTCTGATCATTCGCCTCCGACAAAGCTTTTTGATAAAAATAGTGCATCAAGCTCGTACCATGATGCTCCGGGATAAAATTTGCAATGATCGGATTGAGGCGGTATTTTTTAGCCAACTCGATCCCTTCCTTCACATGGTTTAAAATAACCAGTCGGCTCATCGAAGGCTCAAGATCATCATGCTTATTTCCCACCGCGATCTGGTTCTCAGTGAAATAATCTGGTTTTTCCAATTTACCAATATCGTGATAATACGCTCCCACGCGAGTCAAAAGGGCATTGGCTCCGATGGCTTCAGCCGCAGCCTCCGAAATATTGCTGACAACTAAACTATGGTGATAGGTGCCGGGCGCTTCCAGGATCATGCGCTTTAATAACGGCTGATTAAAGTCCGCGAGTTCAAGTAAGCTAAAGTTGGTGATGACGCCGAAAAGGTATTCAAAGATTTTAAGCGTTGACAAGACTAAGACACAGAAGATTCCGCTCATAAAAAGCGGCAGGATAAACATTTTCAAGAAATCCGGGGATAATAATAACGATAGATTGTGGTGAATTAAAATCATGCCCACCGACTGAATAACTCCGACGTAGAGACCGGCAGCAATCAACGTTCCGCGCGTGCGGGCATCGCGTACCGCGTAAGCACCGGCCAAACTTCCGATCAAAAAGATCAACATAACATCGAGCGGACTGACGCCGAGTGTTGATAACCAACGGCTTTGGCTTAACATAAGTCCGACAAACGCACTGCTTAAAAACGACATCATAAACACCAGATGTAAATCGGCAAACAACAGCATCGTGAGCATCGCGATACCCGCCACCGGTAAATACAACGGACAATGCGTCGTGTAATTTTGCAGAATCGATGTGCCGGACACGACGATGGTCAATAAAAGACCTAAACTCAGAAACAATTTAACACTACTCTTATTTAAAAAGAACAAATGCAAACCGAAGAACAACAGTAAAAAAGGAATAATCAACGACAGTTCGGTGACCTTGCAAAAGACCGCGAGGAGAAACACCAAGCCCAACGATAGCAATGCATCGCGATAAGATATTTTAACTTTAGAAGAGGAGGTTTTCATCGCAGGCTTTAAGACAGGATGCTTTTACCATTTTGCTGATCTAGTTTACCGTACGCTTCAATGATCTGCTGAACAAGTTCATGACGGACAACATCGTCACCGTTCAAATGGACAAATTTGATCCCTTCAATATCCTGCAAAATACTTTCCGCGTCAATCAACCCGATCTGTGAACCTTTCGGCAGGTCGCTCTGGGTAACGTCGCCGGTAATAACGGTCTTGGAATCAAAACCTAAACGGGTTAAGAACATTTTCATTTGGAATGGTGTCGAATTTTGCGCTTCGTCGAGAATGACGAACGCGTCATTCAAGGTACGGCCGCGCATAAACGCGAGCGGAGCGACTTCAATGATCCCTTGTTCAGTGTATTGCTCGACCTGATCCGGCTCCATCATGTCGTACAACGCGTCATAAAGCGGACGCAAGTACGGCAAAACTTTTTCGACCATATCTCCGGGTAGAAAACCTAAACTTTCGCCAGCTTCAATCGCAGGACGGGTCAAAATGATACGGCGGACAAGGCCTTTCTTTAAGGCGTTGACGGCCATCGCCATCGCGAGATATGTTTTTCCGGTCCCGGCTGGTCCTATCGCGAAAACAATGTCGTGTTTTTTAATCGCTTCGACGTATTCGATCTGTCCTTTGGTCTTAGGGAGAATCAACCCGCCGCGCAGGTAAACCTCGATCTTCTCTTTCGCGAGGCGCTTAAAATCAAAACCTTTTTCCGGCTTGGTCAGATCGATCGCGTAAACGATATCCTGACTTTTGACGTCGCGTCCGTCGTCGGCAATGGAAAATAAATAGTCCATCAAACCGCTGACTTTTTCAACGGCTTGATCGTCGCCGGAAACCTTCAACCCACTCTCGTGACGGACCACACGGACTTTGAGTTCTGTTTCGATCAATTTTAAATTCTGATCATACTTGCCGAAGAGTGACTGCAAGTTCTTATTATTATTCAGATAAATAATGCGATCCATGGAACCTTTCTAATTACGGAATGCGGATAGTTAAACCCGGCTTAATTCTGTTCGGGTCCGAAATAATATCTTTGTTGGCTTCATAAATCTGATACCACTTTTTGTAGGTCCCGTACACCTTTTTGGAGATCTTTTGTAACGTGTCATTCTTCTGGATCACATATTCGCTTGGGGTATCCACAACACTGTCATCAATAACCGAAGAAGTCGTATTTGAAGGTTGATTGACGGGTGGCTCATAAACCGGTTCGGTATATTGACTGACGGGTTCTCTTCTACGCTCCGGGACGTTACTTGAAACCGGTTGCGCAGGCGGAGCACCTTTGCGCAACTCTTCCGGCGTCACATCGGGATTTTTGGTGAATTCAAGAACATAAACTTTGCGGGTCTTTGACATCTTGGAAGTATCAGGAGGTTTCGGCGTCCCGGTGACGTAACCGAAATTACCGCCTTCCATTTTCTGATCAATACGATCTTTATTGGCGATATAAGCACGGGTCTCAACCCCGCCGCCAGAACCGGAACTGGCGCATCCGCCGATTGTCACCGCAAGAAATCCAAAAACAACTGGTAATCCGTATTGTTTAAACATTTTTGTCTCCTCAATGAGTTCCGCGATCCGCGGAACGAGTTGACTCCCCCATAAGGAGAGTTTCCATAATTATTTTTTAATTATTGTTCTAATTCCGAGTTCAGTTAATTGCTTTTCATCAATGGTTGATGGGGCTTCCGTTAAGAGACAGCTCCCTTTTTGTGTTTTGGGGAACGCCATGGTGTCGCGAATCGAATCCAAGCCCGCTAATATACTCACCAAACGGTCAACCCCGTAAGCGACCCCCGCGTGCGGCGGTGCGCCGTATTCAAAAGCCTGCAATAAAAATCCGAACCGTTTCTGTGCTTCGTCATCAGAAAGCCCGATGATTTCAAAAACCTTTTGCTGCAAATCCCGACGATGAATACGGATCGACCCGCTACCCAACTCTGTGCCGTTTAATACCAGATCATAACTGCGCGCGCGGATCTTATCAAATTGTTTTTGCTCTAAAAGATGGACGTCTTCTTCCTTCAAAGACGTGAACGGATGATGCTCACTTTCCCATCTTTTTTCTTCCGTATTATATTTGAACATTGGGAAATCCACAACCCAAAGAAAAGCAAATTTGTCTGCCCCCTCAGGAGAATCTTTGCGGATGTCCGGTTTGTCACTTTTGTATTTTGCCATCGCTTCGGCATGGGTCATGCGCGGAAACGGGATCGGAAGGTCGATGCCTTTTAATTCTTTGAAAATTTGCTGATAAAGTTTTTCGGTGAGGCTAAAAATATCTTCTTCGGTAACAAACGACATTTCCATATCAAGCTGGGTAAATTCCGGCTGACGATCGGCGCGCAAATCCTCGTCACGGAAACACTTTACAATTTGGAAGTAGCGGTCCATCCCAGACACCATCAAAAGTTGTTTAAATAATTGCGGCGATTGCGGTAACGCATAGAACATTCCGGGGTTCATACGCGACGGGACTAAAAAGTCGCGGGCACCTTCCGGTGTCGATTTGGTCAAAATCGGGGTTTCGACCTCAACAAAATTTTCCGCATTTAAAACATTGCGCATGATTTGCGTCAGCTTGTGTCGTAACAATAATGCCTCGCGGACTTTGTCACGGCGAATGTCCAAATAACGATACGTCAATCGCAATTCTTCCGACGCTTCGACATTGCTATCGATTTCAAAAACGGGAACCTTACTCGTATTTAGAATTTCTAATTCAAGGGCAAGCAATTCCGTTTCGCCGGTAGCGAGATCGGGATTCGTGTTCTTCGGCGGACGGACATTAACAGTTCCGGTAATTTTAACAACAAATTCGGGTCCAAGCGTTTGCGCTTTTTCGTGCGCTAATTTCGCGACCGACGGAACAAAAACGACTTGTGTGACACCGTAGCGGTCACGGATATCGATAAACGTTAATTTACCGTGATCCCGTCGACGGTGTACCCAACCGCATAACGTAACCGTTTGATCTTTATGTTCTTTTCTTAACTCTCCACATGTGTGCGTACGTAACATCTTGATAAAACCTTTCTCGTATTCGTCATTGCGAGCCACGAAGAGCGCAAGTCCTTTAGGACGAGCCACGAAGAGCGCAAGTCCTTTAGGACGAGCCACGAAGAGCGCAAGTCCTTTAGGACGAGCTCCGCAGGCGAAGCAATCTATTTTGACAGGGATTGCTTCGTCGGCCTAACGGCCTTCTCGCAATGACACTGTGATTTTATTAATATCTTTTACAGCGATTTGTTCCTGACTTCCTTTTTGCATATTTTTTATCGTAACCACACCTTTACTCAATTCTTCTTCGCCGAGGATTATAACATAACGTGCCTTCATTTTATCGGCCAAACGCATTTGGCTTTTCATCGAGCTAAGTTTATAACTCATGTCGGCAGAAAAATCGTTATCGCGGATCTGCTGGGCGAGTAAAAAGTTTTGTTTCAACGCTTTTTCGTCCATGGAAACCAGCCACGCATCTAACGCGTGCGCTGCGGATTCCTCTTTTCCTAACGCCAGCAAAATGCGTTCCATTCCGACAGCAAAACCGATCGCGTCGACCTGTGGACCGCCAAGCTGCGAGACCAAACCGCTGTAACGTCCGCCCGCGCCCACGGCGTCCTGACTACCTAAAGCGGGACATGACATTTCAAAAACCGTATGCGTATAATAGTCTAATCCGCGCACTAAAGCAAAACTCACTTCATATTTAATTTTTAAGCTGTCTAAGGCTTTGCAGGTGTCGCCGAAATATTGGCGGCTTTCTGCGGAAAGATAGGAATGATCGAGCTTCAACTTGCCCACCACACTGCGACACTCCCGGGTTTTGCAGTCCAAAATGCGAAAAACGTTGCGTTCAAAACGATTTTGGCAATCCGGACAAAGTTCCATAAGATGCGACTGAAGGTGTTGGCGCAAATATTTGGAGAAATTTTCTTTATCTTCAGGGGAACCGAGTGTGTTGAGTTTTAGATGAAATTGACTTTCGGGCAAACCGGCTGCTTTAAGTAGACTGACGGCCAAAGTGATCATTTCCGCGTCTAAATACGGTGATGCCGTGTTGGGACCGATCGCTTCGGCGCCGATTTGGTGAAATTGGCGTAATCTTCCCTTTTGCGGACGTTCGCCGCGAAACATGGGACCAACATAAAATAATTTTGAAATGGCTTCTTTTTTATCTAAATCGTTCTGAATGTAGGAACGAACGATCGCGGCGGTGCCTTCGGGGCGTAATGCAAAGCTTGGTGCGTCGTTATCATCGCCTTGAGCTTTAAGGTTCAACATCTGCTTTTGCACAATGTCGCTGGTTTGACCCATCGAGCGGGCAAAAAGTTCGGTTTCTTCGAATAAAGGGGTGCGGATTTCGCGATAACCAAAGCGGGACAAAAGGTTACGTGACTTCTGTTCCAAGTCTTGCCAAAGGCCAATGTCTTGAGGAAGTATATCTGCGGTACCGCGGGGCAAAGAAAATTTCTGAGTCATATAATTATAATCCTACTCTTCGCCCCTAATGGGGCTCAGAGTTTTTTGCGATTTCCACTGAAACCGCAAAAAAGCGGAGAAAAATTCCTCCGCCTTTAAAAATGCATTTATATTGTAAATCCTTTGATTACTTAATCTTTTGCTTCATTTCCAAACCAGGCTTGAAAACAACGACTTTGCGCGGCGGAACCGGAACGCTGGCCCCTGTGCGAGGATTGCGGCCGAAGCGAGCGCGGCGTTCTTTGATCTTGAAAACGCCGAAGTTACGTAACTCAACCTTCTCGTTACGCATTAAACTATCGATGATAACATCAAAGGTTTGCTGGACAATCGTTTTGACGTCAACCTGCTTGATTCCGGTCGTATCAGTGATCTTTAAGACGATATCTTTTTTCGTCATCGTAGTCACCTCCTTAACCTAAGTATAGTATAAACAATGTGTTACGCTGTCAAGACTATTTTCGGAGTGGTCAAAAACATAGCTAAATCACTTATCTTTTACCCAAATATCCCTAAAACTTTGAACTTATCCCTGACTTACATGGTGACAGAGAAACATTCGTCTCCGACTAGTTCTTTGATTTCGTTGATCAAAGCTTCACTGGGAGCGACGAAAAGATCTTCGCCGACTAGAATTTGCACACTTTTAAATTCTTTGGTATTCAAATGCAGATAAACCGGCGTTTTCCCGGGAAACAGACTGAGTTTCTCGCGCAAGCAAGCAAAGAGCGACTCGCTGATCTTGGACACATTCAGATTGATCGTTTTGATCGCTTTGTAAATTTCTTCGATCTTTTTAATATCACTGGCAACGATGTTCGGACTGTCTTCGCGAAAACCGACGCGGCCAATGACGACAACCACCGCACCTTCTTTGAGAATTTCCGCCACATTCGGATAGGTCGACGGAAAAATCACGACTTCGACTTCGCCTTCCAAATCCTGGATTTTCACAATGGCCATGCGTTCATTCCCCTTGCGGGTCGTCGTCAATTTGATACCGCTGATAATGCCGATGATCTTCGCTTCCTCTCCATCGACAACATTTTTCAGATCTTTGGTCGTATGTTTTACAAATTCTTTCATCTCGGTTTTATAATGCGTCAGCGGATGACCGCTCAAGTAAAAACCGAGGATTTCTTTTTCGTAACCAAGAATTTCATTCTTCGGCCATTCTTTGACCTGCGGCATTGTTTCAGCGTCGTGTTTGAAGCCGCCCGCTCCTTCGCCCATGCTGAAAAAAGAAAATTGTCCAGCCGCCACTTCTTTTTGCGTCTTGGTCCCCATTTCCAGCGCACGTTCCAAAACCGCCATCAACTGCGAACGAAACAGTTTAAAACTGTCCAAAGCCCCGCACTTGATCAGACTTTCCAAAACTTTACGGTTCGCCACTCGCAAATCGACACGTTTGCAAAATTCAAAAATCGATTTGTAAGGCCCTTCCGAAAGACGGTTAGCGACAATCGATTCGATCGCGCCCTGCCCGACGTTCTTAATCGCGAGCAGACCAAAACGAATCGTTTTCTCATTCGTAACATTGAATTCCAAAATGCTTTGATTGATGTCCGGCGGCAAAATCGTAAGGCCCAATTCTTCAGCAGCATCGACATACTCAACGACTTTATCGGTATTATCTTTTTCGCAGGTCAGCAGAGCGGCCATGTACTCAACGGAATAATTGGCTTTTAGATACGCGGTTTGATAGGTAATGACGGCGTACGCCGCGGAATGGCTGCGGTTAAAACCGTAACCGGAGAAATAATCGATCAAATCAAAAAGTTTATTGGCTTCATCTTCTTTGATGCTGCTGGCGGCCAAACAGCCGGTCACGAATTGTTCACGCATTTTCGCCATATCTTCCGGGATTTTCTTACTCATCGCTCGGCGCAAATGGTCAGCTTGGGTCATCGAGAACCCAGCGAGAATACTGGCCATCTGCATGACCTGCTCTTGATAAACGATGATTCCAAACGTGCTCTTAAGAATACCTTCCAACTTGGTATGCGGATATTTAACGGCCGCTTCCCCGCGCTTGCGTTTGATAAAATCTTCCAACATCCCCGAACCCATCGGACCCGGACGATAAAGCGCCAAAATTGAAATCAAATCTTCAAATTGATTCGGCTTGATCTTGCGCAAGAGATCGCGCATCCCCGCACTTTCCAGTTGGAAGATCCCGGAGGCATGTCCGCTCCCCAAAAGCTCATAGGTCTTTTTATCGTCGAGCGGTAATTTCGTGATGTCCAAATCGATGCCGCGCGTTTTCTTAATCCATTTGACGGCTTTGTCAAGAACGGTCAAGTTGCGCAGTCCCAAAAAGTCCATTTTTAGCAAACCGATCTTCGCGATCCCGTCCATCGAATACCCGGTTGTGACCTGCCCGTCGGTACTTCTAAATAACGGGACATATTCAGTCAACGGCCGGTCAGAAATAACGACCCCGGCGGCGTGAATGGAGGCGTGACGATTCAAACCTTCCAAGACTTGCGCCGTTTCTACAATGTCGTTGGCGACCTGATTGTCCTGACAAAGCTTGGCCAATTGCGGTTCGACTTTGAGGGCATCTTTTAAAGTCATCCCGATTTCGGCGGGAATGAGTTTGGCGATTTTATCGACGTCAGCATACGGCGCACTCATAACACGGCCGACGTCACGCACCGCGGCGCGGGCCTGCATCGTTCCGAAGGTGATAATTTGCGCCACATTGTCCTTACCATATTTATTAGTCACGTAATCGATAACCTCTTGACGACGTTCGAAACAAAAATCGATATCAATATCGGGCATACTCATACGTTCCGGATTCAAAAAACGTTCAAACAGCAAACCGTAACGGATCGGATCAAGGTCGGTAATCCCAAGCAAGTAACTGACCAGACTTCCCGCGGCGGAACCGCGACCCGGCCCGACGGGAATGCCTTTTTGTTTCGCATAATGAATAAAATCCCAGACGATCAAGAAGTAACTGACGAAGCCCATTTTCTTGATGGTATTGAGTTCGTGCGTCAATCGCTCTTGCAATGCCGGCGTCATTGCGCCGTAACGTTCCCGGATACCTTTGGCACAGAGCTCTTCGAGATAAGCTTCTTTTTCCATTCCGGCGGGCGGTTCATAATTCGGCAAGTGATATTGGCCAAATTTTAAATCGAGATTACATTTGTCGGCGATCTCGAGCGTATTTTTCAGTGCTTCCGGAACCCATAAAAATTCGCGCTTCATCTGTTCCGGTGGCTTAAAAAAGAATTGATCAGTTTTCAAGCGCATACGGTTCGGATCGCTCAAAAAGGTCTGCGTCTGAATGCATAATAACGCTTCATGTGCTTTATATTGGGATTGCTCGAGATAGTGAACGTCATTAGTGACGACGAGCGGAAGATTTAATTGTTTGGCGATTTTCATTAGGCCTTCATTGACCGGTTTCTGGTCGGGAAGGCCGTGCTCCATCAATTCAATATAGAAATTCCCTTTGCCGAAAATCTGACTGAAATCCGCAGCGGCTTTTAACGCAGCGTCATACTTGCCGTTCATCAAATTGTAAGCAACTTCGCCGCGTAAACACGCCGACGTGCACAACAAACCTTCGGAATGTTTTGCCAGCAGTTCTTTGTCCATGCGCGGACGGTAATAAAATCCCTCGAGATAACCGGCGGAAACGAGTTTCATCAAGTTTTTATAGCCGGTCAAATCTTTCGCAAACAAAACAAGATGCGACGCCCCACCTTGCTGGGGATTGCGATCATGACGGCTCAGCGGCGCCAAGTACGCTTCGCAACCGATGATAGGTTTAACGCCGTGTTTCTTCGCAGTTTCATAGAAAGTAATCGCTCCGAATAGGTTGCCGTGGTCGGTCATGCCGAGCGCAGGCATTTTATATTCGGCGGCTTTCTTGATCAACTCGGTGACGCGGCAGGCCCCGTCGAGCAGACTGTATTGCGTATGAACATGAAGATGGATGTATTCTGCAGAAGTCATGAGTGGAGGTATTCTAAACTAAAGCGAAGGAATTTGGAAAGAATTAATACGATAGATCCTCCGAACCCTCGGTCAAAAGAGAAGAGGGCTCATCCGAAACGAATTCATGAGCCAAGGACTTCTCCACGCAAAAATTTTAGGTTGAGGAGTTTCGGGGGTCGGAACTACAGAACAGCGATTATTCCCACTCGATGGTAGCGGGCGGCTTTGAGCTGATGTCGTAAACCACACGGTTGACCCCGGTGACCTCGTTAATGATGCGATTTGAGATCCGCGCCAAAAGGTCATACGGTAAATGCACCCAATCCGCCGTCATCCCGTCCACGCTGGAAACACAGCGGATCGCGATAACGTTTTCATAAGTGCGTTGGTCGCCCATGACTCCGACGGTCTTGATTGGTAAAAGGACCGCGAAAGATTGCCAGACTTCGGTGTACATTCCGGCTTTTTTGATTTCGTCCATCACGCGTTCATCGGCTTCACGTAAAATCTCCAAACGTTCTTTGGTGACTTCGCCCAAAATGCGGATCGCTAAACCTGGTCCCGGGAAGGGTTGACGGGACAGGATAGTGTCCGGCATTTCCATGACTTTACCGATCGTGCGGACTTCATCTTTGAACAACTCGCGCAACGGTTCAACCAACTGGAATTTCATATCCTTCGGTAAACCGCCGACGTTGTGATGGCTTTTGATCATCGCAGAAGGGCCGCCAATCGGGGAGATTGACTCAATCACGTCCGGGTAGAGCGTGCCTTGGCCTAAAAATTCCGCGCCTTTGATCTTTTTAGAAGCATCCTGAAAAACCTTTATAAATTCATCGCCAATGATCTTGCGTTTTTGTTCCGGGTCTTCGACGCCTTTAAGACGGTTCAAAAAACGTTGTGAGGCATCAATACAGTGCAAATTCATTTTGAAGTGGCCTTTAAACGTCTTTTCGACGGAAGCGGCTTCGTTCTTACGTAACAATCCGTTGTCGACAAAGATGCAGTACAAATTTTTACCGATCGCTTTTTGCAACAAAACAGCGGCAACCGCAGAATCCACCCCGCCGCTAAGCCCCAGAACCACGCGCTTTTTACCAACGGTTTCCTGAATTTGCAAAATAGACGCATCGATAAATTTGTCCATTGTCCAGCGCGGCAAACATCCGCAGATCTGATAAACGAAGTTGACCAAAATTTGCGACCCGCGCTGTGTATGCACGACTTCCGGATGGAACTGGACGGCATAAATTTTCTTTTGACGATTAGCGATCCCGGCAAACGACGTATTTAACGTGTGCGCGAGTGTCGTGAAGCCTTGCGGGATTTTGGTAACGATGTCGGAATGGCTCATCCAGCAGGTCAAATTCGTCGGAAGATTGGCAAAAAGGTCTTTGTTGCTGTCGACGAACAATTCTGCGCGGCCGAACTCGCGTTCTTTACTCTTTTGCACGGTCCCGCCGAACATATGTGTAATCAATTGCATCCCGTAACACACACCGAGGATCGGAATATCCAACTTGAAGATTTCTGGCTTCGGTAACGGGGCACCTTTGTCGTAAACGCTCATCGGTCCGCCCGAAAGAATGATCCCCTTTGGATTGTGTTTTTGGATTTCCTCGGCAGAGATATTATATGGAACGATGCGGCTGAAAACTTTATTTTCGCGGATACGGCGGGCAATCAATTGCGTATATTGCGAACCAAAGTCAAGGATGAGAATCAACTCTTTGACGCGCGGCTTAGTAATCACCGAAGTTTTGCTCATTTTGGCGAATTTCGAACTACGTGCCGGCTTGGCTGCCCAACGGCTAGCCTTGAACTTTTTCTTACGGTTCATGAACTTCTTCTGAAGTGATTGACCTGCGGAACTACTTGATTTCGCTTTTGCTGTCATTTCCTGCCCTTTGGTTTTGTCATCCCCGCAATTTCTTAGCGGGGATCCACTCTTAAAATAGATTCCCGATAAAAACATTCGGGAATGACAGTAATATTATTATTTACCCATTCCAACTCTTTGTCCAACCTGAAAGACTTTTCCTTCAGTCTGAATGGACGGGGCGATGATCATTTCTACATCTTGCATTTCAGCGATATTTTTGCATCCTAACGAACCCATCGAGGTCTTTAAAGCCCCAACAAGGTTTTGTGAACCATCATCGACCTTGGCCGGCCCTAAAAGGATTTCTTTGAGCGTACCGGTCGTACCGACGCGAATACGGGTCCCGCGCGGTAAGTTGGCGTGCGAGGTGGCCATACCCCAGTGGTAACCGCGACCCGGTGCTTCTTCAGCACGGGCAAACGATGAACCAACCATGACGGCGTCGGAACCAGCAGCGATGGCTTTACAAATTTCGCCACCGATGCGCATCCCACCATCGGTAATAATCGGAACATATTTGCCACGACGTTTAAAGAAATAGTTACGGGCCGCTGCAGCATCGACGGTTGCGGTAATTTGTGGTACACCGATCCCGAGAACACCACGAGTGGTACAAGCCGCGCCCGGGCCGATCCCGACGAGAACGCCGGCGGCGCCGATTTCCATGAGCTCGAGCGTCATGTCATACGTAACGCAATTTCCGAGGATTACAGGAATTTTGCACCCTTTGACAAATTTTTCAAGATCAAGAACTTTATATTCGGTGGAAATGTGTTTGTTCGTCGCAACGGTTTGCTGGACGATGAAGATATCGCAGCCGGCTTCGACGGCGATATCGGAGAAATGTTTTGCGTTTTGGGGAATGCAGCTGACGACCGACGGGACTTTCGCTTTTTTGATTTCGCGAATACGCTTGGCAATCAGCTCATCTTTGACCGGCTTCAAATAAAGGGTCTGGACGAGTTTGGTCGCTTCTTCCGGAGAGGCATTGACAATTTCGTTTAAAATTTCTTCCGGCTTTTCGTAGCGGGTCTGAATACCGTCGAGGTTAAGGACCGCGATCCCGCCCAATTTACCCATGGCAATCGCGAATCTGACGTCGACAACACCATCCATAGCGGCGGCAAGAATCGGGACATCAAATTTCATATCGCCGATTTTCCAACTGATATCGACTTCATTCGGATTAACGGTGACCATGCCCGGCACCAGCGCGATCTCGTCAAATCCGTAACAACGCCGTGCGCGACGGCCAATTCCGATCCACTCAGCCATTCTTGAAAGCCTCCGCTAAGAATTTTGAATATATATGAAATTAAGCAATTTTTATAAGAAGATAAGCTAATAATATAGCTACAATCGACCGGAAAGTCAATCGTTTTTAAAAAATAGCTGATTCTTTAAGTTATTATACTTCAGCAACTTATATAATTATTCCGCAAAACGGGTTTCAAATTTGTCGCTTCCACAGCTGGGCAAGGCTTCTCAAAAAAAAGCTCAATTCCCAGCTCATAACGATAATCTTTCATGGTGATGTGGCTGGAAACAAAAGAATCGGCGACGCGGTAATTTAAAGTCATCGCCGATGATCAAGACCCGTCTACTCTTAATTAGACCTCAAAGAACCTGATCTTTCTTCACGATAGGTATGCAAATATTTGGGAATTAAAAACAAATTTAGAACAAGCGTAAAATATTGTTGCAGAGGAGTTTAGTGAGAGTTGGGCGCGAATTAATCGCCTGCTTGCAGACGCTTTTCCAGACGTTCTAGAGATTCCTTGGTGGCCCGTAGTTCCTTGAGCAATTCTTCTTTGGTGGGGGATTCGACAATTTGCTCCAAGATCTCTTTCTTAGCGTCGCTAAGGTTATTGATCACAACCGCGACAAAGAGATTCACAAACATAAACGTGCCAACCACAATGAAGCTAATAAAATAAACCCAAGCCCACGGATAAACCGGCAAAACCGCTTTCATGACGTCAACCCATGTCTCAAGCGTGACGACTCCAAACAGGGTCAAAAGGGAAAGCCCGAGATTTTGCCAATGAGTCGGATCAACGGTATGAAAAAGATAAAATCCGACCACGCCGTAAATATAAAATAGTACCGCCAAAAGCATCACAATATGCAGCATCCCCGGCAATGAACGCAGCAAAGCGCCGATAATCAGCCGCAGCTCCGGGACCGCGGTAAATAGCCGAGCGATACGCAGAATGCGTACTAACCGCGCTGCGGTGGCAAACTGCCCGACGGCTGGCAATAAAGAAACCACTACGATGGAGAAGTCAAAAATATTCCAACCTTGACGAAAATACCGGTCGATGCGGGGGAATTCCGCCATGATTTTAAGGGCCGCTTCTACGATAAAAATCAAAAGGACAACCACATTAAAGATCTCAAAGAAATGTCCAAAACGCGCCATCAGCCCCGGGGATGTTTCCAGACCGATTACAATCGCGTTAGCGATAATGATGCCGATAATAGTTTTTTCGAAGAACGGCGCCTTAACAATACGGCGGCAAAGTTCAACGAGATTTAATGATTGCGTAGTCATCAGGAATTCTTCGTTCTATCTTCTGCAGGAGGCGGAAGGTCTTTTTTAATTGCGTCTTCTTTAAACGCTTTTTCACTAAATTTACGGTTGGGGTCAGAATCGGCGCCGAGAGCCATTTTTTATTCATTTTCAGGCGAAAGAAACAACGTGATCCGCGCCTTGCGATTAAATGCGTAGGCCATTCCGAGAAAAAAAACAAAAGCAATTAATAAAATCGGCTTAATTTTACTGTCGACATCGATTTTTGAGTCAAACATATTGCGATTAACAATATCTATTACCGCCCACCCGATCATGCTTAGTGCGGGCCAATCAAATAAACAAGCGACAAATGATACAACTCATCGCGGGTGGGGACTGAAGGTTGATTTTTGTGCAATTCTACAGCCACTTTATCTTTTTCTGTCTAAATTAAACTAAACACCTTATCTTTTTATCGTAAATCCCGACGAAAAGCACGTCTTTTTTCAAAAAAAAACGGCGGGCTGATGATGGACACCAACCCGCTCGATTGTGATACCTGGCTTGCCAAATTAAAAAAGTAACTCCTTACAACTACAACTTCACAGCCAATTGATTGTCGACGCTCGCCGGTAAAGCGACCGCAAACATTATTGCGAGACCTGGAGTTGATTGTTAACACTTTCCACACCGGTGATTTTTTCAATTTTCTCCACGATACTATTTCTTTCCGCTTCACTACGAACATTCCCCTGCAAAGTCACACGACCATCATTAGCACTGATCTTCATACCACCCAGACTCTGTAAAAATTCAGGATTGTTCCCTAAATTCAACTGAACACTTTTCTCAAGATTACGATCCGCGGTGCTGTTGCCGGAGATATCAGAGTTGGTGGTCGGATTGTTCATCGAATTATTGGTAGAATTGTTGAGATTGTCCATCGCATTGCCGGGTGCCGTTAAGGTCAACACTTTAGCGTTAGTGCCAGGGTTTGCCGTCATTCCCGTGACATCACTAGAACCGGTCCCACTTGTCCCATTGACCGCATTCCCTGTCAAGGGGCTATCCCAGCCAGCTAATGCGGTAACTGGAAAGGCTACAATAATTAAGAAAGCCAATAAATTTTTCATCTAAAACTCCTTTTTGAAATGATTGAGAATAACTTTCGCTAAAGACTATTCTCCACATCATTCATTAAGAGAATGTTAAGTTTATATGAGATTGAAATTATTTCGAATTCTATCTGGTAGGTTTCTGGTATGGGAGCTGGACTTCCGCTCTGGAAGCACCGGGAGATTTTTTAGGCATAAAGGTCGACATATCGGTATCCGGGAGAACAGGTGCGGGCGCCGGAATGAAGGTCGGAGAAAGTGACGGATCCGTCGCGGGATAACGCTTGGATCTAGTGTCTTCGGGCTTACTGTATAAAAGATTGGCTAATGCGGCCTCAAATTTCTTGTACTGAGACACAACCATTGTTGTATAAAATGGCGTCTGAAGGAACACAAAAACTAGCACAATTAGAAAAAAAACTTTTAACACGGCTTTTCTTCCTTCCCGACATATCAGCCAATTCAAGCATACTCTATTTGCATACTATTGGAAAGGCCCGTGGGGAGAGAAAACAAGAAAAGTTTAATTTTTCTGAGGGACAGGAGCGCACTGCGGGTCGTTAAGATTTGCGGAATCGCTGCAGTAATCCAGGTGCGATTGCTTTTGTATTTTCATTGCGGCATACTCTTGCACAATGGCTCCCACAAGAATGATCGCAAAAACACGTAAAATCACTTTGAAGACGATCGGGATTTGCAAGAAACTGATGATGACGATGCCGACTGTTATGATCTGAAGAAAGGCTAAGAATTCGCTATTCATTCAAACTCCTTTATGATCCGATAAAAGAAAATGCCCCCGTTCCGGTCTTTATCAGCGTTCCGGAAATCACTTCATAGCGGACTTCATCGCCCAAGTTCCCGCCTTCATGCGTATTACGATCAGCCATAACTCCATACGCCGACGGAGAAACCCATACTTCATAAGTAAAATGCGAATTGGTCGTCTCATCCAAATTACCTAACATCAAACACTCATATCGCTTCGCGGCTACCAGCGGCCCCGACGTCAGGCAACCTCCTGTATAACTTCTATCATTAGACGCATAGAATCGCTCGAGTCCGTTGCGGATTTCGGCAATATTCGCAAAGGCCTCGGCCGCACGCGAAGACTCGATCATTTTAGAGAATTTTGGCATGGCCAAGCCGATCAGCACCGCGATAACAATCACAACGATGACGACTTCATTAATGGCATAACCTTTGCGAGCAGTCATGAGTTTAGTATAATTTTTTGTTTGGCAAATGCAATGTCTTGCAAGAGATTCTTCAACAAAGAAAAACCCTCGCCTGTGTGAGATGAGGGTTTTAAAAAAACCGTTGGCGTGATTATGGAGTTAATACGCCGCCCGTCGTAATAGTCCACGTTGTCGAACCGGTTGTCCCAATCGTCACCGGAACAGCTTCAAAAGAATACGCCCCGACACTTTGTGTACAAATGTAAGAGTACCCTGCTGACGCAGCCCCGCAATAGGGAAGTTGAATATACGGCGGAGTGGCACCGGTCAACGAAGTGACGTTGAGCGGATAATTACCGGCATTAACGTTGGCAAAGTTTTCCGATGCCGTCGACAAAGCACGTAGGGTGGTTTTTGCTAAAGAATCGTTAGCTTGAATTTTGGCTCTGATCAAGTTTGGAATAGCAATAGCGGCTAGAAGGGCGATGATCGCAACAACAATCAAAATTTCGACAAGGGTAAAACCGGTATTTTTTATTTTCATTTTATTCTCCTTAAACAAAGTATAACATTCTTAGCATTAGAAAACAGTTGAGAGGGAATGTTTTTATGGCAAATCTTTCTTAACGTCTTGTAGCAAATAGTCTTGCAGCAAAAAGTCTTCCGGCAATTTGTCTTTACCGGCCTTCCCTTTCACCTTCAATGAACCGATAGTTACCAAGCGATCGTCTTTAAACGTCAACTTCTTGAGATATTCATCCGGACCGAAATCATAAATCCATTCTTCTTTAACGACAGGAACATAAGCTTCTTCAACGAGGAGGCAATCATTCTCGAACTCGCGGGTGACGCGGATTTCGTTTTGCGAATCTTTATAGACTTTCAACGGCGATCCATATTTTAGAAAGACCACTGCAGTTGAATCGCCTTTCGATGCTTCATGCTCGTCGCTGTCCTCTTTATCAAATCCATAACTTCCGTCCGCGATCGAAATCAGCTTGCCATTTTCGAAAACGAGTGTCTGCACAAAGCGGCTGGAACCGAAATTATAGGTCCATTCGTCGAGATCAACCCAGTAAGAGCGTTCACTCTCAAAAAAGTAATTGGTTTTAGAGTCTGTTTCGGATTTTTGCAGCTGCCCGTCTCTCCGGGGTTTTTGATACCTCTTGACGCTCTTTTTTATTTGGGTCGAACGGATAAATGTCGCCGGTCCGCAAATGTCTTCCACTTCAATTTGCGTGTCCTTGATCGAAACCAAACGACCGTCACAGCGCAGCGAATCACTGGCAAAAACATTCATTGCAAAAAGACATCCTACAACGGAACAAATTAAAAGTCTGAAAATGTCCATATTAATACAGCGCTCTTCTATTTTGCCAGCATATAACTTCCCCCCAAGTCTTGCCTTCTTTTATTACTAACCCAGCATCGACTAAAGGAGCGACCCGTTGATTAACCCCCATAAATTTTCTGATCTCGCTCGAACCTAAAGAACCTTGTTTTGCCAGCAGGTCAACAAGCTCGCGCATCCGTGACAAAACTTGGCGCGCAACGGGCGGAATGAAGATCACGATCTTCTTGTCATTAATAATAAATTTTTGTACTTTACGATATTGGCCGCAACGATCACGGACAAGAAGGGCCACTGTCATCAAAGCGTATACTTTGAGAAGGCGGGGACTGGTTAGCGTTTTATCTTTATTCTCCAGAATCCAACGCAACGCGTCAAGGCAGTTATCGAGCTCCGTCCCTATCTACTATGGCGTTAAAACCCCGCCTGTTCTAATCGTCCACGTCGTTGTTCCGGAAGTCCCTACGGTGATGGGGGTGGCGAGGTAAGTATATGCGCCCGCAGTCATTGTACAAGTAATCGAATAGCCGGAACGGGTTGAGTTGCAATACGGCACCTGAATGTAGGGCGGAGTGGCCCCGGTCAAAGAGGTCATCGTAACGGGATAATTCCCCGCACTGTTAGTAGCGAAGGTTTCAGAAGCCGTCGAAAGCGAGCGTAAGGTGGATTTAGCCAACGCATCGTTAGCGGAAATTTTGGCTCTTAACAAGTTCGGGATCGCTATAGCGGCTAAAAGGGCAATGATCGCAACAACGATCATAATTTCAACGAGAGTAAAAGCCTTGTGATTGAACTTTCCGATCATAAACCACTCCTTTATTACGGTTATTAAAAAATTTTTAAAAAATCCACGTTTAAGGCATCAAAACGCCACCGAAAGTGCTGATCCAGGTCATCTTGCCATTTTAAACAATCGTAATCGGGCTTTGTATGCACTCAGACGCATTGTAAACTCACATAAGTATAGCCAAAACGTGCCTCATTACAATAAAGAAGTTGAGTACATGTCGGCGTGGCGCCAACTCCGAATGACTGGTAAAAGCATTCGATGCGGGTACGGTTTAAAACGCACATATTAAAAAGATGTTTTATTCATCGCCAAATGACAACTCATCATCGTCGGGAAATCTTTTCCAAAGTCTAAAATTATCTTCAGAACCTTCGTCGATGTCCTTTTGGCTGGCGTTACGAGAATTCCACGCCGTATTTAAATGGAAGTATATCTGCGCCATCGCCTGGGCCAAATCACTTTCGTGATACTCTTCATCACTTTCGACATCATAGACAAGATTCTCGAGCCCTTCCTTCGCCTCACGTAAATGAAACATCACATTGTCTTTGTTCATGCGCACTCCTTTAAAATTAGGCTCCGGTGGTATTTTCTTAATTCTTTTTTCTTAAATTGTCCGGCGCGTCGGCAGAGACGATATTGGTCGTCTGGGTAATATACAAAGGGTTGCCTTCGTTATCATACTTATTATCAACCCGGAGGACTTTGGTCAGTACCGTCTTAATCTTAATCACCGTGCCGTCGTCCAACAAATATTGGTTCCAATGCTCCGTCGCTTGCGTGACCTCAATCGGCATCGCATCGACTTCTTCCCCGCCAAAATTAACTTTAATCTTTCCCGCCATTTGAGATCTCCTTATGAAAAGTTACGCTCAGTTGCTATTTTTAGCTTATTTCCGATTTTTCCTAGTTCTTTTCTAAAATAATTAGATACAAAGAAACCTATGCCGCCGATTAAAAATGAAGTTATCGTGCCCCAAATTACTCCTTTGCAATCCACACCAAAATCATCGATTCTCATAGGCCAAAGTGAATTTATCATTTGAAGTAAAAATCCCAAGAACAAAAGCACAGAACCAACCGTGGCATCAGCCCTACTTCCTGTTATATCTTCTACGCTCGCTTTATTAAAATCCCAATAAGTTGAGGCAAGTTTTGCCATATCTTGATCTTTTAAACGTAAAGCGCTTTTTACTAAGAGAATTGCTGAGATCAGAGTAAGCCATAAAGCGCTAATCTGAATAAAAGTTCTTATCATAAAATTTCCTTTCTATATAAAAAGGGTGGCAACGCCTTTCGGCACTGCCACCCTTTTAATACTACAGGACTAAGGTTACCTACCCCTGCTGATTTCTCCCTACGTTCGAAATCAATTCGCTGGGGTAAATTAGGCCTTTGGCCTAATTTACATTCCCATTCCCATACCACCCATGCCACCTGGCATTTGCGGCATTGAAGGAGCGTCTTTCGCCGGAGCGTCGGTAATGAGCGCTTCGGTCGTTAACAATAACGAGGCGATACTGGCCGCATTCTGTAAAGCGGTACGCGTAACTTTGGCCGGATCGATAACGCCGCTTTCCAACATATCGACGTATTTATCTTGGCCGATATCGTAACCGACGTTGGCACTCTTTTCCGCTTTCAAATGCGCCACGATGACCGAAGCTTCCAGCCCGGCATTGTCGCACAATTGACGAATAGGAGCTTCCAATGAACGGCGGATGATATCAACGCCGGTCTTTTCATCGTCGCCTTTGACTTTGATCGAGTCTAAACTTTCAATGGCGCGAAGTAATGCAACTCCACCACCCGGGACAATGCCTTCTTCAACCGCGGCACGGGTCGCGTGTAAAGCGTCTTCGACGCGGGCTTTCTTTTCTTTCATTTCGGTTTCGGTCGCGGCACCGACATTGATGATCGCAACACCGCCGGCTAATTTAGCCAAACGTTCTTGCAACTTTTCTTTATCGTATGACGATTCCGTGGCACCGATCTGGTTCTTGATCTGAGCGATACGGGCCTTGATCGCGTCGGTCTTTCCAGCACCTTCGACGATCGTGGTGTTATCTTTGTCGATCTTGACTTTCTTGGCACGGCCTAAGCTGGTCAATTCAACGGTTTCCAATTTCAAACCGAGATCTTCCGTGATAGCTTTTCCGCCGGTCAAAACCGCGATATCTTCCAACATCGACTTGCGGCGATCGCCGTAACCCGGGGCTTTAACAGCAGCACAGGATAAAATCTTGCGCATATTGTTAACGACTAAGGTGGCTAACGCTTCGCCTTCGACATCTTCACAGATGATGACGATCGGACGTCCGGCTTTGGCGACTTTTTCCAAAAGCGGAAGCATATCTTTGATGCTGGAGATTTTCTTTTCGTAGATGAGGATGTAAGGATCATCCAGCTCAACTTCCATCTTTTCCATATCGGTAGAAAAATACGGCGAAAGATAACCTTGATCGAATTGCATCCCTTCGACGATCTTTAACTCAGTATTGATGGTTTTGGATTCTTCGACGGTGATGACACCATCTTTACCGACGGCGTCAAACGCTTCGGCGATCTTCTTACCGATGACGTTATCGCTGTTAGCGGCAATCGAAGCAACTTGTTCAACTTGTTTGGTGTTTTTGGAATCGATCTTGGTGGCGATCGAGGCGATCTTGGCGACGACTTTTTCAACGGCGATATCAATCCCGCGTTTCAAAGCCATCGGGTTGGCACCGGCGGTGACGTTTTTCAAACCTTCACGATAAATCGCTTCAGCTAAAACGGTCGCGGTGGTCGTACCATCACCGGCGAGATCAGAGGTCTTTTCAGCAACTTCTTTGACCATCTGGGCGCCCATGTTTTCGTAAGGATCTTCGAGTTCGATTTCCTTAGCAACGGAAACCCCGTCTTTGGTAACGGTCGGCGAACCAAATTTTTTGTCTAAAACTACGTTGCGTCCCTTGGGACCTAATGTGACTTTGACCGCGCGGGCGAGTTTTTCTACGCCGGCTAAGATTTTACGGCGGGCTTCGTCGCCGAATAATAATTGTTTTGCTGCCATGGTAAAACTCCTTTTTACAATGATGTTCAGTTGTTTAAAATTACGATGCTCCGGGGTCCCGGCGCTTGGGACCCTTCACGTGCTCACAATCGTTGCGCGCGTGAATGGGACCCCATCTGCGTCACCCGGTCAAAATGTATTGTTATTTTCCTTCTTTAAATACTGCGAGGATGTCGTCTTCGCGCATGATCAAAAGGTCTTCGCCTTCTGAGGTAGAGATTTCGCTGCCGCTGTACTTGCCATAAAGGATGCGGTCGCCGACTTTGACTTCCGGAGCTTGCAACTGTCCGTTATCGGAAACTTTACCTTTACCAACCGCGACGATCTTTCCTTCTTGCGGCTTTTCTTTGGCGGTTTCAGGAAGCAAAATGCCGCCCTTGGTTTTTTCAAGCGCTTCGAGAGGCTTGACGATGACTCTGTCTGCTAATGGTTGTAACTTCACTGCTTACCTCCTTGTTGAAACTGTTGGACTGGTATTTGAATTTAGTCCCTGCTGATTTATTCCCTACGGTCATAAATCAAAGCGCTGGGACTAAATTGAAATCTTGCAGATTTCAATTTAGCAATCATTTAACTTGAGTGCTAATTCTACGAAGCAAATGAATTTTGTCAAGAGGAAATTTTTTGCCTGAACTTGTCCTCAGGCAAATTCACCCCCAGGGTCGAACGTTGAAATCTTTAGCTTTCAACGCGCTGGTCGAGGCAATTTAAATTACTAATCAGCGATAAACGTCTTTGCGGTGGGTGACTTTTATTACGTGAATGACGAGGATATTATCATAAATTGTATAAATGACCCGATAATTTCCGGGACGGATACGATATTCTTCGTTCGTAGAAAGTTTTTTACAATCCACAGGTCGAGGATTTTCAGCTAGCGACTGAATCCGTTCATCAATGGCATTAATATCTCTTTTGGGAAGACAGTGCAATTCTTTTATCGCCGATTTTTTAAACTCTATTCTATATTTTTCCATCGGCCTTAAGTTTCTTCAAAACGCCTTCATACGGGATGGTTGGTTCGTTAACTCGCCTTCTAATCGCTTCTAAATCCTCTTGGTCTTCTAACAGTTCATGACGAAGTGCTTCGTCGACAATATCAGAAATTGATCGTTCGGTTGCCGCGGCCTTATGCTTGATAGCACGATGTATTTCATCATCAAAATAAATTGTTGCTCTTTTGTTTAATTTGACCATAGTTTTATCCTCCATTTTTCTCAAAAAAAACATTTTAACATTATAACGTTTATTAGCACCTCGGGGCTCATCACCCTTGCTATTTATCTTTATGATCGTTTAATCAAAAAATGATTTCGCCAAATAAATAAAAGGGGCTTTTTAATAACGTGTTTTTTAATGTATTCTATTAATCAAGATTTAAAAACCCCGGGGGACACATTATGTCAAACGTCGTCGAAGTTTCCAACCTGCGTATCGCGTATGACGAAGTCGTCGCGGTGCAGGATATTTCTTTCCAGCTCGAGCGCGGTAAGATTTACGGCTTTGTCGGCCCCAACGGCGCCGGAAAAACATCCACGATCAAAGCCTTGGCCGGGGTCATCGAGTCAACGCAAGGTTCGATCGTTCTCAATGGATTCAACCTCGATGTCGATCGCGAAAAAGCCTTACGTCATATCGGTTACATGCCTGACTTCTCCCCGGTTTATGAAAATTTAAAAGTCTGGGAATATTTGGACGTCTTCGCCGCCGCTTATGAGATCAAAGCCGAGGACCGGCCGCAGCACGTCGAGAAATGGCTAAAGAAAAGCGATCTCGTCACCAAGCGCGACGCTTTAATCAAAGGTCTTTCACGCGGGATGCGCCAGCGTTTAGTTTTAGCCAAAACATTAGAATCCGATCCCAACATTCTTTTGTTAGACGAACCCGCCAGCGGTCTCGACCCGATCGCGCGCAAGCAAATGCGCGATTTGATCAAAGAAGCCAGCAACCAAGGTGCAACGATTTTGATTTCGAGTCATATTCTTTCCGAATTAAGTGAATTTATCGACGCGGCGATCATTTTGGAAAAAGGAAAAATGGTCGTGGCCGGAAGCATTGATGAAATCCGCACGCAGACCGGCGGCGGACAAACGATCATGGTGCGTTTTAGTGACGCCAACGCCGGAACACCTGTTCTGGAAAAATTATTAGCGTCGGAAGCGATTGCCCTCGACCGCGTGTCGCATGACAAAGGCGCCTATATTATCCGTTTCGGGAATACCGGCGAGGAAGCGGTGCGGTTCTTAAATAAAATCCTGAGCGGCGGCGCGCCGATTGCCGAATGTTCGCTTAAAAACGATACCATCGAAGATATTTTTCTTAAAGTCGGTGCCAAGGAGGTCGCATGAACCCTTACAATCTTAAAAATAATGCGATGTTTCTCGCCTGCTGGCATGAACGCTACCGCCCGGTCCAGCTCACCTGCTTTGCCATCTTGATCGCCAGCGTCCTTGTGTTGTCATTCATAAGTATTTCCATTAATGAACGGCGCCCGGAGAAGATTTGGGAAGCATTGTTCTATGTGATCGTCGGGGTCCAGGCGATGGTTTTACTTTTGGAAGGCTCTGTCTTCGTCGGGTATTTAGCGAGCCGCGAACGGACCAGCGAAACATTGGACTTTCACCGCAATTCGCCGCAGCCGGTTATGGAAAAAATCCTCGGCCTTATTCTCGGCGGGACCTGGTTCGAATGGCTGGTCTTTGCGATCCTCTTTATCGTACAATTGCCTTTCGCACTTTTGCCGCATTTCTCGCTGATGGGAATTTTTCTTTTTAATGCCTCCCTCTTATTGACCGGCATTCTTTTTCAAACCAGTGCGGCCACCTTTTCGCTGGTTTCTCCGCAGAAAAAACGCGGTAATCCGGTTCTCATTATTCTTTTAATGCTTATGTTCGTCGGACCGGCCCTCGGAGCCATGGCCTCGTCGACACAATCCGGTTTCTTTGCGCATTTATTCGGCCTGACCGCGATTCCACATATCTCACACGACCAACCGAATCTTTTTATGGCGCGCTGGTTCTATACTTTTCAACTTCCGTTGATTGTTATGCAAGCGCTAGTGCAAATCCCGATCATTCTTTTGCTGATCAGAGGCATGAAACGGATTTTCAGTCTCGCCAACAGTCCGGCGTGGGCCAAAGAAGATGTTATTCGTTTCTTTTCCTTCTTATTTTTTATGATCACCGGCTTTTTTGTCGCGACCTACACGCATTTCGATTCGGTCTATCCGCAAGCCGGCGGCTACAGCCCATACTATCTGACGCTGGAACGCTTTCTCGAACAAGGGACCATCACCTACATTTGCTTGTTTGGGGCGGTCGGGTTCCTTATCGGATTCTTTACCGTGCCAAGTTATTTTAAGCGCTCGAAATACGAGATCTTATGCAAAAAAACATCCAGGAAGCTCAATTCGCTCTTTGACGACGGGGCGACCAGCCTGCCGACCATTCTGATTTATCTTGGCATCAGCGGACTGTGCATGGTTCCCTATCTGGTGATTCCACAAATTGAACCGTATCGTGCGTGGTACGCTCTAATTATGCTGGGCAGCCACATAATTGCTTTTGCGGGATTCTTAGAATTTTTCCGGTTGGGACGGTTTCGCGGCAACAAGATCTTCTTCGTGACCACTTTGATTGTCTGGTGGGTTTTTGTTCCGTGGCTGGCTTCGGCGATTTATAACTTTAAATTTGAAGAGATTGTGAATGTCGCTTCGCTGTCACCGTTTGTTGGATTTGCTTACTCAGCGGCCATGCTCACCGAATCCAAAGAAAAACTTACCTTGATTCCCTTGATCGCGCCGTGCATCGCCGCCGTGGCAACGTGGCTGTTGGCATCACAAGAACATCGGGCCATTCAGAAAACAATTAAAGACTTGTTGCGGTCTTCGCTAAAAGAGCGATGATGACTTTGCCGCAATAAATTTAACACCTTTAATATTTTTAAAATCTGCATCTTGTGTCCAAATAATCGCCTGATGCTGATGCGCGGTCGCCAAAATAATACTGTCTACCATTGGTAATTTTAATTCAAAACTTAACTTCGCCGCTTGTAAAGCCACAACTTCATCCAACGCGATAACTTTTCCTTGTTGCATAGCCGCAACGACTTGAAGAGCATCCCCTTCATTGCGCTGCTGAAGAACTTTTTTGAAAACTTCATAGAAACAGATCGCCGGAATAACGAGATGTTTAACATCCTCGATCGGAGGAGCAAAGAAATTAGCGTTCTTCCCGCCGCCAAAATATTCAAGCCATCCTGAGGAATCAACGAGATTCATAAACGGTCATCCTCACGTTGAACCTGACTCTTAACACCACGCAAAAATCCTTTCAAATGAGTTATTTTCTCTGCTGGGACAACAAAATCAAAGTCTGACCGGCCTTTCGCCAACAGCGCTAAACCCTTAAAAACCAAATCTGGCTCGACGACATCAACGCGTTCCTTGATATATTCTGCCATGAGCTTCGCGTGGCCACCGGTGATAATGACTTTTGGTGCAGTTTTAAAATCACGGGACAAAAGCCCGATCAAACCTTTAAGCATTTCCCCGTAACCATAGAAAATTCCGCTCAAAATACTTCCCTGCGTGTCTTTGCCGATCAGCTGTTTAGGTTTGGTAATGTCGACGAGCGGCAAAAGCGCGGTGCGTTCGAATAACGTTTCCGCGGTAATATGGATTCCCGGAACAATGATCCCACCGAGATATTCCCGTTTTGTCGAAACAACGTCTAGTGTGATGGCGGTCCCTAAATCAATGACAACCGCAGGAGAACCATACATTTCGCACGCGGCATACGCACAGACCAGCCGGTCCTGACCGACCTGCTTGGGGTTGGCATAAAGATTCTTAATCGGAACAAGGACATCGCGGCCGATGATCTCGGGTTTGACATTCAAACACTTAAACAATATGCCTTCCAAAAGTTTCGTCGCGGCAGGCACAACACTGCACACGAGGATACGTTCGGCCCGCAATCGCTGCAAAACGGCTACCACGCTTCGCTTAAACACCGCCGGGGATTGAACTGTCTGGACACTGTCTCGACGGACAATTTTCCCGTTAAGAAAAAAAGCAAAATGGATCAGCGTATTTCCAACGTCAACGGCTAGCAAAACGTTATTTTTTTGATTTTTTGCCATTTTTCGCCTGGTTCGCTTTCAGTTCGTCCCAATTATTGGTCTCTTTAACTTCCTTGATTTTGTCGCGGATCGCCGCGGCTTTTTCAAACTGCAAATTGCGCGCCGCTGTTTCCATCTGCGCTTCCAATTCCGCGATCATATTGGTAAAGGCGTATTCTTCTTCACTCAATCCCGTCGATTTAAGCATGATTTGTTCAGCGTCTTCCAAAGCCAGCTCATCGATGCCGCCTTTTTTGATGCTCTTTATAATACTTTGCGGGGTGATGTTATATTTCACATTAAAAGCGGTCTGGATTTTACGACGACGGTCACATTCATCAATAGCGTCTTTCATCGCCTGACTGACGGTGTCCGCGTACATGATGACGATCCCGTTCACGTTACGCGCGGCACGTCCGGAGACCTGGATCAAAGAAGTACGCGACCGTAAGAAACCTTGTTTGTCCGCGTCGAAAATAGCCACCAACGTGACTTCAGGAAGATCGAGACCTTCACGCAACAAGTTAACACCGACCAGGCAATCGAACTTTTTCTGGCGCAATTCCTGCAAAATTTTAGAACGGTCAATGGTCTGAATATCGGAATGCAAATATTTAACTTTTATCCCCTGCTCTTCGAGATAAGCAGTCAAATCTTCGGACATTTTCTTCGTCAAGGTCGTAACGAGCACACGTTCATCAATCTCCGCGCGTTTCTTGATTTCCTGCATCAAGTCCTGGACCTGTCCGGCCGTCGGTCGAAGGACAATGGGCGGATCAACGATCCCCGTCGGACGAATGACCTGTTCGATCAGTTTTCCGTTGCTTTCTGTGATTTCATAAGGTGACGGTGTGGCCGAAACGAAAACCCACTGCTTCACCAAAGATCGGAATTCATCGAACTTGAGCGGCCGGTTATCGAGACATGACGGCAAACGAAATCCGTAATTGACTAAATTTTCTTTGCGCGCGCGGTCGCCTTCATACATCCCGCGGATCTGCGGAACGGTGACGTGCGACTCATCGACTAAAATCAAACAATCATCAGGAAAATAATCGAGCAAACAAAACGGACGGCTTCCCGGCGGACGGCCTGACAACGCGCGAGAATAATTCTCGATCCCGTGGCAATACCCAACTTCTTTCATCATTTCCATGTCGTAACGGGTACGAGAGTTCAGACGCTGCGATTCAAGCAGTTTGCCCTGGGAATTGAGTTCTTTCAAACGAACGGCTAATTCCTGTTCGATGCCGGCCATCGCATTGGAAATATACGGTTCGGACACGATAAAATGTTTCGCCGGATAAATAGCGATCTTATCTAAATTTTGAATGACATCGCCGGTGACCGGTTCGATCTGGCTGATCTTCTCAATTTCATCACCAAAGAATACAACCCGCACCGCATCCTGGCGGTAAGCTGGAAAAACTTCCAAAACATCGCCGCGTACCCGAATTTTTCCACGCGCGAATTCATAATCATTGCGCTCATACTGAATATCGATCAATTGACGTAAAACTTCGTCGCGGTCAAGGGTCTGGCCTTTTTCAAAATAAACCAGCCGGTTTTTGTAATCGCCCGGCGAACCAAGATTATAAATACAGGAAACGCTCGCGACAATCAACGTGTCACGGCGGGACATCAGCGACGTCGTCGAGGCCAAACGCAGACGATCCAACCGGTCATTAATGGATGAATCTTTTTCGATGTAAACGTCGGTTGAGGGGATATAAGCTTCGGGCTGGTAGTAATCGTAATAGCTGACAAAATACTCGACGGCGTTCTGCGGAAAAAATTCTTTAAACTCGCCGTAAAGCTGGGCGGCAAGCGTCTTATTGTGCGAAATGACTAAGGTCGGGCGATTAGCCCTTTCGATAACATTGGCCAAGGTAAAGGTCTTACCGCTTCCCGTGACCCCCAAGAGGACCTGTGAGGGCACCTTGTCGTCGAGATTAGTGACAAGTTGGTCAATAGCGGCCGTCTGTTCCGGCACCGGCCGGAACGGGCTTTTGAGAATAAATTTATCCATGGAATTTTAAAGGATGAAATCTTCGTCGTCGTAGACTCCTCAGGATCTCAGCGCGGGCTGACGCTCAACACTTCGACCGGAGGCAAAACTTCGTCAAGGCGCGTGAAGAAGCGCTTGACCGCACTGTTATTATTGTATGTCGAAAAATTGTTGAGCGCGGTCGAAGTCGTGGTCAAATAACGGACTTCCACTTCCGATAGTTCTTTTTTAGAGCGAAGATATATATTCATGCGTGCATAACGGGTCCCGACGAGCATCGGTGTCGGACGGACCACCGTGACGAGCAACAATTGGTTTTCATCAAGATCGTTAAAACGGGTGTGTTCGTAAACACCGGGATCGGTCGACTCTTCCAGCACCCAGCCTAATTCGGCCAGAACACTTTTGACCGAAGGTAATGTTTTCTCATAATTCGAGTAGTAGCGCTTAATATACGGTTTCTTCGGCTGCAAATAGCTGGGCATACTGGTTGTTGCACAACCGGTTAAAAACATTAACGCTAAAATTAAAGAAATTTTTTTCATAGGCTCATTCCGTCATTGCGAGGAGCGATTTCTGCAACGAAGCAATCTTTTACAGATTGCTTCGTTCCTTTGGAGCTCGCAATGACATTTGTATTAACAGATCTTCCCGTGTTTATAAGGACGGTTTTTATTTTTATTCGCCTTCTTCTCGATTTCGGCTTCGATATCGATTTTCATCCCGCCGCAAAGATCCAATAAACGAATAAAGCTGTCGGCGATTTCTTCTCTAAAATTGTCGTGATCTTGAATACGGTGGGCTTCCATGGCTTCGGCGAGTTCGGTAACGATGAGCATAAGCGCTTCACCGGTATTGCGTTCTTTTTCCCAGAAACCTTTGGAAACCGCAATGGAGTGGCAGATTTCACATAATTCGTTTAATGATTTTCCCTTAATCTCTACAGTCGTTGTTTCCAAATCTTCCTCCCGATAATTTACGTCATTGCGATCCGCCGAAGGCGGATCGCAATGACATGAAGCTTATTCTAATATCGATTTAAGAAATTTTCCATATCTTTTGCAAGTTCAGCGCGCGCGGTGATTTTTGCTCCGGTGACCGGATGTTTAAAACTCACTTCCGCCGCATGCAAAGCGACGCGCCCGAATTTGACCGGGAAATCCCGTCCCAAAGCGTACAACCGTTCACCAAGAATTGGATGATCAATTTCACTCAAGTGAATACGAATCTGATTGGTGCGGCCGGTCAAAGGATAAACCTCAACAATCGTAAATTGATGTTTGACCTCCAGCACCTTATACCGCGTGACCGCCGGCTTCCCCGCCGGTGACTTGGAAGGTCTCCCCCCAAAACGTTCCCGTCCCTGCGTATGTCTCTTTTCGTGATAATCGCGGATCATGCTTTTAATTTCACCGACAGGTTTTTTCACTTTCCCACGGACAAAAGCGATATAAGTCTTCTGCACGACACCGTTACGAAACTGGTCCATGACTTTGTCCTGATTGGACTGGCCGCGCGCAAAAATAATCGCCCCCGAGGTCTCGCGGTCGAGCCGATGACAGGGATAAAGTTTCCCGCGTTCGGTCATAGGAAACTGTTCATTAACAAGATTTTCTAACGTACGGGTTTTGCCCTGGGGATCAGGGACGACCAAAAGGCCGGAAGGCTTATCGAAGACAATAACATCGCTGTCTTCATACAAAACTGTAATGGGGGATGGCAATCCTAGGATTCCGCTTCTTCGGTTTCTTCTTCAAACTGCGATTCCACAAGCTCGGTTAAGTAGTTGAGCTTGCGAAAGACGATGATAGGAAAAATAACCACGACCCAAAGCTGGATCGCAAACATGACAATCATTTGAATCGGAGAAATCTGGCCGAGCATCGCTTCCATTAATTCTCTCCCAATTTTTCACTTGTTTCGACGAGCATATTCGATACGTAATCCGTCAACGTCTCAGTATCACGGGCTTGAATGTCGTTAAAAAAGATCGCCACGTTATAAGTCCCGTTGGCCGGTTCGCTTTCGGTGCGGACAATCACCGCTCCACAAGAGATCTTCTTATTAACAGTGCGGTCTTTGCGCTTGAATGGCAAAAGGAATTGGACCCGGAGCTTGGTCATCGGCTCAATGTATTGATTGACACGGCAATACGCGCCCGACTTGCTCAGATTTTTGGTTTCGGTGACAAGATCGAAATCCTCACCAGAAATTTTTAAGGGAATACTTCCGTAAAACCGCGGATCGCGACGGCGATCTTTTTGAGCTTTTTGATTCACGTTTTCACCCACAGTATCGTTTAAAATATTAAACTTTATGCTTCCGCGGGCGCAGCTTTAGCGGCTTCTTCTTTGCTGGGTCTTGCATTACGCCAGCAGTTGTAATTGCAGTAATATTTTCCATCACGGAAATAGCGACGAGACTTCTTTACAGGTTTTTTGCAGCCGGCACAATTCTTAATAACCTCTGGTGGCGCTTCTTTTTTTTGATCTGCCATAACTTACCGATGCTCCTTTCAATCCCCTTGGGGACTTCACAACTCAGTGCAACTCTAAAAAGTTTTTAACAACAAATCTGGGAAAAACATTTTCCCGATTTTCTAGAAATTCACAGCCGACATGATAACTGTCGCCGTAAGGGGTCTTTTGCACCCACACCACGCGGGCGACCATTTTTGCTTCCCGTTCCGCCTTTAACTGAAGGTGTATAAGCACTTGGGCATCATAGGCAAGAAACTCTTCCGTGCGGAACCGGACGCCACCTTCACTTAAATCATATCCAACAGAACCATTTAAGGTCCCACCTTCGGAAAATCGGTACTGAATGGCCTCGCGGAAGCTCGCACGGGGAAACTTTCGCTTGTCTTCAAAGTCCTCAATACTCATAGATTTCCTCCACTGTTGAAGGGTGATTATAACATAACACCCCTAGTTGACAATAAGAATTTTAGAGCGAAAGAAGGTCAATTCTGCAGGGAAATTTGGGCCGGAATCGCGGATTCGGCCGCACTCAACTTAATAAAAGTGGACAAACTGGGTAAAGGCGTGACGTTTAAAATGACCGGGACCAGACCGTCAATGCGAATTTTCTGAATTTGGGCCGCATCGAGCGGAAGATTAAAGGTTCCTGCCTCTCCGCGCAGGTCTAAATTCAAATTATCATCGCGCAAATCGATACCACCAACTTTTTTATCAACCGCAGAGCTGGAGACGGAATTTAGAGCGCCTGTAGGTGATTCTGATTCAGCCAAAAAATCCGCAAGCTTTTTTCGGATCTTCCCTGCCGGGTCTACTTGCTGCAAACGAATTGAATTTGTGACTAAAGGCAAATATTTCGCGGCTTGATCGCGATAAGATCCATTCCAAGTTTGAATACTGTCTGGATCAATGACATATGCCATTGGCTGTCCATCTTGCTGGCTCATAAAAATATCGGTAAAATTAAATGTCTGAGGTATAAAAATCTTGTTCTTGATCTGCAGAATCAAAAGATCAGCGATCGCATTCAATTCGCCATCGTTAAAAAATCCCTGACCAGAATTTGCAAGATGATCATTTAACGAAAGGCCGGCTATTTTTTTTACCTCAAAATACAACGTTCCATCCTTGGTCTTAGCAACTTCGTAGACGACCGGGCTGATCCCTAGATCACCAGATTGCCTGATCAGATCAACTTTCTCCTGAGGAATGCTCCACGTCGGATGCGGGATGCGGATCACTCTTCCTTCACCGATATCAAAAACATCCGTATTGGTTCCCACGATGTTAATATTATTAAATTCTTGTTCAGTTGAAGATTTTTGTAAACGGTGTGTTTTAGCATCATACGTGAGGTCGTCATTGATATTCACCAACGCCGAGCTGGCCGTAACAGGGACAACACCAAGCATAAAACGAGGGCTCGCCATTTCACCGGGATTTAATCTTAAGTCAAAGAAGATATCGCCAACTAGGCTCGGATAATCAGTCTGTTGACTGGATACAGGACGGAAATTCTTGTTTATCCAATACCTCGTAGCATCGCTGAAAACCATCACGGCAATATAACTATTTGGATAAAGTTCCTTAAAATTCGTGGCAATCTGAGATAAAGTTTGGCGCATTAAACCCTGCCCGCGCAAAGCGTCAGTCTTTCCAAAAGAAATTTTATCGAAATAGACGGTATTAGTATCAGGGTGATATGCGTACGCTAAGGTAAATTCAAACACTCCGATGTTAAGTGAAGTATTGTCCGCTAAACTATTCAACCTGCGAGTTTCCTTGATGTTCTTAACCTGATCGACGACAAGATCAAAATAGTTGGGAGAAAGCTCGCCAGAATCACGACGAATATCTCCTTGTATCATTACTGCGACCCATTCATCAGGATCAGTAAAAGGCTGAAAAGCTTTTTGCAGGTCAGCCAGTTTTTCTTGAGGACTCTTGACTCCCATCTGCAACTCTAAAAATTTGATTGATTTGCCTTCATTAAGCTGGGCAAAATGCTTCAAAAGATCGTCCGCGAGCCAATCATTTATTCCAAGATCAGTAATATTCCGTTGAGCTAATTGCACCGTCGAGCTAGCGGCTTTTGAATCGGTGACAATTTTTGAAACGAGTTCTAATATGGTATTGAACCGGGCTTCAGAGGAGCTTTGTACAATATATTTTTGTATCGCCGGAAGGGCTAATAGATCAGATGCCGCGACTTCTTCAGGATGGTCAAACGAATATTTTAATCGGCCATAAAGATCCCCAACAACCTCCTTCGCAACACCGGCCGCGACGAGATAACTCAATATCTCTTGGTTATTCAGCCCTTCTCCGGGCAAATACATAAAAGATTTTTTCTGGCTTACCGGTTCACCGGCATTACGGTCATTCCCCAAGAGAACAACATCGGCCAAGGCATATAATTTTCGAAGCTCACCGCTAGTATTAAGAATAATAACGTCTGCTTGCCCCATCGGCTGTCCCTGCGCCATACCGTTAAAAACGCCGTCTGGGGTTAAATCCTTTTGACCACGTTCAAGAATTCGCAGTGAAGGATAACCTTGAATAAATGATCGAACATCTTCATCAACTTCTCTCATCCCTAGAATCAATAAAGGTCGATTGGCTGCGTCGAATTGCGCTTCTGCCTCTAATAACTGCTTGAGGCCTTCACGGTCTTTCAGCAAGAAGGACGTCACAACGACTTTTCTTCCCGGTGCGAGCTGCAAAGCTTGACGCATGGCCGCAACTTCATTATCCGATTCCGGGGTCGGTTCGGGTAGATTAAATTTAAAAAGTTTCATCGGCAAGAATAAGCGGTTAACCGTTGTTTTAGAATCTTGTTCCGGGAAATCAAGACCATCACTAAAGGCAAGAATCACATCCTTTATCGGAAGGCCACGATCTCCTTCGCGGAGTTCAGCATTTGGGAAGCGCTGAGCGATATTCTCTCTCGTAAGTCCGGCCTCAAGATGATAGATAATCAACATCCTTTCGCCTGACTTCAAATCAGAGTTAATATTAAACGTTCTCAAGAATCCCTCTGTCGCATTCAAAGATGCGATGTCGGGAATCTCAAACACTAATCTTTTATTGTTGGCCAATAAGTACGGTTGGATGTTTCCGGTACCCGCCATAAATTCTTGGCTCAATGCACGTTGTGCTTTCCCAAATTGAGCGAAGGCTGAAACTCTTTTAACAAACACCAAAGGATTCTTAACAAAATATTGTTGCAAGTCTGCCAATACAAATCGATTCTTCATCAGATCCCTGACAACATCATGGAATTCAGCAAAATTTTTTCCGATTAAGTTTGTTGCAGAAGGCATCGACAGCGGGTTGGCTTCAAATGCTCGACGCAGTGTTGCAAGATCCAGCAGTTTTTCCTGCGAAATATTGATAAAGGTTTCTTCAAACTTCGGGATAAATAACATACGCCTTAGACCGTCAGCAAAGTTTCGATGCTCCTGTTTTGTTTTGCCGTAACTCTTTTTTAAAATCCCTTCACCCAAAAATTCCGACTGGCGCAAACGGTAATATAACGCTTTAAGCTGATCAAAGATTTTCTCTGAAGCAAAACGAGATTCCAGCATCGCCAGGATCTCCTCATCTGTGACAGCCGAGCTAGCGGCTCCGGTGGAATTAAAACCTTGCGTATTAACGTCGAGAACCGTCAAACTACCGATGGTGGGGATTTGTGTGGCAGGGGTCAGCGGGCGCGTTTCGACGATTTGCGAAGATCCAACGAGCAGCAGCGTCACTCCGCCGGAAAAATATTTGCGCGGTATCATTTCGCCCGTCGTCGCGTCTTGTTCTTCACGGATCAAGTTGTAAACGCCTTTTTTAAACGTCGCGAGATATTCGTTATAAATTTGCTCTTTTGCACCCTTGTCGTCACTTTCCATACCGGCTACTTTTTTTCGGTCAACATAAATCTGACTCAAAAGACTTTGCTTGAGCGTGCGCTTATACCACGACGCCAAAATAAGCGAATGATAAATCTGGCGCAGCGACGCAAAACTCTGGCCCTCATTGACTTCTTTTTCAATGATCGGCAGGACTTCTTCGCGAAAAACTTGAGAGCTGTGATCAGATGGATTCCCGATTGAAGCATTCGGGAATGACATATTCGTATCTGGGGATGATATATTCGAATTCGGGGATGACATTGCTGCTTTGTAATCTTCTTCGAGCAAAACTTTTAAACGCGTCTCACCGATAAAGGCCGCACCTTGGTTCTGATAAACAACGGCTTTCGCGGGCATGATCCAAATACGATTAAACGTGCTCATGTGAATGTCGGCGGTACCCATTTTCTTTGCTGCGGTTGCACGGACTTTGTTCCAAAACTTCTTACCACTTTCGCTGTCAGGATGCAGAAGTGATGCGGATAATTTTTTCAGTAAAAAATCTTCGGAAAGTAATTGGCGGCCCATTTCGGTCCGGCCAAATTCGTCGGACACGATACGGTCTTTTTCATACGGTGAAAGATTGACCCACAAATCTTGTTCTGGCAGTGTTAGCGACGCTAAAAAATACTTAATGAGTTTGATGCCTTCGCTTTTTAAATCGTCGCCCGCCAATTTGGATTGACCATTATCAAGAACAAATTCAAAACGAAAAGGATTTTGTAGGTCGACTTTGATTCCACGCAGGATTGCAGGGGTATAAACCGGACTTAAAACGATCAATGACGGTGCCGATTGTCCTCCCAAAGGGAGCCCTTGGGCAAAAGCAGAGCTAAGCCCAACTCCTTGCAATGGCAAAAGGAGGGCCAGAAAAACAGCAATAATCTGTTTATACGTTTTTTTCATAGTGTTTCTGTCAGAGGAGACTACTTATGAGTTGTGTATAAGTATATAACTATATGACTATAAAAGCAATTTTTGTCTTTTTCCTTTAAAACCTGGTTTACCGCCCCTTTTCCCTGTGCTATAATCCGCCTGTGTATAGAGACTTTTACAATTTCGCCGAAGATCCTTTTAACGTCACATCTGATCCGGAATTTTTCTTTCCCAGCCAGCGCCACGAAGAAGCTTTTTCGCACTTGGTTTACGGAATTCAGGAACGAAAAGGGATTCTTATCATCACCGGCGAAATCGGGACCGGAAAAACCACGCTCTGCCGCACCCTTTTAAGCCGCCTGCACAATAATGTCAAAACCGCGCTCGTCCTTAATCCCTATTTTTCCGAATTACAGTTACTGCAATTTATCGTCAAAGATTTAGGGATCGTTGGGAATTTTCGCAGTAAATTGGCCTTGATCTCGACGTTGAATAATTTTTTGATCGAACAATCAACCCTTGGTAATAATGTCGTCCTCGTCATCGACGAAGCGCAAAATTTAAAAATCAACCAGCTCGAACAGATCCGCCTGCTTTCTAATCTGGAAACGGAAAAAGAAAAACTTTTGCAAATCATTCTCGTCGGACAACCAGAGTTGCAGGAAAAACTCCGCCTACCCGCTCTACGCCAACTCACGCAACGAGTCGCAGTGCGTTATCACATTTTGCCGCTAGACCGCCAGGATGTCGGGCGCTACATTGAACATCGTATCAAAGTCGCGTCCCGCTTGCCGCTCGATGAGGAAATCCCGCATGACCGGCTGCCGGTTCGCTTCACCGACCGTGCCGTGGAAATCATTTTTGGCCATTCGCAAGGAACACCACGTATCATTAATATTATTTGTGACCGGGCGTTATTGCTCGGTTACGTCAGTACCGTTAAAGTCATTGATGAAAACATTCTTTTAAAAGCCGTTCGCGAGGTCGGCAGTTATCATGAGCATCATTCACGAAGCCCTCAAAAAAGTTCAGTCGAATAAAGCCGAGAGTAAAACTCTCAAACAAGAGCCGAAACCTGATTCTTCCGTTCCCGTCGCCAAAATCGCACCGCTCTCGCCCAGCCAAACGGAAAGCCAAACTGCGATGTCCGATGCATCTGCCGGCAAAAAACCGCCTACGTTTATGGGCATCACCATGTGGAGCTTTGTCATTTTCGCACTCTGCTCATTTACTTTTTACAATCTTTATCAGTTCATCATCCACACGACAGAAATGGCCGTGACCAAATATTCATCGGCTTCGGTCCATCCTTTTCCTGCCCAAAACTCTACTGCTCCGGCCACACCGATTGTCGTGACCGCTGAATCGCCCAAACCCATCAAAATTAAAAAAGGCGAAATACTTTTGTCCGGCATCGTAATGATGGACGGAAAAGATTTCGCCCTGATTAACAAAGAATTTTATGAAGTGGGGGAAACTGTGGAAGGGGCCAAAATCACCAAAATCACCGACGACGGCATTGAAATTCTGCAAAGAGGCAAGGCCCGCACCATCAAAGTCATCCGGCCGGAATAAGTTTAATTGATGTGACTACTGGATGTGACTTTCGAGGCGAGTTTGATTTTTGCTTTTGTTGGTGTGACTTTTATTTGCGCATTCTGAAAAACAAAAATCACTGTCTGAGCCTCGAAGGTCACATCCAGTAGTCACATCATAAAATATCAGAGATAAGACTGTATGGCGGATTTGATCTCGGACCAGGGGATCCCCTCGACGACCTTGACGGTTCCAAGTGCGGTCGCGAGAACGAAACGGGGTTTTCCGGATTTGAATTTTTTATCATGCTTCATGTGGGCGAGCACGACGGGCATCTTCATGCCTTTGATCTTTTCCGGTAGACCAATATCACTCAAAACGCCGCCCAAAATAGCAGCTTCTTTAGCCGTTAAATATTTTAAACGCACGGACAATTCCGCTGCGACGCGCATACCGAGTGCGACCGATTCGCCGTGATGATAAATCTTAAATTTTCCGGCGGCTTCCACGGCATGACCGACGGTGTGGCCGAAATTCAAAATGGTGCGGATTCCTTTTGTTTCTTTTTCATCCTGTTCAACGACGCGCGCTTTTATGCGGCTGCATTGATAAACAATTTCAGTCAAGATTTTCGAGTCGGAGTTAAGCAATTTGGCGACATTACGGGCGATGTAAGCAAATAATCGGCGATCGGAAATAACACCGTATTTGACCGCTTCGGCGAGACCATTTCGGATCTGGCGTTTATCCAAGCTGGCCAAAACATCAACATCACTGTAAACTAATTTTGGTTGATAAAACGCACCGACAAGGTTTTTGCCAACGGTCAAATCGATCGCTGTCTTGCCGCCTATGGAAGAATCGATTTGTGCGAGTAATGTCGTCGGAACTTGAATGTAGGGAACACCCCGACGGTACGTAGCCGCAACAAAACCGGCCAAATCGCCGACGACCCCGCCACCAAACGCGGCAATGATAATATTTTTGTTCACATCGTATTTGGCAATCTTTTCCAGTAAAGCGACATAGGTTTTTGCGGATTTACTTTTCTCTCCTTCCGCCACTTCAAAAAAATTCACGCCAAAACCTTCGGCCGTCAGACTTTTTTCCAACGTTTTGCCATAAAGTTTTTTCAACAAAGGATGCGTGATGACAAGAATGTCGCCGGCAAGATTCAGGGTCCGCAATTCAGCACCGATATTTTGCAGAATGCCGCTGCCAATCACGATTTTATAACTGTTATCACGTAAATTGACTTTAAGATTCAGGACCATCAAAAAACCTTTCTTCTAAAGCGCAAAACTGCCGATTAAAACTTTTGCAATCGAGAGGACAAAACTTCCCAAAAAATCCAAAGCATTTATTTGCAACAAAATAATTACAATAATAAAACCAAACGGCTCGAGATACATATATTGTCTTGCCAAATGGTTCGGCAGAAGTCCGGCCAAGATGCGCGATCCGTCGAGCGGTGGTATCGGCAGCATATTAAAAATAGCCAACATGAGATTAATTACCACCGCCAGACCGAAAATTTTCGGCCCGAAAGGAAAGAGAAAACTGGCAATCAAAGCTAAAACAATATTGACCGCCGGGCCAGCCGCAGCGACAAAAATCATATCGCGCTTGGGATGACGTAAATTGGCGAAGTTAACCGGGACCGGTTTGGCCCAGCCGAATGGAAAACCCAATGTTATCTTGGTAATAATCGGAACAAGGATCGTTCCAATGGGGTCGACATGCTTAAGCGGATTCAAGGTTAAACGGCCCAACAGCTTGGCGGTGGGATCACCGAGTTTGAGCGCGACCCAACCGTGCGCATATTCGTGGAGAATGACCGCGGCGGCGAGGACAAAAATCCATTGCAAAGTTGTTAAAACATCCGGGGACATGGTTTGCATTGTAGCAGAAATACAATTACATCACGAGGGTAATTTTAGTGACCAAAAGGACAGGGTTGTCGGATTTGACATCAGGTTTGATATAACCTTCGATCCGTACTTTCTGATGAAGAAAACCATTGATCACATGGCGGTATCCTTGAAGGGCAAAAATTTTACCGTCACTTTCTAAGTAGTGGCGGATGTTTCCCGAAATCATATTGTTAGCTAAATCTTTGACCACACCTGTCACTTGCAGGACCCCCGGCGGCAATTTGTTACCTTTGGTTTCTTCAAGACGCTTCTTATTTTCATTTTTTACCGGGGCTTGTACCATCCGCGGAGCAGGAATCTCTCCGGAGGTCTTTTCCAAAAATTCATTTAAAATCCAACCAAAACTTTCCTGCGGCGGTTCAATGCGGTACCAATCGTCTTTCTTTTCAATGATACGAATCATTTCACCATTCTTAAGCTGCCCGACAATCGAAGCATTGACCACAGCGCCGGCGCGGATGTTCAACCGATTACCGGCGACTTCACCGACCCCTTGGCCTAGGTCTTTCACAAACCCTGCATTCACATAAGCTTTAGCGTCAACTGGAAGTTTAATTTTACGCCAATCAAAACTGGAACCGATGACGACAAGTTCATTCCCTTCCTGGACTTGTCCAAGGGATTCAAAATTAGCATTTTGGCCAGCGCGGATATTAGCGGTTTTAACTTTGACTTTGGCTACATAAGGAAAAACCTCTTGCGCGTCGGCAATAGTACAACCGAAACACAAGAGGCTTAAAGTAAGAAAAAGTTTTTTAAACATGAGATGTTTATAAAAATAAACCAATAGCTTACTTTTTTGCCGCGGGCTTAGCAGCTGGTGCTGCTTTTGCACCCCCTGCGGCGGCAGTTTTAGCGGCTGGCGCACCTTTAGCACCTGCGGCCGGTGCTGCGCCATCTTCAGCTTTGGCTTCTTTAACAGCCTTACGGGCTTTGATTTTGACGATCTTGGTCTTAGGAAGTCCGACAGCACTGCGCTCATCTTTCCAAAGGCCCTTTTTCATCATTTCTTTCATGCGCTCAATGCGAGTTAAAACCGAGCGCTGTTGGGCACCGGCGGTATCAATCTTTAATGACGAGTGAAGTGACATTAGTAACTCCTTACGATCGAATCTTTGTACTGTTTTTTAAGTTTGTTGAACATTTTCTTAGCTTCATCTTGTCCCGAAAACCGCCCGACACAAACGATCACATAATTTCCCTTTGTCATCAAGAAGCTTTCGAAACCCTTACGCTTTAATTCGCCCAATTCCTTCTGGGCCATGAAATCAGATTTGTAAGATGCTACCTGAACGGTATACCTTTTGTCAACACCTTTTTCTGAGGCAGACGCAACGGGCTTACTCACCGGTTTGAGAGCGGAAACCACAGCCGGACTCGCCGCAGGCCTAACAATCTTACTGACCCGTATGAATGACGGGGTCACCGGAGCAAGCGGTGCGGCCATCGCAGTTCCGGACAGGGCTAAACCGTTATTAGTAACCGGAGTAACGGCCGGCGCGACAGCGATTTGCGCGTTGGGCATAACACTGGTTCGGGAAGTGGGCGTGAAAGATTGAATGGCGGCAGGGCGCGCAAGACTCGCTTTGACCCGACCGCGTTCCACACCCAACGAAAAGGCAATAATCAAACTCACGATAATAAAAACAAAAATGACGACAACATTTTCAAATGTCAAAACGATGCGGCTGAAAATAAAACGCGGCGCGCTATTCTCTATCGGATCGCCGGTTGTTCCGGGAAAAAGTTCGAATTGGGATTGATTCCCAAAGTGGATGTTCATAGAGTCATTTTATAGAGAATTATTACAATTTACTCAAGAATTTTCGGAACTTTTTTTGTTTGTAAAGTTCCTTAAAACAATCGATGACTTTAGGGTCAAATTGAGTTCCGCTGTTGCGGATTAATTCGTCCAATGCTTCCGCCAAACTCAACTTGCGTTTATAAGGACGACCGCGAGTCATGGCTTCAAATGCGTCGACAACAGCCATAATGCGTGCCCCAACGGGGATCTGTTCTTTCTTTAAGCCCGACGGATAACCTGTTCCGTCATATTTTTCACGATGATACAAAATGATCGGCAAAACCGGACGCAAGAATGCGACCGGCTTGATCAGCTCGACGCTGCGCGACGGAAGATCGCGGATGATTTTAAATTCCTCCGGCGTCAACTGGCTGGTCTTTGACAAAATTTCAAACGGTAAATCAACGGCACCGGCATCGTGCAGCATGCTGGCATAATGCAGGCAATCGATAGCGTCCTGCCCCAAATTCATTTTCTCGGCGATCGCTTTCATAATATTAAAATACGCCGGAGCATGCGCGAGCGAATGCAGGCCTTTTTTCACCAATAATTTATCGATGAATTGAATACTTCCCAAAATCGTACTCTGCTGCTCTTCATGCAACTGCAATTTTTTAATGGCCGTCACCGACTGTTCGGCAAAAACTGAAAGCATCTCGCGGTCAAAATCCGTAAACGGCGCTTCACTTTTTTTACGTTGGATAAAAATGGCGCCGATATTGTCGTCGGCGATCAAAGGCAGGCCGATCAAACGTTTCTCGACGAGCGGATAGCCTTCCGTCACGCGGATTTCAACATCGCTGATACTTTTTAATTCACTTCTTTTATCTAGCAAAATATTGATCTGATTATTGAAAATCGCAACCAGGATGACTTTTTTCTTCGAGGGATCAAGTAGGTAAACGCTGGCGGAACTGGCCTTAATAAATTGGCACAGCAAGCGCGTCAGCCGCAATGTCAACTCGCGGACATTATACGTCGAATTAACCAGACGATAGACCATGTGCACGGCAGACAAAACCAAACGATACCGTTTGCCGAGCGACAAATTCTGTTCTGTGCTTTTGCGGACAATATTCTGTTTCAGTCGAGTGCTGTTCACGTCTATACCAAGGCGTAAGGATTAAAAAACTTTTTGTGCTCTTCGAGCGCGTAGCGGTCCGTCATTGAAGCAATATAATTACAAATAACTTCATACTTTTGCGGCCGAGTATGTTTTTTGATGCGCGAATAAACCTGCGGCGCAAGCTGATACGGTTCTTTTAAATAAACCGCAAAAAGATCGTCGATGATGCGTTTCGCCTTGGCCGTCATGCGCACGACACGGTAATGATGATAAAGTTTTTGATTTAACAAATTCTGCAAGAATTTACGTTCGCCCGTCATCTTCGGAGTGAAAGCAATAATATTCGTCGGGTATTTTTTAACTTCATCGGCAGAACGCAAGTCCAGCTTTTTCAAACGCGCGTCAGAGAATTCCAAAAGGTCTTTGATCTGCATATCGATCAAGGCTTTGACGACTTGATATTTGAGCATATCGCGAGTGGTAAAATTCTTGGTCCCTCCGATGCGCAGCAGCGCTTGCTGCCACAATGAACTTTCGGTAAGGTCATCTTCAGTGATGCAACCGGACGTCAATCCGTCATCGATGTCGTGATTGAGATAAGCTAATGAGTCAGCGAAATCCACAACTTGCGCTTCCAAAGTTGTTCCTTCGCTGAAAAATCTTTTAGTTTTCGAGGGCAGGTCATAGGTCGTCTTATGTTTTAAAATCCCGACGAGAACTTCCGGAGTAAGATTGAGTCCGTCAAAATCAGGATAACGTTTTTCTAGACGCGTGAGGATTTCAAAACTATGTTTATTATGATTAAAACCTTTGAGCTTGGCCTCTTTTAAAATACTATCCAGTGCATCTTCCCCGGCGTGGCCGAACGGCGGATGGCCAAGATCATGCGCCAAAGCGATCGCTTCGATCAAATCTTCATTGAGCTGCAAATTGCGGCCGATCGTGCGCCCGATCTGTGCTACTTCGATCGTATGCGTCAAACGGGTGCGATAATAATCGCCCTCGAGAATGGTGAAAACCTGAGTCTTATATTCAAGTTTGCGGAAAGCCTCAGAATGAACGATGCGGTCTCGGTCACGCTGATAACACGTACGGACCGGATGCTGCGGTTCTTTATAGATTCTCTCGCCGGAGTCGCCGCTCTTCATAGCAAAAGGGGCGAGGATTTTTTGTTCCAAAGCTTCGATGTCTTGGCGTGTACGCATCAGTCCGATGATTTCTTTTTAGCTAATAATTGATGCTGACTGGTTAAACGTTGATGTAATGTTTGCAACGATTGTGAAATAACTTTTGTCTGCCCGATAACCGGCATGAAATTGGAATCCCCTTTCCAACGGGGAACAATATGCACGTGCAAATGCCCCGGAAAACCCGCTCCGGCAACACGACCCAAATTCATTCCGACATTGTATCCGGCCGGCTTGAGTATTTTATCAAGTAAACTTTTCGTGGTATTGAGTAAACGAAAAAGATCGGTGTTTTCTTCTTCCGTCAGTTTGCTAAAATCGGCAACGTGACGGTTGGGCAGGACGAGAATGTGACCATTATTATAGGGAAAAAGATTAAGAACAGTGAAACTTAATTTGGTGCGGATTACGATGAGGTTTTTTTTATCTTTGCGTTCCTTCAACATCTTACAAAAAACACAGCCCTTGGTTTTACCGATCATCTCGGTCACATATTTGACCCGCCACGGCGCCCAAAGTTTATCCATTCTTAATCCTTCACTTTAATATGTTGGGCCGAAAAATTCTTGTCGTTGATTTCAATGATGCCGTAAGAACAATACGGGGCGAAAATAGTGTCATTGGGGCTGCCGGGATTAAAATAAAGCACATCGCCATGTTTTTCATTGAGCGGCAGGTGCGAATGGCCAAAGATCACGATGTCCACATCGTCGTTCTTAAATTCTTCTTTAACCTTCTCCAAGATCGTCTTCGGCGGTCCTTCACCATGGAACAAACCGACTGAGAAATTCCCAAATTTCAAAATCTGCCGACGGGGAAAAATCTTACGGATCTCGCCGTTATCCATATTGCCGTAAACAGCTTCAACTTCCTGGATCTTTTTAAGCGCTTCATAGTCTGCAATGTCACAAAAGTCACCGCCATGAATAATCAAATCGACCGACTTGAAATCCGCAAGCATCTGCTTAGGCAGTCCTTTAGAATGCGTGTCTGCAACCACACCGATCTTCATATTAATGCCTTGCCTCTTGGCCGCCCACATAACCGCGGGCAATAAACGACTTGTCAAAAATGGACGCCAGCGTATTGAGTTCGCCTTCATTCCAGATCCACATCCGCTCCTGCAAAGCCCGAATCCGCGCGGTCTCGTCAAGACCGTCTAAAGAAATCAAAACGAATTTTTGCGGCTTACTGGCAATTTTTTTTGTTTCCGCTAATAAATTACTGATCTCGTTCTCACCCACCGTACCCGATTTCAAAACAATCAACCACTCCCCTTCATCGGACAGCGCACGGATCAAATCTAAATGTCCACCCGCCGACATTCTAATACGGGTCGGCGTCATTTGTCGGAACACCGGTAATTTATAACGGCGGCCGTTGATCGACAAAGCTTCATTCTCGAAGCATGAGAGTAATTCCAAAATCTGAGAAGAGACATCCTTACGGCCGTTCGCACAAGAAGTTTCGTACGAGTTGTTGAATTCCGTGCGGAATTCTTCACTCAAACGATCGTCTTGGTCGACGATGACGCGGCGGCGTTTATTATAAACAAATTTAAGCCAATATTTTAAAAGCCGGTCGCCGATATAGAAATAGTTTCCGTTTTTAGCAACAACACCCAGTTCGACGAGGCGCGTCACACGTCCGGAAACCGACGCCTGCTTAAGATTCAAACTGGCACTGATCTCGCCGATCTTTTGGCGACCACCCGCGAGAGAGACAAGAATGCGTGCGACAATAACATTGCCTTTGCCCGAAGCGATCCTTTCCAAAATCAAATCAAAATGACGACTCAGCACGCCCCAGCGCTTGCGCAACATATCTTCCATCGCCCGGGTCAACATCGGCAGAAAAATTTCACTCTGGCGATGCGATGCGCACAAGGTCCGCAATTCTTCGCAGATCAAGGTCAGATATAACGGATGTCCGGCGGTGAAGTCGATTAAGAAATGCATCAACTGATCGCTTAATTTGATTCCAGGAAGTTGATAGAGCACAAATTCACGACTCGTCTTCATGTCGAACGGCTTGATCTCAATGACCTCAAAATTTCCAAAAAGTAACGTAAGTTTTTCCGAAAGAATTTTTTCTGCGGACCACATCTGCGAACTGGTAAGAACATACAAACACCGGCGCTGCATCATGATCCCTTTCCCGATAGACTGGAATTCGTCGTCGATGCCAAAATCTTCGATGTGCTGAAATTCATCAAAGAAAAGAACACAGTAAACTTGGCTTTCCTGAGTGTAAACCTGCGGTAGGTCAATGATTTCAAGATAGGCGTCTTTTTCACGGTTGTGCGTCAAATGCGATTGGATCTTCTTGATGGCTTTGACGGTTTCCGGCAAATGACTTTCGGTGGAATTGATTAACAAGGTCAGATCGTCGGTAACAGAAAGACCGCGCACTCTCGCGCCGTGATACAAAATACTACCGGCCATTTTATAAAAAAAGTAGGCCAAATCGGAATTTTCAAAATCAATATAAATGGGGGCAATTTGCGGGTCGTCGAGTTCGGAAAGAAAACGGCGGACGATCATGGTCTTACCGGTGTAACGATCGCCGAGAAAAGCCATGTTCTGGCGATAGCCTTCTTTCAGGTCGAGAACGCGACGCTTGAGAAGTTCAAGCTTCTTTTTGCGTCCGTAAAAATGTTGTTGTGACATCACCGTCATAAAAATCAACTCTTAGGCAAAAAATAAAGCGGGTTTTCCGCTTTAGAATTTCTTCTGATTTCAAAATATAGCATTGGCGTCGCGCCCTTCTTACCGGCGAAAGCGATCTTGTCACCTTTGGCAATGACATCATTCAAACCGACCGCCAATTTGGAATTAAAACCGTAAACGGTGTAATATCCGTCGAGGTGGTCCAAAATCACGGTGTAATAATATCCAGCTAAATAATCGGCAAACACCACTTTCCCTTGGCGTGACGCTACAACCGGCTGTCCTTCCATGGTCTCGATCGCAATCCCGCGGTTCAAATAGGATCCGGCGGACCCGAAAGAACGAACAACGCGTCCGGGAACCGGCCAGCCGAAATCGTCTTTCACCGGAGTGATCATGGTGATTTTGGGCAACGTTGTCGTTGAGGACCGAATGGTCGTCGAAGCGGTCAATGGAACGTCGACACTCTTAGTCGTTTCTACACCGGGAATAAAAATCAATTGGTTTTCTTCGAGATGGGCGCCGTTTGGAATATTATTGCTGCGGATCAAATCGTCGATATCGACTTGATAAGTTTTCGCAATGCGCCAAAGCGTTTCTTTCTTTTGGACTTTATGGTAAATCCCTTTGTGAATACGGGGGGCAGCTGTTCCCGTCACGCCGGAGTCTACCGTCATACAACCCGAGAGAGAGAACATGATGATTCCAAAAACCAAAGAACCTGCTAATGAAATATTTTTTCTCATTGCGATACCCCAAATGGAGCGAGGGACGGGAATCGAACCCGCGTAGATAGCTTGGGAAGCTACCATTCTACCATTGAATTACCCTCGCTTATAAAATCTACATGTCATTACGATGAGCAAATTTTGCGACGAAGCAACCCAGCTTGCTTCGCTAACGCTCGCAATGACACAACACTTTTAGGAAATTTTTTGTCGCCAAAGGGACATCGCTCGCCTCACAAATTGCCCGCGTCACAGCGATGCGTTGTCCGCCTTTTCCCACCGTCTTACCAATATTGTACAGCGTGATCCCACCGATAAAAAAAACCGGGATCTTGATATGACGACTGACCTGCGAAACAATTTTTAAATCTAATCCGGCCCGCTCGGGTTTCGTTTTCGTTTTAAATATCGACCCAAAACCGATATAGTCTGCTCCTTCTTTTTGCGCACGCTTAGCCTGACTAAGCGTCTGACACGAGACACCGATGAGCTTACTGGCCCCCAAAATCTTTCGCGCTTGCACGAGTGTGAGGTCATTCTGCCCCAAATGAACTCCGTCGCTGCCGCTGACCACCGTCAGATCCGCACGGTCATTGACAATGAACAAGGCCTTGCCTTTTGTAACTTTCAACGCTTTCTTCGAAAAATCCAAAATTTCGCGCGCCGATCCAAATTTGCTGCGCAACTGAACAATCTTCGTTCCCGCAGCTACGGTCTTCTTTAAAATAACAAATAACTTTTCAAAATCCGCGACGGCGCTGTCGAGAACGACATAAAGTTTTGCTGCCGCCAATATCGCGTTTTTATTTGTCATGAAGTTTGCGAGAATTTAAAACTTTTTTTTCAACCGCATAAATAGCGTACCGCATGTCTTTGATCGCCTGGCTGGTTTTAATATTTTTTAATTTCGAAAACTCTTCTAAAACCCGCAACGATTCTTTAACCCGCTGACTATTCGCGTAAAAAATATCCGCCGGCTTTTCCCGACGAGATTCGGAGCGAGTCGAACGTTTACCGACGTCCCCTTTGATATCGCGGCCGGCTATAATCTCTTTTAATCCTAAGGGAATCATCACCGTTGTCAAACGATGTCGAAGGTCCTTAAGCATCTTCGTCATCGCGGCGTCATTGAGCCAGAACCGGCAAACATCCTCACAAACCCGCAAACCTTCTTTTGCGCGATTAAAGTTCGCATCGATCACGCGCAAAAATTTGGATTCAAAATCAGCCACGGCTTTTGATCTTCTGCAAAATATTACTCGTCGACAATCCATCCAAATATTTGATCAATTCAATCTTACCGCCATGCGCCCGAACCACATCCGCACCGGCGATCTCTTTGCCCTTCCAATCAGCGCCTTTGATCAAAACGTCGGGCTTGACCTGACTAATCAAATTGTACGGCGTATCTTCGGTAAAAATCACGACAAAATCAACCGCCGACAAACCGGCCAGAACTCCCGCGCGGTTTAATTCGCGATTCACCGGGCGATTCGCACCTTTTAAACGGCGGACGGATTCATCGCTGTTTAATCCGACAATAAGAACGCGGCCTTTTTTCTTGGCGGTTTCCAAATAACTGACGTGACCAAAATGCAAAATATCAAAGCATCCGTTGGTAAAAGCGATCTTCTCGCCTTTACGGCGCAATGCACCCAGTTTTTTCTTCAAAGAACCGACGGAAACAATTTTTTTGGTAATATTGATCATTTACTGACTAAATTGCTCTTCAACCAATTCACACATCGCGTGAAACATCACCAGATGGGCCTCTTGAATACGTGCTGTGATCTTTGACGGGACAATTAATTTGATGTCTGCTGCCGCTGCGATTTTGCCGCCGTCGTTTCCGGTCACAGCAATCGTCACCACACCAAGTTCTTTCGCTTTTTTAATCGCTTCTAAAACATTCTTAGAATTTCCGCTCGTCGAGATACCAATCAGAACATCACCTTTATTCCCCAAAGCTTCCAATTGACGAGAAAAAACAATATCAAAGGTGTAATCGTTTCCCAATGCCGTCAAAGCGGACGTGTCGGTAGTCAGTGCAATCGCCGGAAGAGCACGGCGTTCTTTTTGGAAGCGACCGATAAACTCCGCAGCGATATGCTGGCTGTCGGCCGCAGAACCCCCGTTACCGCACAACAAAATTTTATTCCCATTCTTTAAACATTTCGTGATCGCATTCACCGCATCAATAAGGAATGATAAATTTTTATCGAGACAGGCTTTCTTGACGTCGATAGATTCTTGAAATATCTTTTGGATTCTAGCTTCCACGAATAAACTCCTTACGCAGCAAAGAAAACTTTTGCCAACTCATATAGTTCCATATCAATTTTCTTACGGGTCTTGACCGCTTCCTCGATATCAACGGACTGCAATTTGTTATCGCGAAGACTGACCATTTGCCCAAATTTACCTTGCTTAATCAGATCAACAGCTTTAACTCCGAACTGCGTCCCGATCAAACGGTCATACGCGGTCGGCGTACCGCCGCGTTGAATGTGACCGAGAACGCTTACGCGGGTTTCAAAGCCGGTACTTTCTTCAATGACTTTGGCCACAATTTCGCCGACATAGCCGAAACGGCGGCGTTCGCCGATAGCCGGGGCAAGACTTTCATCATAGCCGGAGACCGAAGCGCCTTCCGAAACGACAATGATGCTGAAATTTCTTCCGCGCTTATGACGAGCCTTAATATCTTCACAAATTTTCCGTAAATCGGTCGGGATTTCCGGCACGAGGATTTCATCCGCGCCGCCCGCGATTCCGGCTTCCAAAGCGATCCAGCCAGTGTAACGACCCATGACTTCAATGACGATAATACGATGATGACTTTCCGCGGTAGTGTGCAAACGGTCAATGCATTCCGTCGCAACGTTCACCGCCGTGTCAAAACCAAAAGCATAATCCGTACCGGACAGCGCGTTATCGATGGATTTAGGAACACCGACGACTTTGATCAGTCCTTTTTCATGAAGATGCAGGGCGATCTTTAAAGTTTCTTCGCCGCCGACCGCGATTAAAGCATCCAAACCGCTGCGTTTATAATTTTCCGCAAGTTTCTTTATCTGTTCAGGGTCAGCCAAAAGATTGACGCGGCTAGTTCCCAAAATCGTACCGCCCTTATCCAAAATCCCGGCCGTCTGCCGAATATCAAGAATACGCATATCATTTTCAACAAGACCCAGCCAGCCGTTTTTGATTCCGGACACGACATAGCCTTCTTGCATACCTTTACGCACAACGGCCCGAATGACCGAGTTTAAACCCGGACAATCCGCGCCACCTGTTAAAATACCAATTTTCTTCATAAAAATTTAACCTTTTACTCTTCTGCTTCCATTACAAATTTTTATCCTTCGCGCCTGCAAGGCGAGAAGGATCTAAGCCCTGTATCCCTGAAACGGCACAGTCACCGGAAATTCATCCGTTCCGGACTTAATTTCTTTATCGCCGCTGCGAGCCGTTTTTTTATCTTCCAAAACAATCTTAGTAACATCAACACAGACAATGACTGTTTCTTCCAAACCGATTGTATCCAAAATTTTTCTTTTCGTAATTTCCTGTAAATGCGCCGTAATTTCCGGAATGCTGACTTCGCTGTACAAAGCTAAGTTCACCCGTGCTTCCAACCCGCGCTTGCTCGCCTTGATGCGCACACCGCGGACGTCTTTGACTCCTTGCATGCGGCAAATCACCTGACGGATCAAATCTTCCATCGCGGTCAACGAAACCGTAACGCGCCCTGTCGGATTATCGAAAGCCACATTCTTTTCACGGAATTCTTTACCGGCAATCGCGCGGTTAAAGAGGATGTTCATCAGGAACACCAATACTGCAATCAAAGCGACGACAATCCGCAATTGATGGTCTTCATAAATGACCTGCGCGATCAGGGTGACGTCTCTAACCGGGATCAGATGCAAAGACAAGCCCATGGCAAAAGCGACCAAAAATAAAATAACTACCGAATAAAAAAGCAATGCGATTTTAGTAATCAGTCTCATGGATTTGCCCTCTCAATTCCTTGCACATTAACGTTGACTTCTCTTAAATCTATATCGGTCAACTGCTCAAATTTTTCGCGAATCACACCCTGAACGTGCTGGGCGGTGTCGGGAATGTTCAAACCGTAACGGACCCGAATGCGGACTTCCAAAGAGACCGCATTAGCTTCGCGATCCACACGAATTTCCACCCCGGAGCAGCGCTTCGCTCCCAAAAGCTCCAAAATGGTGTCGGCAAAATCCTGTGGAATCAAAGACACGCCGTCGATCTCCTCGACCGCGGCTTTGGCAATGTCGGCGATCACATGATTATGATAATTGATCAACCCGGAATCGATTTTGCTAAATCCTGTCATTTCGCGGCCTCCGTCGGTTTCATCATTTTCTCGAGGAAGTGAGTGGAAACTTTACCTTCAACAAATAACGGGTGCGCCAAAATCTCGCTATGCAGACTGATCGTGGTTTTGATCGGGCTGATATAAAATTCCTCTAAAGCACGGCGCATTTTACGGATCGCTTCTCCACGCGTTTTATCATAAACGATCAATTTGGCGACCATCGAATCATAAAACGGCGGAATGCTATAACCTTGATAAATATGGGTGTCTACGCGAACACCATAACCGCCCGGTAAATTCAATTCCGTGATTTTTCCTGGCGACGGCATAAAATTGTTATTCGGATCCTCAGCATTGATACGGCACTCAATCGCCGCACCCGTAATTTTGACATCGTCTTGCTTGATTTTCAACTTTTCTCCAAAAGCGACCTTGATTTGCTCTTTAATGAGATCAAACCCAGTGACCATTTCCGTGACTGGATGCTCAACCTGAATACGCGTGTTCATTTCCATGAAATAAAACTCGCCATTCGTATTCAAAAGATATTCAATCGTTCCAACCCCGCGATAATTGCAAGCTTTGGCAATTTTCACCGAAGTTTCACCCATTTTTTTCCGGAGTTTGGAATCCAACGCCGACGATGGAGATTCTTCTAATAACTTTTGATGCCGCCGCTGAATACTGCAGTCTCGTTCACCCAAGTGAATCACGTTTCCATATTTGTCAGCCAGAATCTGAAATTCAATATGACGCGGATCGGTAATATATTTCTCGATATATACGTTGGGATTGCCGAAATTCGCTTCCGCTTCTTTTTGCGCGATATTAAATGAACTGGTTAACGTGACGTCATTATGGCAAACGCGCATCCCTTTACCGCCGCCGCCGGCCGCCGCTTTAATGATGACCGGATATTTAATTTCTTTCGCGACTTTGAGTGCTTCCTGCTGGTTCTTGACGACCCCTTTCCCGCCGGGAGTCAAAGGAACGCCGATCTTGCGGACCGTTTCGCGGGCTTGGACTTTGTCGCCCATTAAACGGATCGTTTCCGGGGTCGGCCCGATAAAAGTGATGTTGCAGGATTCGCAAATTTCCGCAAAGTGGGCGTTTTCAGAAAGAAAACCGTAGCCGGGATGGATGGCTTCTACATCGGTTATTTCCGCGGCAGAAATAATAGCCGGGATATTAAGATAGCTTTCCGAACTTTGGGGTGGACCGATACAGACCGCTTCGTCCGCGAAACGGACATGGAGCGAAGAGGCATCGGCGGCAGAATAAACCGCAACCGTTTTGATACCCATTTCACGGCAGGCACGGATTACGCGCAATGCGATTTCACCGCGATTGGCTATAAGAATTTTAGAAAACATTTTATAATGGCTCGACGACAAAAAGGGCTTGTCCGAATTCGACCGGTTCAGCGTTATTCGCTTTGATTTCAACGACTTTACCACGAATCTCAGATTTAATTTCATTCATCAATTTCATCGCTTCAATAATACAAACAACTTGCCCGATTTCGACAACTTGCCCGATTTCAACAAAAGACGGAGATTCCGGGGACGACGAAAGATAGAACGTGCCGACCATCGGAGAACTGATATTTTTTGTAGGTTTACCGTTATTTTCTCCCGAAGGGGAGGCGGATGGTAGCCCGACTGGGGCTGGCTGGGTTTCAACTTTATATTGCGGAAAACTTTGGCTCGGCCTGACTAAGGTTTCGACAAATTCGGTCGCAGCGCGTTTGATCCTTATTTTAGAACCTTCACGATCGACTTCAATTTCGGTCAAATCGTTTTCATTCATCAAGCCGATGATTTCTTTGATTTCCTTCAAGTTCATCGATTTACCCTTTCGACGTATTGACCGTTTCGTGTATCGATCTTGACCTCATCTCCAACATTGATAAAGAGCGGAACCCCAACGGTGGCGCCCGTTGAAATCTTGGCCGGTTTGTTTCCGGAACGGGTCGAGTCACCGCGAATCCCAGGTTCGGACTCAATGATACGAGTAATAATAAAGTTTGGCAAGATAACTTTGACGATCTTGTTCTCATAAGCCATGCCGGTCACGGTGAGGTTTTCTAAAAGAAATTTTTCGCCGTCTCCCAGCAACTCGCGCGGTACTGCAACCTCTTCATAATTCGAATGGTCCATAAAATGTAGTGCGGTGCCATCCGAATAGAGGAATTCGATCTCGCGTTCTTCGATAAAAACGTCATCTAGCTTTTCCGAAGTGCGAAACGTGCGTTCAAGGACCGAGTCGGTGGTCAAACTCTTCATCTTCACGCGGACGAAGGCCGATCCTTTACCCGGCTTAACATGTTGATATTCTATGACCATGTAAACCTGGCCGTTAATAATAAGTCCAATCCCGGATTCGATTTCGTTGATGGAAATTGTCATGAAAATGTTCCTGTCCTTAACAAGATGAATTGTTTGAGTTCTCTTGATGGTTCCGGGCTCAAACAGCTGATTTTTTTTAAAAGGCTTTTGAAAATAAAGCACAAGTAAAACAAAAATCAAACTCGCACGGAAACATCAACAGAACTCTTTAAAATTTTGGACGGCTAATGACTTCGCAGCCGGTTTTGGTGACCAAGACCATCTCTTCCAGCCGGATTCCAAACTGGCCCGGGAGGTAAACGCCCGGTTCGACGGTAAGGATCATACCTTCTTGCAGGGTCACGCCACTTTGAGCACAAAGGCGGGGGTCTTCATGGATATCCAACCCCACTCCGTGGCCCAAAGAATGGCCAAAATATTTCGCTAAATTCAAACTTTCTAAATAGTTACGTGCCGCTGCATCAACATCGGCAGCCTTAACTCCGGCACGGATTTTCGCAATTCCTCTGGCCTGCGCTTCTTTAACAGCGTCGTAAATCCGCTCGTAAAGATTGGACATTTTACCTAAGAAGAACATGCGTGTCAAGTCGCTCTTGTAGCCTTTGATGTCTATTCCCATGTCGACCAACACCGGTTCATTGTTCTTGATTTTCCGGTCGGTGACGCGCGCATGCGGAAACGCGGAATTAGGTCCGGAGGCGATAATAGGATCAAACGAAAAGCCGGCGTCCTTAGCACGGACATAGTTTTCCAATTTCAGAAGAACGTCTTTTTCAGTGAGGCCGGGTTTGATGACATCCATGAGATATTTGTAGGCCGCCAAATTTAATTTCAGACACTCGCGGATCTGAGAAACTTCACTCTTCTCTTTCTTCTCGCGCATCGACTCAACCAAATGATTTTCGCAAACCAAGGTGACGCTTTTGGGGCAATTTTTTTCAAAATTCTTAAAACGATTCAAAGACAAGTGCCGATCATCAAAACCCGCCTTCTGGCTTGTCCCGCTTCTGGGGGCTCTGTTCTTGACAATCAATTCAAACATCGCTTTTATGATGTTTTGGGTAAATTGCTCCACAATGATGCCATTTAAACCCAATTTAGCCTCTTCCGCATAGCGTGAATCAGTCAAATATATAGTTTTTTTGGCCTTTATGCTCCCTTTGGTCGGAAATACGATAAGAATGGATTCTGAAGCAGGGAAATTGATGAGATAGCGAATATTTGTATCACTCGTGAGGATGTAGCAATCGAGCTTACGGGCGGCCAAAAGATCTTGGAATTTCGTTAATCGATCAGGCACAGAAACCTCACGGTAAAGCAGAAATTTATTTTTGAAGAATTCCCAAGACCGCCTGAAGTCCCAAAAGGTAGCTGTTCACGCCAAAGCCGCTGATTTGACCATGCGCCACCGGCGCGACCAGGGATTTGTGGCGAAAATCTTCGCGGCTATAAATATTCGACAAATGCACCTCCACGGTCGGCAAGCTGACCGCAAGGATCGCATCACGGATCGCAACACTGGTATGGGTATAAGCGGCCGGATTGATCAAAATGGCGCTAAATCCTTCCTTCTTGGCAGAACCGATACAATCCACAATATCGCCCTCATGATTCGACTGCAAAGACGTGAGCTCGACGCTGTGCGTCTTAGCGAGCGACTGCAATTGGCTGTTAATGTCTTCGAGGGTCGCTTGGCCGTAAATATCTTTTTCCCGTTGGCCAAGCAAATTCAGATTGGGTCCGTGAATGACTAGGATTTTCATAATAGGATCACTACTTTTCAGCCTCGTCAACGAGCATGACGGGGATGCCATTCTTAATTGGGTAGCGACGGGCGCACTTACGGCAGACGATCCTTTCGTCTTTGTGCTCCACTTCACCCCGGCAAGCCGGACAAGCCAAAATTTTCAATAAATCCTGATCGATCATGCGTTTTCTTTTTTCAAAAGCTCAACAAACTTCATTTGCAGTTCGTAAACAGTTGCGGAGATCAAATTGTCTTCTTCCGGGGTCAAATTGTTCTTTGTTTTTTCACGGATCATGATTAGGGTATCAATCAAAAATTTGGCTTGCGGAAGGTTCTTTTCCAGCTTGCTGTCGTCGAGTGGATTAGGAAGTTCGCCCAAAAAGATCAAGGCCTGGAAGGCCAGACTGGACACGTAATTAATAAAATTGATTTCCATCGCGTCGGACGGTTGTTCCTCGCCGTGCTCATGCGAATGTCCACAACCGCATTCGTCGCCGTGATTGTGCTCCTTAGCTTCGCCGCCAATTATCTCTTTTTCACCAGAAACGGCGTCTTTCCATGATTCATCAACGTGCTTTTCACGATCCATATATTTTTTCTATCCTTTCATCACCCAAGCCGTTTGGCGTTAAATAAATGTTGATTACAATAACATTGCACTGGGAAATTGTCAATTGCCGCTGACTTCTTGGAAGTCCTCATTAATCTGGGCTGACTTCGAAAGAAATTACCACATTAAAGGAAAGCTCCGGATACGGCAAATCGGCCGGAAACGGCGGGAAAGGGCTTGACTCCTTGACGCTGCGTAGACCGACCGTCCGCAAATAGTCATTGGCATTGCTGCGATCATTGATAATTTGCAAGTCTTTCAAATTCCCATCCGCGGTTACAACAAAGGTCAAATAGACTTCCCCAGCCTGGAATTTTGGATCATCGATATAAAAATAGGCGCGATTACGGATTTTATCGCGGATACGGTCGTTATAACCGACATATTTAGGATTGGTGATCTTTTGCGAAGCAACGACCGGAACGGTAATACTGCGCTTCTCCACCAGATTCGTCATTTTAAGCGGCTGTTTATCGCGAACATCCACGCGCTGCGCTCGAACAATGGTATCTTTCAAAAATGCCGCGCCGGACAACTGCTGCTGCACCAACTTTGCAGCTTCTAAATCACGGACAGTTTTACGCGACTCTCTAAGATCAGAAACACTTTCAATCTTGGCCGGCTTTTTCTCGGGACTATCTTTACTTTTGGGCTGATAACGGATTTCCATTGACTTGATCTTCGCTTTGGCGACTGGTGGAATAATAAAATATGCCAACGCCAAAAAGCAAACGTGACCCAGACAAGACACAATAAGGGTCCAGTAAATAATCCGGTCTTCGTTAAAAACAAAAGTTTTCGCGGCCATTATTTTTGCGATTTCTGATTTTTAAGTTCCCGGGACAAATAAGAAAAGAACCGGATCGTGTCTTTAAAAGGGTGGATTTTACTTTTTTCATCGCGATAAATTGTTTTGATCGGCACAGAAAAAAATTGACAGCCTGCACGGCAGGCCTTGAGCAAAATTTCCGTTTCGATTTCAAAATCGGTCGCGGTCAATTCAATTCGTCGCAAAACATCTGCGCTGATATAACGATACCCGCACTGCGTGTCTTCGATGTGACGGCCGCAAATCCGGGAAATCATCCACGACATAAAACGATTAGTCATAAACCGAACAAACGGCATTGTGGCAGTATTCCCCATACGCGTTCCGTTAATAATGCACATGGTTTTCCCCTGCGCGACAGTCAGGAAATTCTGCAGATCATCCGGCGAGTGCTGACCATCGCCGTCCATCGCTACCACACCGTCATAATTGTGTTCCAAGACATACGCGAATCCGCGTTTCAGTGAAAATCCTTTTCCGCCGCGCGGTTCATTACGTAAAACCGTGGCCCCGCTTTGCTGGGCCAATGGACTAGTCTCATCAGCAGACCCGTCGTCAATGACGACGACATCGGGGCCTTTGGCGCGTACAGCTGTAACAACGGAAGCGATAAATTTGGCCTCATTATGGGCAGGAATAACAACACAAATCCTCAAGTTATACGATCCTCTCATCAATATCGGCCAGCACATTGGCTTTCATGTCCCCAAACTCGCGGAACATTAACCACTGCGTAGGATATTGCCGAATTTTTTTATCAATAACATCGGCATACTGCTGGATCAGTGTCAGCATTTCTTTTTGTTCAATTTGTCCGCCATTGAGCGTCGGCGGATAAATCGGCGCTTCAAATTGCAGACTAAAGGTATCATCGGCATTGCGCGTAAAGAATGTCGGCAAAATCGTCGCTCCCGTCTTATAAGCAAAAAGCGCCGCGCCTTTTGGAATTAAAACATCGCGGCTCAGGAACTTAACCATCTCGCCACTGCTGGTAAAATCGCGGTCTGCCAAAAGCGCGACCAATTGATTATTTTTTAACGCGCTCAAACATTTGTGGACCGCTTGTTTAATCGGAACAGCGATGATGCCGCGAGATTCACGCTGCTTGTTAAAAAGTTCGTTGACCGGCCGTTCTTTGTGCGACAACGTAATGGCCAGAATAGGATATCCCATCATGCCCATGACCAAACCGCCTAATTCCCAGTTGCCGACATGGGCGGTCAGAATGATCACGCCCTTTTCCTTAAACATCGCCTCATCTAAATACTGACGATTAACGACCTTGACCTTTTCTTGAACAAACTTATCGTCAATCTCATTGGCAAAACGGAAAAATTCGACGAGATACTTTCCAAAATTACGAAAAACCTCTCTGGCTTGCGCAGAGACATCTTCATTGGTGTTGAGGATTATTTTTAAATTATTTTTAACGGCGCGGCGATCACGAAACGACATCATGTAGTGCAGGTCAGACACAAACATCGCAAAACTGTAAGCATTTTTAAGCGACAGCCGCTTAACTAAAAACTGCCCGATTTTATAAATATAGAATTTAAACATACGATCGTGCGAATTTAAAAAACTTAATGGGCCGGTCCGTCAAGAATCAAGCGGCCGACATCATAGGCGGCGTGCGGTTTACCGAAAGCCAAAGCGGCCTTGCGCATTAACGCCAAGCGCTCCGGAGACTTAAGAAGAAGATCAATTTCTTCGCCGACATCGGCGGTCTTGTCGATACGAATCCCGATCCCGTTCTTTAAAAGAAAATCGGTGTTACGCATCTCTTGACCGGGAAGCGGATTAACGATGATCATCGGCAACCCTTTGGCGAGACATTCACTGGTGGTCATCCCGCCGGGCTTAGTGACAATCAAAGTCGAGACCTCCATCAATTCATCGACATTATTTGCATATTCAAAATGAAGGATGGGCTTGGAATAATACTTCTTTTCTTTAGTGAGCCATTTTTGTAATTTCTGATTAGTGCCGGTCAGAACGATCATTTGTAGCGGCGAATCAATTTCTTCAAGATGAGAAACAACTTCTTTGATCGGCCCCAAACCTTGCCCCCCGCCCATAATAAGAATGACCGGAATCGAAAGATCCAACCCTAATTTCTCGGCAATGGGATTGCGGTCTAATTGCACCGCAAATTTGGCCTGAATCGGGATGCCGTAAACCTTGATCGAATCAGGAGAAACGCCTTTTTTAATAAAGCGGTCGCGGGCTTCATCGTCGGGAACGACGTAATAATCGACCCCTTCATTGATCCAATACGAATGCGGGGCGAAATCGGTCAGAACACCGATTAATGTGATATCAAGATTATGCGCCATCTTATAATCCGCCACCATGCCGCACGGAAAAGCCTGCGTACAGACAACGGTGTCGGGATGATGTTCGGCAAAAAGTTTAGCGAGTTTTTTGTGGCTAGTCTTGTGGAGAAATTTCTTGATTGATTGGGATTTTTTAACGACGTTAGGATTGTCATAAAGATAATCCCAAACTTTCGGGGTCCGCTTGATAACACTCATGTACGCGCGATTGACGACTTTTTCCAAAATCGGATAGGTATAACCGAAGCCGTTGACGTCGGGAGTGGAAATGGTCGAGTCCATTTCCGTTAAAGCCCGCTGGATCGCAACGGTGGCCGCCCGATGGCCGGAAACCTTGGTAATATACATCAAAAGGATCTTGCGCTTCTTATGCGTATCTTTCTGCATGTGTGCCTCTGGTAATGGTTCGACATCTATAAGATCACTTAAATCTTTTGGAGTCTGCGTCATTTTTACTCAATCAATGCTAAAACTTGCCCGATCTTCGCCTCTTCGCCTTCTTGAACTAAAATTTCTTTAATGACCCCATCGTGATCACAGGTGACATTAAAAGCGGCTTTGTCCGTCACAAGCTCGACGATCTCGCTGTCTTTTTTAACCTGATCACCGACACTGACCTGCCAAAAAGAAACCATGGCTTTTTCGATTCCTTCACCCAATTCCGGCAAGATGACTTGATTCATAATTTTACTCCGATCATAAACCTTAAGAAACATTAGGTATTATACTGAAATTTGTTATCAATGAAATTAAATTTTAAGTTCTCTGATTTGCGAAAACTGCCGCTGAAAAACCTGAATGAACCGCTCTTTTGCGTTTTTTATATCAATCACCTGACCGGTTAGACTTTCTACCGAAGCCATCGGTGCACCGAGCCCGCAGGGATTGATCAGCGAAAATAATTTCAAATCCGTACTGACATTGATTCCCAAGCCATGGTAGCTCACCCATTTCTTGACGCCGATCCCGATAGAGATGACTTTCTTAGGGCCGGTCCAAACGCCCGTCTTCCCCGGATTCCGCGATGAGTCAATTCCAAATGTCTTCAAAAAACCGATCCCGCTTTCCTCAAGCTCATACATATAACGCTTTAAATCTTTGCCGTACTTCTTTAAGTCGAGAATCGGATAAACAACCAATTGTCCCGGCGCATGTAACGTGACTTCCCCGCCGCGGTCAATCGAAAGAACTTGGATGCCACGCGCCGCTAAATCCGCACGTGATGTCAGAATGTAATTTTCGTCGGACATGCGGCCCAAAGTCAACACCTCGGGATGCTCACACAAAAGAACGCGCTGTTCACCCCCAGCCATCACGTCGGCAACAGCCGCTTTTTGCAAATCATAAGCAGCTTGATAATCAATAATTCCTAAATCGATAAATTTCATGGGCTTTTGTACGGTCATAAATAATAAACCCGCTCACAACCGGAACGGGTTTATTAAAACACTCTATCTGAATCCTTTATTTTAACTTACGGCAAATCGCGTCGGCCATTTCCTGCGTTCCAACGGCGGTCGGATCGTCACGGTTCGGTTTAAGATCGTAGGTGACGTCTTTACCTTCTTTAATAACGGCGCGGACAGCATTTTCCAAACGATCAGCAGCATTGTCCTCTTTAATATGCCGAAGCATCAAAACTGCCGAAAGGATTGTCGCGGTCGGATTGACTTTATTCTGACCGGCATATTTCGGAGCGGATCCATGTACCGGCTCAAAAAGCGCGATCTCCTCCCCGATATTGGCCCCCGGAGCAATTCCCAACCCGCCGACCAAACCGGCACAAAGATCGGAAACGATATCGCCGTAAAGATTCGGAAGAACGAGAACGTCATAAAGTTCCGGCTTTTGTACTAACTGCATGCACATATTATCGACGATAACATCTTGGAATTCGATTCTTCCGGCATATTCCGCCGCGACTTCACGGGCGGTCCGCAAGAAAAGCCCGTCGGAGAATTTCATAATATTGGCCTTATGGACCGCGGTGACTTTTTTACGGCCATGTTTTAAAGCATATTCGAAAGCATATTTCACGATGCGGCGACTGTTAAAAATCGAAATCGGCTTGATCGAGATTGCGGAATCTTCGCGGATCTGCTTGGGCTGCAAACCATTGATCAGCGTCATCACTTCTTTAACTTCTTTAGTATTAATATCGAATTCGATCCCGGCATAAAGATCTTCGGTATTTTCACGAAAGATAACCAGATCGACTTCGGGAAATTTACACTTGGTACCTTCATAAAATTTGCAAGGACGGACACAGGCATAAAGATCTAAGGCCTGACGGAGTTGGACGTTAACAGATCGAAAACCTTTTCCGATCGGTGTGGCAATAGGACCTTTGATGGCCACCTTATTGCGGCGTACCGATTCGAGAACCGCTTCAGGTAGCGGGATACCAAACTTGGCAATCGCATGTTCCCCGACGAGCATTTCTTCCCATTCAATCTTGACGCCGGTTGCGTCGACACACTTTTTCATGGCGAAAGCGACTTCGGGACCGATCCCGTCGCCGGGCAGTAACGAGACTTTATACGACATATTCAACTCCTTACGTCATCGCGACCGATAGGCTCCCAAAGGGAGGAAACGTAGTGACCAAGCAATCTCAGATGGATTGCCGCGCCCCTTTGCGGGCTCGCAATAACGGGTAGATTTATTTTTTGGAGCCGGGCTTGGCGCTGTTAAGCAATTGCCGGAATTCTTCTCTGTTTTTAACGTTAGCTAACGCTGTTTCGTAAGTAATCGTACCTTCTTGATAGAGTTTTTGCAAGGATTTGTCCATCGTGTTCATCCCGTAAGAACTACCGGTCTGGATCGCCGTCGGAATCTGTTCGATAGCTTGCTCGCGAATCAAGTTACGGATACCAGGTGTGACCACCATGACCTCGGTCGACAACACACGGCCGACTCCATCGGCCTTCGGTAAAAGTAACTGCGAAACGACACCTTGCAGCGCGGAGGCTAACTGAAGTTTGACTTGTTGCTGTTGGTGCGGAGGAAAGGCGTCGATAATACGTTCAATGGTTTGCGGAGCGTCGGGCGTATGCAGCGTGGCAAGGACCAAGTGACCCGTTTCCGCGGCGGTCAGCGCACAAGAAATAGTTTCCAAGTCTCTCATTTCACCGACCACAATGATGTCAGGATCTTGACGTAAACAGCGCTTGAGCGCCTCCGAGAAAGAATTGGTATCACGGAAAACTTCGCGTTGTTTGATGATCGATTTTTTATTAAAGTGGACGTATTCGATAGGGTCTTCGATCATGATAATGACCGATTCTCTTTCTTCGTTTATTAAATTGATCAGCGAAGCCATGGTCGTAGTTTTACCGGTCCCCGTCGGGCCGGTGATAAGAACAAGACCGTTAGGTTTGCGCGCCAGGTCAGCAATGATCGGCGGCAAGCCCAATTCAGACATGTTGGGGATAAAAATAGGAATACGACGGAAAGCCGCTTCGACGGACCCACGCTGCAAATGGATGTTGACGCGGAAGCGGTCCATGCCGGACAAAGATAGCGAAAAGTCGAGCTCTTTGTCACGTTCAAAAACTTCTTTTTGATTATCGGTGAGCATCCCGTAGATAACTTTTTTCAATTCTTCACGGGACAAAGGGTCTTTATTAGTAAGAGTCAACTTACCGTCAATACGCAGAATGGGCGGACTGTCGTAAGTTAAATGAACGTCGGAGGCTTTTTTTTGGACAGATAAGAGTAGCAGGTCGCGTAATTCCATTGAAACTCCTTATTTTTTAATCCATTCAACACTTTTGCTTCTTTATTAAAAAATAATCCTGAGCTCACGCAGTGAGCGAAGGATCAATCAATATCACCCACTCAAAAATAGTCCATAAACTGCCTAAAGTCAAGGGTATGCGAAGAAAAAGACGGTGGGGGTTAAGCGGCTACCGAGGGCTGGTTTTTGATCCATTGGCCGATGCGCTTGATACCTTCACGTATGCGTTCATCGGAGGTGGCAAAACTCAACCGGATAAATTCCGGTGCGCCAAAACCTGAACCGGGAATCACGGCCACATTGACCTCATCAAGGATCTTTTTGGCGATGACATCAGAAGCACCAAGCTTGGAAACATCGCAAAAGAGATAAAACGCCCCATCGGGACGAATATAGCGGATTTCAGGGATTTCGCTGACCAACGACATCATCAATTCGCGGCGTTTTTTGAAGACTTCGCGCATCGCGACAATCGTATCATCCGGCAATTCCAAAGCGGCCAGCGCTGCGGCCTGGCTGATCGATGTCGGATTAGAGGTGGAATGGTCTTGGAAATTTTTGACCACGTCCATGATGTTCTGCGGGCCGGCGGCATAACCGATGCGCCAACCGGTCATTGAGTACGCTTTCGAAACACCATTTACGGTAAACGTTAAATCAAAAACATCTTTGCTCAAAGCGGCCGTTGACGTATATTCGGAAGAATCGTAAATCAATTTTTCATAAATCTCGTCGCTGATAATGTAAATGCGGTGTTTGACACAAATCTCGGCAATCGCCTGTAATTCCGTTTTGGTGTAAACGACACCGGTCGGGTTCGACGGAGAATTGACAAATAAAACTTTAGAGCGCGAAGTAATTTGTTTTTCCAAAAGTGCGGGGGTCAATTTGAAATTCGTGTCCCAGTCGGTATGAATAAATTTACTCACCCCGCCAGCGATCTTGACCATTTCCGGATAACTGACCCAATATGGCGTCGGGATTAAAACTTCATCACCATCGTCAACGAGGACTTGGATCAAGTTAAAAATAGCGTGCTTGGCCCCGCAGGACACCGCTATTTGATTGGGGCTGTACTCGAGATTATTATCTTTTTTGAATTTTGTAGCAATGGCTTTGCGCAGTTCAATCGTGCCGGTGGAAGGAGTGTACTTAGTAAAACCGCCGTCAATAGCTTTGACGGCGGCTTTTTTAATACTATCGGGAGTGTCAAAATCCGGTTCACCTGCCCCGAAATTGACAACATCAATACCTTTGGATTGAAGCTCTTTAGCGCGGGCCGTGATCGCGAGCGTAGTGGAGCCTAAAACTTCTTTGATGCGGCGATTAATCTGCACCCCTACTAACCCTCGCCTACTTTTCTCTGGAACATTTTTTTGATCATTCCACCCATTTGCGGCTTGTTTTTATTCTTTTCATCGGCCGGCTTTGGAACATGTTTCTTGGCCTGCTTTTTGACTTCTTTGTCTTCTACAACTTCCGCTTTTGCCTCAACATCGACAATTTTTGATTTTGTCGCTGAAACTTTTTCAACCTTGGGTTTGTTCAAAGGAGCTTCGACTTTTTCAGTCAATTCCAAAAGAACCATGTGGGCATTATCACCGCGGCGATTATTAAGTTGGATGATACGGGTATAGCCGCCTTGACGGGTGCTGAAACGCGGAGCGATTTTTTCAAAGAGGTCGCTCACGAGTTGATGGTCGCAAAGTAAAGCAAAAGCTTTACGTTTTTCAACCAACGTCCCCTTTTTCCCCATCGTGATCAAACGATCAACAACCTTACGCCCTTCTTTGGCGATCGCTATTGTCGTCGTGATCCGTTGTTGGATCAACGTGGCTTTAGCGACGTCGCGCATTGTAGCCTTGCGTAAGCTTCTGTTTCTCGATAATTTATTTCCGGCTATACCATGTCGCATATCATTTCACCTTTATTTTCCGTCATTGCGCAGAGCCTTTTTGGCAACAAAGCAATCTAGATTGCTACACCCTTCGGGTCTCACAATGACGATAATTATTGAGCTTGTGATTGTTGCTGCTCAACTCTCTTGAGCTTCTTGGGATCAACCTTCATACCAAGATGCAGCCCCATGGCCACAAGCAATTCATTGATTTCTGTTAACGATTTCTTACCGAAATTGCGGAACCCTAAAAGTTCAGATTCAGCTTTTCTGACTAAATCGGCAATGGTGCGGATGTTCGCGTCCTTTAAGCAGTTTGCGCTGCGGACGGACAATTCCAATTCCGAAACCGGAAGGCGAAGCTTTTCATAAACCGCTTCTTCTTCGGCGGAAATTTCTTCTTCTTCCTCTTCTTCTTCAGGCAACTGACCATAGGACACAAAGACATCCAAATGGCGTTGTTGAATGTTAGCCGCATAAAGAAGGGCCTCTTTAGGAGAAATCGCGCCGTTGGTTTCGATCTCCAAAATCAGGCGGTCATAATCTGTGCGTTGTCCGACGCGGGTGTTTTCAACTAAATAATTCACCTTAACAATAGGGGTGAAAATCGAATCGATGGCAATTGCACCGACGGGAAGCGTGTCTTTTTTGTTGGCTTCGGCAGGGACGTATCCACGGCCCTTGGCAACTTCCAACTCGACGTTAAAAGAGATGTCTTGAGTCAAGGTAGCGATGACATGATCCGGATTAACGATTTCAACCGTTTCATCACAGATAATATTTTTTGCACGGATCTCGCCTTTTTTATCGGCTTTGATATAGATCGTTTTGGCGACACGTGAATGCGAGCGCAAAACAATTCCTTTGATATTCAAGATGATATCGGTGACAGGTTCCATAACCCCGGGGATCGTCGAGAATTCATGATCAACACCTTCAATATGAATTGACGTAACGGCGCTGTTTTCGATGGATGATAAAAGGATACGGCGCAATGCGTTTCCTAAAGTCACACCATAACCGCGTTCAAACGGTTCAGCAATAAATTTACCGTAATGGCTCGTGTAGCTGGATTCATCACAATCTAGCCGTTTTGGCATTTGAAAATCGCGCCATTTTACTCCCATGTGTATCCTCCTTAATATTTGAGCCCGCTTTTATACCTTTTGCTTCCTTGCTCAAATAGTAATCCCGAACTCGTGCAACGAGTGAGGGATTATTATTAATAAATTATCGCGAATAAAGTTCGACGATTAACTGTTCATTAATTGGAAAGTTGATATCATCGCGTTCCGGAAGGCGTAAAATCTTACCTTTGAAATGAGTGATATCGGCGGTGACCCAAGCCGGAGCCGTTCTCGCTTTCGAAGCTTCAAAATTCGCCTCGACGTGCTTTTGTCCTTTTTGGTCAGAACCGAATTTCAAAGAAATTTCATCGTTCTGTTTGACAATCACTGACGAGATATTCACCGGACGGTCATTAATCAGAACAAAACCGTGGCTAACAATTTGGCGAGCGCCTTTACGTGACGTGGCAAAACCAAGTCGGTAAACAACGTTATCCAGGCGGCGTTCCAAAAGTTGCAAAAGCACTGTCCCGGTAACACCTTTGCTTTGAACGGCGCTTGCGAAATAGAGACGGAATTGTTTTTCCAAAAGCCCGTAAATTCTCTTTAGCTTTTGTTTTTCACGCATCTGAATACCAAAGTTAGAAAGCTTACTGGCTCTCTTGGCACCATGGTCACCCGGCGCGTAATCCCGGCGTTCAATAGCGCAACGGTGAGTATAGCAGCGAGTCCCCTTTAAAAAGAGTTTTTCGCCTTCTCTCCGGCACAATCTGCAACTTGCTCCTAAATTCCTTGCCATACCTAAGTGTTTCCTTTCGTCTTAAATCCCAAGGATTTAACCTTTGGTTAAACTCTGCGTTTTTTGCGGGGGCGGCAGCCGTTATGCGGCATCGGTGTAACGTCGCGGATAGAGGTAACCATAATTCCCGCGGCTTGAATGGCACGAATCGCAGATTCGCGGCCGGAACCCGGACCTTTAACATAAATATCTACACTTTGAATCCCAAAATCTTTAGCTTGCTTAGCGGCAGCGCTGGCAGCAACTTGCGCGGCAAACGGTGTCGATTTTTTGGAACCACTAAATCCAACGGTCCCCGGGCTTCCCCAGGAAATAACGTTTCCTTGACGGTCAGCGATACTGACAATCGTGTTGTTAAATGTCGCCTGGATGTGCACTATCCCAGATGTAACGCCTTTAAGATTCTTCTTTTTAGTTTTTTTATCTTTTTTTACTACTGCTGCTGATTCTTCTGGCTTTTTATTCATTGAACCCTCATTTTATCGATTCTGCTTCCTTGTTCAAGGAATAATCCCGAGCTCCTGAAGGGAGCGAGGGATCAAATCCCCCAAATTATTTCTTTCCTGGAGCGGCCGGAGCTGAACTTTTTGCCTGGATAATTGGTTTCTTACCTTTACGAGTGCGCGCATTGGTCTTAGTACGTTGTCCACGAACCGGAAGGCCTTTGCGGTGACGAACACCACGATAGCTACCCATGTCCATGTGACGACGGATGTTTTGGTTCACATCACGGCGCAAATCACCTTCGATAATGTAATTATTTTGAATAATACCCGTGAGTTTAGCGATTTCTTCGTCACTTAAATCTTTTGCCCGACGACTTGGATCGATCTTGGCATCAGCAAGAACTTTTTTTGCGGTCACGCGACCGATACCATAAAGATAAGGCAACGCCGCATCGATTCTTTTTTCGCGGGGAAGATCAACACCTAAAATTCTTGGCATATCGTTTTTTTCCTTTTAATAATTACGCTCTAACCTTGGCGTTGTTTATGCTTGGGATTGGAACAGATCACGCGCACGATGTTTTCGCGGCGGACAATCTTGCATTTATTGCAAATTCTTTTTACTGATGATTTAACTTTCATAGAAAAATTAGCTCACTTAACTTTCCCCCCTTAATTTGTTAGGGGGGCAGGCATTTTATTTACACCTGTATGTTATTCGGCCACGCGATAAATCGTATGGTGAAAGCTCCAACTTGACTCTATCACCCGGAATGATTCGGATAAAATGCATCCGCATTTTTCCTGCGAGATGCGCTAAAACCATATGCCCTGTCGTATCAAGCTTGACCTTAAACTGGGCGTTGGGTAACGCTTCGTCAATAACACCTTCGACTTCAATAGAATCTTCTTTTGCCATAAATTATTCTGTCAAGATTAGCGGACCGTCCGCTGTAATTGCTAAACTGTGTTCGAAATGTGCTGAGGGCTGTCCATCCGCCGTCACAACTGTCCAACCGTCCTGACAAATCCGCGTCTGCCACGTCCCAACGTTGACCATTGGTTCAATGGCGATGACCATTCCTTCTTTAAGAAGTGTCCCTGTTCGTGGTGAACCGAAATTCGGAATTTCCGGGGCTTCATGAAGGTTTTTTCCGATTCCATGTCCGACGAAATCGCGCACAATCGAAAATTTTCGCGCTTCGACGTAACTTTGAATCGCGTGGGAAACATCACCTAAATGATTGCCGGGTCGCGCCTGCTTGATGCCTTCGTAAAGCGATTGGCGAGTGACTTCCAAAAGCTCCTGAAGTTTCGAGTTGATTTTTCCTACCCCAATGGTGACAGCCGTATCAGAATAAAATTCCTGATACACGATCCCGACATCGATACTGACAATATCTCCTTCGCGCATGACTTTATCACCGGGGATCCCATGCACGACTTCTTCGTTGACCGAAATACAGCAACAGGCCGGAAAACCGCGATACCCTTTGAATGCCGCAATAACATCATGCTCTTTAATCAACTTCTCTGCAACTGCGTCGAGCTGACGAGTGGTCATTCCTGATTTTAAAGAACGTGTGACTTCCTTCACTATTGAAGACAGGATGCGACCCGCCTTCCGCAATATCTTAATATCTTGTGGTGTCTTTAACTTTATTTGATCGCTGGGCGTCATTAAAAATTTTTGTTACGATTTTTAAAAGGTCTTCCGTTTCTTCGTCACCGGAAAGTGTTTCTAATTTACCTTGTTTCGCATAATAATCAACAATCGGTGCTGTTTTTTCTGCGTAGATCTGCATACGGTTTTTGATCGTTTCTTCCGTATCGTCAGGACGCTGATAAAGTTCACCACTGCAAACATCACAAACACCGACGAGCTTTGAAGGACGATTCTTAATGTGGATAATCGCACCACATTTGCGACAAACACGACGACCGGTTAAACGCTGCAAAATGATCGGAAGACTTGCTTCCATATAAAGAGCACAATCGACCGGCTGACCGATTTTTGTTAAAATTTTGTCCAGATCTTGTGCCTGCACCGTGGTGCGGGGGAAACCATCCAACATATAACCGTTAGACCCGGTTTTTTTTTCACTTAATTTCTTTTCGATCATTTCAATGACGACTTGGTCTGGAACAAGTTCACCGCTATCGACATATTTCTTAATTTTTTTTCCCAGCTCTGTTCCGCCCTTCATTTCTTCCCGCAAAAGATCACCGGTCGAAATGTGCAAAAGATTGAAACTGACTTTCATCATGGCGGCTAAGGTTCCTTTACCTGCTCCCGGAGGACCTAAAAGGATGGTGTTCATCGACGTCCTCTAAGCTGACCTGTTTTCAAAAAGCCGTCGTAATGGCGCATGGTCAAGTGCGATTCCATTTGTTTCATTGTATCGAGCATGACACCAACGATAATCAGAACACCTGTCCCGCCAAAGAACGAAGCCACTAAATAAGGAACTTTAAATGACGCCATAATTGCGTCCGGCATGACCGCGATAATACATATAAAACACGCCCCAGCCAATGTAATACGCGTTAAAACAAAATCTAAATAATCCGATGTATGTACACCCGGTTTGATACCCGGAATAAATCCGCCGTGCTTTTTCATGTTCTCCGCAACATCTACAGGGTTAAAGACGATCTCGGTATAGAAATAGCAAAAGAAAACGATTAAAATAGCATAGATCGAATAGTACCAAATGCCACCGCGCATAAATAAACCGGCAAATTGCTGAAAACCGGCAAACGGCATAAAACTAGCAATTGTTGCCGGAAACATAATGATGGACTGTGCAAAAATAATTGCAATAACACCGGACGTATCAACTTTCAAAGGAATATAGGTGCTTTGACCGCCATAAACTTTACGTCCGACAATACGGCGCGCATATTGAACGGGAATTTTTCGTTGCCCTTGTGAAATCATTGTGATCGCCAAAATAACACCAACAAGAAAGAAGACCATAATAACCAATGTCAAAGGCTGTAATTGCGCAGCGCCGATGGTTTTAGCCGACATCAATAAAAGCAAGGTGTTAATTGCCGACGGTAAAGCCGCCAAAATACCTGCGGCAATAAGAAGAGAGATCCCGTTCCCGATTCCACGTTCCTGAATCTGTTCACCCAACCACATGAGAAAGACCGTTCCGCCCGTCAAAGTCATAACCGTGACAAAACGAAAACCCCAACCCGGCGAGTTGACAACCATGGCGCCGTCAAAAGCTTGCTTTTCCAACCATAGCGCGATAAAGAACGATTGTACCAAACAGAGTAGAACCGTGCCGTAGCGAGTATATTGATTGATCTTACGGTAACCGGCTTGCCCTTCTTTCGACAACCGTTCCAGGCTAGGAATAACAGCGGTTAACAATTGCATGATGATAGAACTCGAAATGTACGGCATAATCCCTAACGCAAAAATCGTCATGCGTTCGAGGGCCTGCCCAGAGAACATACTCATCATTCCAAAGAGCGTCCCACCACCACCGGCATTCAACTTATTAAAATAAGCATTTAATACGGCGCCATTGACTCCCGGTGACGGGATATAGCAACCGAGCCGATAGATAACAATGATCCCGAGCGTTAATAGAATCTTGTTTCTTAACTCCGGTATCCGAAAACAATTGGCAAATGCTGATAGCATGAGAAATGATGCCGCTTACTTCTTAGCGGCTTTTTTGACCTCAATGATTAATTCTTCTTTATTCACTATTTCGGCTTTTCCACCAGCTTTGGTGATCTTTTCTTGCGCTGATTTTGAAAAAGCATAGGCACGTACAGTTAAATCGTGTTTGAGTTCACCGTCGCCTAAAATCTTGAACGGCTTGTAAGGATTTTCGATCAAACCTTTTTTGCGTAAGATGATCGCATCAACGACATCACCGGCCTTAAATTTGTTTAAAGCGGTGATATCGACTTCTTGATAAACCAAAGGATTCTTACGGCGAAAACCGACTTTAGGAATACGGCGTAAAAGCGGCATCTGACCACCTTCCAACTGTGGAATAATACCGCGGCCGGAACGTGCCCCTTGGTTACGACCATGTCCGCGGCCGGATGTTTTACCGGAACCGGAACCTTTACCACGACCGACGATCCATCGGCGCTTACGAGACCCTTTAGGGCTAGGAATTTGATGAACCTGCATGTTATATCCTTATTCTTTACCAGCATCCGGAACGCCCGCAACTTCAAGGACTTTTTCCGGTGCATTGGATTGATTATGAGCTGTTTTAAGACGCATCAAACCATCAAACGTAGCTTTGACAACGTTCAAAGGATTGTTCGAGCGGTGGCACTTGGTCAAAATATTACGGATCCCAGCTCCGTCGCAAACGGCACGGATGGCACCGGAGGCGATAACACCGGTACCGTCGGCAGCCGGCTTCAAAAGAACTTGCGCGGCACCACAACGACCGATAATTTCGTGCGGGATTGTTGTTCCTTTTAAGTGAATCATGACCATACTCTTCTTGGCTTTACCAAGAGACTTCTTGATAGCGGAGGCGACTTCACCGGCTTTTTCGATGGCAAAACCGACTTTGCCGTGTTCATTACCAACGACAACGAGCGCGCTGAAAGCAATTTTCTTACCGCCCTTGGTAACTTTGGTAACACGCTTGATCGTTAAAACTTTTTCGATGAATTCTGAGGCTTCAGCTTCACGGCGTCGCGGTCCAGGGCGACGACCCTGACCCTGTTGTCTGCTGCGGCCGCCTTGACCTTGTTCTTCGGCCGCTGGAGCTGCGCCTTCTTCTGTGACAAGCACTTCTTCTCCAGGAGCACCAGTACGTTCCTTGCCCTTAACAACCGGCAGAACTTTCTTCTTACGCTTTAAATCTTTATCAATATCGACCATTTCTTATTCTCCAGAATATTAATGATTCCTCGCTATTGCTCGGAATTTTGCTGGCGCACTAATAGCGCGCAACAGCTCAATCAAAATTCTAATCCGCCTTTGCGAGCAGCTTCAGCAAAAGCTTTGACACGTCCATGATAGAGATAACCACCGCGGTCAAAAGAAACCTTGGTGATTCCTTCTTTTTTAGCTTTTTCTGCGACCACTTCACCCAGCATTGATGCGGCTTCGACATTTCCGCCGGACTTGAATTTTTTACGCAGATCTTTGCTTTGGGTTGAAACGCCAAAAAGCACTTTACGGCTTGAGTCATCAACAATTTGCGCAATCAAATTATTAAGACTGCGGTGAACGCAAAGGCGCGGACGTGTTGGTGTCCCGACAACATCTTTACGCACACGTTCATGGCGTGATTTAAGGCGGACTTGACTATTTCTCTTTTTTCCTGACATGGCGAAATTTTCCTTAAACTAAATACTACTTGGTTACTGATTTACCTTGTTTTCTGCGAATGACTTCGCCGACATACATAATGCCTTTACCTTTGTATGGTTCAGGGCGTTTATAATCGCGAATCTCTGCAGCAACGCGGCCTACTAAAGATTTATCAATGCCTTCGATAGTAATCGATGTTGGTGTTGGAGTAACGACTTTGACGTCTTTGGGAATTTCGTATTCGATCGGATGGCTGAAACCGATGTTCAAGACGAGCTTTTGGCCAGTGGCTTGAGCGCGGAAACCGACACCGCTGATTTGCAATTCTTTTTTATGACCTTTGACCACGCCTTCGATCATGTTCACCAAAAGCGAACGGATCGTTCCGTGATTGGCCTTGATTTGCTTAAGATTACCGACGCGATTAACTAAAACGCGGTCTTCTTTTTGTTCAATGCTGATTCCCATCGGAAGGTCAACAGACAACTTGCCTTTAGGGCCTTCAACACGAACGCTGGATTTCTCAACAACGACTTTTGCTTCTTTGGCCAATGTGATTGGCATTTTACCTTTTCTAGACATAGTTCAGACCTTACCAGATATAGCAAATGAGTTCGCCACCGATGTTGAGCTTTCTTGCTTCACGATCGGATAAAACCCCCTTTGAGGTTGAAATGACCGCCGTACCTAAACCATTAAGAACGTGCGGGACTTTTGTTTTGTCAACATAAACTCGTAAACCAGGACGGGAAATGCGCTTTATACCGATTATCGCCGGAGCTTTATTGGCATATTTAAGATAAATCTTAAATGCACCTTGATTGTTATTCTTCATAAGACGGAAATCTTCGATATATCCGTCGGACTTGAATATTTCAAGTAACTTCCCGGTCAGGTTAGAAGCCGGGACGTCTAAAGTCTCTTTTCGGGCATTGGAAGAGTTTCGAATATTTGTTAACGCGTTAGCTATTGGATCACTGATAGACATTTTTAATTTCCTTTAAGCTTTTCTCTTTAACGTACCTGTTTTACCAGCTGGCCTTCTTAACCCCTGGGATTTCACCTCGCCATGCAAGTTCACGAAAACAAATGCGGCAAGTTCCAAATCGGCGAAGATACCCGCGCGGACGACCGCATAAAATACAACGATTATGCTGACGGGTAGAAAATTTTGCTTTCTTTGCTGCCTTTAGAACTAAAGCTTTCCGTGCCATAAAATTTAGCTTTCCTCTCTAGATTTACGAAACGGCATCCCTAAAAGCCGTAAAACTTCTGAATTTTCTTCAATATTATCTTGGCTGAATACAAAAGCGATATCCATACCTTGACTACGGCTGATACGGCCGACTTCGATTTCAGGAAAAATCGTTTGTTCGCTGAGACCTAAGTTGTAATTACCTTGTTTATCAAAGGATTTTGTCGAGACGCCGTTAAAGTCACGGATACGTGGCAAAGCGACGCTGACAAAACGATCTAAGAATTCATACATTCTATTGCGGCGTAAGGTCACGGTACAACCGATCGGTAAACCTTTACGCAATTTGAAATTTGAAATAGCGACTTTGGCACGGCGGATAACAGGCTTTTGACCGCTAATGGTCGAAAGGTCAGCAACGGCAGCGTCCATGATTTTCATGTCAGCAATAGCGGCCCCAACACCCATGTTGATAACGATTTTTTGCAAACGCGGAACAGCCATAGGATTCTTAATATCAAATTTTTTCTGTACAGCCGGGACGACTTCGTCGCGGAATTTTTTCAAAAGTCTTGGAGTTGCTACTGTGGTAACCATTGTATTAAATCTCCTCGCCGCTTTTTTTACTGATGCGGGTTTTGCTGCCATCTTTAAGAATACGAACACCGAAACGGGTGGGTTTGTTCGTTTTTTTGTCAATCAACATCACATTGGAGCGGTGAATTGGCGCTTCGATATCAATCAAGCCGCCTTGCGGATTAGCCTGGGATTTGCGCTTTGATTTTTTGACAAGATTGATTTTTTCGACGATAACCCGATTGGTTTCAGGATGCACACCGATCACTTTACCGGTCTTACCTTTGTCTTTTCCGGCGAGAATTTTGACAATATCATCTTTTTTAATAGTCAACATTAGACAACCTCTGGCGCTAAAGAAACAATTTTCATAAATTCTAAATTACGTAATTCGCGAGCGACCGGTCCAAAAACGCGCGTGCCTTTGGGATTACCGGCTTCGTCAATAATTACGAGTGCATTTGAATCAAACCGTACAGTTGTACCATCTGGTCTTTTGATCGGGCAACGGGTCCGAACGACAACACCGCGGGCTTTTTCACCTTTTTTGACTGCGGCATCAGGAGCGGATTCCTTGATATTGACTCTGATCACGTCGCCGATTTGTGCCCATAAACGGCCTTTGGCATTCAAGACACCGATCATCGAAGCTTTGCGAGCCCCCGTGTTGTCAGCCACATCCAAAAGTGTTTTCAAATATAACATAGATAACCTCTTAGCTTGCTTTAATAATCTCAGTAATTACCCAACGTTTTTCTTTGGAAAGCGGGCGGGTTTCCATAATTCTCACAACATCACCCTGTTTTGAAGCATTCTTTTCATCATGGGCTTTAAACTTTGCGGCTTGGCGCACCGTCTTAACATATTTCGCGTGCTTAGATGTCCAGCGAACTTGGACGACACGGGTCTTGTCCATTTTGTCGCTGACAACTTCACCGGAAAGAAATTTTCTGGTGTTAGCTCTTGCTTCGCTGGACGTTTTTTGTGCTTCACTATTTGGCATTTTTTGTTCTCTCATTGGTAACGGTCATAATTTTAGCAATATCGCGACGGATTAATCTAAAACGAGACGGCTTTTCGGCACGGCCAATCTTGCGCTGATATTTCAGTTCAAAAAGTTCCTTTTTCAAGGATTTTTCTTTGGTTTTAAGGTCTTCAGGACCCATGTCACGGATTTCTTTAATTTTTGTCATTATTTAAAGCCTCTTTAAACTATTTTGCTTCCTTCTTTAAATAATGATCCCTAGCCTCTGCAAGAAGCGAAGGACCATATTAATGCCCTTGTGATTCGCGTGTGATAAATTTTGTTCTAATCGGTAACTTGAAAGCGACTAAACGAAAGATGGCTTTAGCCATTTCTTCTGGGACACCACCCATTTCGAATAAAATCTTTCCGCGATGGACCGGTGCTGACCAATGATCGAGATCACCCTTACCTTTACCCATGCGGGTTTCCGCAGGTTTTTTGGTAATCGGCTTGCTTGGAAAAATTCTGATCCAAAGCTTGCCGGCACCGTGCAACTTGCGGGCAACGACGACACGAGAAGCTTCCATGTGATTGGCGCGAATCATCCCGTTATCTAAAGCTTTCAGGCCGAATTCGCCCAGGTTTAATCGGGCACCACGAGTAGCAATCCCGCGATTTTTTCCCTTTTGTACTTTGCGATACTTTACTCTTTTAGGTAACAACTGCATAATTCGAATCCTTTAATAAAATTGTCTTTTTGCTTCCTTATTCGAAATATTCCCTCAAATTCTTCGAGAATTTGGGAGCATAATCAAATCTTTTTATAATTTATCTTTTTCTTCAAATTTACTTTTGCTCACCATCAGGATTAACTGCAACACCTTGGCGTTTTTGGGAATTTCTTATCGGGATGATCTGACCTTTGTAGACCCAAACTTTGACACCAATAATACCGTAGGTGGTTTGCGCTTCGGCAAAACCGTAATCGATATCGGCACGCAATGTTTGCAACGGAACAGATCCTTCGCGGATAACTTCACGACGGGCCATTTCCGCACCGCCCAAACGTCCCGCGACACTCATCTTGATACCTTTTGCCCCAGACTGCATCGCTTGTTCAACGGCACGCTTCATGGCACGGCGAAAAGCCACGCGTTTTTCCAATTGAGAACAAATGTTTTGCGCAATCAAATTTCCTTCGATGGCAGGATTCTTGATTTCGATGACGTCAACGGCGATTTCGCGCTTTGTGATACCCGACAAATCCGCTTTCAATTTTTCAATGTCAGCGCCGCGGCGACCGATGATAATTCCCGGACGGGCAGAGGCGATTAGAATCTTGATCTTTTCGGCGACACGTTCGATAATCACATAAGAAACTGAAGCTTGAACAAACTTTTTCTTGATATACGCACGAATTTTGCAATCTTCGATAACGTTGTTTTGAAAATCTTTGTGTTCGGCGTACCACAAACTGCGCCAGTTACGGTTGATTCCGAGCCTCAAAACATATGGATTAACTTTTTGTCCCACGTGTGCTACCTCTCTTGTTCCGAGCCCTCCAGGGGCGAGGAATTTATTTGGTTAACAAATCTAATTCAATAGTGATGTGTGTTGTACGCTTTAAAACGGGCGTTGCACGACCCATTGAAGCGGCACGAAATCGTTTCCACATAGGACCCTGATCGGCGGTTATTTTAGAAATGTAAAGCTGGTTTTCGGCAAGGCCTTTTTGCTTAGCGTTGCTGATGGCCGAATTCAATATCTTGGTGATCATGGCTTTAGCGCCTTTTTCGACCTGGGCCAAAGTGACCAGTGACGTCGCAACATCTTTGCCACGGATCAGATCAATAACCTGACGAACATTCATCGGCTTGAGTCTTAAAAAATTACCTTTTGCATGTGCTATCATATTTTTATCCCGTCTTTGCGAACAATTGAAGCAATCTATTCGCAATTGCTTCAGCCTTTTGGCCTCGCAATGACATTTTCTTTAAGTCTTTTGGTCTGACTTCTTAGCCTTTACGCCGCCGTGTTTTCTGAATGTTCTGGTAGGAGCATAATCACCAAGTTTATAACCGACCATGTTTTCAGTAATGTAAACCGGCATATGTATTTTGCCATTGTGAACTGCGATGGTGTAACCCACAAATTGCGGCAATACTGTCGAACGTCTCGACCATGTCTTGATCGGCATTTTGGAGCCAGAAGCAATGGCTTTGTTGAGTTTTTCGACAAGCTTATCTTCGACGTACGGTCCCTTTTTCAGTGAGCGACCCATTTTACTTTGTCCTTCTCTTCACAATGAATTGATTAGAATATTTTTTAGGTTTACGTGTCTTCAAACCTTTGGTCTTCATACCCCAAGGGCTGACCGGATGTGGATTACCTTGTGGAGCTTTACCTTCACCACCACCGTGAGGATGGTCGACCGGATTCATGGCAACCCCGCGAACGCGACCTCTCCAACCTAACCAGCGAGCGCGTCCCGCTTTACCCCAGCAAATAGTTTCGTGTTCGACGTTACCTAATTGTCCGATGGTGCAACGGCAATCCAAAGAAACCTTGCGCATTTCACCGGACGGGAGACGAAGTTGTGCCAAACCGGCTTCCTTAGCCATTAACTGGGCCGAGGTCCCTGCGGAGCGTGCCATTTGTCCACCACGGCCAGGAGCAATTTCGATATTATGAACCGCAACGCCCAATGGAACTCTTTTAAGCGGCATGCTGTTACCGGAACGGATTTCAACATCACCAGTGACAGTGCTTAAAATATTTTCGCCAACCTTAAGATCAAGCGGAGCCAAAATATAGGCTTTAGTTTTGTCTGAATATTCAATCAGGGCGATACGGCAAGAACGATTCGGATCGTATTCAATGGCCAAAACAACAGCCGGTTGATCAACACGGTCGCGTTTGAAGTCAATGACGCGATACATTCTCTTATGCCCTCCACCACGAAAACGCACTGTGATGCGACCATAAGAATTACGTCCGCCGGTTCTCTTTAACGGTTCCATCAAGGACTTTTCCGGCTTACCCTTGGTAAGTTCTTTGAAATCGGAAAGCGCTGCGAACCGTAAGCCGCCTGTTAATGGTTTAAATCTTTTAATGCCCACGTTAATAACCTCAATTAATGATTAGGTGATGTCGATCTTGTTGCCTTCACGCAATGTGACAACGGCTTTTTTCCAATCGGATTTATAACCGAATTCCTTGCGGACACGGCGACGTTTTCCGGGAGCAACTTGGGTGTTAACATTTGCAACTTTCACATTGTAGATTTCTTCAACAGCTTTTTTGATTTGCACCTTATTAGAAAATTTGGCGACTTCAAAAAAATACTGTCTCTTTGGTTCAAGGGTGATCCCTTTTTCCGTGCGCAACAATGTGTGAATAATATCGTAACTTGTTATCATAACTTACAAAGCCTCACTCTCTTCACCGAAGGGCGGAGTCGAAACTACAACCCACCGACGAAGGTATTTTATTTTACGCGCTCCAATATTTTACTTAACGATGTCTTAGTCAGAAGAAGATTTTTGTTGCGCAACACATCGTAGGCGTTGACATCTTCACAACGGAGCATTTCAAAACGGGGGATATTACGACTGGCCAATTTGACACTGTCATCACACCCATCTAACAAGGCGAGTATCTTACCCTGAAGTTTCAAAGTCGTCAAGATTTGTGCGAAATCCTTAGTCTTAGCTAATTTATCGCTAAGATCTTCGAGGCAAATTAAATTTTTGTTTTGAAATTTCGCGTTTAAACTTTCGCGAAGAGCTGCACGCTTAATTTTTTTCGGAATGGTATAACCGAAATCGCGAGGATGCGGACCGAAGACAACACCACCACCGTACCATAACGGAGAACGGCTGGACCCAGCACGGGCACGACCTGTACCCTTTTGGCGCCACGGCTTTTTACCACCACCGGAGACCGCTCCTCTTTCTTTCGTCGAGGCATTGCCTTGTCGAAGGGAAGCTTGGTGCATGACCATCGCTTGATGAAGAACATCCGTGTTGACCGGGACGCCGAAAATCTCTTTCGGCAAATCGATCGAATCAACTTCTTTGCCACTCTTACTCAATACTGATAACTTTAACATTGCTATTTCCCTTTAGCCCCGGCCTTAGCCTTGCTTTGCTTAATCGGGTTACGGCTCTTTTCAGCTGTGACACGAACTTCATCGAGCGGACGGAAGGCCTTTTTCTTTGATAATAATATCGTTACAAAACTGTTGCGGTGACCCGGAACAGCACCTTTGATTAAAACTAAATTATTGACCGGATCGACTTGAATAACGCGCAAGCCTTGAACTGTGACACGATCCATACCCATATGACCGGGCATGTGGTGACCACGAAAAGTTCTTGAAGGCCAAGCACTGGAACCCGCAGAACCGATGCGACGATGATGCATAGAACCATGAGCAGCCCCACCGCCGGACCAATTCCAACGAACCATCCCACCCTGAAAACCTTTACCGCGAGAGACACCGCAGACATCGACGAAGTCGCCGGGTTTGAAGATATCAGCCTTGATTTCCTGGCCAATCTGGTATTCCTTGTTATCCGTGCGGCTGTCGCAGGCAATCTCGCGAACTAAACGCATTGCTGGGACTCCGACTTTTTTAAAGAAGCCGAGTTCCGGTTTGCGCACGCGAGACTCACGTTTTTCTTCAAAACCGATTTTGATTTTCACAGGTTTTTCAATCAGCGAAAGCACACGGCAAGGGCCAGCTTCAATCACTGTGACGGGAACAGTATTACCATCGCCGTCAAAAACCTGAGTCATTCCTATTTTTTTTCCTAAGAGTCCGCGTATCATTTTCGTCGTATCCGTTGTTTTATTGTTTGATTTCCACGTCCACACCGGCCGGGAGATTGAGTTTACGAAGCGCTTCAACTGTTTTGGCCGTCGGTTCGACGAGGTCGATCAAGCGTTTATGAATTACCAGATGGAACTGTTCGCGCGATTTTTTGTCGATGTTCGGCGAGCGAAGAACAGTATAGAGTTCTTTCTTCGTCGGAAGCGGAACCGGGCCGGCCACTTTCGCGCCAGTACGGATCGCGGTATCAACAATTTCTTGCGCTGATTGGTCAATCAGGCGATGATCATAAGCTTTTAATTTTAGTCTAATTTTTTGCATAATCCCTATCTACTTCTATTAGTCAACGATTTCGGAAACAACACCTGCACCGACCGTACGGCCACCTTCACGGATGGCGAAATTCAACCCTTTTTCCATAGCGACCGGCGTGATCAATTCTACAGTGATCGCGACGTTGTCACCAGGCATACACATTTCCATACCTTCTGGAAGTTCTGCCGTACCGGTAACGTCTGTCGTACGGAAATAAAATTGCGGACGGTATCCTTTAAAGAACGGTGTATGACGACCGCCTTCTTCCTTGGTCAAAACATAAATCTGTGCTTTGAATTTCTTGTGAGGCATGATGGAGCCAGCTTTAGCAAGGACCATCCCGCGTTCCATTTTTTCTTTGTCCATACCGCGGAGCAAAAGCCCGACGTTATCGCCAGCGATACCTTCGTCCAATTCCTTACGGAACATTTCAACGCCGGTAATAACCGTCTTTTGGATCGCATCGCGAAGACCGACGCAATCGACTTCTTCACCGACTTTGCACTTTCCACGTTCGATACGACCAGTTGCGACGGTACCGCGACCAGAGATCGAGAACACGTCTTCCACAGCCATAGAGAACGGCTTGTCAAGTTCACGAACCGGTTCCTGGATCCAGGTATCAACCGCGTTCATAAGATCCATAATCGGTTTATTCTTAACTGGATCTTCGGGAGAGTTCAAAGCTTCCAAACCACTACCTTTAATGATCGGCGTGTTATCACCATCAAATTTGTATTTGGTCAAAAGATCACGAACTTCAACTTCGACGAGTTCCAAAAGTTCCGGATCGGAAACTTGATCAACTTTGTTTAAGAAAACGACTAAACGCGGAACGTTGACCTGACGAGCTAAAAGAATGTGTTCGCGGGTCTGCGGCATAGGACCATCAGCAGCAGAAACGACGAGAATCGCACCATCCATCTGAGCCGCACCGGTAATCATGTTCTTAATAAAATCAGCGTGACCAGGGCAGTCAATGTGAGCATAGTGACGCTTTTCGGTTTCATACTCAAGGTGTGAAATATTGATCGTAACACCACGTTCTTTTTCTTCGGGGGCGTTATCGATAGAATCATAAGAACGGGCTTCCGCGAAACCTTTCTTAGAAAGGACCGTTGCAATGGCGGCGCTTAACGTCGTCTTACCATGGTCAACGTGACCGATCGTCCCGATGTTAACGTGCGGTTTATTTCTTACGAATTTTTCCTTAGCCATTTCTGCCTCCCCTTTTGTTCTTTTCTAAATGATAATGTTCGATTTTATATTTAATTTACTTCTTTGAACTCACTTCTTCACGAGTACCCTTGATCTTCTCGGCGACGTTGTTCGGAACCTGAGCGTAGAAAGACGGTTCCATCGAAAATGATGCACGGCCTTGGCTCAAAGTACGGAGCGCGCCAGCATAGTTAAACATTTCGGCAAGAGGAACTTCGCAACGAACGGTCTTTAGTTTGCCGCGATTACCAGATGAAACAATCTTTGCCCGACGAGTATTTAGATCGCCGATGACTTGTCCCCAGAAATCTTCCGGAACAGTACATTCCAGATCCATGATCGGCTCCAGAAGGCAAGAACCGCCTTTTTTCAAACCGTCACGCATGGCTTCTTTACCGGCAAGCTGGAACGCAAGTTCGTTGGAGTCAACATCATGATAAGAACCATCGACGAGGGTTACTGTAAAGTCAGAGACCGGATAGCCAGCAAAAACACCGGTTTGGGCTGCGGTCCGAACACCTTCTTCGACCGGCTTGATATATTCGCGAGGAATAGCGCCACCCTTGATTTTGTTGACAAAGATGATCCCTTTTCCTTTTTCTTCATTAGGCTCAAGGTCAATAACACAATGGCCGTACATCCCGCGACCACCGCTTTGACTGATGAATTTACCAACAACATTCTGTACTTTTTTCGTGATCGTTTCACGATAAGCAACCTGCGGACGACCGACGGTACATTCCAAATTATTTTCCCGTTTCATACGATCAATGATGATTTCCAAATGAAGTTCGCCCATCCCAGAAATAATGGTTTGACCAGTTTCGGTATCATATTTGACCTTTAGCGAAGGATCTTCGTCGAGGAACTTATGAAGAGTCATACCTAATTTATCTTGGTCAGCCTTGGTCTTCGGTTCAATGGCCATAGACACAACCGCTTCAGGAATTCTCATACTTTCAAGAACGATCGGAGACTTTTCATCGCAAACCGTATCGCCGGATTTGCTATCCTTCAAACCCACGAGAGCGACAATTTCACCGGCGGAAACACTGCCGATGATTTCTTGACGGTTAGCATGCATCAAAACGATCTTAGAAACACGTTCTTTAAGCTTTCGGCTAGAATTATTAACCGTACTGCCCGACGTAAGAGTCCCCGAATAGACGCGAGTATAAAATAATTTTCCAACATAGGGGTCAGCTGCGATTTTAAAAACCAATCCGCAAAAAGGAGCGGTCGAAGAGCATTCACGAGTTGTAGGCTCACTGGTCAGGGGATCTGTACCCGGTACCGGCGGAACATCCAGCGGAGAAGGTAAATAATCCAAAACGGCATCGAGAACAGTTTGCACCCCTTTATTACGAAGGGCGGTCCCTACAAGGACGGGGAAAAAACCCATCTTAAGTACAGCACGACGGATCGCGGCTTTAAGTTCAGCAATCGAAACGGCTTTCTCTTCAAGAAATCTTTCCATGATCATGTCATCAGCGTCGGCCAAACGTTCGAGCAATTTATGACGATATTGTTTGAATTTATCTTGAAATTCTGCAGGAATTTCGCTGTGGACGGGATCAAGACCATCGCCTTCAGGAAAGGTAATATATTTTTCATTGACGATATCGACGATACCACTGAATTGATCTTCATAGGCATTCGGGAAACAGATCCCGGCGGCATTAGCACCTAAGCGTTCATGGATTTCGTCGATAACGCGATCAAAATTTGCTCCCAGACGGTCAATTTTATTGATGAAGAAAATGCGTGGAACACCATAACGGTCGGCTTGGCGCCAGACTGTTTCGGTTTGTGGCTGAACACCGCTACAACCGCAAAGAACAACAGTCGCACCGTCTAAAACCTTCAAAGATCTTTCAACTTCAACAGTGAAGTCAACGTGACCCGGAGTGTCGATAATATTGATACGATGCTCTTTCCAAAAACAGGTCGTACTCGCTGCGGTGATAGTGATCCCTCTTTCTTGTTCTTGAGGCATCCAGTCCATAGCAGTATTACCGTCATCAATGTTACCTAATTTATGAATGACACCAGTATAGTATAAAATACGTTCTGTGGTCGTGGTTTTACCCGCGTCAATATGGGCGATAATCCCGATATTGCGAACGTCTTTTAGATGTACTTTTTCATCAGCCATTTTATTTATAACCTTATATTGAAACTACTAAAATTACCATTTTAAGTGAGCAAAAGCTTTATTCGCATCAGCCATTTTGTGAGTTTCATCGCGCTTCTTAATGGCAGGGCCTTCGTTTTTATACGCGGCCAAAAGTTCTTCCGCCAGTTTGGTTTGCATCGGTTTACCCTTCTTTTTGCGGGCAAAATCACGAACCCAACGCATAGCTAAAGAATTACCCCGGGTCGTCGAAACTTCGATCGGGATTTGATATGTTGCACCACCGACACGGCGCGGCTTCAATTCCAAGCGTGGACGGATATTGTCCATCGCCTTGGTGAAGACCTTTAAAGAAGATTCTTCTTGAACGCGTTCTTTCAAGGTATCCAAGGCGCCGTAAACGATCTTTTCGGCAACGGTTTTCTTTCCTGATTCCATAAGCACGTTGATGAACTTAGCAATCAACTGGCTGTTATATTTTGGATCCGGTAAATCTGGTTTTTTGATGGCTGCACGTCTACGCATTATTTTTCCCTTTTTGCACCGTACTTGGAGCGTGACCGTTTGCGCTTTGCAACGCCAGCGGTGTCTAACGTTCCGCGAACAATATGATAACGAACACCCGGAAGATCTTTGACACGACCACCGCGGACCAGGACGATAGAGTGTTCCTGAAGGTTGTGTCCTTCACCCGGGATGTAAGATGTTACTTCGATGCGGTTTGACAAGCGAACTCTTGCAATCTTGCGAAGTGCGGAGTTCGGTTTTTTCGGGGTCATCGTTTTGACCTGTAAACATACGCCGCGTCTTTGCGGGCATGAGGTCAAAGCAGGTGACTTACCCTTCTTGATTTTCTGTTTTCGTCTCGTTCGTATTAGCTGTTGTATCGTTGGCATATTTTACCATTTCCACTTCATCGTAATATTTAAGGCCTGTACCAGCGGGGATAAGATGCCCCACAATTACGTTCTCTTTCAGGCCTCGTAAAAAGTCGAGTTTACCAGAGGCTGCGGCTTCTGTCAAGACTCTTGTTGTCTCTTGGAAACTTGCGGCAGAAATGAAACTCTCCGTCGTCAAACTGACTTTTGTGATACCTAAAAGTAACGGTGTGGCCTGTGCAGGTTTACCTTTTTTCTTAATAATTTCTTCGTTGATTTTTTTGAACTTAATTTTATCAACATTGTCGCCAATTAAGAATTCACTATCGCCAGATTCGGTGATTTTAACTTTGCGCAACATCTGCGAAATGATGAGCTCAATATGCTTATCGTTGATGCGAACACCCTGCAAACGATAAACTTCTTGGACTTCATTTAAAAGATATTCTTGCAATACTTTATCGCCGCAAACGCGCAAAATGTCCTGAGGAACAACCGGTCCATCGGTCAATTGCTGGCCGGCGAAAACATGATCACCCTTATAAACATTAGGATGCTTACCGTGCGGGATCGTGTATTCTTTGGCCATACCCGTCGAGCTTTTAACGACGATGCTGCGAAGACCTTTTTTGTCTTCACCGAATTCGACGAGACCGTCAATTTCGCTGATGACCGCAGGATCTTTTGGACGACGAGCTTCGAACAACTCAGCGACGCGCGGCAAACCACCGGTGATGTCGCGTGTTTTACCAGCACCGCGAGGAATCTTAGCAATCAAGTCCCCGGCTTTAACTTCCTGAAGATCGCTCACAAGAATGTGCGCACCGACGGGAATCGAATAAATACCGACGATTTCTTTTTTGTCGTCCGTGATAATAATCTGCGGATGGAATTCTTGTTTATGTTCAACAACAACACGTTCCGTAATCCCGGTAATCGGATTTTGTTCTTCCTGAACCGTGACTTCGTTAACGAGGTCTTCAGAATTAACCAACCCTTTAACTTCGGTAATAATAGGAATGGTGTACGGATCCCACGTCGCGAAAATAACTTCCGCTTCGATTTTTTGATCGTCGGCAAATTTCAACGTAGCACCTTGCGGCAATTGATAACGTTCAAATTCACGACCGAATTCGTTGTTGATACTGACCGCACCATTGCGATTAAGAACGACGAATTCATTATTACGCTCGACGGCACGGAGTTGGTGATACTTCACAATCCCTTTGTGCTTAGAACGGAAGAATGATTGCTCAACGGAACGGCTAGCCGTACCACCGATATGGAACGTTCTCATCGTCAACTGCGTACCAGGTTCACCGATACTTTGCGCGGCGATAACACCGACCGCTTCACCGATTTCAACCAAGCGTTGCGATGCTAAATTACGACCATAACATTTAACGCAAACACCGCGCTCCGATTCGCAGGTCAATACGCTGCGGATACGAACTTTTTCGATACCAAGCTGTTCGATCACCGTTGCTTTTTCTTCGGTGATTTCCCCGCCGGACTCGACGACAACTTGATCGGTAATAACGTCGACGATGTTGTCCAAAGCGACACGGCCGCTGATACGTTCCTTGAGGCTGACAACTAATTCATCGCCTTCAACGATGGCCGCAACGGTGATCCCGTTGACAGTCCCGCAATCCACTTCGATAATAACGGCTTCTTGGGCAACGTCGACGAGACGACGGGTCAAATAACCTGCGTCTGCGGTTTTCAAAGCGGTATCGGCAAGACCCTTACGGGCACCATGCGTTGAAATGAAGTATTCCAAAACGGTCAACCCTTCACGGAAACTGGCTGTAATAGGATTTTCAATAATTTCACCGGACGGCTTAGCCATAAGACCGCGCATACCAGAGAGCTGACGGATCTGCAAGCGCGAACCACGAGCGCCTGAGTCAGCCATAATAAAAACCGGATTAAATGGATCCATGTGCTTGAACACAAGATCCGACAATTTTTCCGTCGCGTGAGTCCAAATGTCGATGATCTTATTGTAACGTTCGCGGCCAGTGATAACACCTTTGCGATATTGATCTTCGACTTTCGCAACTTCCGCCTTGGATTCTTTAATGTGCTTTTCTTTTTCTTTCGGAGTAGTTAAATCCGTAATCGAAATCGAGATCCCGGCTTCGGTTGCAGCTTTGAACCCTAATTCTTTAAGTTTATCCAACAAGATGACAGTCGTATTTTGCGTGAATTCTTTGTAGCAATCCGCAATGACCGCACCGATTCTTTTCTTATCTAATGTATCATTCACAAAACTGAAACCCTGGGGCAAGACTTCATTGAACAAGACACGCCCGACGGTGGTTTCGATGATGCGAGATGTTTTCGGAAGCGTGACTTTAGAAGATCCTTGGGTCGCGCCCTGAACGGTCCCTTCTTGCGAAATGACTAATGACGGTTTTTCTTCACCCCAGACGGGACGCATAATGCGCAATTTAATTCCGGAATGAATGTTTAATTCTCCGTCGTTAAAAGCCACAATTGCTTCTTGCTCCGAAGAAAAAACTTTTCGCTCTTCTTTTTCGTCAGTGCGATCCTTGGTCAAGTAATACATCCCGAGAACCATGTCTTGGGTCGGAGAAACGATCGGACGACCGTCGGCCGGCGAGAAGAGATTGTTGACCGATAAAAGTTCCAAACGGCATTCGATTTGCGCTTCCATCGAAAGCGGAACGTGCACAGCCATCTGGTCACCGTCAAAGTCAGCGTTAAACGCGGAGCAAACCAACGGATGCAGATTGATCGCTTTGCCTTCCGTTAAGATCGGCTGAAAAGCCTGAATACTTAGACGGTGAAGCGTAGGCGCGCGGTTAAGCATGATCGGATGGTCTTTGATAACCTCGTCGAGGATGTCCCATACTTCGATCTTTGCACGTTCGACCATGCGCTTAGCACCTTTGATGGTGTGGACGAAACCTTTTTCACGGAGCTTACGAATAATGAACGGCTCAAAAAGTTCGAGCGCCATTTTCTTCGGCAAACCGCATTGATGCAATTTCAAGTTCGGACCGACAACGATAACGGAACGGCCGGAGTAGTCAACACGTTTACCCAAAAGGTTCATACGGAAACGGCCTTGTTTCCCTTTAAGCATGTCGGATAAAGACTTGAGCGGACGGTTTCCGGAACCTAAAACCGGGCGACCATGACGGCCATTATCTAACAAAGCGTCGACGGCTTCCTGCAACATACGCTTTTCGTTACGGATAATAATTTCTGGTGCCTTTAAGTCGATCAACTTACGCAAACGGTTGTTACGGTTGATGACACGGCGGTAAAGATCATTAAGATCAGAGGTCGCAAAACGTCCGCCTTCTAGCGGAACGAGTGGACGAAGATCCGGCGGAATAACTGGTAAAATATCCAAAACCATCCATTCGGCCTGGTTTCCGGATTTTCTAAAATCCTCGATGATCTTTAATGTCTTAGAATATTTCTTCGCATTAGTTCCTAACGGATTAGAAGCATCCAAATCCTTACGGACTTTCTTGCAAAGACCGTCGAGGTCAAGATCGCGTAATAGTTCTTTGACGGCTTCAGCACCGATTCTAGCTTTGAACGCCCCACCGTATTTAGTCACAGCGTCCTGATATTTATCTTCAGAAAGAAATTCGCGTTTCTTGAGCGGAGTTTCGCCCGGATCAACGACGATATATTCTTCATAATAAATGAGCTTTTCGAGATCACGCAATGTGACTTGCAACATCGCGGACAAACGGGAAGGAACCGCCTTGTAAAACCAGATGTGCGTCACAGGTGCAGCTAAGTCAATATGACCCATCCGTGAACGGCGGACATTGGAACGAGCAACAGTGACACCGCAACGATCGCAGGTGATCCCGTTGAATTTCTGTCCTTTATATTTACCGCAGTTACATTCGAAGTCCTTAACAGGCCCGAAAATGCGTTCACAGAAAAGCCCGTCCTTTTCCGGCTTAAGGGTACGATAGTTAAGCGTTTCCGCTTTTTTAATCGCACCGCTAGACCACGATTTAATAACCTCGGGAGAAGCAATCTTGATCGATATACGATCTTCTTCAATAATGATTGGTTTTTTTGGAGGTGCCATTATTTTCTCTTCTCCTTTAACAATTCTTGCGCAGGTTTTTCTCCATTAGCATCAGGATTTTCTCCGGAGGAATCAGAGCCGCCATTCGCTTTTTCAAGCTTAATATCGAGGCAAAGACCTTGCAATTCTTTCACGAGAACGTTAAATGACTCCGGAACACCCGTCGACAATTTTTGTTCTCCCTTAACGATCGCTTCATAGATACGGCTTCTACCCTGGACGTCGTCTGACTTGACGGTCATCATTTCTTGCAAGGTATAGGCCGCACCATATGCTTCAAGAGCCCAAACTTCCATTTCTCCGAATCTCTGACCGCCGAAATGCGCTTTACCACCTAACGGCTGTTGCGTAACGAGGGAATACGGTCCGATTGAACGAGCGTGGATCTTTTCGTCGACTAAGTGATTCAATTTGAGCATGTAGATGTACCCAACCGTGATCTTTTGATCGAACGGTTCACCGGTAAACCCGTCATAAACAGTGGTCTTACCACCTTCCGGCAATCCAGCTTCCTTGAGAAGATCCCAGATTTCCTGTTCGGTGGCACCGTTAAAAATCGGCGTCTCAGCATGAAAACCTAACGCGGCTGCAGCCCAACCCAAATGGGTTTCAAGCAACTGTCCGACGTTCATACGAGAAGGAACGCCTAACGGATTAAGAATGATATCGACCGGACGACCATCGGCCAAGTACGGCATATCTTCTTCCGGGACGATACGGGAAACAATACCTTTGTTGCCGTGACGACCGGCCATCTTGTCACCTTCAGAAACTTTACGTTTGGTGGCAACATAAACGACAACGCGCTTCAAAACACCGGCGGGGAGTTCATCGCCGCGCTTGACGCGATCAACTTCTTGTTCTTCTTCATCGACGAGTTCAGAAATCTTTGAATTATAAAAGTCGACCGATTCCTTAACGTCGGAGTCATCAGAATAGTCGCTTAAGGTCATGGTCGCGGCTTTCTTTTCACTCACGCCTAAAAGTTTGGCGATCTTCTTTGATTTCTCAACTTCGATGAAATCGATTTCTTGTTTGTAGTATTCTTTGATCTTTAAAATGGCTTCTTTTTCTTTATCTTTATCAGCTTTGGCTTTGCGGCCGCGTTCTGTACGCTGAAAGATTTCGGTATTAACGACAACACCTTCAATACCCGGAGGAAGGGTCAAAGAAGTATCACGGACGTCTGCGGCTTTTTCGCCAAAAATCGCACGAAGAAGTCTTTCTTCCGGAGAAAGTTCTTTTTCGCTCTTGGGCGTCAATTTTCCGACGAGAATGTCTCCGGCTTTGACTTCAGCACCGACACGAACTATACCTTCTTCAGTCAAATCGTTTAACGCTTCTTCACCGACGTTCGGAATGTCGCGCGTGATTTCTTCGTTACCCAAACGGGTTTCACGGGCTTCGACTTCGAATTTCTCGACGTGGATCGAGGTGAACGCATCTTCGCGGACCAATTTTTGATTGACAAGAATAGCGTCCTCGAAGTTGTAACCGCGCCACGGCATGAACGCGACCATGACGTTACGCCCCAAGGCTAAACGTCCGTCTTTCGTACCGACCCCGTCGGCAATAACTTGTCCTGCTTCAACTTTATCACCGATAGAAACAATCGGTTTTTGCATAACGCAGGTGTTGGCGTTAGAGCGGCTGAAGTTCTTTAGGGTATAAACGTTATCTCCAACAGTAATTTCACGGGCATCAACTTTGGTGACCGTACCGGCCTTTTTCGCGATCATCATAACGCCGGAGTCACGGGCGACCTTGCCCTCCATCCCGGTCCCGACGAAAGGAACTTCGGTGACCATAAGGGGAACCGCCTGGCGCTGCATGTTAGAACCCATCAAAGCGCGGTTCGCGTCGTCGTGTTCCAAAAACGGAATCAAACACGTCGCCACAGAAACAAGTTGCTTGGGCGACACGTCTTTGTAATTGATTTGCTCAGGTTTCACTTTCGGGAAGTCTGCTTTATAACGGCAGATCAATTCTTTAGGATCCAAAACGCCTTCTTCGGAAACAGCGGCGTTGGCTTGAGCGATGAATTTATCCTGATCCACGTCGGCAGTCAAGAATTCGACCTTGCGGGTGACGCGGCCATTATCAACTTTGTAATAAGGTGTTTCGATAAACCCGAGATCATTAACACGGGCGCAGGTGGTTAATGAAGAAATAAGACCGATGTTTGGACCTTCCGGTGTTTCAATCGGACAGACGCGACCATAATGCGTGGGGTGAACGTCGCGAACTTCAAAGCCGGCGCGTTCACGGGACAAACCGCCCGGCCCGAGCGCGGACAAACGGCGCTTGTGAGTTAACTCGGATAACGGATTGACCTGATCCATAAATTGCGATAATTGACTGCGCGCAAAGAAGTCTTGGATCTGGTTCGAGAATAAACGGGAATTGATTAAGTGATGAGCGGTTAAGTTTTCAAACGAGCTCATAACAACAAGACGTTCTTTGATAGAACGTTCTAGACGGGCCAAACCGATACGTACTTGGTTTTGGACAAGCTCACCGACGGTTTTGATACGGCGGTTACCCAAGTGGTCTATATCGTCTGTCTCACCAACACCAGCACGCAAACCGATTAAATACTTGATAACAGCGGACAAAGTCTGGATATCCAAAACACGATTGTCCATCGGGACGTTGGTGCTGAGCTTACGGTTGATGATGTGACGGCCGACACGGCTTAAATCATAACGCTTCGGATCAAAGAATAAACGGAAGAACAACGCTTCCGCGACTTCGATCGTGGCCGGTTCGGTCGGGCGCATCTTGCGATAGAAGTCCAAAAGGGCTTCTTCTTTGTTGGTGGTGTGATCTTTTTCGATGGTGTTCTTGAGTTTATCGAAATCACTGCCCAAAAGTTTTTGCATATCTTCTGCGGTCGTCAGACCCATGATACGCAAAATTTGCGATGCCGGAAAGTTACGACGGCGATCGACGTAGGCGAGCATCACATCGTTTAAGTCATACTTGATTTCGAACCAAGCCCCACGAGCCGGGATAATACGGCCGTAATAAATACTTTTACCCGTCGGATGGACTTCTTCTTCGAAAGAAACTCCCGGCGGACGTTGAATCTGCGAAACAACGACACGCTCATCACCATTAATGATGAAGGTCCCGGTTTCGGTCATGAGCGGGAAATCACCGAAATAAACTTCTTGTTCTTTAATATCGACGGGCGTGATCAAGCGGAGCTTGACTTTAAGCGGGGCCGAATAGGTCATACTGCGTCGCTGGCACTCAACACTCGAGTACTTTTCTTTACCTAAATAATAGCTGATATATTCGAGCTTAATTTGACCATCGTAGCTTTCCAACGGGAAGACTTCACGAAAAACTTCTTCTAACCCCGTGTCGGTACGCTTATCGTTGGTAATATTGCGCTGCAAAAAATCTTCATATGCCACGACTTGAATGTCCAAAAGCGACGGTAATTCAAAGTTGTCCTTGGCCTTGGCGAAACTTCTGAATTTTGGTTTTTTCATAGATTCCGTTTTATTAAACCCAGCGTGCGGGTATCGTTAGTGGACTTTTATCCTCAATTTAGATTGAGGATAGAAATAGACAAAAAATCAAAAACTTCCTCGGGTTAAAAACTCCGAATTTAACCCAAGGGAAATTTTTTGATTCTTATGACAATGTATTAGCACTATAAGACAAGATTTGCGGCACATATTTTTCGTGTTAGACCTCACACGTTTTCGTGAAATAGTGGTGCCGTGTGTTGCTAAAAATTACTTGAGCGTTACTTTTGCACCAGCAGCTTCAAGCTTCTTCTTTAGATCTTCAGCTTCTTCTTTAGTTGCGCCTTCTTTAACAGTCTTCGGAGCAGCTTCGACTAAATCTTTAGCTTCTTTCAAGCCTAGGTTTGTCGCAGCGCGGACTTCTTTGATGACTCCGATTTTGTTACCACCGATTTCAGACAAGACGACATCGAATGTGGTCTTTTCTTCGACAGGAGCGGCGGCAGCACCAGCACCGGCGCCCATTGCCATCATCATACCGGCCGGCATCGGAGCAGCAGCTTGAATCCCTAAACGATCTTCCAAACCTTTGACGAGCTCGGACAATTCGAGCGCGGTTAAGCTTTCGATTTGCTTTGCGACTTCTTCAAGTTTCGAAGAGAGCTTAACGCTCTTTTTTTCTTCAACAGTAGCTTCAGTCATTTCAATTTCCTCCCTTTTTTTCACCGTATTGTTTCAATATAGATAATAAGTCACGAGACTTAGAATTTAAAATTCCAGCAAAGCGTGTCATCGGTGAAAGCATCACTTGCAACAAGCGTGCTTGTAAGACTTCTTTAGCCGGCAGATCAGATAAACGCTTAACATCGGTTCCGAGCAGAATAGCACCATCCAAAATCCCGCCATTGATGACGATGTTCTTGAATTGGTCGGTAAACTTAACAAGAGCTTTGGAAACGGACACAGCGTCCGAATTGCTCCAGACAAAAGCGGTTTGGCCTTTAATTTTGTCCGCTAAATCGTCGTTCTTAAGTTCTTTAAGGACGATTTTAGCAATACGGTTTTGAGGAACGTGCACCTTGGCGCCTACTTTGCTAAGGTCTTTTCTCAAATTCCCCATCTGGGCAGAGGAGACTGCAGTATAGCTTAACAAAAAAACCGCTTGGTTATTTTGCAGGCCGTCCTTGATGCTTTTGCTTAAACTTGCACGAAGAACTTTTCCAACTTTTTCCATAATTTTTGAACCCCTTAAACCTTCTTGCTTCCTTGTTCAAAAATTATTCCCGAAATTCGCATGAATCTAGGGAATAATCAAATATTAATTAACACCCATTTCAACAACGTCAAGACCGGGTCCCATAGTCGTTGAAACTGACATTGATCTGATCAAATTTCCCTTGACTGTCGTCGGCTTAGCGTGCTGAATCGCTTCGAGAAGCGACCGAGCATTGTCTAAAAGCTTAGCCTTATCAAAAGAACGTTTTCCGATACCAACATGGATTCCGGCCTGCTTATCAGCCTTGAATTCAATACGCCCGGCTTTCAGTTCTTTAATGACTTTTTCCACATCGGTCGTGACGGTTCCCGCCTTAGGTGAAGGCATCAAACCGCGCGGACCTAAAATCTTGCCTAATTTACTCAAATCTCGCATCATATCTGGTGTGGCAACGACGCAGTCAAAATCTTGAAAACCCTTGGCCACTCTTTCAATAAGATCATTAGATCCGACGAGGTCGGCTCCGGCATCCTGCGCTTTTTGCGCAAGTTCTCCTTTGCAAAAAACCGCGACACGAACTTTTTTCCCAATACCGTGGGGCAGAACAACTGTTCCGCGGACCGGTTGGTCCGTTTCTTTGGCTTCGATGTTCAAGCGGAAATGCAATTCAACCGTTTCATCAAACTTCACTTTTGGAAATTTTTCAACGTGCGTCAACGCTTCATCGAGAGTATATTTTTTCTCTGCCTCAAAAGCTTTACCGAATTCTTTTTTGCGTTTGCTAATATGTACCATTTTAACCAACCACCTCAATGCCCATGCTACGGGCTGTTCCTTCGATCGTTTTAAGGGCTTTTTTGAAATCAATTGTATTCAAATCGTCCATCTTGGCCTTGGCAATTTCTTCAATTTTTGCACGGGAGATCTGGGCGATTTTTTCTTTACCGGCTTGACCGGAAGCTTTTGCGAGATTTGCTGCTTTTTTGATGAGGACGGCACTGGGTGGGGTCTTAATGATAAAATCAAAACTTTTGTCTTTGTAAACAGTGATGACCACCGGAAGGATCAAACCCTCCCTACCCTTGGTCTGTTCATTGAACTGTTTACAAAAGCCCATGATGTTGACACCATGTTGACCTAAAGCAGGTCCGACGGGCGGCGCAGGATTAGCCTGTCCGGCCGGGACGTATAACTTAATCTGTGTTACGACTTCTTTTGCCATTTTTTTACCTTATTGTTGTCATTCCCGCGAAAGCGGCCGTTAGGCACCCTATGGGTGGAATCCATTTTAAAAAGATTCCCGATAAAAACATTCGGGAATGACATAGCATTATATTTTCTCTACTTGCCAATATTCCAACTCTACTAAAGTCGAACGACCGAAAATCGAAACGCTGACTTTAAGCTTCCCCCGTTCAGGATAAACTTCCATAACCGAACCGTTAAAGTTTGCAAAAGGCCCTTCGGAAATACGTATCGCTTCGCCGATTTCGAAAATAATTTTCGGGCTCGGTTTGGTTTCGGTATCTTCGGTACGACGGAGAATCGAATTCACTTCATCTTCAGAGATCGGTGTCGGACGACGGCCAGGGCCGATAAAACCAGTGATTCCCGGGGTAGTTTTGACTAAATACCAGCTTTCCTTGGTCATTTCCATCTTGACCATGATATAGCCGGGAAAAAACTTACGGGAGGTGATTCTTTTCTTCCCGCCACGGATTTCCGAAACCTGCTCGGTTGGTACAACAATTTCTTCAACAAATTTTTTAAGATCGGTTTTCGCCATCCGGCCTTCTAAACCAGCCTTGGCCTTTTCCTCAGCACCTGTCTGAGTGTGAATCACGTACCATTTTGGGCCGACAGAAGTTGGATTTTCCATATTCATATTATTTAATGATCACTCCGATAAATTTCGAAAGAACGAGGTCGATCACGGCAATGAACAACCCCAAAAAGGCTGTACTGATTAAAACAACCTGCGTTGATTCGATCAGTTCACTGCGGGTGGACCAGGAAACTTTCTTTAATTCGACGCTAACTTCAGTAAAAAACTTATTGATTTTTGCAAACATATTCTCTCTAATTATATATGCAGGCCTGGTAGGATTTGAACCCACAACACTCGGCTTTGGAGGCCGCTGCTCTACCAATTGGAGCTACAGGCCTATAATCACCAGGTCAGCAGTGTTAAAAAAATCATTTTTGGGGGTTACTTCTTCAACTCCCGATGAAGTACATGCTTGCGGCAAAAGCGGCAGTATTTCTTTAGTTCAATACGATCTGGATTTTGCTTCTTATCCTTCGTGCTTGAATAATTTGGTCTGCGGCAATCCGTGCATTCAAACTGTATATTTTCACGCATAATTTAGTTCTTAACTTTCGATTCTTGTCTACCGGTTCACGCTTCACTGACAAGATTTTAAGCCCCCGACCGGTTTTGAACCGGTGACCTCGTCCTTACCAAGGACGTGCTCTACCGGCTGAGCTACAGGGGCGACAAATGAATATCAAGTATACTTCTCAAATATTTTTTGTCAAGAAAATTTCTTTGCTTATCAATGGAATACTACTAACCCTTAATCCTTAAAAAGCGCCTCTTCCCGACCTTCACGACACCGGGCTTAACGACCCATTTCTCGTCGGAGATCTTCTCACCCTCAATCGTAACGCCGCCCTGCGCGAGCAAACGCCGTCCTTCACTTTTCGAAGCAACCAGTTTATTCTTCACCAAAATATCAATAATGTTTTCATTCGCACCCCGAAATTCGTATTCTGCAATATCTTCCGGAACATCACCGCGACTAAAAACTTTTTCAAATTCTTGGCGTGCGAATTTCGCTTCTTCGCGCGAATAAAACTGACTGACGATTTCTTCACCCAATTGCAACTTAGCTTCTTTGGGATGAAGTTCTTGTATTTCAACAAGATTGCGATCTGTTAAAATCTCGTAATACCGTATCATTAACGCATCGCTGATTGACATAACCTTGCCAAGAATCTGAGCCGGCGGTTCGTTAATACCAATATAATTTCCCAGCGACTTGCTCATTTTTTTTTTGCCATCCAACCCTTCCAACAATGGGGTCATCATGACGACCTGAGGCTTTTGCCCGAACGCTTCCTGCAGTTGACGTCCCATCAGAAGATTAAATTTCTGGTCAGATCCGCCCAACTCCACATCCGACTGCAAATGCACCGAATCATATCCCTGCATAAGCGGATAAATGAACTCGAGGATGCTGATCTCTGTGGCGGTTTCAAAACGCTTCTTGAAATCCGCACGCGCTAGCATCTGCGCGACTGTTGAAAAAGCAGTCAATTCCAGCATTTGCTGCGCACTGAGCTTCGCAAGCCAAGCACTATTAAAGACAACTTTGGTCTTTTTTTCATCAAGGATCTTAAAGACCTGCGCTTTATACGTTTTTGCGTTTGCAGCAATCGTTTCAAGCGACATCTTCGACCGCAATTGGTCGCGGCCGGTGGGATCGCCGATCTGGGCGGTAAAATCACCAATAAGAAAGAACACTTCATGTCCAAGCTCTTGAAACTGGCGCAACTTCCTAAGAAGAACACAATGACCCAAATGAATATCCGGAGCGGTTGGATCAAATCCTGCTTTAATCTTGAGCGGCCGTCCGCTTTTTTTGCTTTCTTGCAATTTCGTTCGGAAATCTGCCGTACTGATGACCTCGACAGTGCCGCGAGTTATGCGTTCAAAAATGTCTTGGTCACTCATAGGAAAATTTCCAAACAAAATACAGACGAATCACCTGAGTGACCTTGACCGTCTAGATTACAGACGGGTGCTCACTCCGATTTTCATCTGATCGATATCAACCTTGATAATTTTGACTCGTAACGGATCCCCAGGCTTAAGCGCTGCAGCTTGATCTTTATCGATTTCCGATGAATAGACCAATGCTTCGACGTCGCCGGGCAAGCGGACAAAAACCCCAAAACTGGAGTTGAGAACAACTTGTGCGTCCACTTCGCTGCCGACGGCATACTTTTCAGCAATCGCGGCCCACGGATTTTCGGTGAGTTGCTTTAAACCTAAGGTGATTTTACGGCTGTCAGGATCGACGGCCAAAACCTGGACTTCGACATCCTGGCCTTTTTGTAAAACTTCCTGCGGATGATTGACCTTCTTCACCCATGACATATCGGAAACGTGAATCATGCCTTCGAGGCCAGATTCCAATTCGACAAAAGCGCCGTAATCGGTGAAACCGCGGACAGCCCCTTTGACATTTTTACCGACAGGAAGGCTCTTTTGAGCTTCCAACCACGGGTTTGTTTCCAATTGTTTCATGGAAAGGGAAATGCGTTTCGAATCTTTATCGACATTGATGATAACACAGCTGATTTCATCACCAAGTTTGAACATTTCTTGCGGATTGACCATCTTTTTCTGCCAAGAAATTTCGGAAGAGTGAAGAAGGCCTTCGATGCCCTTTTCGATTTCAACAAAAACGCCGTAAGGCATAATATTGACGACTTTTCCCTTGATTTTTGCACCGGCAGGATACTTTTGGTAGATATCATCCCACGGGTTCGGGGAGATTTGCTTGAGACCTAAGGAAACCTTCGAATTAGCTTGATCGAAATCCAAGATAATGACTTCGATTTTGTCACCCAGTTGGACGATTTCGCTCGGATGGTTAATGCGTGACCAGCTCATGTCCGTAATATGGAGCAGGCCGTCTACGCCACCAAGATCGATGAAAGCGCCGAAATCAGTGATCCCTTTGACAGAACCCTTACGACGTTCGCCTTTTTTGAGTTCGCCCCAAAGCTTTTCACGGACTAAATCACGTTCTTTTTGGAAGATATCACGACGGGAAAGAATTAAATTACGGCGCTGCTTATTGATTTTGGCAACCTGGAAGTTAAATTTATTCGCCATAATGGTGTCATTGGCATAGCCTTTGAAAGCGGACAACGACATCGGCAAGAAACCTTCGACGCCTTCCACATCCACCATGTAACCGCCTTTGACCTGCTTAACTACACGACCTTCAACAACGTGGCCTTCTTCTATATCGACCATGACTTTTTGCCAACCCTTGACCTTTTCGGCTTTCGCACGAGAAAGGACCAAGCGACCTTCGTCATCTTCAACCGACTCGACTAAAACGTCAATTTCATGACCAATGACTAACTCTTCTTTATTTCGAAATTCTTCGAGCGGAATAAAACCTTCCGATTTAAACCCGATATCGATAACCGCTTCTTTTAAAGTTAAGGCGACAACGGTCCCCTTAACAATATGTCCTTCTTTGACACTCTTGACGGTACTTGCATACATCTCCGCCATAAAACTTAATTTTGTTTCACTCATGATGTGTGTTTCCCCTTTTGTCTCGGCCTCAGCTCGAGAAGAATTCTTTAAAAAGAATTTCTCCTTTTTAAAGTTGTTAAATTATCGCAAAATAAATTCTTTTGTCAATTAAAATCTTAGTGGTTTGAACATCTTACGACAGTAAATTAATTTTCTGTAGAACTTGCGCGGCAATGGCCTCGTAAGTATCGGCCTTCGAAACCGCAATCGGCTTTCCAATGACAATTCGGATAGGATGCTTATAGAGCTTTTTAGACCCCTTGGGCATAACCATATCCGTCCCGGTGATCTTAATCGGGACGATGGGAACCCCGCCTTTGACGGCTAAAAATCCAACCCCGCCCTTGGCCGCGTCCGCCTGCTCTACTGTCCCCCGCGTTCCAGTGGGAAAAAGCGCCAGTGGATAGCCGGATTTAAGCTTACGCAAGCATTCGCGCATCGCACTCACGTCGGACCCTTCCCTTTGGATCGGGAAAGCCCCGACGGAGTACAAAACGAGGCCAAAAAGTTTGTTTTTAAAGAGACTTTTCTTGGCGATATGAAAAATCGGACGGTGGACCGCATAACTGACCAACGGGGGGTCCATATTGCTGATATGATTACTGGCTGCAACGAAGGCACCCTTTGCCGGAATGTTTTCACGACCGACGATAGTAAGAGGAAAACAAAACGGATTGAAAACTTTTATAACCCCATAGGCTAGCCAGAAAAGTGGGATCATTTTATTTTCCTAACAATATTTTCTCGCCGTAAGCGATCAATTGCTTGGAGCGCGCCAAAGACTTGGACTCACAGTAAACGCGCACCAACGGCTCGGTCCCGGACGGACGAAACATGAGCCAGCTTTCATCTTCACAGGTGAGCTTGACACCGTCAAAATCTTTCATACCAACGACTTTCTTCCCTAAAATATCTTTAGTCGCTTTGATTTTATTCAAATCGATCGACATGCCCGGAGTCAACTTGGCGTCGGAACGCAGATAGAAATAGCGGCCGAATTCTTTTTCCATTTCATCGATGATTTTTTTGATGTTCTTTTTTTGATAAACCATCATCTCGAGCAGAAGTAACCCTGCCAAAGTTCCATCGCGTTCCGGAATGTAATCCTGGAACCCTAAACCGCCCGCTTCTTCCCCGCCGGCTATGATGCGTTCGGAGATCATCAGGTCGGAAATGTATTTGAACCCAACCGGGGTTTCATACAATTTCAAATTCAATTTCTTGGCAATATTGTCGATCAACGTCGTCCCGCAGATGGTTTTGACAACCCCACCGGTACGGCCGCGATTACGAACAAGATGCAAAATGAGCAAGCCTAAAATTTTTTGTGGATTAAGAAATGCCCCGCCGGCTTCGACCGCCGCGATGCGATCCGCATCTCCGTCGAGAACCAATCCGAGATCAAATTTTTCTTTTTTAACCCGGCCCATGATACCTTCGAGCATATCCGCAATCGGTTCCGGTTTTTTCCCGTCAAAATAAGGATTAATTTCTGAACGCATAAGGGTCAAGCGAATCTTGCTTCCCCTGAGCACTTCCGCGATCAAACCATTTCCGCTGCCGTGCATCGCGTCCATGATAACCTTAAACTTAGCGTTCTTAATCTTTTTCATGTCGACGTAATTTCTCATGAATTTCAAATAAGCGGTCTTGAAATTATGGATTTTGATTTTGCCTTCCGACTTGGCTTTTTCAAAATCCATGATCTTGACTTCAGTCTTTAAAAGGTAGGCTTCGACTTTGTCGGTGATGTCGCGCGATGCGCCGCCGCCTAGCGCGGTCTTAATTTTGATCCCGTTAAATTTATAAGGGTTGTGGCTGGCGGTGATCATAATACCGGCGACCGACTTGCTCAAAGGAACGCCATAACTTAAGGCCGGTGTGGGAATCGGTGAGTCGGAGAAGATAACATCAATGCCATTTGCTGCCAAGACGCTAGCGGCCAATTGCGCAAAATCAACACCCATAAAACGCGTATCAAAAGCGAGACAAATAATTTTTTTTCCATCAATCGGCTTTAAATCATTATTAATCCATTGAGCAATCCCTTGGCTACAGACCATGACATTTTTGAACGTGAAGGTGTCAGAAATAACAGCGCGCCAGCCGTCGGTACCAAACTTGATTTCGTTTATTGTACTCATCGTTTAACCTTTCTTCTTGGTTTTATGAAGCCTCTTTGTGGCGGAATCTCACCCAGAAGACTTCCTGTAATTTCTGTGACCAAGTCTTCTGTTAGCGAGATAAAGTCTTTGTTTAACAATGTAATGATGAATCGCTTCCGGCACAAGATAACGTACGGATTTTCCCGAATTGATGCGTTCCCGCAAATACGACGAGGAAATGTCGATGCCGGGTTTAGTGACAGTCAGATGTTTAATATTTTTGATGTCACTGTATCCGGGACGATTAACGACGATGTATGTCGCAAGCTTAAGGATTTCATCGATGTTTTTCCAGCTGGACAATGTTGCTAGACTGTCGCCACCGATGATAAAAAAGAATTTAACTTTTGCAGGATAAATTTTACGAAAATGCTGCAGCGTGTCGACGGTGTAGGATTTCCCAATACGCTTGGTTTCCACGTCGGAGACTTCGAAATTTTCATTGCCGGCGATCGCGAGCCTGACCATCTTATAGCGGTCTTTAGCTGATGCGAGCGGAGCAACATTCTTATGCGGCGGCTGATGAGACGGAATAAAAATAACTTTATCGAGCTTAAAACGCTCTTGCGCCATCTGTGCAATCGCTAAATGACCCATATGGATGGGGTTAAACGTCCCGCCGAAGAAACCAATTCGATTCATAATAAATTTTGTCATCCCCGCGAACGCGGGGATCCAGTTTTTGAAGAAATTAAAAATGTCAACTTTGTAGTGGATTCCCGCTTGCGCGGGAATGACAACTACTTTCTTATCTGACCATTCCCAGCCACAATATACTTATACGTGGTCAGACCTTCCAAACCCATCGGTCCGCGAGCATGAATTTTGTCAGTGCTGATGCCGACTTCAACGCCAAAACCAAATTCATATCCATCGGTAAAACGCGTCGAAGCATTAGCGTACACACACGCTGAGTCGACGGCTTTAAAAAACTTTTCCTGTTCCTCAACATCTTTAGTAATGATCGCGTCGGAATGATGCGATCCAAAGGTGTTGACGTGATCAATCGCCTCGGTCAGCGAATCGACCACTTTGACCGTTAAAATAAGATCCAAATACTCCGTGGTCCAATCTTCTTTGGAAGCCGCTTTAACTTTTTTGGAAATCTGGCGTGTCTTCGCATCGCCACGCAGTTCGACGCCGGCATCGGTGAAGCGATACAACATTTTGCGCAAGAATTCATCCGCGATGTTTTTGTGCACCAGCATTTTTTCCATGGCATTGCACGTTCCGGGACGCTGAACCTTGGCATTAAAACAGACTTCTTCCGCCATCGCGAGATCGGCTTGATCGCTGACATAAATGTGGCACACACCTTTGAAATGTTTGATAACCGGGATCAAAGAATTTTCGGCGACAAAACGGATCAACCCTTCACCGCCGCGCGGAACCACCAGATCGATCAAATCGTCAAGTTTCAAAAGAGCCTCAACAGATTTACGATCCTTGGAAGGAACCAACTGGATCGTGTCCGTCTGAATCGCTGTATTTTTAAGCGCGTCCCGACAGATCTTAAAAATGGTTTCGTTCGAATGCGCCGCTTCTTTGCCACCTTTTAAAATAACGGAATTGCCGGACTTCAAACACAGGGCAATACAATCGGCCATAACATTAGGACGGGATTCAAAAATAATCGCGACGACACCGATCGGCACGCGGACTTTTTTAATCAACAAACCGTTCGGCCGTTCAATGGTTTCCATAATTTCGCCGATAGGATCACGCAGGGCGGCGGTATCCTTCAACCCTTGCGCCATGGCGATGACACGTTTTTCATCCAACGCTAAACGATCGACCAACGCGGCGGGATATTTTTCTTCTTTGGCGACTTTCAAATCTTTTTTATTTTGTTTAATAATCAGGTCTTTATTGGCCAAAATCGCGCCGGCGATAGCGATCAAAGCATTGTTCTTGTCGCTGACACTCAATTGCGCTAGGACCGACGAAGCCGCCTTCGCCTTCTGGGCGATTTTTTTAACCTTACTATGTAATTTTTTATCCATTTTATTTTCTCTTACGTAATAATGCGACTCGGTAACGCGTCAATGCTTTGTCATTTTTGATCAAAAACAACGTCCCGATCTCTTCGCCATCGACGACCCGCGTCAAAACCTGGTCACTGGCCCCGTTAGCGATGACACAAGGAATGTTGGCATGTGTTGCGATCTTGATCGCGTCAAGCTTAGCCGACATCCCGCCCTTAGAAATATTTTTATTCGCGGACCCACCGGCAATGCCTTTAATACTCGCATTGATCTCTTTGACTTCACTAAAATATTCAATCTTGCCGTCCTGCTTTTTGTAAAGTCCTTCAACGTCAGACAATAAAATTAATAAATCGGCATGAACTAGACCGGATACTAAAGCGGACAACTTATCATTGTCGCCGAATTTAATTTCGTCGGTAGAAATCGTGTCGTTTTCATTAATGATGGGGATGACGCCGTGCGCCAAAATCGCCTTGAGGGTATTGCTGGCATTGTTGTAGCGTTCCCGGGAATCAAAATCATCCCAGGTCAAAAGAATTTGGGCACACTTGGACTTAGCTTTCTTAAAAAGATCGCTGTAGGTTTTCATCAGGACGGCTTGCCCGACGGCAGCCAAAGCCTGGAGAGACGCTAAATCAGAAGGACGTTTCTTAAGGCCAAGCTCACCCATCCCTAAAACAATCGCACCGGAACTGACCAAAATCACTTCAATGCCACGAGCATTCAAAGCAATCATTTGTCCGACGAGCGAGCGTAAGCGGCGGGAGTCCTTTAGGGCGAGAGAACGCAGTTGCGCGGATCGGGCCTTGAGCTTATCACCGGCGATAACACTCGAACCGATTTTGACGACCACTCTTTTGATAGGACGGGAAAATGTGCGGGTCATAGTGCTTCTTTGTCATTGCGGGCTTGACCCGGAATCCATTTTAAAGGGCGCTGTCCCCTTTTATCCATG